>Ga0210111_1000500_pt1 | contig 10303 bp, 9 predicted proteins | sample China_Galinas_PW_6_FD_185520 | JGI IMG/M metagenome (GOLD analysis project Ga0210111, IMG submission 185520) | Wetland microbial communities from San Francisco Bay, California, USA, that impact long-term carbon sequestration - China_Galinas_PWC_D2... | ecosystem: Environmental > Aquatic > Marine... | reverse complement strand
TGCAGCTCGTGCTCGGCGACCTGGACGCGGACGCGGTTGATCATCAGGTCGATGATCTCCTTGACCTCCTCCTTGGCCAGCTTGTGGAAGACGATCACCTCGTCGATCCGGTTGAGGAACTCCGGCCGGAAGACTTTTTTCAGGTCGCCCATGATCCGGTTTTTCATGTCGTCGTAGGACATGCCGGTCTCGTCGGCGACGGTGAAGCCGATCGAGGTGTTCTTGGCGATCTCCGAGGCGCCGATGTTCGAGGTCATGATCACGATCGAGTTGCGGAAGTCGACCGTGCGCCCCTGGGCGTCGGTCAGCCTGCCGTCCTCGAGGATCTGCAACAGGATGTTGAAGACGTCCGGGTGCGCCTTCTCGATCTCGTCGAGCAGCAGCACGCTGTAGGGCTTGCGCCGCACGGCCTCGGTCAGCTGGCCGCCCTCGTCGTAGCCGATGTAGCCGGGCGGCGAGCCGACCAGGCGGCTGACCGCGTGCTTCTCCATGTACTCGGACATGTCGATCCGCACCAGCGCCTCCTCGTCGCCGAAGAGGAACTCGGCGAGGGTGCGCGCCAGCTCGGTCTTGCCGACCCCCGAGGGGCCGAGGAAGATGAACGAGCCGGCCGGGCGCTTCGGGTCCTTGATCCCGGCGCGCGAGCGGCGGATCGCTTTCGAAACGGCGGTGATCGCGACCTCCTGGCCGATCACCCGCTTGTGCAGCTCCTCCTCCATGCGGATCAGTTTCTTGGTCTCGGCCTCGGTCAGTTTGAAGACCGGGATGCCGGTCCACATCGAGACGATGTCGGCGATCTCCTCTTCGCCGACGTCGGGCCGTTCGGCCGAGTCGCCCTCCGACCACTCGTCTTCGAGCTGGCGCTTGCGGGTCGTCAGCTGGCGCTCGGTGTCGCGCAGGTTGGCCGCTTTCTCGAACTCCTGCGCCTCGATCGCGGCCTCCTTTTCGCGCCGCGTCTTTTCCACTTCCTCCTCGAGGTCGCGGTAGACCGGCGGCGCGCTCATCGACTTGATGCGCATCCGCGAGGCGGCCTCGTCGATCAGGTCGATCGCCTTGTCGGGCAGGAAGCGGTCGGAGATGTAGCGGTCGGCCAGTTCGGCCGCGGCGCCGAGGCCGTCGTCGGTGATGTTGACGCGGTGGTGCTGCTCGTAGCGCTCGCGCAGCCCTTCGAGGATCTTCACCGTGTCCTCGACCGAGGGCTGGTCGACTTTGATCTGGGCGAAGCGGCGCTCCAGCGCCGAGTCGCGCTCGAGGTATTTGCGGTACTCGTCGAGCGTCGTCGCGCCGATCGTCTGCAGCTCGCCGCGCGCCAGCGCCGGCTTGAGGATCGAGGCGGCGTCGATCGCGCCCTCGGCGGCGCCGGCGCCGACCAGGTTGTGCAGCTCGTCGATGAAGAGGATGATGTCGCCGCGCTGGGTGATCTCTTTCATCACCTTCTTCAGCCGCTCCTCGAACTCGCCGCGGTACTTCGAGCCGGCGACCAGGGCGGCCAGGTCGAGCGTGTAGATCTGTTTGTTGCGCAGCAGCTCCGGCACCTCGCCGTTGTTGATCCGCGCGGCGAGGCCCTCGACCACGGCGGTCTTGCCGACGCCGGGCTCGCCCAGCAGCACCGGGTTGTTCTTGGTGCGGCGCGAGAGGATCTGCATGATCCGCTCGATCTCGGTTTCGCGGCCGATCACCGGGTCGAGCTTGCCCTCCTCGGCGAGCTTGGTCAGGTTGCGGCCGAACTGGTCGAGCAGTTTCGAGCTCTTCTTGCCCGCGCCCTCGCCCTGACCGCCCCCGCCACTCCCCTGGCGGCGGCCGCCGGGGCCCGACAGCATGCGGATCACCTCGTTGCGGATCTTGTCGGAGTCGGCGTCGAAGTCGAGCAGGATGCGGGCGGCGACGCCCTCGTTCTCGCGCACCAGGCCGAGCAGGATGTGCTCGGTGCCGATGTAGTTGTGGCCGAGCGAGAGCGCCTCGCGCAGCGCCAGCTCGAGCACCTTCTTGGCGCGCGGCGTGAACGGGATCTGGCCGGAGGTGACCTCCTCGCCGGAGCCGACGATTCGCACGACCTGCGAGCGCACGCGCTCGGTCGTGATGTCGAGAGACTCGAGGACGCGGGCGGCAAGGCCCTCCTCCTCGCGCAGCAGGCCGAGCAGGATGTGCTCGGTGCCGATGTAGTTGTGTTTCAGCGTGCGGGCCTCTTCCTGGGCCAGGACCACCACCTGACGGGCTCGCTCAGTGAATCTCTCGAACAAAGGCTTCCTCTCTTGACCCTCTACAGGTCAAACGCGATTTGCGGTCGGAAGTACCGGGGCGCCCTTCGAGTATCGGGAAGCGCCTATCTGCCCTTTAAACGATACCGAGAGTGCCCGCCCGGCCTCGGGTCGTCGATTGCCGCTCGTAGCGGCTTTTTGGCAGCTACCCGAGGGGCGCGGTAGAGGTTTTGACCGCTATCCGACGAAAAGCTCGACCGCGCTTGGATGGGGAATTAGGGTGACTTGCCGCCACGCCGCGGCAAGCCACCCCGGACACAGCACGTCAATCGGCGCCCTCGGTGGAGCCCGCGCCCACCGACTCGCCGGCGCTGTGCACGACCTTCTTGAGGAAGTCGTACTGGGTTTCGACCAGCTTGTCGGCCATCTTCAGAGCCGAGTCGACGATCTGCTCCACCTGCGACGGGCTCGCCGATCCGGAGAGCGTCTCATCGACGCTGCCGACGAAACCGCGAACCGCCTCGATCGCCGCCTCCTGGCCGTCCTTGATCTCCTCCAGCACTTCCTCGGACAGCTCTATCGATCTGTCTGCGAGTGCCATTTTCCCGTTCCTTTCTTCTCGACATGAATCGATGTCAGGGTCAATGATCGACGCACGGGCCGCGGCACGCATCCGTAGGGACCGCCGACTCGCACAGCGGGAAATACGGATTCCGATGGGGCGCGGTCGAGGTTTTGACCGCTATCCGATCAAAAGCTCGACCGCGGTCAGTCGCGCATCGCGGGGAAGAGGACGATCTCGCGCAGGCTGCGGGCGCCGGTGAGGATCATCGCCAGGCGGTCGATGCCGAGGCCGACCCCGCCGGTCGGCGGCATCCCGTGCTCGAGCGCCTCGACGAAGGCCTCGTCGTAGGGCTGGGCCTCCTCGTCGCCGCGCGCCAGCTCGGCCGCCTGCTGCTCGAAGCGGCGGCGCTGCTCGTCGGGGTCGTTGAGCTCGCTGAACGAGTTGGCGATCTCGATCCCGCCGACGAACGCCTCCCAGCGCTCGACCAGGCCGGGCTCGGAGCGGTGCGCCTTGGCGAACGGCGAGAGCTCGACCGGGTAGTCGACGATGAAGGTCGGCTGGACCAGCTCCGGCTCGACCGACTTCGAGAGCAGGCCGTCGACCAGCTTGCCCCAGCCCTCCTTCGGGTCGGGCTCGCCTCCCATCGCCTCGGCCAGCGCCTCGCGCGTCGGGTGCTCGGCGATGTCGATGCCGGTGCGCTCGCGCACCGCGTCGCGCAGGGCGATCCGCGGCCAGGGCGGCGCCAGGTCGATCTCGGCCCCGTCGCGCTCGACCACGGTCGTGCCCAGCACCCGCTCGGCCACCTCGGCGACCAGCAGCTCGAGGTCGTGGGCGGTCTTCTCGTAGTCGGCGTAGGCCTCGTACCACTCGAGCATCGTGAACTCGGGGTTGTGCTTGTGCGAGACGCCCTCGTTGCGGAAGTCCTTGCCCAGCTCGTAGACCTTGTCGATGCCGCCGACGACGAGCCGCTTGAGGTAGAGCTCGGTCGCGATCCGCAGGTAGAAGTCGCGGTCGAGGGCGTTGTGGTGGGTCGTGAACGGGCGCGCCAGGGCGCCGCCGTAGAGCGGCTGCAGGACCGGCGTCTCGACCTCGACGAATCCCCATTCGTCGAGCCGGCGGCGGGTCTCGGAGATCGCCCTTGCGCGGATCGCGAAGGCGCGGCGGCTCTCCTCGTTGGCGAGCAGGTCGAGCTCGCGCCGCCGGTGGCGGGTCTCGACGTCCTCGAGCCCGTGGAACTTGTCGGGCGGCGGCCGCAGGCTCTTCGCCAGCAGGCGCCAGTGGTCGATCGCCAGCGAGAGCTCGCCGCCGCGCCGCGTCGCCAGCGCCGTGCCCTCGACCCCGATGAAGTCGCCGAGGTCGAGCTCGACCAGTGCCTCGAACGCCTCGGCGCCGAGCTTGTCGGCGGTCGCGTGCAGCTGGATCTGGCCGCTGCCGTCGCGCAGGTCGATGAAGGCCGCCTTGCCGTGCCCGCGCCGCGCCACGATCCGACCGGCGACCCGGTGGCGCGAGTCAGTCTCCATCCCCGCGGCCAACCCCTCGTGCGCCGCCCGCACCTCCCCGATCTCCTCCCGTTCGCCGAACGAATGAGGAAACGGATCGATCCCGGACTCCCGGATCCCTTCCAGCTTCCCCCTCCGATCGCGAAGCACATCGGACAGCTTCTGGTCGTCACTCATGACCGCGAGCCTATATGCGCGCCACAGAGGCCATCCCGGCAGGGCCGAAACGTCTTGTACCTTTTCGTCGACTGCCCCGGGCGCCAGCCCAATCCCAAACCTTCGAAAAGGTTAAGTGGAGGCCCTGCCGGGATGGCCTCCGCTACGCAGTCTCGATCTTGGTGATTTTGAGTTTCTTCTTCGGGCCCCTGGGCGTCTCGACCGTAACGATGTCGTTGCGCTTGTGGCCGAGCAGCGCCTTGCCGATCGGCGACTCGTTGGAGAGCTTGTGCTCGGCCGGGTTGGCCTCGGTCGAGCCGACGATCTGGAATTTCTGCGAGTCACCGCTTTTCTGGTCTTTGACGTGGACGACCGAGCCGAAGCCGACCTCGTCGGTGTCGACTTCCTTCTCGTCGATCACCGTGGCGCGGCGCAGCCTCTCTTCGAGCTGGGCGATCCGCTGCTCGAGCAGGGCCTGCTCGTTCTTGGCGTCGTCGTACTCGGCGTTCTCGGAGATGTCACCGAACTCGCGCGCCTCCTTGATCCGTTCCGCGACCTCACGCCGTTTGGCGGTCGTCAGGTACTCGATTTCCTCTTTGAGCTTCTCCAGCCCTTCCGGGGTGATTACGGCTTGACGAGTCACTTTGCGCTGGACCTCAATTCGACTTTGGACGTTGTTTGCGCGGCCTGAACACCAAAAATGCCCGGGTGCGACGGCTAGCTGCGCGCCGAACCTGGGCCGGAAGTCGCGGGATTATAGCGAGGGCGCGAGCCCGGCACTCAGGGGTTTTTGGGCGGACGCCTGGGCCGCCACCAGCTCGCGGGCGCGGGGCAGATCGGCGCTGCGCTGGAGCTCCCGAGAGACGTCGTCGGAGGCGCCGAGCGCCTCGACGTACCAGGGGTAGAACTTGCGCAGGTAGCGGGCGGCGCGCTCGGGCCCGAGGTGCTCCTCGGCGCGGTCGATCGTCCAGAGCAGCTCGGCGACGACCTCCTCGCGAGCGGGCGGCTCGCTGCGCCGTCCGGTCAACTCCTCGAACAGCCAGGGGTTGCCGAGCGCGCCGCGGGCCAGCATCACGGCGGCGGCGCCGGACTCGCGGTAGGCGCGGCGCGCCGCGTCGGCGCTGTCGAGGCCGCCGGAGACGATCACCGGCGCCTCGATCCGCTCGGTCAACTCGCGGGTCAGCGCGTAGTCGGGGCTGCCCTTGTGTTTGGTCGTCGCCGCCCGCGGGTGGAAGCCGATCGCCGCGGCGCCGCCCTCCTCGGCGAGGCGGACAGCGAGCTCGTAGCCCGAGCTGTCGCCGGGCCGCAGGCCCGAGCGCAGCTTCACGCTGACCGGCAGGCCGCTGCCCTCGATCGCGCCGCGCAGCAGGGCGAGCGCCAGCTCCGGGTCGGCGAGCAGCTGCACGCCGGCGCCGGTCTTGCGCACCTTGCGCACCGGGCAGCCCATGTTGATGTCGATCAGGTCGGCGCCGGCCTCGGCCGCGATCGCCGCCCCGGAGCACATCACCTCGGGATCGTGCCCGAAGAGCTGCACGGACACGGGGTGCTCGTCCGGGTGGATCCGCATCAACTCGCGCAGCGTGCGCTCGTTGCGGTAGTGCAGGCCGAAGCTCGAGATCATCTCCGAGACGGCGAGACCGGCCCCGTGCCGCTTCGCCTGCAGGCGCACGAACCAGTTGCCGATCCCCGCCAGCGGCGCCAGCAGGACCCGGTTCTCGATCCGCACGCCGCCGATCTCAAAGGAGGAGGTGAGCGGCGGCTGCTCCCTACTCGCGGTTCCGCTCATGGATCAAGCGTAGGCCCTTGAGCGTGAGCATCTCATCGACCTCCTCGATCGTGTCCGAGAAGGGCACGATCACGCCGGCGAGGCCGCCGGTGGCGATCACCTCGGTCTCGCCAAGCTCTTCTTCGATCCGGCGCACGACCCCGTCGATCATCCCGGCGAAGCCGAAGACGAAGCCAGACTGGATCGCGGCGCGACTCGAGCGGCCGATCGCCGTCTCCGGTTCCTCGAGGTCGATGCGGCCGATCCGCGCGGCCCGGTCGATCAGCGCGGTCAGCGAGATCTCCAGCCCGGGACCGATCGCCCCACCGAGGTAGTGGCCGTCCGCGGAGACGGCGTCGATGTTGATCCCGGTGCCGAAGTCGACGACGACGCAGGCGCTGCCGAAGCGCTCGTAGGCGGCGATCGAGTTGACCAGGCGGTCGGCGCCAACCTCGAGTGGGTTGTCGATGCGGATCGGCATCCCCGTCTTCACGCCGGGCTCGATCGTCAGGCAGCCGGCGTCGAGGTAGCGGGCCGTCATCTGCTCGTAGTTGACGCCGAGCGGCGGCACGACCGAGGAGACGCAGACGGCGTCGAGGTCGGCGAGGCCCATCCCGCAGAGGCCGAGGAGAGCGGCGATCTTCTCCGCCAGCTCGTCGCCGGTCGCCCCGGAGCGCGTCTGGAAGCGCCAGTGCTCGACCAGGCGCTCGCCGTCGAAGGCACCGAGGTGGGTCTGGGTGTTGCCGACGTCGACCGCTAGCAGCATCTGGGAGGCGAGTCTATGATGGCTTGCGTGGAGGCGCAGCTCTACGTCATCCCCGGTTCCCATCCCTCGATGGCGGCGCGACTGATGCTCGAGGCGAAGGGCATCCCCTACAAGCGCACCGACCTGATGCCGGTGATCTCGAAGGGGGTCCTGCGCGCCGTCGGCTTCCCCGGCATCACCGTGCCGGCGCTGAAGCTCGACGGCCGCAAGGTCCAGGGCACCGGCGAGATCGCCCGCGAGCTCGACCGCCTGCGGCCCGAGCCGCGGATCGTCCCGGAGGACGAGGAGCGGCGCGCCGCCGTCGAAGAGGCCGAGCGCTTCGGCGACACCGACCTGCAGAAGCCCGTGCGGGCGATCCTCTGGTGGGCGCTGCGCAAGGACAGGGCGCCGCTGCGCAGCTACTCGGAGGGGGCGAAGCTCGGCATCCCGACCGGCCTCGCGGTGAGGACGGCGGCGCCGATCGTCGCCCTCTCGGCCCGCTTCAACGAGGCGACCGACGAGAACGTGCGCCGCAGCCTGGCGGAACTGCCGGCGATGCTGCAGAAGATCGACGACTGGATCGCCGCCGGCACGATCGGCGGCGAGCAGCCGAACATCGCCGACTTCCAGATCGCGCCGAGCCTGCGGCTGGCGATGACGCTCGACGATCTGCGCCCGGCGATCGAGTCTCGTCCCGCGGGCCAACTGGCGCTGCGCCTCGTGCCCGATTACCCAGGCCATATCCCGCCGATCCTGCCCCCCGCCTGGCTTCAGCCGCTGCGTTCAGAGACCGCGGCGGCGTAGGCAGCAGCGGGGCACTCCCTGCTGCCTTCAGAGCTCGCCGAGCCGCCTGACGCCCTGGCCGACGCCGAGAGCCTGGAACGCCTCATTGAGACGAGTCCCGTCCGGGAGCATCAGATCGGGGTCGAGCTCGAGCAGGGGGACGAGGACGAAGCGGCGAGTCGTCACCTGCGGGTGCGGAAGGGTCAATCGATCGGTTGAGAGCTCGATATCGCCGAGCAGCAATAGGTCGATGTCGAGCGGGCGGGGACTGTGACGGAGCGCGTCGAACGCACGGCCGCGCTCCGCCTCGATCGCCTTGCAGGCGTCGAGCAGCTCTTCGGGCTCGAGGTCCGTGCCGATGCGAACCGCGGCGTTGAGGAAGTCCGGCTGCTCGAGCACCTCCCCGACCGGCTCGGTCTCATAAACGGAGGAGACCGCCTCGACCTCGACCCCGCTCGCCTCCAGCAGCTCGATCGCCGCCCGCAGGTGCCCCGCCCGGTCGCCGACGTTCGAGCCGAGGCCCAGGTAGCCGGTCAGCGTTCGTTGTTTGTCAGGCATGGGCAGACAAAGGGCGAACGCGCGGAGCTCAGGACTCCTCGTCGCCGCCCTCGTCGTCCTCGCTGCGCTCCTGGGTTACCTCGACGCCGACCTCCTGGATCGAGAGCGGCAGCGGCGGCTCGGGCTTGGCGGCGCGGACACGGACCGACTCGCAGCCGTAGCGCTCGACCAGGCGCTCGCCGACGACCTGGGCGAGGCGCTCCAGCGTGCGGTAGCTGCGCTCGGTCGCGGCGAGGGCGACGATGTCGCAGACCTCGGCGTAGTCGACGGTGTCCTCGATCCGGTCGGTGAGCACGGCGTCGCAGTCGGGGACGTCGAAGGAGAGGTCGAACTCGAGCCGCTGGCCGACGTCCTGCTCGGCGTCGCTGACGCCGTGGTGGGTGTAGATCGAGACCCCGCGCAGGTCGACCTCGACCCGCGACTCGATCCCGTTGTCCGTTGGTTCGTCCATGCAGCGACGCACAGTCTCTCGCTTCCGCGGTTCCTCATGTGCCCTGTGGGGCAAAAAGGCACCGCGGGATCGCTCAGGGTGGGGAGAGGATGGCGCCGGCGACCTTCAACGCCTGCGCGGCCTCGGCGACGTCGTGGACGCGCAGCACGTCGGCGCCCTCGGCGGCGGCGAGGATCGAGGAGGCGATCGTGCCGCCGATGCGCTGCTCGACCGGCGAGCCGTCGATCTTGCCGATGAAGCTCTTGCGCGAGGTTCCGATCACCAGCGGCCGCCCGAGCGCACGCAGCTCGCCGAGCCGGCGCAGCAATTCCAGGTTGTGGTCGAGGCTCTTGCCGAAGCCGATTCCCGGATCGAGCCAGATCCGCTCCTCAGCCACTCCCGCGGTGACCGCGACCTCCATCCGCTCGGCGAGGAACGCCTTCACGTCCTCGACCACGTCGTCGTACTGCGGATTCTGCTGCATCGTCCGCGGCTCGCCCTGCATGTGCATGAGGACCAGCCCGGCGCCGCGCTCGGCGCAGAGCGCCGCGATCTCGGGATCGTGCCGCAGCGCCGCCACGTCATTCACGATCGCCGCCCCCGCGTCCAGTGCCGCCCGCGCGACCTCCGCCTTCGAGGTGTCGATCGAAACCGTCGCCTTCCCCACCAACCCTTCGACCACCGGCAAGACCCGTGCCAGCTCCTCGCCGGCGCTCACTTCCTCCGCCCCAGGCCGAGTCGATTCCCCTCCGACATCCAGCAGATCGGCCCCTTGCTTCACAAGCTCCAATCCATGCTCGACCGCAGCGGCCGGATCCAGGTATCGGCCCCCGTCGGAGAAGGAATCGGGAGTCACGTTGACCACGCCCATCAGCTTGGGATCGATGGATGACTTCGGGTCCATAAGAGAAGTATCGCGAGCGCCCCTCGCGCGGGTGGCGTCCGGAGGGGGTGTCCGGGCGACAGCGGCGTCCCTGTTTTTCGCCCCACCCACGATCTCGGACGGGTGCTGACCGTCCAGGCGAAAAACCCAGCAAAGCCCGGACACCCCCTCCGGGCGACAGGACCCGCGCGCTGAGCGCAGTCGAGGTTTCAACCGCTATGCGGGGAAAAGCTCTACCGCGCTCGGGGTCAGCTTGCGTCGCCGCCCGCGAACCCGGGCCGTGGCCGTGGGTTGGGCCGCGCGCCCTCGCGGGCCGCCCGTTCGGGCTCCGGCGCCGGCTCGGCCGGCTGCGAGGGCTCCTCCTCGTCGGCGAAGACCTCGTCCTCGGACTTGCCCTCGAGCAGGGCGACGAACTGATCGGCGTCGATCGTCTCCCGCTCGAGCAGGATCTTCGAGATCGTGTCGAGCTCCTCGCGCTTCTCGTTGAGCAGGTCCTTCGAGGTCTGGTGGGCGGCCTCGACGATGCGGCGAATCTCGTCGTCGATCTCGCGCGCGATCTCGTCCGAGTAGTCGGGCTCGGAGGAGAACTCCCGCCCGAGGAACGGCTGGCCGCGATCGTGGCCGAAGACGCGCGGGCCGAGCCGCTCGGACATGCCGAAGCGCATCACCATCTGCTTCGCGGTCTCGGTCACCTTCTCGAGGTCGTTGGAGGCGCCGGTGG
>Ga0210111_1000499_pt1 | contig 10313 bp, 7 predicted proteins | sample China_Galinas_PW_6_FD_185520 | JGI IMG/M metagenome (GOLD analysis project Ga0210111, IMG submission 185520) | Wetland microbial communities from San Francisco Bay, California, USA, that impact long-term carbon sequestration - China_Galinas_PWC_D2... | ecosystem: Environmental > Aquatic > Marine... | reverse complement strand
TGGTGTCGCCGCTCTCGTGCAGGGAGGCCCAGCGCTGGGGGGTGTTGGCCTTGTCGAGGGCGAACTTCTCGCCCCACGGGAAGGTGCGCCCCTCGGGGCCGCGCGCGGCCTTCTCCCACTCCAGCTCGTTGGGCAGGCGCTTGCCCTCCCAGCGGCAGAAGGCGTCGGCGTCGAACCAGTTGACGTAGACCACCGGGTGGCGCTCCTTGCCCGCGGGGATCGTCCCGTCCTTCCAGTGGCGCGGCGCTTGGGCGCCGGTGGCGTCCACGAAGCGCTTGTAACGCGCGTTCGTGACCTCGTAGCGGTCGATGAGGAAGGACGGCACCTGCACCGTGTGGCGCGGCGTCTCGTCCAGGTTGCCCCGGCCCTCCGTGATCTCGCGCCCGTCGTTGCCGATGACGGCCGGCCCCGCGCCCACGAACACCATGTCGCTCACGTCCGGCCCCGCGTCGGGGGGCGGCGGCGCGTCCATCGCGACCGGCGTTGCTGCGTTGGGGTCGCGATGGGGGTCGCCGTGGCACTCGCGGCAGGGGGGCGCCGTCGGGTCGGCGTGGGCCGCCTGCCCGGCACCGGACGCTTGTGCGGCATGACACGCCCCGCAGCGCTCGGCGGAAACCTCGGTGAAGACGTTCGGCGGCGGGTCGTCCCCGGGATGCGCCCCGGCGCCCGCCGCGTGGAGGGCCGGAAACCCACCCAACAGGGAGATGGCCACCAGGACGGCCGGTATGCGCCGACGTCGGCTCACGTCACGCCATTCTACGCCCGTCGGCCCTTAGGGGACCGACATGGCGCAGCGCACGCCGGAGTCGCGGAACCGGCCCCGGGGGTTGAAGGCGAAGCGGTAGTTGGTGCGCGACATCTGGGCCGTCACCTCGTGCCGGTGCTCGGGGTCGAAGTGGCCGATCAGGGCGTAGGAGTTGCCGCGCAGCACCTTGAACTCCTTGCCGTAGCCGTCGCTGACGTAGGTGCTGTCGGGGTAGGGGCGGTACCAGTCGCGCGTCCACTCCCAGACGTTCCCCACCATGTCCATGACCCCGTAGGGGCTCGCCCCCTGGGGGAAGCTGCCCACGGGCATCAGGTGGCCGGCGCCGCCGGTGGCCACGTTGGCCTTGGACTCGTCGAAGTCGTCGCCCCACGGGTAGATGCGCCCGTCGCTGCCGCGCGCGGCCTTCTCCCACTCGGCCTCGGTCGGCAGGCGCTTGCCGAACTGCTGGCAGGCGAGGTAGGCCTCGAACCAGTTGAGCCCCGACACCGGGTAGTCGCCCTCGCCCTCCGGCGGCCGGTCGCCGTCCCACCCATAGGGGGAGTCGAGGGGGATCTCGGTGTCGTTGAGGAACTGGAGGTACTCGGCGTTCGTCATCTCGTAGCGGTCGATGTAGAACGCGTCCAATTCGATCATGTGCTCCGGCGTGGCGTCGGAGTACCACGTGTAGGGCAGCCCCAGGTCGGCCGCCTCGCCCTCGTCGGTGCGGCTCGTGCCCATGACGAACGCCCCGGCGGGGACGAGCACCATGCCCTCGGGGGCCACGGGTCCGGAGGGCGCCGGCGCCTTCCGCATGTGGGCACAGCCGGCCACGACCGCGATCACCACGACCAGGCCCGCCGCCGCGCCCCACGCGGCCTTTCCGAACGGCTTCGCGCGCTTCACGACAGGCCGTACTCCGCCCAGCGGCGCGCGACCCGCTCGGCCACCTCCGGGTCCATCGCGATCGGCCGCCCCCACGCCCGGTGCGTCTCGGGGGCCACCTTGGTGGTGGCGTCGATGCCCATCTTGCTGCCCAGGCTGGGCTCCGGCGAGGCGAAGTCCAGGTAGTCGATCGGGGTGTTCTCCACCAGCATCACGTCCCGGGCCGGGTCCACGCGGGTGGAGAGGGCCCAGATCACGTCGTCCCAGTCGCGCACGTCGATGTCCTCGTCCACCACCACGATGAATTTCGTGTACATGAACTGCCGCAAAAAGCTCCACAGGCCGAACATGACGCGCTTGGCGTGGCCCGGGTAGCCCTTGCGCATGGAGACCACGGCCATGCGGTAGGAGCACGCCTCCATGGGCAGGTGCAGGTCCACCACCTCGGGGAACTGCTGGCGGAACAGGGGCACGAACACGTCGTTCAGGGCCAGGCCCAGCACCGCCGGCTCGTCCGGCGGGCGGCCGGTGTAGGTGCTCATGTAGATGGGGTTGCGCCGGTGCGTGATCGCCGTGGCCGTGAACACCGGAAAGCGCTCCACGTCGTTGTAGTAGCCGGTGTGGTCGCCGAACGGGCCCTCGTCGGCGTAGTCCGAAAGGGAGACCTCCCCCTCGATGACGATCTCCGCCGTGGCCGGCACCTGGAGGGGGATGGTCCTGCAGTCCGCCACCTCCATCCGCTTGCCGCGCAGGAGCCCGGCGAAGTGGTACTCGGAGAGGTTGTCCGGGATCGGCGTCACCGCCGCGATGGTGGTGCCCGGGTCGCACCCGATGGCGACCGCCACGGGGATCGGCTCGGTGTGCTTCTCGGCCCACTCCTGGTGGTCCTGGGCGCCGCCGCGATGCTTCAGCCACCGCATGATGGCACGGTCCTTCCCCAGCACCTGCATGCGGTAGATGCCCATGTTCGTGCGCTTCTGGCGCGGGCCCTTGGTGATGACCAGCGGCCAGGTGATGAGCGGCCCCGCGTCGCCCGGCCAGCAGGTCATGGCGGGCAGGCGGGTCAGGTCCACCTGGCTACCCGTGAGCACCACCTCCTGGCAGGGCGGGGAGGAGACGGTCTTGGGGGGCATGTTCAGCATCTGCTTGACGAGGGGCAGCTTGTCGAAGGCGTCCTTGACCCCCTGGGGCGGCTCGGGCTGCTTCAGCGACGCCAGCAGCTCCCCCACCTCGCGCAGGCGCTCGGGGGTGGACTCCAGCCCCATGGCGACCCGCTCGACGGTGCCGAACAGGTTGATGAGGACCGGCATGTCGTACCCCTTGGGGTGCTCGAACAGCAGGGCCGGTCCGCCCTCGCGGATCACCCGGGCGCCGATCTCGGTCATCTCCAGGTGCGGGTCCACCTCGGCCTTGACCCGGTGGAGCTGGCCCTCGCGTTCTAAGTGAGCGAGGAATGCGCGCAGGTCGGGGAACGCCATCGTTTCAGACCCGCAGGTCGATCCACAGGGCCACAAGGACCGCGAACCCCACCCAGACGTGCGCCTTGAACAGGCGGAAGGCGCCCTCGCGGTCCAGCCCGCCGCGCACCTGGAGGCCCTGGCGCACGAAGTAGGCCGTCACGACGGCCAGGGCGCCGTAAAACACCGGCCCCAGCCCCTCCCTTGAGGCCGCCGCCGCCAGGAGGGCGCAGGTGGCGAGGAGGAACGCGGTCACCCACGCCCACGAGGCGGAGCCGAACAGGATGGCGCTGGACTTCACGCCGATGGCGCGGTCGTCGTCCACGTCCTGGATCGCGTAGATCGTGTCGTAGGCGATGGCCCAGCAGATCGTGGCGGCAAAGAGCAGGGCGGGCGTCACGGCGACCTCGTTCCGCACCGCCGCCCAGGCCACGAAGGTGCCCCATCCGAAGGCGATCCCCAGAAAGGCCTGGGGGATCGCCACGAAGCGCTTGGTGAAGGGATAGAGGGCCGCCCAGCCGAGGCCCAGGGCCGCCAGGAGGATCGTCAGGCCGTTCAGACGCGCGATCAGCAGTGCGGAGAGCCCCACCAGCACGGCGCAGGCCGTAAAGGCCGTGCCGAGCCCGAGGCGCCCCGAGGCGAGGGGGCGGTTGCGCGTGCGGGCGACCAGGGGGTCGATGCGCCGATCGGCCACGTCGTTGAGGATGCACCCGGCGCTGCGCATGAGGAAGGCGCCGATCACGAAAATGGCCAGGAGCGACAGGGGCGGCCGCCCGGACCCGGCCAGGACCAGGGTCCAGAGGGACGGCAGGAGCAGCAGGAACGTCCCGTAGGGCCGGGAGACCCGCATGAGGTCCAGGACGGCCCCGAAGACCTCCCGGACGCCCCGGGCCCGGCCCGGTGTCCCGGCCGTGGCGTTGACACTACCCAAAGACGTGCATCCCGTGGTGTAAGCGGGCGTTCGCGCCCCCGCGGATGGTACGGGGGGGCCGGGGACCAGTCAAGGCGCCCGGGACCCCGGGTAGGGGGACGGCGGCGCCGGGGCGGCGGCGCTATCCTCGCGCCCAGGGTCCCGCGCCGCCGCCCCGGCGCCGCCCGCATCCCCGCACAGGGGCTGTGCTACCATGGGGACCCGTTCGAGGCGGCCGCGGCCGGGGAGCCGCATGTGAAGCGGAGCCCCCGCCGGCGGCACGGCGCAAGGGCCCCGGACCCGCCCGGGCGGTCCTAGGAGCGGAGCCCTGTCCTTGGCCATCGGCGTCGTCGTTTTTCCCGGATCCAACTGCGACCACGACGTGGCGCACGTGCTCGAACGCGTGTGCGGTGCCGAGGTGCGCATGCTCTGGCACCGCTCCACGGACCTTGCGGGCGTGGACGCCCTGGTGCTGCCGGGGGGCTTCTCCTACGGCGACTACCTGCGCGCGGGAGCCATGGCGAAGGTCTCGCCCATCATGGCCGAGGTGGCCCGCTTCGCCCGCGCCGGGCGGCCCGTGGTCGGCATCTGCAACGGCTTCCAGGTGCTGGTGGAGGCGGGCATCCTGCCCGGCGCCCTGGTGCGCAACCGCGACCTGCGCTTCATCTGCCGCGAGGTCACCCTGCGGGTCGAGCACACGGACTCCCCCTACACCAAGGGCTACGCGCCGGGTCAGGTGGTGCGCTTTCCCATCGCCCACGCCGACGGCAACTACCAGGCCGACGCGGACACCCTGAAGGCCCTGGAGGATTCCGCCCGGATCGCCTTCCGCTACGCCGCCCCGGACGGGTCGTCGGATGCATCTCCGGACGACGCCCACAACCCGAACGGCAGCGCGCATGCCATCGCCGGCATCTTCGGGGAGCACCGCAACACCCTGGGGCTCATGCCCCACCCGGAGCGGTGCGCCGAGGAGGTGCTGGGGTGTGCCGACGGCCGGCCGTTCTTCGAGGGGCTGGTCGCGGCCCTGCGAGGCGTGGCGGCGTGACGGGCGGGCCCGAGGTCACCCCGGCGCTCGCCGAGGCCCACGGCCTCACGGCCGAGGAATACGAGCGGGCCGTCAAGATCGTGGGGCGCACGCCCACCTACACCGAGCTCGGCATCTTCTCCGTGATGTGGAGCGAGCACTGCTCCTACAAGAGCTCGCGCATCCACCTGGGGCGCCTTCCCACCGAGGGCCCGCAGGTGGTGCAGGGGCCGGGCGAGAACGCCGGGGCCGTGGACATCGGCGACGGCCTGTGCGCGGTCTTCAAGATGGAGTCCCACAACCATCCCTCGTTCATCGAGCCGTTCCAGGGCGCGGCCACGGGCGTCGGGGGCATCCTGCGCGACGTCTTCACCATGGGCGCGCGGCCCATCGCGCTGCTCGATTCCCTGCGCTTCGGGCCCCTTACCCGCCCCAAGAACCGCTACCTGCTCTCCCAGGTGGTCGCGGGCATCGCCCACTACGGCAACTGCATCGGGGTGCCCACGGTGGGGGGCGAGGTCTACTTCGCCGACATCTACAACAAGAACAACCTGGTCAACGTCTTCTGCGTCGGCGTCGCCGAGACCGCCCGGCTGTTCAAGGGAGAGGCGAAGGGGGTCGGCAACCCGGTGATGTACGTGGGCGCCAAGACCGGGCGCGACGGCATCCACGGCGCCACCATGGCGAGCGAGGAGTTCGGCGAGGACGAGGAGAAGCGCCCCACGGTCCAGGTGGGCGACCCGTTCACCGAGAAGCTCCTCATGGAGGCGTGTCTCGAGCTCATGGCCGAGGACCACATCGAGGGCATCCAGGACATGGGGGCGGCGGGGCTGACCTCGTCGTCGTGCGAGATGGCCAGCCGCGCCGGCACCGGCGTGCACCTCGATCTGGACCGGATCCCCTGCCGCGAGGAGGGGATGGTCCCCTACGAGATGATGCTCTCCGAGAGCCAGGAGCGGATGCTCCTGGTGGCCAAGCCCGGTCACGAGGACGCGGTCCGCGAAATCTTCGCCAAGTGGGAGCTGGAGGCGGTCACCGTGGGGAAGGTGACGGACGACGGGCGCCTGAAGCTGACCTTCCGGGGCGAGACCGTGGCCGACATCCCGGTGCGCCAGCTGGCCGACGAGGCCCCCAGGTACGACCGGCCCATCGCCGCCCCGCAATGGGTGGAGGCCCTCCAGGGGCTGGACGTGGAGGCCCTGCCGGAGCCGTCGGACTACGGGGAGGTGCTGGAGGCCCTGCTCGCGAGCCCCACCATCGCCAGCAAGGAGTGGATTTTCGGGCAATACGACCACATGGTGCGCACCAACACGGTGGTCCTGCCGGGCTCGGACGCGGCGGTGCTCAGGATCAAGGGGACGGACCGCTATCTGGCCCTGTCGGTGGACTGCAACAGCCGCTACTGCCTGCTGAACCCTTACGCCGGGGCCGCCATGGCCGTGGCCGAGGCGGCCCGCAACGTGGTGGCGAGCGGCGCGCGGCCCCTGGGAATCACGGACTGCCTCAATTTCGCCAGCCCCGAGCGGCCCGAGGTCATGTGGCAGTTCGCCATGGCCATCGAGGGCATCGCCGACGCCTGCAAGGCCCTCGGGACGCCGGTGGTGAGCGGGAACGTGTCGTTCTACAATGAGACCATGGGGCTGGGCGTCTACCCCACCCCGGCCATCGGCATGGTCGGGCTCATCGAGAACGGCCGCCGGCCCGTCACCCTGGCGCTCAAGGACGACGGCGACCTGGTGGTGGTCGTGGGCGAATCTCAGGACGACCTCGGCGGTTCCGAGTACCTCTTCGTCTGGCACGCCCGCGAGCAGGGGGTCGCGCCCCAGCTCGATCTGGACCGGGCCCGAAAGGTCAACGACGCCGTGCTGACATTGATGGATACCGGCTGCGTGAAGAGCTGCCACGACTTAAGCGAGGGGGGCCTGGCCGTCGCGCTGGCGGAGTGCGCCATCGCCGGCGGCATCGGCGCGCAGGTGGGGCTCGCCACCGGGGGCCTCAGGCGCGATGCCCTGCTGTTCGGCGAGAGCCAGGCGCGCTTCGTCCTCACCGTGGCGCCGGCCAACCGCGACATGCTGGAATCGGTGCTGTCCGAGGCCGGGGTGCCGTTCGAGGTGGTCGGGTGGGTGCGCGGCGACCGCCTGCAGATCGGCGTGGACCGGACGCTGACCATCGACCGGCCCCTTTCCGCCCTGTCCGAAACCTACCGCACCGCCCTGGAGCGGGCCCTGGAGGGAGGCCGATAGCGCCCGTGGACGGCATCACCTTCACCCCGGAAGACCTTCGCTGGGACAAGCCCCACGAGGAGTGCGGCGTGGTGGGGATCTACAACCACCCGGAGGCCGCCAACCTCGCCTACCTCAGCCTGTACGCCATGCAGCACCGGGGGCAGGAGGGGGCCGGGATCGTCTCCTATAACGGCGACGACTTCTACACCGAGAAGGACACGGGCCTCGTGCCCGACATCTTCACCGAGGCGCGCCTCGCCCGCCTGCCGGGCAACACGGCCATCGGCCACAACCGCTACTCCACCAGCGGCGGCTCGGGCCTCAAGAACGTCCAGCCCCTCGTCACCAAGTCGGGCCTGGGCACCATCGCCGTCTCCCACAACGGCAACCTGACCAACGCCGACCACCTGCGCGAGGCGCTGGAGGAAGAGGGGGCGATCTTCCAGTCCACCATGGACACCGAGGTGATCATGCACCTCGTCGCCCGCTCCCGCGAGGGATCGGTGGCGCGGCGGATCATCGACGCCCTGTGCCAGGTGAAGGGCGGCTTCTCCCTGGTCTTCCTGACCCGCGACGGCCTGGTCGGCGTGCGCGACCCTCACGGCATCCGGCCCCTATCCCTGGGGCGCCTGCCCGAGGGCGCCTGGGTGCTCGCCTCGGAGACCTGCGCCTTCGACCTGATCGGCGCCGCCTTCGTGCGCGAGGTCCAGCCCGGCGAGATGGTCACCATCGGCGCGGACGGCGTGACCAGCTGCATGCCGTTCCCCATCACCGGCGGGGCGTTCTGCATCTTCGAGTTCGTCTACTTCTCGCGCGTCGACTCCTCCATGGGCGGCCACGCCGTCTGGAGCGTGCGCAAGAACCAGGGCCGGCAGCTCGCCATCGAGCAGCCGGCCGACGCCGACATGGTGATCCCCGTGCCGGACTCCGGCGTCGCCACCGCCATGGGCTACGCCGAGGCGTCGGGGCTGCCCTACGAGATGGGCCTGATCCGCAACCACTACGTGGGCCGGACCTTCATCGAGCCCCGGAGCTCGATCCGCAACTTCGGCGTGCGCATCAAGCTGAACCCGGTGCGCGAGGTGATCGAGGGCAAGCGCGTGGTGGTGGTGGACGACTCCATCGTGCGCGGCACCACCAGCCGCAAGATCGTGGAGCTGGTGCGCCGCGCCGGCGCGCGCGAGGTGCACATGCGGGTGGGCTCGCCGCCCATCGTCTCGCCCTGCTTCTATGGCATCGACACCCCCACGCGCGAGGAGCTCATCGGCGCCAACAAGAGCGTCGAGGAGATCCGGGCGTACCTGACCGCCGACTCCCTCGGCTACCTGAGCCCCGAGGGGCTGCTCAAGGCGTCGCCCAAGGTCGGGGGCGGCTACTGCACGGCGTGCTTCACCGAGAACTACCCGGTGAACGTGACCTTCGAGCGCCCCAGCCAGACGGGGCTCTTCTGATCCCCTTTAAGTCCGCCGGTGGACGTCGGCCGCGGAGGTTCGACGGTTCCATGACTCTCCAAAAGCCATGACCACCCCCCCGACCGAGACCACGCGCCTCTGGGCCGACCTGATGCAGCGCCTGGAGGCCCTGGAGGGCAACCCGAACGCCGACCTGCTCCAGGGGCTGCTGGCGTCCGTGCTGAATCTGTTCGAGGGGCGCAGCGACCGGCGCGACCTCAAGATGGCCCACCTGGCACTGCGCGAGGCGTGCCAGGCGCTGGAGGTCTTCGCCCGGTACCGCCACGTGCCCAAGGTGGCGGTGTTCGGCTCGGCCCGCACGCGCTCCGACCGGCCCATCTACCAGATGGCGGTGGAGTTCGCCCGGGCCATCGCGGGGCACGGCTTCATGGTCCTGACCGGCGCCGGCGGCGGCATCATGGAGGCCGCCAACGCGGGGGCCGGGCGCCAGAACAGCTTCGGCCTCAACATCGAGCTGCCGTTCGAGCAGGACGTCAACCCGCACGTGGCGGACGACCCCAAGCTGCTCCAGTTCCGGTTCTTCTTCACCCGCAAGCTGTTCTTCCTCAAGGAGACCAAGGCCCTGGCCCTGTTCCCGGGCGGCTTCGGCACCCTGGACGAGGGCTTCGAGGCCCTGACCCTGATCCAGACCGGCAAGAGCACGCCGCTGCCCATCGTCCTGATGGAGCGGGAGGGGAGCCACTACTGGGAGGAGTGGCGCGACTACCTGACGCAGCACCTGCTGGCGCGCAACCTGATCCACAAGGACGACATGGACCTGTTCCGCATCTGCCACACGGTGCAGGCGGGGGTGGACGAGATCCTCGGGTTCTTCCGCGTCTTCCACTCCGCCGTGCGCACACGCCACGGCGTGACGATGTGGCTCTGGCGCCCCCTGGAGCCGGCGGAGCTGGAGCGCCTGAACACCGACTTCGCGGACCTGTTGGGCGGAGGCCGCATCGACCAGGTCTACCGCCCCCCGCGCCAGCTCTCGGACACCGAGACCGAGGCCCTGTCGTGCATCGACGTGCCCATGGACCACCGTCACCAGGGCCGCCTGCGCCAGCTCATCGACGCAATCAACACGCTCTAGCGATGGCGAAGGCCGCGCGGCAGAAGGAGGGCAAGGACGAACCCGCCCGCATCCGCGACGTCCTGCGTGTCCTGAAGGCCACCTACCCCGACGCCCAGTGCGCCCTCGACTTTGCGAATCCCTACCAGCTCCTCGTGGCGACGATCCTCTCGGCCCAGTGCACCGACAAGCGGGTCAACCTGGTGACCCCGGCACTCTTTGCGCGCTACCCGGACCCCGTCGCCATGGCCGAGGCCGACGACGCCGAGCTGATCGAGCTGATCCGCTCCACCGGGTTCTTCAACAACAAGGCCAAGAGCCTCGTGGCCGCCTGCCGCGACATCGTGGCGCTCCACAAGGGCGAGGTGCCGGGGACCCTCGACGCGCTGGTGAAGCTCCACGGCGTCGGGCGCAAGACCGCCAACGTGGTCCTGGGGAACGCATTCGGGGTGCCCGGGATCACCGTGGACACGCACTTGGGGAGAGTCGCCCGGCGCCTCGGCTTGACGCGGCAGGACGACCCGGTGAAGGTGGAGGTGGACCT
>Ga0210111_1000497_pt1 | contig 10317 bp, 10 predicted proteins | sample China_Galinas_PW_6_FD_185520 | JGI IMG/M metagenome (GOLD analysis project Ga0210111, IMG submission 185520) | Wetland microbial communities from San Francisco Bay, California, USA, that impact long-term carbon sequestration - China_Galinas_PWC_D2... | ecosystem: Environmental > Aquatic > Marine... | reverse complement strand
TGTCGAGGTGGCGGCGGGCGAGCATGTTGCCAGGCAGGTAGGCAACGGCGGCGAGGCCGAGCAGGATCCCCGCGGTAGCTGTGGACGCGCCATACGATTCGACGAAGAGCGCCCCAGCAAAGACCAGGGTCCCGGCCCATGCCGACCAGGCGAGCAACTCGCCCACCGCCCACCCAGCCACCAGCCGATCCCCTGCAAGCAAGCGCCAGGCGCCGACCGGCGGCTCGCGATGCGCGTCCGAGGGGCGCACGGCCACGGCCGCTAAGGCGAGCGCGCTGGCGAGGAACGGAACAGCCACCCATCCCCAACGCCAGCTCAGCCCGCCCAGCAGGCCGATGACCGGCATGCCGACGATCCAGGCGACCGGCTGGCCGAGGATCGCCCATGAGAGGACCCGCGATTGCTGCTCCGGCGCCGACCACTGCGCGGCGGCGGCCAACCCACCCGAGAGAACCATCGCCACCCCCACGCCGACCGCGACCTGGGCGAGCGCCAGCACCGCAAAGCTCGGCGCGACAGCGCTGAGCAACGACCCGGCGCCGAGAACGGAAAGGCCGGCGATCAGTAGCTCGCGAAGTCCCAACCGACCCGAGAGGCGGCCCATCGCCACAGCCGTTAACCCAGCGACCAGACCGGAGACCGATCGAAGCTGGCCGGCGCTGGCAGTCGAGACTCCGAAGTCTTCCGCAACCTGGGCCAGCACGGGCGAGAGGGCGATCACGCTCGCCTGGACCGCAAACAGAGAAAGGAAGAGGGCTGGCGCCGGGTCCCCGCCGCCCGACGTCAGGCCGGGATCGACCCGGACCTCAGCGCGACTCAAGCTCTCCGTCGAGGGTGAAGATGCGCCGCTTGCCGAACCCCTTCACCTCCTCCTCACCGCGCTCGCTGCAGATGAATTCATCGCGAATCAGCTCGTGGGTCTCCTCGGTGATCGCTATCTCCATCGAGTCGGCAAGGGTCTCCATTCGCGAGGCGAGATTCACACCCGGCCCGAAGATGTCATAGACGTAGCGCTGCACGCCGACGATTGAGCCGACGACAGGGCCGGAGTGGATGCCGATCCGACCGAGCCAAGGTTCGCGATGGGAGGTGTTGCGGCGCTCCAGGTAGCGGCGCATCCGCAGCGCCACCCGGGCGATGTTCTGCGCATGATCGCTGCTTTCCTCTGGGATCCCGGCCACAGCCATGTAGGCGTCGCCAATCGTCTTCATCCGCTCGCAGTTGAACAACTCGACGATCCGGTCGAAGGCCGAAAAGATGTCGTTTAGCTCCGAGACGATGCTGCCCGGGTCACGGGAGACCGCCATGTCGGTGAAGCCAACGAAATCCAGCATCAGGATCGTTGCCGAGTCGTAGCGCTGCGGCGTGACCGAGCCGAAATCTTTCATCTCCTCATAGACCGCCCGAGGCATGATGTTGAGCAGCAGTTTTTGGGCTCGCTCTTTCTCCCGCTTCAGGTCGCGGGTGTACTTCTCGACCATCCTGGTGTGCGAGTCGAGCATGTATTCGGCCTCCTTGCGCTTGCCGATGTCCTCGCATTCGACCAGAACCAGCTCACGCTCACCGAACTCGCAACCACGCAGCGTCACCTCGATCGGGACCTTGCGCGCGCCCTCTCCCGACTCCGCTTCGAATTTGTAGGCCCGGCCTTTCTCCAACCGTGCCCTCGCCCGCTCCGAATCGAGGCCCGGCAGACGGCGATCAAGCCCGGCATCGACGTCCTCGTCGGGTCCAAACCAGTTGAAGAACTGGGCATTCTCGAAGGCGATCTCCCAGTTCTCGGGGTCGGCGACCGCGACCCCAAGGCCAAGGGTCTTCAGCAGATCCTGCAGGAACTGGGCCTCAGCGACCTGTGACGATGGCGGGCTCACGCCTGCGCAGCTCCTGTCCGATCTTTGCGATGTCGTCCGAGCCGAAGTCGAAGTCTTCCAGCGTCTCGGTCAGCAGCTCGACCATCTCGTCGAACTCGTCAAGCGTGATCTCGAGACGGGCGTGGACGTGTGCGAGGTGCTCCTCGGTGTAGCTGGCGGGCCCGCCCATCAGGAAGGAGATGAAACGCGTCTGGTGGTCGATCAATTTCGGCATCTCGATGGACTCGAAGTGATGGGCGATCAGCGACGATTCGAGCGCCTTGTCGTAGAAGGACGACACAACCCGCCGCACGGAGGCGAACCCTCCAACCCGCTCATAGATCGTCAATGCCATCGGCTCCCCTCCTCACGCAACCTTTGCGCCGTCGCCCGCAGCAGCTTCGGCCTCCATGTACCTATGAATCTGCTGAACCACGATCGAGCCCTCGCCAACAGCCGACGCGACCCGCTTCACCGAGCCGTGCCGAACGTCACCGACCGCGAAGAACCCCGGCAGGCTCGTCTCATGCATCAGGAAATCGTGCCCCGAACTCCTCGCCACCAGGTCGTGACCGGTGAGCACGTAACCCCAGCGGTCGCGCTCGATCTCCGCAGGGAGCCACTCCGTGCCCGGCTTCGCGCCGATCAGGACGAAGAGCGCGTCGGCGTCGACGGTCGAGGTCTGGCCCGAGTCCCGGTCGCGCAGCGTCAGGCTCTCGAGGTGACCTTCTCCGGTTCCGTCCACCGCCTCCGTCCCCAACATGACTTCGATGTTATCCGCCGCATCGATCTCGTCTCGCAGATAGCTGGACATGCTGTCGGCCAGCGAGCGCCCGCGCACCACCAACGTCACACACTCCGCGTAGCGGCCCAAATGCATCGCGGCCTGCCCCGCTGAGTTGCCACCGCCGACGATGAAGACGCGTCGTCCGGCGAGGGCCTTCGCCTCCGCCGCAGACGCTCCGTAGAACACGCCGGTCCCCTCCAGCCTCGCCAGGGAGGGGCTCTCGAGGCGCCGGTAGGAGACACCCGTCGCCAGCACCACAGCTCTGGCCGTAACCTCACCGCCGCCTGAGGTGCGCAGCACGTGCCCACGCTCGCCGGAGACCAGCTCGGTCACTTCACGCATCAGCAGGAAGGACGTCCCGAAGACCCACGCTTGCTGGTACGCCCGCTGCGCAAGCTCGGCGCCGCTGACGCCCCGCGAGAAGCCCAGATAGTTGCGGATAAGGGAGCTGGATCCGGCCTGCCCGCCAATCGATTCGCGCTCGACGACGAGGGCGCGCATCCCCTCCGAGGACGCGTAGACGGCGGCGGCAAGCCCGGCCGGTCCCGCGCCAACGACCACAACGTCGAAATCGCAGTTGGCCCCCAACTCGGTGCTGACCCCAAAGGCGGCGGCCAGTTCAACGTTGGAGGGATCCACCAGAACGCGGCCGGTACGCACCCTTGCGACGGGAGCGGAGGCGTCGTCGCGGCCGGCCTCCGCCAGCAGCGCGCGGCCCTCGCTGGAGTCAGGGGAGTGGAACACGTGAGGCACGCCGTTGCGGCCGAGCACATTGCGCAGCTCGTGCGCCCGGCGCGACTGCGGCTCGGCGACGATCTCGATCTCACCCTGGACGGTTGACTCGGCGCGCGCCCACTCGAATAGGAACTCGGCCACGGTGCGATGAAACAGCTCGTCCGGCGAGCTCACCGGCTTCAGCACGTAGTAGTCAATCCGGCCGAGCGCCATCGCCTCGAAGATCGCCTCCGAGGTATCGGGATCCGCCCAGGCCCCCCACTCCACCAGCAGCCCGCGCCGGGCGCTGGGGTGCAGGTCCTTGACCCGCGCCAGCAACTCCGTGCCGGTCATGCCGCGCAGCCACTGGTCGCTCAGGACGAGGGCCACCGGCTGGCCACGGTCGCGAGTCCCCTCAAGGGCGGACATCGCGCCAGCGGAGGAATGCTCGGCACGAACCTCGTAGTCGCCGCCGTAGCGCCGGGACAGCTCGCGCTCGGTGCGAGCGAGGGAATCCGCACCTTCGTCCACCACGAGCAGCAGCGGGTGCTGCGGCTCCGCCTGGCGGTCCGCGCTGACTTGCGGTGTGCTTGTTGCATCCATTCGGGTGCGCGCGGCCTGCCGCCCTCCCGAGCCGCAGACGAGACCGCAGACGATGGTACAGAGGCGGCCAATCAGCCGCCCGACACGCGTGGGGTGGCGTAGGGTCCAACCGGTGAGCGTGATCAAGGACAGCGGCGTGCGAGCCACCCCGCCGCCCTTCAGCGAGGAGCATGAGGAGCTGCGCGAGACCGTCGGTCGCTTCGTCGCCAACGAGATCGCGCCGAACGTCGACGAGTGGGAGGAGGCGCGGGAGTTTCCCCGCGAGCTCTACGGGCGCTGCGCGGAGCTCGGCTTCCTCGGTCTCAAGTTCCCCGAGATCTACGGCGGCCAGGGCGGCACCCACCTGCACGACGCGATCTGGGTTGAGGAGCTGGCCCGCTCCGGGGGGTCCGGAGGGGTTGCCGCCAGCCTCAATGCCCACACCTCGATCGCGATGCCGCCAATCTTCAACTTCGGCACCGAGGAGCAAAAGCAGCGCTGGCTGGTGCCCGGGATCGCCGGGGAGAAGATCGGGGCGCTGGGGATCACCGAGCCGGGCGCCGGCTCTGACGTCGCCGGCATCTCCACCCTCGCCACACGGGTCGACGGCGGCTACGTCGTCAACGGCTCGAAGACGTTCATCACCAACGGCGTCCGCGCCGACTTCCTCATCTGCGCCGTAAAGACGACTCAGGAGGGCGGCCACCACGGCATCTCCTTCCTGGTCCTGGAGCGCGAGATGCCTGGCTACGAGGTCGCGCAGAAGCTGGAGAAGATGGGCTGGCACTCATCCGACACCGGCGAGCTCTCCTTCACCGACATCGAGGTGCCGGACGAGAACCTGCTGGGCGGCGAAAACGAGGGCTTCAAGCTGATCATGGCCAACTTCGCCTGGGAGCGGCTGCTGATGGCGATCGGCGCCGTCGGCGCGATGCAGCGGCTGATAGAGGTCACCGTGAACTATGCCCTGGAGCGCAAGGCCTTCGGCCGCCAGATCGGCAAATTCCAGGCGATCCGCCACAAGGTTGCCGAGATGGCGACCCAGGCCGAGGCCGCCCGCGCCCTCACCTATAACGCCCTCCGCCTCTTCTACGAGGGCCACGACTGCATCCGCGACGTGACGATGGCCAAGCTGGTTACGCAGCGCGCTGTCCTCGAGATAGCCGACGAGTCCCTGCAGATCCACGGCGGCTACGGCTACATGCGCGAGTACGGCATCGAGCGCGCCGTCCGCGACGCCCGCCTGGGCCCGATCGGCGGCGGCACCGACGAGATCATGAAGGAGATCCTCGGCAAGCAGATGGGCTTGTAGCCTCGGATCCGCGCGGCACGCATAAACGCCCGCCTCGCGATGGGGACGATCACGAGGGATGGCGGCTACCGGCTTACCTGATCGCTGACGTGGGCCCGCGGCGCAGGCTGCGCCACGCGGGACTCTGCTGAGGCCCTAGGCTTGTCTCACTGTCATCGTCGGCCCACGGTCGACGGTTGGCGTCCGACCGGGCCGGTTGGTTCTCGGGATGGCGACGGGCTGACTCATAGGCTCGGTGTCGACCCGAAGGTCTGACCTCCATCGCGTTGTGTCGCCCGCCGCCACCCGAGGATCCCCGGCTTGACTTGATAGGAGCGTGGCTTCGCCCCAAGTGAGGTTCGTCAGCCGGAGGTCCGTCCGAAGGCAACGACCAATCGAAGGGACAGCCAGATGATCGTGATCGGAACGGACACTCACAAGCAGACGCATACCTGCGCCGCGGTATTTGCGGAAACCGGTCAACTCGCCGGCGGGTTGACCGCACCGGCCCGAAAGCCCGGCTTTCGCGAGCTCCTCGACTGGGGGCGAGACCTCGATGAGGAACGCATCTGGGCAATCGAGGACTGCCGCCACGTTTCGGGCTCCTTCGAGCGCTTCCTCATCGCCTCGGGCGAGCGGGTGATCCGCGTCCCCCCGAAGCTGATGGGCGAGAGCCGCCGCGGCGAGCGCACCGCCGGCAAGTCCGATCCGATCGATGCCCTGGCGGTCGCCCGCGCGGCCCTCAGGGAGGGCCCTGAGACCCTCCCCGCCGCCCATCTCGATGAGGACGCCCTGCAGGTCAAGCTCTTGCTCGATCACCGCGAGGACCTCGTCCGGGCCCGCGCCGAGGACCAGCAACGCCTGCGCTGGCACCTGCACGACCTCTGGCCCGAGCTGGAGATCCCCGCCGGCGCCCTGGATCGAATCGTCTGGCTGGACCGGGTTGCCCGCAAGCTCTCCCGGGCCGAGCAGGACACACGGGTAAGGGTCGCCCGCGAGCTGGTGGTCGAGATCCGCCGCCGCACCCGCAGGGCCTCAGAGCTGGAGCGCGAGATCGGCGGCTTGGTCAAAGACAGGGCTCCCGAGCTGCTCGAACTCGAGGGCTGCGGAGCCCTGACCGCCGCTAAGTTGATCGCCGAGACCGCCGGCGCCAAGCGCCTGGCCTCAGATGCGAAGTTCGCCCGCCTCGCCGGGGTCGCCCCGATCCCCGCCTCCTCGGGCAAGCGCATCCGCCATCGCCTCGACCGCGGCGGCAACCGCCAGCTCAACTGCGCCCTTCACCGCATCGCGGTGACCCAAGGGCGCGTCCACGCTCCAGCCCGCGAGTTCCTGGCCAAAAAGCAGGCCGAGGGGAAGTCCAGGATGGAAGCCCTACGTTGCCTCAAGCGCCACCTGGCCCGCCGGGTCTGGCGGCTTTTGATTAATTCTGAAATTGATAGATCCGTGAAAACCGCCGACTCTCAGAGAGGCACGCTGGCGCCGCAATTTGCGGTGGCGGCTTGACATAGGAGCAACGCATGCAGGAGGTTCTAGACGGAGTCTTTAACTGGAAGGCGGAGCATCCGCGGATCAAGCTCGAGGTCGACTGCCACTTCCTCGCCGCCTCGGGCACCGTCATCGACCCCCTACTGCCGGCCGAGGGAATCGAGTGGTTCGACGACCGCGGGGTGCAGCGCGTCGTGCTCTCAAACAGGCACCACCTCCGACAGGCGCCGCTCCTTGCCGAGCGCTTCGGCTGCCCGATCCTCTGCCACGAGGCCGGCCTGCACGAGTTCGAGTCCGGCCCCCAGGTGGAGGGCTTCGCCTTCGGGGACCGCGTCGCTGACGGCCTGACGGCGCTGGAGATGGACGCGATCTGCCCCGAGGACACCGTGCTGCGGATCGATGTCGGGGAGGGCGCATTGCTTTTCGCCGACAGCCTCATCCACTACGGCGAGGTGGGCTTCGTGCCCGACAACCTGATCGGCGACGATCCAGAGGGCGTCAAGCGGCGAGTTCGCGAGCACTGTGCCGGGCTGCTGGACGAGCCCTTCGAGCACCTCCTCTTCGCGCACGGCGAGCCACTGATCGGAGGGGGCCGCGACGCGATTCGCGCCATCGCCGAAAGCGGCCCGTGATCTCTCCGATCGCCTTGTGATCGACCTGCCTGGGCGCCCGTGATCTACCTGCTCCGACACGGGGACGCAGAGGACGGCGCGGGAGACGACGCGGCGCGTCGGCTCACCACAAAGGGCACGCGGCAGGCGGACACCGCGGGTCGGGCCCTCATCGCCCTCAACGCCGGTATCGAGGTCTGCCTGACAAGCTCGAAGATGCGTGCCGCCGAAACGGCGCAGCGCGCGTGCCGGGCGCTCGAGATCGAACCCGAGACGGCGCCCGAGCTTCGCGGTGGTGGGTTCGACGCCCTCCACCTCGCAGCCGGCCGGGGCGAGACCTTGCTGGTTGGCCATGAGCCCGACCTCTCCAACGAGGTCGCCCGTGTCACGGGCGCGGCGATCAAGCTCCGCAAGGGTGGCCTGGCGGTCCTAGACGGCGGTACCCTCGTCGCCCTGCTGCGGCCGCGCGACCTCGCTTCGATCGCAGGGCCCTGAGCCTCCGGCCCGGTACCCCTTGTGACCCGAGTCATGAATTCGCAGCCGTCTCGCGGCGTCTGGCCGCGCCTGGGCCCAGCCCTCAGAAGCGTCGGGCGACCTCGCGCGAGAGCTTGAATCCATGGCCGGTCCTGCGGTTGACGCAGCGGACCGCGCCGCGCAGGCTCTTGCACCTGAAACGTCCCAGCCTTGCCACTCCGCCCACCCTGAGCACCCTGCCCTGTCCGAGAATGGTGTCGCCGGCGCAGGTGAACTTGGCCTTGCCCCGGTTTCCCACCACCAGGCCATTGCCGTAGTCGACGGAACAGGAATGCGGCTTGGGAGGAGCCTTCCAGCTCCGGTGCCTGATGTCGCAGCGGGCAGATCCTTCGCGGCCGCCCGTCACGACGCCGCAACCGATGTTGCCACCCGGCGTATGAAACATCCGCACGCGATAGCTCAAGCCGGAAGCCGACGGTGGGATCGGCAGGGCGGCGACGGCGAGGAAAGCCAGGAGGGCAGACCTCTTCACGAATCGGACAATAGCGCCGGCCGGGCCCCTACTCGGGTAGCCGCGCCGACCGGGGCTCCGGCCGGCGCGGCGATGAGTGTCAGGGGAAGACAAGCCGCGGCGGGGCCTTTGCGGCAGCGCCGCCCGAGCCTGACGTGCCGCTCAACTACGACTTGTTCTTGTTCTTCGTCGGGCTCTTGCCCTTGCCCGGATGATTCGTCTTATCGATCAGCCGCTTGGCGTCAAACGGCTGGCTGCCGGGGTCTTTGCGCGGCAGGCGAGCCTTGACGAGCACCCAGTCGCCGGTGGCGACGTCGTCGAGATTCCGTTTGGCGTCTTCGTTCGTGTCCCTCACGACGATGCGTGCTCCCGAGAGGTCGAAGGCGACCGTGTCACCGATGAAGCCGCCTTTGCGGACCCGCGAGTTGCCGCGTTTGATGTCAACGGAGCTTTCGCCGGCGTAAAACCCCTTGAAGAGATAGGCAACGTTGTGCGGTCGGTGACCCTTCGCCTTGCCCTTGCCGTGGTTCTCGCCCTGCTTGGCGATCGCTCCCGCCGGGACGACGAGTACCGCAATGCCAAGGACAACTAGCAAATTCCTCTTGAAACTGCTCATTTTCTTCCCCCTCCTTGGATCGGATTGTAGACAGCCGTGAGCTGGCATTCATCAACAAAACGGCCACGATCAACGATTGTCAGGGGTGAGTTTGGGGGCCCCGGCCCTATGCAGAAAGCCGGAACGGCGGGTAGCGGTCCGTGACCAGCGTGAAGGCGTAGCCGAGCACGCGGTTGGACCAGCGAAACACGCCCTCGACGTAGGTGAAGAGGCCCTTTGGATAGCGACCCGTGAAGAGGATCGCGAACCAGGCAATGACGATCGCGAAGAACGCTCCGATTCCGAGGAAGAAGAGTGCAAAGTAGTGCGGGATCGCCAGGAACCACTTGATGATCGGCATCCCGCGCCCTAAGTCGGCCTCGACATTGGGATAGGGAAAGCTCAGGTGAACCGACTGCTGCTCGTCGGTTGACGGGTATTCGTCGTCCATCAGCGCCAGGTAGACATCGATCCGGTTGAGGAAGCGGAGCAGTTCGAGGTTCCACTCGAACCACCAGCGTGGGTACTTCTGCCGGAAGAGGATCATCAGAGCAGCCGGCAGGGCGACAAGCCCTATCCCTGCGCCCGCCACGTAGACGTAGTCGTCGTATCCGTATTCGCCGTACGAGCCCCCGGCGATCAGGCCCGAGATGATCAGGATCGGGATGGCGGCGAGGATCCGGAAGAAGCTACTGAGACGATTCAGCTTCCGATCCGGGTAGTCGACCGAGAAAGTGACCGGGTAATTCGACGGCTCCACGTTAAGCCTCCTTGTTGGGACGAGGCGCCCATCGTCCCGCAAGGCGCGGCGGAACCCGCTCGCCGGCCTCCTCCGGCCGACTGGCCAGTCAACCAGGGCTACGCGGTTCCATGTAGCCTCCCGGCCGACTTCACGAACGAGAAGGAGAGCGTAGATCGATGGGACTTCTTGATGGGAAAGCGGCGATCGTCACCGGGTCGGCCCGAGGCATAGGCCGTGCCACCGCCGAGCTGTTCGCCAGCGAGGGCGCGAAAGTGCTGATCAACGACCTCGATGCCGACGTCGCCGAGGAAGCTGCGAAGGAGATCGACGGCGAGACCGCCGTCCACGCCGGGGACCTGACCAAGACGGACGCCCCCGACCAACTCGTCGCGGCGGCCGTCAAGGCCTTCGGCTCAGTCGACATCGTGGTCAACAACGCCGGCTACACCTGGGACGGCGTCGCCCACCGGATGAGCGACGAGCAGTTCCAGGCGATGCTCGACATCCACACTGTCGTCCCCTTTCGCGTCGCCCGCGCGCTCGCGCCGCACTGGCGCGAGGCCGCCAAGGCGGAGATGGGTGAAGGCAAGGAGGTCTTCCGCAAGCTGATCAACATCTCCTCGACCTCGGGGACGATGGGCAATGCCGGCCAGGTCAACTACTCGGCCGCCAAGA
>Ga0210111_1000494_pt1 | contig 10335 bp, 9 predicted proteins | sample China_Galinas_PW_6_FD_185520 | JGI IMG/M metagenome (GOLD analysis project Ga0210111, IMG submission 185520) | Wetland microbial communities from San Francisco Bay, California, USA, that impact long-term carbon sequestration - China_Galinas_PWC_D2... | ecosystem: Environmental > Aquatic > Marine... | reverse complement strand
GTCGATGTCGCGGGTTGGGCGTGTGATCGGCGTGTCCCACACAAGCAGCAACAGCGCGCCTTTCAGGACGAACCGCTCGCCGTGTTGGGACTGCGAGAGTCGATACAGCCAACGCTCCCCTGCGTAGTGCTGCGCAAGATCATTGAATCGCCGATCTGCTTTGCGCGCGACATCAAGGAGGCGTTGGTGCACGGAACCGGCGACATTCTTGATCGGACGCTTGGTCATACCGCGGCCTCCAGGTAAGGGCGAATGACCCGTTCAACACGACAGATACGCGCGTATTCGAGCACCGCCTGGAGTCGAGATCCGCGGCGTGCGCGGTAGGATCGTAGGGCTTCCAGGGCAACATCCAGACCGATCTTGTTGCGGTACTTGAAACAGTCGGCCAGGGTCTTCTCCGGACCGAATACTCGAACAGGGATCCTATCGATGATGTGGGTTTCAATTCCAGCCTCGAACGCCGCGCGAGAGAATCGGAAGATGCGGAACGGCGGATACGCCAGCTTGGGATGGCGCGCCGTGCGCGGAAGTGCGAGGTGTACCTCGTGTGGAATCTGCGAGGTCATTTCGTGGTAGGCTAGCGCTGAGATCAAACAGACAACGCCCTGCGGCATGCGCATGGCGACCGTGGCAAGATCGGGCTCGCTCAGTGGCGGCAGCTCGGCCAGCCGATACAGCCCCCTAGCGAGTTGTATCAGTTCGCCGGCGTCCCGCATGGCATAGAGCGTTCGCCGGTGGATACCCTCGGCCAGGGCCTCACGCGTCCGAAGCGTACCTCCACGGCTTTTGAATACCGCGCGTGCTTTCTCGAACATCAGCGCCATCGCAGATGCCTCCAGGGCTGTCGGTCATAAACGCACGCAGATCCTACCAAGTGCATGCTGTTTTGTCCATTTCGGCTCGGCACAGGCGGCACGACAGCGCGCGGAAACGCGAAAAGTCCTATAATGTGGGCCGTTCATGTCACGCTGAAGCCACGTAGCGCGGGCACTCATTCAGTCGCGACCACTGGTGCGGATTTGCCGAGCGAATCCTGGCATCCCATGTCCCACGTCCCCGATGCTGGCCGTTGGCGTCCTGCCCGGTCGCATCCACCGACCCCAATCCCGAGCTTTGAAAGCCAACGCCCATGTTCTTTCAAAGCTAGCGCGAGATGGCAAGTGGGCTTTCAAAGTCGATCTGGGCCGGGGCGTTGCCATTGTGCCCCGGTCTATGATGCGTGTTCGCCCAGAACATGGCGTACCCGGCCCGGCGGCTACAAGCGGTGCCGTTTGGAGTCTGGGCAAGTCCCCGAGTGACGTGTAAGGTCAGCGGGCGGCTCGCAGGAGCAGGGCAGGGAGAACGCGAATGCCTGCAAGGATCAGGAGAACGGCGCGGTCCTCGATGAGCAAGAGACAACTGGCGGCGCTTATCGATGACGCGACGGTGGACTGCTACAACGAGTCGGAGGCCGTCACCGGCTTCCTGACGATGATCGACGACCACCTGGAGGTTCCCTTTGCCACCGTGGTTCTGAGTGTGGATGTCAAGGTGACGGGCGTCGAGCTGACGGAGCGGGAGGAGATCGTCGCCGTCTGTGTCCGTGGCAAGCAGCGACAGCGGATTCCGATTTGCGATCTACCACTGCCGTCGCCACCACCATCGGGCGCGGAGTGGATCGAAGCGTACCGTCACTGGGCTGCCAGCGCGTGAAAGAGACGAATCGTGAGCGAGTACCAGTATTACGGGTTTCAAGCCATTGACCGGCCGCTGTCCGAGGAGGACATGCGATGGCTCCGCGGCCTTTCCACACGCGCTCAGATTACGACGACGAGCCTGGCGATTGGGAGGATTGGGACGACGGTTCGGGGTGGATGGCATCGCTGACACCGCTCCGCAACGATCTTCTTGACGGTGACTGGCGATGCCTCTATCTGGCTTGGCTCGCTGGCATCGAGACGGAGAGTTTGCCCGACAAGGCCACGGAGCCGCCGGTCCCGGCGGGTTTGAAAGACCTGTCCGCGCCGCTTGGGGCGTTCGTGGATTTTCTGGAAATCGACGCGGAGCTTGTCAACGTCGCCGCCGCGCGAAGCAGCTTGCGCGTGGCCAGCGATCCGCCTGCCGGCGCATTGAAGAAGTGGGTTCATTCGCTCACCGTCGCCGAGAAGGAGAGCCTACTATTGAGAATCGCTCAGGGAGACGAACCGAATCCACGCCGAAGCCTGATGCGGAGTTTCAAGGAGACGGCACAAGGTCACCACACAACGCTCAACGACGAAGACACGACAGCGTGCAGGACAGTCGCCGAGATCTCCGAAGCCTGGCAACAGCGAGTCCGTGAAAGGCAGCGTCGCATCGCCGAGCAAGCCGAGAAGGAACGTGAGCATCAGGCCCGTGCGGAGGCCCAAGCAAGGAAGGAACGCCTGGAAGACATAGCGTCGCGCGCGCCCGTGGTTTGGAAGCAGGTTTCGACGTGGATCGCGAAGCGAACGCCGAAGGGATACGATCGCGCCGTCGAATTGCTGGTGGACTTGCGAGACGCGGCCGCCCATGCGAATCGCACAGACGACTTCAGCGAACGACTCCAGGCTCTCCGCAACCGCCACGCGAGCAAGCCCAGCCTGGTGCGCCGGCTCCAGCAATCCGGGCTTGCGTGAGGGCCGTGCTGCGGCCACCATAGGCGAAAAGTCCAGGCCGACAGGCTATTGGCGGTTTCGTGGCATATCGCTCGTAGCGGGCGTCGCTGTTATCACCGCCTCGGGGCTCTCGCGTACACCCATTTCTCTTGGGAATATCTGGCCGTCTGAAATGCGGCGTTGACTACATCCGCACTATGGGTGACGGACAAAACGGAGAGACGTGCTACGGCACGCGATGAGCCATGCAAACGGCGCAGCTCAAGCGGGAAAGGTACGCCCATGGAGGCGGGGGGAATCGAATTCGATAGTCACCCAAGGCAGAATCGGCGTTCTTGACCCCAAGGACGCGGTTTTTGCGAAGCTTACGAAAGAGCCGACTAGACTACTCTAGACCCGCCGAGACTATCAGAGACCATTGCAGACCGACGTTTTCGGGTACTCATCGGGTACACCGCGCCGGCCTGCCTCGCACCGCCGGCCGTTTGCGTGGCAACGGGCGTCCATGAGGAAGGACTACCGATGCCCGATCGGCCTGATCACGCCCAACGAACGTCGAGGATGCTCGGACCTCGTTCAATCGCACGGTAGCTACTTCAGCGGATAGCCCGGCCACTGCATCTAGCTCTCCGTATTGGGTGCCCCGAACTCGAAGAGGTGCTGGTCATCCGCCTCCCATGCGTCACCCGCGCGACGTCCGGCAATCGCGCAACCCTCTCCACCGAACTCGGGGTTCTTGCAGCGGCATGGAGCTACGCGCACACCGACCTGCTCTCCCCAGGCCGCTAGCCTGGCGAAGCGATTGACTCGCTCCCCGGCATCGAGCATCTGTCCACCACCGCAGCCGCCCAAGAACTCCTGCCAGCCCCAGTACCTGGCGTTCACCTGGGCGCCGAAAACGCTGGAAAGCAGCTCGTGGATGGCCCGTGCCAAACGCGGACGCACGAACATGTAGCTCGCGGCCGCGAAGCGGATGCCCGCTTGCCCCAGGGATGCCAGCAGGGGCTCGAGGTTTGATCGTGCGTCGGTGAGGTCGGGAATGAGCGGATCCAACCGGGCGGTGGTTTGAACACCCATGTCGCTGAGACGCCGCAGGGTCGCAAGTCGCAGGGTGGGCGACGCAGCGCCGGGCTCGAGCGCCGTTGATAGGGTTGGGTTCAGTGTCGTGATCCCAACTTGTGCGAACACGGCAGCCGGAGCCTTTTTGAAGAGCTCGAAGAAACGCGGCGTCACAGTTCCCTTCGTCAGGAATGACACCTCGACACCGGCGTCAAGCACAAGAGACATGGTGCGATAGCTCAGCTCTTGCACCTCTGGGACATCCTGAAAGGCGTCGCTCGATGGGCTGAAGTAAACGCGATGTGGCTTGCGCCGGCGACGCTGCAACTCGGACGCGAGCAGCTCGGCGGTGTTCTCGTAGAGGACGACTTTGCCCGACCCAGGGTAGGCAGAGTACCCCTGGATGTAGCAATAGCCGCAGCCGATAGCGCACCCTTGTGTGATGTTGATCGTGCAGACATTGCTAAGACACGGAATGCGCGAAGGCGTGAGGACGGCCGATCGTCGTTGCCTTCGCACAACTTCTACCATATTCGTTCTCCTGGCAGTTGCTCGACAAACTCGGGTTTGCCAAGAACGAAGTGATTGGCTTCAGTCCGAAAGCCATCGCGCACTAGGTGTACGCACGCAGTGCCTGACAATCCGAAGTAAGTCCGATGTCCCAGCAGGTGGTCGGGTTCCAGATCCATGTCTTCGATCACGATTGCCGTCGCCACATTCAAGATCTGTGCGATGATGCTCCGACCCGATAGCGTCGTCAAACATGCCGGGTTGAATCGACGCACCGGTAGAAACGGTCTCGGACTCTCAACGGCACTCACCGCTCCAGTCGAGACGTCGCGTATCGCACGGAAGTAGCCGGACAGCGAATGTTGAGGCATCGCGGTTCCACCGAGCGTCTTCCGTCGCGTCGTGCGAACGGAGAGTTTGTCAATCGCAGAAAGGCGGTGCCGTGGAGACAGGCACCTCAAAGGATCAGAGCGCTTTACTTCCTCGGCCCCATCTTCGCCTTCTATGCTCACGGCCTCGATGTCGAAGTTGCTGCAGTTGTCAAGAAGTCGGCAGAGGACTGCCAGATCGAAAGAGCCGTTGGCAGCTAACCAGTCGTCGTCATCGAGCAGCCATCTGTAGTCGGCCCGCGTCCACTCAACATGCTCGATGTCGCTACCAAGACCGGAAACTCCGAAGGAGCGGCCGTAGTTGGGCTCACTCGCGTCGACGAAGTGAAAGGCAGCTCGAGCCCTCTGCGATCTGAGTACGGCTCGCACCGCCCGCCACGCCCTTACAACCACGTGTCCCGTCCCGGCGCCGAGATCGAGAACCCGCAGCACAGTCTCCCGTTGGTTCCTCCCGTTTTTGGTCGCCCATCTCTGGACAATGGGTGTGAACGCCCGTCGCGATAGTAGCCGAGCACGAGGACGCCAGTACGGATCTGGCTTCGGGCTAAGCATTCGGGTCATTCTATCAATGATTTCCAGACTCCCGGATCGCGCGGGAAGATCAGTCGACGGGAAGACCAGGAGCCGTGTGCTTCTCTTGCTCGAGAGCACAAGTTGCCGATAGCTGTAGAAAGCTCTGTCCTGTCCGGGCGGCAGGACAAGGGCAACATGTCTGGGGGTCGGCGGGGGGCACTGGTGAGGTAGGCGCCCTAGAAGGTAGACGGGGTTGAATTCAGCGAAGGTCGCGGCCGCCACGTGGTCGTAACCCTTTCTCGTTACTGCGAAGTTGCTGAATCCCACAGTGTGCCGGAGCGCTGGCATCGGGTCGCCGCGGTCCGGTTCGCTCCTGGCAATCTCCAAGACGTAATGTAGAAGCCCGAAATACCGCCAAACGTACTGGGCCACGCAGCGACGCGTGCGCGACGCGCGGTGCATCGCCACCCACGCCGCTTTCAGACGGTTTAGTCTTTGGATGAGACGATAATCGACCGAGAAGAAGGGAAGGCAAGATGCCCAGTACTCTCGCCACGGCAGCGAGACCAACTCGACTTGGCCCGCATCCGTTGCCAGCTTGATGGGTACTTCCTTCCGCCATGCGCCCGCCGCCAAGCGTCGTCGGTTCTCTCCCCTCGGTGTTGTAGACATTATCAGCATGGCTCAGACTTCACCGGCACTCACGCCCAAGCCTGTGCTGCTCACCCTAACACTCGCCGAACACCAGTCAAGTGTGGCGGCAGGCCGACCTGAGGGAGGGCAGAGTGCATACCGCTCCCACTCAAGAACGCCGCGCCCGATCGCTCAAGCGGCGATTACTGCGGCGCAGCGAGCGTATCACCGTTGTGGCTCCCGAATAATCCGTACTCACGATGGCACAAGGACTTACGCGTTGACGCACCGAACCGTCTGGGTACGCTCCTTTCGTCGTCTTCGTCGGTATTCGGAGCTGTGAAATGAGCGTGATTCAGTTGGTGCTCGCCTTCGTACGGAGTCTTGTTCGTGACCGAATCGATTTGGCCGCAGAGAACCTCGCCCTGCGGCAGCAGCTGGCCGTCCTGCGCGAGAAGGCCAAGCGACCGAGTCTCCGTCAACGCGATCGTATCTTCTGGGCGATCCTCTCCCGAATCTGGACAAATTGGAGATCAGCGCTGCTAATCGTGCAGCCCGAGACTGTGGTCCGGTGGCACCGCCGAGGTTTCAAGATCTTCTGGCGTTGGAAGTCGCGCGCCAAGCGAGGCCGTCCTCCGGTCGAGCTCGAAATCCGCAAGCTCATCAGGAAGATGTCACGCGAGAACCCGCTCTGGGGCACACCGCGGATTCAATCTGAACTCGCGCTCCTCGGGTACGTTGTCGGTGATTCCACGATCGACAAGTATCGAATACGCCCCAGAAAGCCGCCATCACAAACCTGGCGTACATTCCTCGACAACCACATCAAGGATATCGTCGCCGTGGACTTCTTCACCGTTCCGACCGCGACGTTTCGGATTCTGTTCACGTTTGTGGTACTTCGCCACGACCGGCGCCAAATCGTCCACTTCAACGTGACCGCGCATCCAACGGCCGAGTGGACAGCGCAACAAATCGTTGAGGCCTTTCCGTACGACGAAGCGCCGGGATTCTTGATTCGAGATCGTGACGGGATATACGGCAGGGCGTTCCGAAATCGCGTCGCAAGCATGGGTATCGAGGAAGTCCCGATTGCCCCGCGCTCGCCATGGCAAAATCCGTTCGCCGAAAGGGTGATAGGTTCGATCGGGCGCGAATGTCTCGACCATATCATCGTGCTCAACGAGCGTCATCTTCGTCGGATCTTGCGCGAGTACTTCGAATACTACCACGCGTCACGAACGCATCTCTCGCTTGGTCGAAACGCGCCGATCTCGCGGGAAGTTGAGCCGCCCTCGAAGGGGCGAGTCCTCGCCATTCCGAAGGTCGGTGGCCTGCATCACCGGTATCGCCGAGCCGCCTGAGACCTTCACTTGCCGTCGATTCATTGTTGATCTCGGCGAGAGCGTTCTGCACCCTCAACGAAAGATCGGCGTACCTGCTGTCCCATCAGTCATGCAAACCCAACGCCGTGGCCGTCCGGTCCATTGAGCCCCCGTCATCCGCGCCCATTTGAAGGGCCGGATAGAATTTTCGGGAATGACACCTTGCCCATGACGTACACAAGTTGCTCTTCCGTATCAACGCGAAGATCCTCAACGTTGAGGCCGCACAATTCGCCGTTACGCAAACCCGTGTTGAGCAGGAATACTGCAATCCGCCGTTTGCGCCGTGCCTCATCCCACGATCGCGGTCCACGCCCGTTGCGGCCGGCACGCATCTTGATAGCCCAGAGCCAGCGACCGGCTTGCTGTCGTGTCAGCGGTGTTCCTTCTTTCTTCGTGACAAAGCGTGGGCGCGTGATGCGACGGATCGGATTCTCTGTCAGGAAGCGTTCCTGAACACACCACTCGAACCACGACGAGAGCGTGGCCAGGTCGTTTGCGACGGTCTTGCGGCCTGCTTCATGGTCCAGTCGAAAGTCGCGCCACCGGATCAGGTCCTGCCGGCAGGCGATGTTTTCGACATACTCGCGGGGCAGCTTGTGCTTCTCCCGCCACGCCATGTATCGCCTCACCACGCGTTCGGCCCGCTCCACGGATTGCGGTGTGCAAGAGAGCTGCTTCTCTCGAAGCCAGAGGCCGTACACTTCCTCCCAGCCACCGTCGGGAAGGTGGCGTCCGGTCTTGACCGCCTCCTCCCAGACCTCGACCTCTCGCAGCCGCGCTTTCGCCGCGGCCCGGGTGCAACGGCCGATGTAGGCGCTGCCCTGGATCATCCGACCCGTCTGCGGACCGGCCGTCACCTTGAAGTTCCAGTGAATCCGGTAGTACTTGTCCTTCTCTTTCGCGAGACTCGCCATGGAGCACGCCCTTCCAGCGGGGCTCGGCCCCGCCCACAGAAGCCTTGGGCGTTTTGGCCGTTCGTTGAGTTACCCGTAGGAAGAGCGGGGCGGAAGAGCTGTGAATTTCAGCCTCGGAAGGCTGTGAATTGTTCCGCGCCCCGAAACCGACTACCCGATATACTACCCGTAATGGGCGTTTCCAAGGCGCAAGTGCTTGATATGCAAGGACTTACGAACTGGAGGCGGGGGGAATCGAACCAATCAGCGCCCCGCGTAGCAGACCAATACGAACGGTTGTGTCCCTGGCGCTATCAAGAACGGGACACGAGCTGACATGAGGGTACTCGACAGGACGTCAAAAGACAAGAAATCCAGGCCAACTCCCCACTATACTCCCCACCACGAATCGCGGCGCGATTCCAAACTCTCGCGTCGCTCGGCGATAGAATTCCGTGAGCCGCAACGCGTCGTTTTCGGGAATCGTGCTCGTGCCTTGACGGATCCCTACGCGGCTCGCGCCCTGATCAGAAAAGCTGTAACGACCACGATCAGCACTACTGCAACAACGATTCCAACTACAATGTAACGCACCGTGGTGCGGGCTTTGTCGAGGCCGCTGACCTGCGCAGTGATTTCCGGAAGTTCATCCGAGGGCAGCGAAACCCGTTGAAGCAGCGCCGATAGCGAAGCACGGGCAGCTGTTGCCCTGCCCTTAGTTAGAGCGTCTAGAAACTCCGTCTCAATACGTGGAACCTCCTCGTTCCTTGCATCAAGATTCTTGAGACCGTCATGCGCGTCACTGCAATCAGTGCACACTTGCAATGACCTCCGCAATAAGGCCCTGGCAAGAGTCGGATTGTGGCTCGCCTCGAGCGTGCCGCGCCGGGCGAGTGCAGCTGCCTTTGAGCAGCGGGCTTCGATGATCTTCTGCGCCGGCTCAAGCTCGTCGTCCTGAACGGGCATTTGGGCTAGCCGCTCGAACAGTTCCCGGGCTTGGAAATACCTGTGTTCCCGGATGGCTTGCTTCAGCGAATTCATCGTGTGGCTGATCTGATCCACGACCGCCGCGGTCTTTCGCTTCTCTTCCTGAAGGTCTTCCGAACTCGGATACTCACGCAGTCCCGCCTCCAAGAAAGCGAGACCTTTCGCCGCGTTGCCGTGCTCGACGGCGTCCCTACCGTGCTCCACAAACTTCGCGACCTTTCGTAGGCACTTGCGACAGAGCTTCTCCCCAATTACCAACACCGAAGTGCATTTCGGACACTCAGCAACGCAATCACGACAAATTCGTCGACCCTCGGAATCCGTTTCCAGAACGGTTCGCATGTCGGATGCGCCGCAATTGACACAAGTCGATCCCGGCGCTAGCGGGCGACTGGCTTCTGGCGTGCCAGGTTGCACCGAAAATTTCTGCTCCTCCGCCGGCCAGAGGTCAACTGCATCAATGGGAAGTAATGACCGATTCTCGTCAACCCACCGGGCTGCCTCTCCGTTTAAAGGACTCTTCGTGTTGTAACTCTGAAATGTGATGATCTCGGCAACGCGCACCATCAAGTCATCAAGCGATTCGGATGCCGCCCAGTGATCACCGATGCAGATCGACGCAACGTCGATATTAGGGTGAAACACGGGCGTCAGCATCTTGCACTGAGGTGCTTGCCGGGGATAACCGCTAGTCAAAACGATCTCCGCAACGTGGTCGGTCGTCTCCACAACTTGATTTCTCGAATCAAGCCGGAGTCCTTTGACCGCAAACTGTATTTCGTACCGCACAGGCGGATTACCCTTCGTCCCCAGTATCAGAAGATAGGGGCTCCGGTCGCATCGTGCTTTTAGCTTATCGTAATCCGCCTGCAGGCGCCGCAATCGCATTGACATCGAATCATTCTCGCCGATCCAGACTGCGAGTGAAGCGGACCCCAGTGCACATACGCCGGTGATCCGCTCAATACCCTGTCCAATCCGAGATGAACTTATTCAGATCCTCCGATTGTCCCTTTAGTACGCCAAGCCAGCCACCTTCCCATGTTGCATAAGCGTTGTTGCCGGACATCGTCTTCAGCCTTTCTGGTAAATGGTTGAAAGACCACACTGGATTTCCGTGGGTGTACTCATTGAAGAGCTCTCTCATGTCGGCGGAGCGCAGGTACATCATCTTACGGCCATCGCGGGCCAGGATTAATCGCCGCGTCGCCTGCTTGTCCAGGGCCAGCGCACATTAACCTCCTTGCGCCGTAAGGACTTGCATCAGGAACTCGTTGTTCCAGCCTGCGATTCGGCTCTTTCCCTTGATGCTGTTCTTGGACGGGTGACGTTTCAACAGGCTGAT
>Ga0210111_1000487_pt1 | contig 10415 bp, 13 predicted proteins | sample China_Galinas_PW_6_FD_185520 | JGI IMG/M metagenome (GOLD analysis project Ga0210111, IMG submission 185520) | Wetland microbial communities from San Francisco Bay, California, USA, that impact long-term carbon sequestration - China_Galinas_PWC_D2... | ecosystem: Environmental > Aquatic > Marine... | reverse complement strand
CTCCCCCGCCGTTGCGCAGATCCCGCACCGTCACTGTGTCCATGAGAGCAAATGCACCACCGGTGAGGCGCGCCCAGTGGGCCATTTGCCCCGGGTGACCGGAAGCCGGGCCTCTGACGAGGCATCTCCGCGGTGCCGCAATCGTTCACCTATGCCAATGTGCGGCAATCGAATATGCAGGGTTCCCAGTAAACCACTGCATAGTGCTTCTGGCGGCAAACCTCGCTGTTCCCGATGTGGGACAACGGTGTTCACTACAATCGGTACTTGTCGATTCAGGCGCGAAGGATCCTCAAGCCGGCGACGCCATCGAGCGGCTCGAAATCCCCATCTTGAGTGACCACGGGCAGTCCACGTGCTGCCGCGATAGCCGCTATCCAGAGATCGTTGATTCGGACCCGGTGTCCCGTCTCGGCCAGGTGCATCCTGAGTCGTGCCCACATGCGTGCTGCATCCTCGTCCACCGGTAGAGCGGCCATGTCCGCAATCACTTCGAGGGTCGCCATCCGTTGCGCCCGCACGTCTGTTGACCTGGCCGCGAGCACTCCGAGATTGAGTTCAGCGATCGTGACGACGGTGGTGGCCACCTCGTCGGGTATGCGGGAGGCATCCAGGCGTCGACCGCTCTCCTGGGCGATGAATATTGACGTATCGAGCACCCCGGCCGAACTCACTGTAGGAGGTCCACGTCATCGGTGGTGTCGCCGGCAAGTGCAAGCAGGTCTGCGCGCAATCCGGGGTCTGCTTGACCGTTGCTTACTCTCCGCAGCAGCTCATCGCGGCCTAGCCAGCGACGCGGGTGCTGCGGCACGGCAGTCAGGAGTGCCACGGCCTTGCCATTGACGGTGATCGTGATTTCTTCACCGGCCGAGGCGCGTCGCAGAACCGATGCGGTCTCATTGCGCAATTCGCGAGAGGCAACCTCACTCATGCTACGATCGTAGCATCCATGTAGCAATTAGCGTGACCACCTGACAACCTTTGGGCGGCCGCCGGCACTGGCACAACTTTGCTGTACCTATCCCGTGCAATATCTCGACCGATTCACTGCTCGGAGCGCGAGGACTACGGTGAGACCGAATGTGGTGGGTGTCCGGCAAGCCACTGCATGTTTTTACCCTGTTGCACCACAATCTGATTCAGGAGACCAGGGGCGACGCCGATAGCCGTTTGGCACTTGCTCAGGAGTGCGGGCTACGAGTCGCCCGCGGGCGGCTCCGGATGCCGGGGTGGCATCGTTGGTGGGATTCCAATGCGGGCGGCGAGGACTGCCGCTGAACCACCCCTGCGCCACTGATGCCTGGTGTGCCTGCACGTCAATCCGCAACTCTTGCAGTATCGCGCCGATGGTTATGGGGTCACCGTGCTGATCGAAGGCTTTCGGGAGTCCGCGGGCGCGGACCCAGGCGTGGTGTTGCTTGCCAAGGGCGGTGGTCGGCTCGCCGACGTTGTCGATATCGTCGGCGATGGCGCGAACGGGAAGGGTTGCGCGCAGGGTAGCGCAGATGCTGTTGAGGTTCAGTTGAACTCGGGGACTGAAGGCGTATTCGGCGGGACCGCTCATCCGCGCTACCGGATGCTGGGCTGATCGGGTATCGAAAATGCAGCGCAGGACCCGCTCAATGGTTTCCGGGGTGTAGGTGGCTGGCTGGGGTGATGCCACGACTTCGTGGAGCATCTGGGCCCACCATTGGTAGAGCTGCCGAAATCGTCGCCGATCCCCCGCACGATCAGCACCTTCACGTCGTCATCGATGTTCGCGCGATGAAGAAGTTCGGCATACCGGAGCCGCGCGGCGACGGTGGGCGCGTTGAGCCGGTCCGGACGCGCCAGCGTGATGGTCGCGATTTTCGTCGTCGGATCCTTGTCGTAGAGGACGACCTCTTCCGCTGGGGGTGGCGTCGACACGGTTCTCCTTCACGCGGGTGCAGTTCACTTGGCGATGGGACTGGCACAACATACCGCGTGTCTGGCAAGATGACGCAGTATCTACTCGCTAGACATAGTGTCTAGCGAAATGGTGTGACGCGAGGAGTGCGACCACGGTGTCAGACACGGCAGAAACCCTGGGCCCAAAGCCGCCGGCGTACGACGCCGAGTGGGTGCGTGCCAAGTACAGACTCGAGCGCGACAAGCGCATCCGCCCCGATGCGGTCGAGCAGTTCGTGGAGGTCACCGCAGACTTCTCGCACTATGCCGACGATCCCTACGTCGAACGGGTGGAACGCGACCCCGTCAAAGATCACGTCCAGGCTCTGATCATCGGCGCCGGGCTGGGCAGCCTCGTCGCCGCGGTGCGGCTACAAGAGATCGGTATCGGCGACATCAGGATCGTCGACACTGCCGGAGACTTCGGTGGAACGTGGTACTGGAACCGCTATCCAGGTATCCAGTGCGATATCGAGTCCTACATCTACCTGCCGCTCCTCGAAGAACTGAACTACATGCCCACGGAGCGCTACGCCCACGGCAAAGAGATCCGGGAACACCTGCAAGCCGTCGCCCGGCACTACGGGCTGTACCGCAATGCGTTGCTGCAGACCACCGTCACCGGTATGACCTGGGACGACGACGCCAAGCAGTGGCAGGTGTCCACCGACCGCGGTGACCTGATCACCGCGAACCTGGTCGCGGTCTCCCCCGGGTCACTGACGCGCCCCAAGCTGCCGGGAATCCCGGGGATCAACGAATTCCGCGGGCACACCTTCCACACCAGCAGGTGGGACTACGACTACACCGGCGGAGACGAAACCGGCGGACTGACCCGGCTGGCAGACAAGCGGGTCGGCATCATAGGAACCGGCGCGACGGCCCTGCAGGTCGTACCGCATCTGGGCCGTTGGGCCCAACAAACCTACGTTTTCCAGCGCACCCCGAGCACCGTCGGCGAACGTGGCAATCGCCCAACCAATCCCGCGTGGGCGGCCAGGCTGAAGCCGGGATGGCAGCGCGAGCGCATGGAGAACTTCACCCGGGTCACCGCGGGTGTCGAAGTGGAACTCGATCTCGTCGACGACGGATGGACCCACAACGCCCTGGCGTTGGGCGATCCCGCGGTGGCCCGCGAAACTGCGCGTCGGGGTCGGGAAATGACCCCCGACGAGATCGAGGATTTCCTTTACGAGATTGACTACGACGTGACGGAACGGCTGCGCGCGCGCATCGACGACACCGTGGACGACCCCAAGACTGCGGAATCCTTGAAGCCCTGGTACAGGCTGAACTGCAAGCGGACCGGCTTTCACGACGAGTACCTGGGGACGTTCAACCGGGACAACGTCGAGCTCGTCGACACCGACGGCCACGGAGTGGAGCGCTTCACCGAGACCGGCGCGGTCGTCAACGGGGTGCACTACGAGCTGGATGCGTTGATCTTCGCGACCGGTTTCGAAGTCGGCACCTCCTATACCCGGCGCCTCGGCTTTGAGATAGTCGGCCGAGAGGGCGTACGCCTGAGCGACAAATGGGCCAAGGGCATGCGGACTCTGCACGGACTGCAGACCCACGGTTTCCCCAACTGCTTCTTCCTCGGCTACACCCAGTCCGGTGTCTCGCCGAACTACACTCACACCGCCGAGGAGCGGGCGCAGCATCTCGCCTATCTGGTCGGCAAATGGGTCGAGCGGCACGCCGCGACGATCGAGGCGACGCAGGAGGCTGAGGAAGAGTGGTTGTGCAAGATGAATGAAGCGTCGGTGGATGCGAAGGCATTTTATGCCGACTGCACACCGAGCTACCTCAGCTCCGAGGGCGATCGGGACAATCCGCACGGCATGCTTTCGACCAACTTCGGCGGCAAACCCGTCGAGTTCTTCGACATGTTGAGCCAGTGGCGCTCGAGCGGCCGGCTGGACGGGGTGAAGATCACCTAAATGCCCGACACCGCTCCGAAACTCACGATGCGCGACCGGCATCGGATTCTCACCCGCGAGCACATCCTGGCGGCCTCGCTGGAGGTGTTCGCCGAGCGCGGCTACGTTGCGGTGACTGTCGAGGATATTGCGCGGCGAGCCGGGATCGGCCGGGCCACTTTCTACCTCCATTTCGACAGCAAGGCGGCGGTCCTTCGTGAACTTCGGAACACCCGGATGACGGTGTGGTCCGAGCGGGACGCCCCGCGCGGCGGCAGACACGGGCGGCCCTCTATCCGGGCCTTTTTCGATAAGCTGGTCGACTTCTACACATCAGCACCCGAGCTCTACAAGGTCCTGCATGAGGCGCGCGCCGTCGACCCGGAATTTGCCGCCGCGCACCGCGAGACGATGGAAGCCAACATCGAGGAATGGATCAGGCGAGGCGTCATGGACGGCGCCACGGAAGACCAACTCCGCCTTGCCATCGCCATGATGTACACCATGGTCGATTCCTTCATGTACCTGTGGTTGGTCGACGGCTGGCCACTGGAACACGACGCCGCGATAGACGCAATGACCGACGCACTGTACGCCACCATGCGTTAGGAACGCCGCCCGACGACAACCAGGACAGATGCAGGCCTACACAAAGGCATTGGGTATTCCTCCCATTCTCAAGATACGGCAGAGAGGGGGGCTTGCGGCAAGGCCCCTGACGTGCCGCACAATCTTCTGGCCGTGTACCGCGACCGATGGGGGATGTTGTGACAAGCACGCCGGAACCGTTCGAAGTGCACGAATCGGGTGCGCTGCTTCACGGCACCAAGGCTGCCCTCTCAGCGGGCGACCTGCTGGTGCCCGGGCGCCGATCGAACTACGACGCTGGACGCCTGTCGAACCACGTGTACGTGACGCGAACGTCGGATGCCGCCGCGTGGGGAGCCGAGCTGGCCATCGGCGAGGGTCCTTGCCGCATCTACATCGTGGAACCGCAAGGCGCACTGGAGGACGATCCGAATGTGACGGACAAGAAGCTTCCCGGGAATCCGACCCGCTCCTACCGCACCCGTGAGCCCGTGAGAATAGTCGGCGAGATCACGGACTGGGTCGGGCATTCACCCGAACAACTGCAAACGATGCGGGACGGCTTGGCCGACCTCACGCGCCGGGGACTCGCCGTCATCTACGACTAATCCACCTCCGCCAATCCACCTCGGCCGGAATAGGCCCGACCCAGAAGTCTTGACGATTCCTCCGGGACTGCCGGCGGTCGGGCACTGCACACCTCGACACCACCGTGGGCAGGGTGCAACACTTGCGAAATGGAGGGATGTCCTGTCATCGCCGTCGCCCTGACCCAAGCGCCCCTGCCCGCGCCGAGATTCATGCGCCGGACTCTGGCCTCGACGTCACCGCGGCCGGCGTGACTGCCCACCCCGGCGGGGCTGAACCCGCGCCGCGCCGCCCCCTGAACGGCCTCTCGGACGTACGTGCGTTCTTTCACACCAACGCCGTGCCGCTGTACTTCATCTCGCCTACCCCGTTCAACCTCCTGGGCACCGACCAGTGGGTGCGGAACTTCTTCTACCTGAACTACTTCGACTCTTTCGAGGGCCTACACCCACGCGTGTTCGTACCCCGGCGGCGCGACCAAAGAGACTTCGGGTCCATGAAGGACGTGTGCAACCACCTCCTGTCCGATCCCGAGACACGCGAGTTCGTCGCCGAACGGGGGCCCGGTGGCAAGGCCTGCTTTGTGATGCTCGACGAGCAGACCCATGCCCTCGCGAACCAGGCGGGGCTCGACGTCATGCACCCACCACCGGAGCTGCTGCGTCGCCTGGACTCCAAGACCGTCATGACGCGCCTGGCCGATGAGGCGGGCGTGCCGAGCGTGCCCCACGTGATGGGGCGGGTCGGCTCCTACGACGATCTGACGGCGCTGGCACACAGCGCCGGGCTGGGAGACGACCTGGTCGTTCAGGACGCCTATGGCGATGCCGGCAGCGGGACGTTCTTTCTGCGCGGTGAGCGCGACTGGGAGCGTTGCGCCGCAGACCTGGCCGGGCAGCAGGAAGTCAAGGTCATGAAGCGCATCCGCAATGTCGAGGTGTGCATCGAGGGCAGCGTGACCCGCCACGGAACCGTGATCGGTCCCGCGATGACGAGTCTGGTCGGGTACCCGGAGCTGACTCCGGGTAAGGGCAGCTGGTGCGGTAATGACATCTGGCGCGAGGTACTGCCGCCCGAGCAGACGCACACCGCGCGGGAGATGGTGCGAAAGCTGGGCGACATCATGGGCCGCGAGGGATACCGCGGCTACTTCGAGGTGGACCTGCTGCGGGACCTGGACTCCGACGAGCTCTACCTGGGCGAGGTGAACCCACGGCTGAGCGGTGCCAGTCCCATGACGAACCTGACCACCGAGGCCTACGCCGACATGCCGCTGTTCCTCTTCCACCTGCTGGAGTACATGGACGTGGACTACGAGCTCGACATCGCCGAGATCAACTCGCGCTGGGAGCGGGGCTACGGCGAGGACGAGGTCTGGGGTCAGGTGATCATGAGTGAGACCTCGCCGGATATCGAGCTCTTCACCGCGACGCCGGCAACCGGTGTGTGGCGCCTCGACGAGGCCGGGTACGTCACTTTTGCGCGCCCGGCCAACGACTGGGACTCGGTGGCCGACGAGTCGGAGGCCTTTTTTATGCGGGTCGCCGCGCCCGGTGACATACGCTGTGAGGGCGCCCAACTCGGCGTGCTCGTCACCCGCGGGCACCTGCAGAGCGGTGACTACCAGCTCACCGAGCACTGCCGGCGCTGGGTCAACGGCATGAAGGCGAAGTTCGTCTCAACACCCCTGGCCCCGGCCGCGCCGATCGTCTCGCGGCTCGTCGCACGAGCGTGAGCAGCGGCGAACCGAGCCGCGTCCCGCCCGGCATCGCACTGGACAACTGGATGTCGGCACCCTATGCGCACTGGTCATTCCAGCACGTCGAAGACTTCGTTCCGACTGCGATGATCCCGCGCGGGACGGGACCGGTCGCGGCGTTACCCACTGCACGTGCCCCGGTGGCCGAGATCCCGGTGACCAGCACCGGCGGGGCGGCCACGACCGTCAGCGCGGTGATGACCGCGACCGCTACGGACGGGTGGGCCGTCGCCCACCGCGGGTCGCTGGTGACCGAGGAGTATCGGGACGGCATGGGTGCCCGGACCCGGCACCTGCTGTTCTCGGTGAGCAAGTCGCTGGTGGCAGCGGTCGTCGGCGCGTTGCACGGGGCCGGTGCGATCGACCTTGACTCCCCCGTCACCGCGTTCGTCCCCGAGTTGGCGAATTGCGGCTATGCCGGTGCGACCGCGCGGCACCTGCTGGACATGAGGTCGGGTATCGCCTTCTCCGATGACTACGGCGACCCGGCCGCGGAGATACACATCCTCGACCAGGCGATGGGGTGGGCGCCCAAGAGCGGTCCGGACGTCCCCGCCACGTTGCAGGACTTCCTGCTGACCTTGCGGCAGAGGTCGGCCCACGGTGGCCCGTTCGAGTATCGCTCGTGCGAAACCGATGTACTCGGCTGGATCTGCGAGGTCGCCGGTGGTGCGCGGATGCCCGAACTGATGTCGGAACTGCTGTGGAGCCGCATCGGCGCCCAGTGCGACGCCACCCTCGGCGTGGACGCGGTCGGCACCGGGATGTTCAACGGCGGCATCAGCGCCTGTCTTGCCGACATGATCCGGTTCGGGTCGCTGTTCCTGCGCGACGGTGTCTCCTTGACCGGGCAGCAGGTGGTGCCGGCGGCGTGGATCGCCGACACCCTCGACGGCGGGCCCGACACACGTGCGGCATTCGCCGCCAGCCCCGATGAAACCGGAATGCCCGGCGGGATGTACCGCAACCAAGTGTGGTTCCCCTACCCGGGCAACAACGTCCTGCTGTGCCAGGGCATGTCCGGTCAGATGATCTACGTCAACCGCGGCGCCGAGGTGGTTGCCGCCAAGTTGTCCACCCAGCCGCACCTGGAGGGCCCACACATACTGCCCGACACGTTGCACGCATTCGATGCGGTGGCACGCGAACTGGCTGGAGTCACCAGCTAGACGACCTGGGGCGGTGACCTGGGCACGATTGTCCGCCGCCTCACGACTTCGCTGATCCGCTACGCACTACTCCACCACGCTGTGCACGCTCGCGCTTGGCGTGGTCCTTGGTGTTCATCGTCGTCTGAACGGATGCATTCGGGAAGTGGCGTCGTCTGCCCCGTCGTGGACTCGCCTCGGCGATGACTTGGCGTACCGCCGGGACGATCTCGTGCATCCGGCGCCGGGCGTCGCGGGAATATTCGAGGCGTCGCGGCGTTATATGGCTGCGTGACCGAGCAACCTATGCTGAGCCCCACTGGGTGGGTTCGCGAGCAGACCGAACGCATCCTGGAACAGGGCAGCACCGACGGCGTGAAGATCTATGACCGCCCGGTCGTGTTGTTCACGACGACCGGCGTCAAATCCGGTCTGAAGCGCTATGTTCCGCTCATGCGTGTCGAAGAAGGCGGGCGCTACGCCATGGTGGCATCCAACGGTGGCGACCCCAAGCACCCGACCTGGTACGCCAATGTCAAGGCGAACCCGGAGGTCACCGTCCAGGATGGCGACAAGGTGTTCACCATGACGGCGCGCGAGGTCGACGGCGCCGAGCGCGAGCACTGGTGGAAACTGGCGGTCGAGGCGTATCCGCCCTATGCGGAGTACCAGACCAAGACCGACCGGCTGATCCCGGTATTCGTGGTGGAATGAGCCTGTGCGTGTCGCTGCACCGGTGTGTTCCACTGCACCGGAGCGTCTTTGAGGATCTCTGCTCCCGCGGATGTCGTTGACTCCGAACGTCAATGTGCCCGAAGTCGATGCGGAGGCGGTCGGCCGGCGCGCGAACCTGTTCGGGTTCACCATGGTCGACCCACGCGACACCCCGGCCCTGCCTGGTGGTGTCGGGCAGGGCCGGGGTGTCGCGTGGGTATCTGGGCGGGTACTTACCTGGTGGTGACCGGCAGGGTGAATTGGGCCGCGGTGGATTCCGGGTACAGATGCACCTTGTGGCGGTGATACCAGCTGCCCGGCTTGGCCTCGGGGGCCGGCTGGGAGGTGACGGTGGGGGTGGCGACCATGCCCGAACGGACATCGGGGCTTGTGGCGTCGGCGGCGCTGGCCACGCCGGTCAGTCCGAGTGCGGCGCCGCCGAGGATTCCTCCGGCGACGATCGGCAGTGCGACGATGCGGGAGATACGCGAAGCGGTGCTGGTGTTCATTTCAGTCCTCCTGTGTGCGGGGCGTTTTGATGTCTTCGGCCGGTTGTCTTCGGCCTCACGATTTAGACGATCGCGCAGCGGGCTGAAGCGAACCTGAAATCCGGTGCAGTGGCCCGTTTTCTTCAGTTTCGTTTCAGGGTTGGGCCGAGCATGCCGTGCGGCCGGTTCAGCGGGTCACTCCCCTGCGTCGTATCCGGGTTCGTCTGACCATGCTGGCCGGTGGACGCGTCGCAGCCACTGTGGATTTCATGTTCGGGACGGCTGCCGTCGCGAAGGCGCCGACCGCCGACGGATCGGATGCGACGAGCCCGTCCACAGGCGGCCTCGCTTGGGGTACTTGCAGATTCATCTATTTTTGGGTGCCTCCTGAAGCGATCCTGAAGGAATCTGGTCGCTGTGGCTGATTTCAGGTTGGCTTCAGGCGGCCGGTGAACATTGAGAGCCGTAGGTATCAGATAGGCGCCGCGGGAGGTTCGGATGGCTGTATCGCATCCCCAAGCGGTCGTCGAAGAGAGGAGTTGTTCGATCATGACCACATCCGAGACACACACGCTCGAACTCGATGCCGGCTCTGTGGCCAGTGTCGAGCAGAACTCTCGGCGCGGCACTCGTCTGCCCAACACAGTGGTGCGCTATCTCGTCGAAGGGATCGGCACGCTGTTCTTGGTGTTCACGGTCGGGGCCAGCGTCCGCAGCGGTAGCGTTCTGGCGCCGTTGGCCATCGGTGCTGTCCTGATGGCGATGATTTACGCCGGTGGCCATATCTCCGGTGGTCACTTCAACCCGGCGGTGACGGTGGCGGCCCTGGTGCGCCGGCGCATCGAAGTGCGCGACGCGGTTGGGTACTGGATCGCCCAGTTCGTCGGGGGGATGCTTGGCGCCGGAGTCGTGCTGGCGATCGCGGCCCCCGGGCAGGGTGCACCGATCGGTGTGTCGGGTCATGCGATGGTGGCTGCGTTCGTCGCTGAGCTGATGTTCACCTTCGCCCTGTGCTATGTCGTGCTCAACGTGGCTACCAGCAAAGACCACCCCGACAACTCGTTTTACGGGCTGGCGATAGGTTTTACCGTGGCCGCGGGTGCTGTCGCCGTCGGTGGCGTCTCAGGTGCCGCGTTCAACCCGGCGGTGGTCCTCGGCGGAGTCGCGATGGGGATGTTCACCGGGCCAATGCTGGTGGTCTACGTCGTGGCACAGATGATCGCCGGTATCGGCGCGGGGCTGGTGTTCCGGGCGTTGAACCCCGACGACAAGTAGGAAC
>Ga0210111_1000486_pt1 | contig 10418 bp, 8 predicted proteins | sample China_Galinas_PW_6_FD_185520 | JGI IMG/M metagenome (GOLD analysis project Ga0210111, IMG submission 185520) | Wetland microbial communities from San Francisco Bay, California, USA, that impact long-term carbon sequestration - China_Galinas_PWC_D2... | ecosystem: Environmental > Aquatic > Marine... | reverse complement strand
CCCCCAGGTGAGCGCCTGCCCCGGGTGCGGGCGGACCACCAGCACCTTCTTCCAGGAGCTGGCCGAGGAGATCCAGGGGCACATCCGCGCCCGCATGGCCGTCTGGCGCGAGACCCATCCCGGCGTCGAGGAGCTCAAGGTGGCGGTGATGGGGTGCGTGGTGAACGGCCCCGGCGAGTCCAAGCACGCCGACATCGGGATCTCGCTCCCCGGGACCGGAGAGGTCCCCAAGGCCCCGGTCTACATCGACGGCCGCCTCCACGTCACGCTCAAGGGGGACGGCCTGGTGCGGGAGTTCCTGGCCATCCTCGACGAGTACGTGGCCGCCCGCTACGGCCTCCCCACCCCCTGAGCCGCCTCCGGGAAGCCCGGCGGCCCCCGCCGGGTATTCAAGGAGCGGCCCCGCCGTACGTTCATCCTTATCGCGAAATCAATCAGGGTCCGCCGGCTCCCCTCTTCCCGGGGCGGGCGGGCCGCGGAGGTGCTCATGAGATCGATCCTCCTCGTGTTCCTTCTTCTGGGGCTCACCGCCGGGGCGGCCCGGGCGGACGTTCCCTCGTTCCTGGTCCGGGCCACGCCGGCGGAGCCGGTCGCCGGCGACTCGGTCGCCTTCGTGGTCACCACGGATCTGCCCTACTCCTGCTGGGGCGTCCAGGCGGTGACGTGCGGGGTGAGCGACACCACCGGGACCATCTCCGTGCAGCTCATCCGCCGGGACGAGCCCTGCCTGCCTCCGTCCCGGCGCGTGGACGAGGCCTGCGGCGTGGGCCCCCTGCCCGCGGGCCACTACACGGTGTTCGGGGTGCTGAGCGGCTTCGACGCCCGGGAGAACCTCATCGATCCTCCCGATACCGTGGCCGTCCGGTTCACCGTGAGCGCCGAGACTCCGGTGGCGCCGATCACCTGGGGGCTTCTCAAGGCCCGCTACTGAGCGGCACCGGAACCCGACTCCGATGATCGGAAATGGTCCCCGGCGGGATCCGGGATCGCTCGAGCGCGCCCCTGGCGAAATCCCCGGCGACCGGGCACAATCGACGCCGTCATGAACCCGCCACGTGTCGCCGTCGTCGCCGGGGCCCGCACCCCGTTCACCAAGATGGGGGCGGACCAGAAGCTCGTGCCCGCCTACGAGCTGGGGCGGGTGGCGTTGCGCGAGGCGATCGAGCGCGCGGGGGTGGTCCCGGGGGATCTCGACGAGGTCATCTTCGGCAACATCGCCCAGCCGGCCGAGGCCACCAACATCGCCCGGGTGATCGCGCTCCGGGCCGGCTGTCCGCTCTCGATGTCCGCCTACACCGTGAACCGCAACTGCGGCTCGGGGCTCCAGGCGGTGGCCGACGCCATGTTCCGCATCCGGCTCGGCCGGGCCGGGCTGATCGCGGTGGGCGGAACCGAGTCCATGTCGCAGATCCCCCTCCTCTTCCGCCCCGGGACCAAGGCCAAGTTCGAGCGGGTGATGCGGGCGCGCTCGATCCCCGCGCGGCTGGCCGCCTTCGCCGCCTTCCGCCCCGCCGACTTCTCGCCCTTGATCGGCCTGGCGGTGGGGCTCACCGACAACTACTGCGGCCTGAACATGGGGGAGACGGCGGAGGTCCTGGCCCGCGAGTTCGGGGTCTCCCGCCGGGACCAGGACGAGCTGGCGCTGGCGAGCCATCAGCGGGCCTCGGAGGCCCAGAAGACCGGGCGGCTGGACGAGGAGATCACCCCGGTTCCGCTTCCCCCCGACTACGATCGCTTCGCCACCCGCGACGTGGGGATCCGCCACGAGCAGACCCTGGAGGCGCTGGGGAAGCTTCCCACCGTGTTCGACCGGCGCTACGGGAGCGTGACCGCGGGTAACGCCAGCCAGATCACCGACGGGGCGGCGGCCCTGGTCCTGGCCTCGGAGCAGACCGTCGCCGAGCGCGGCTTGCCGGTGCTGGGTTGGGTGCGTTCCGCCGAGTTTGCGGGTCTCGCCCCCTCCCGCATGGGGCTGGGGCCGGTCTTCTCCACCCCCAGGGCGCTGGACGCGGCGGGGGTGTCCATGCGGGACATCGGGCTCATCGAGATGAACGAGGCCTTCGCGGCCCAGGTGATCGCCAACGAGAAGGCCTTCGCCTCCGACGCCTTCGCCCGCGACGAGCTGGGGCTCCTGCGCGCGGTGGGGGAGATCGACCGCGGGATCCTGAACGTGAACGGGGGGGCCATCGCCCTCGGGCACCCGGTGGGAGCGACCGGCGCGCGCCTGGTGCTGACCCTGCTCCACGAGATGCGGCGGCGCGACACCGAGCTCGGCCTGGCCACCCTGTGCATCGGCGGCGGCCAGGGGGGCGCCGTGGTCCTGGAGCGGACATGAACGAGAAACCCCAGACCAGCCTGAACTTCGAGGAACCCCGGCCGGGCGGGGGAGACACCGGCGGCCGCGGGGTGCGGCTGGAAGTGGACCCCGAGGGGATCGGCTGGATCGTCTTCGACCTTCCCGGCGGGAAGGTGAACAAGCTCACCACCCCCATGATGGAGGCGCTCCGGGATCTCCTCGACGACGCCCAGCGCCGCGGGGTGGCCGCCCTGGCCTTCGTGAGCGGGAAGTTGGACACCTTCATGGCCGGCGCCGACGTGAAGGAGATCGCCGGGGTGACCGACGCCCGGGTCGGACGGGAGAAGTCCGCCTACGGGCAGGCGGTGATGGAGGCGATCGGCCGCTTCCCCCGGCCGACCGCGGCGGTGATCGCCGGGGCCTGCCTGGGCGGCGGCTACGAGCTGGCCCTGGCCTGCGACTATCGGGTGGCCGAGAACCGCGCCGCGGTGAAGATCGGGCTCCCCGAGGTGAAGCTGGGGATCCTCCCCGGGTTCGGCGGCACCCAGCGGCTCCCGCGCCGGGCGGGGATCCGCACCGCCTTCGACATGATCCTGTCCGGAAAGACCCTTCCCGCCAAGCCGGCGTTCCGGCGCGGCCTGGTCGACGCCTTCGTCCCCGAGGGCATGGGCCGGCAGGTGGCGGCGGAGATCCTCACCGGGGCCCGGCGGGTGATCCCCCACCGGCCCGGCCGCACCGACCGGCTCCTGGCCTCGGTGCCGTTCGCCCGGAACTTCGTGGCCGGCAAGGCCCGCCAGGCCCTGGCCCGGAACCTGCGCCCCGACCACTACCCCGCGCCCTTCTCCGCCCTGGAGGCGATCGTCGGGGGCTACGCCATGGGCGAGACCGCGGCCTACGGGAACGAGGCGCGGCTTCTGGGCGAGGCCATCGTCACCGGCACCTCGAAGAACCTATGCTGGCTCTTCGAGGTGTCGTCGGAGGCCAAGACCCCGGTGGGGCTCAGCCTCGAAGGGGCGCCCCGCTCCTCCCGGCTGGCCGTGGTCGGGGCCGGGATCATGGGGGGCGGGATCGCGTGGCTGGCCGGGGAGCGCGGCCTCCCCATCCGGATCAAGGACATCGCCCCCGAGGCCCTGGAGAGCGCCGCGCACACCGCCGGCGGCCTCTGGGCGAAGAACGTGCGGCGCCGCCGCCTGACCCGCAACGACCGCGACCGCCGGGTGGAGAAGCTCTCCTTCACCCTTTCCTATACCGGGTTCGGCACCGTGGACGCGGCGGTGGAGGCGGTGGTCGAGAACCTGGAGGTGAAGCGCAAGGTGGTGGCGGAGCTGGAGCGGGTCGTGCGCGACGACGCGATCATCGCGTCCAACACCTCCTCGCTCCGGATCGCCGACATCGCCGAGGGGGCGCGCCGCCCGGAGCGGATCGTGGGGCTCCACTTCTTCAACCCGGTGAACCGGATGCCCCTGGTGGAGGTGGTGGCCGGCCCCGCCAGCGCCGAGCGCTCGGTGGCCGCGGCCTACCGCCTGGCCCTGGATCTCGGCAAGACCCCCATCCTGGTCCGGGACGGCCCGGGGTTCCTGGTGAACCGGCTCCTGGCCTTCTACCTGGGAGAGGCGCTCCATCTGTTCGAGAACGGCGCCGACCCGGTGCGGGTGGACCGGATGCTCGCCGACTTCGGCATGCCGATGGGGCCCTACGCCCTGCTCGACCAGATCGGCCTCGACGTCGCGGAGAAGGTGACCCACGTCCTGGAAGCGGCGTTCGGGGACCGGCTCCCCCCCCAGGCCACCCTGGGCCGGCTGACCGCCGACGGGCACCTGGGGAGGAAGTCGGGGCGCGGGTTCTACGTCTACGCGGGCGGGAAACAGGGCGAGGTGTCGCCGGAGGCCCGCCACGCGGCGGGAAGCCCGGCCGGGCGCGAGTTCACCCCCGAGGACGTCGTGGACCGGCTGGTGCTCCCCATGGTGAACGAGGCCGCCCGGTGCCTGGAGGAAGGCGTCGTGGCCCGCCCCCTGGACGTCGATCTGGGGATGGTCATGGGGACCGGGTTCCCCCCCTTCCGCGGTGGCCTGCTTCGCTACGCGGACGCCCGGGGGGTGGGGGCGATCGCCAAGCGTCTCCAGGCCCTGGCCGCCTCGGTCGACGCCCGGCTCGCTCCCTCCGAGGCCCTCCGGGCCCGCGCGGCCGGGTTCTACGAGGGTTGAGGCCGGCCCCGGAGCCCACCGGCCGGTGCGTTTTCCCTTGAGCGCGAAGCTCTGGATCCTCGCCGCGGCCTGGGTTGCCTGGTGCGCCCTCCACAGCGTCCTGATCGCCCTCCCGGTGCGTGGCCGCCTGTCCCGGAGCCTGGGTCCCCGCGCGCGGTACTTCCGTCTCGGCTACAACCTCCTCGCCGCCGCGACCTTCGGCGCCGTCCTCGCCTATGCGTACTCCCTGGACGGGCCGGTGGTGTTCGACTGGTGGGGAGCCTGGGTGCCGGTGACCGCGGTCGCGCTCCCCGCCTCGCTCTATCTCTTCTGGGCGGGGGCGCGGGTGTACGACCTGGGGACGTTCCTGGGACTCCGCCAGCTTCGCGCCGGACGCCGCGGCCCGGGGCTCGCGGCCTCGGGCGGCCTCTCGCGCCGGGGAATCCTCGGCGCGATCCGTCATCCGTGGTACACCGCCGGCGTTCTCTTCCTGGCCGCCGGGCCCAAGACCGCCGCCGCGGTGGTGACCGCGGTGGCGCTCGCCCTCTATCTGGTGGCGGGGGCGTTCATCGAGGAGCGGAAGCTCGTGGGCGAGTTCGGCGACGCCTACCGGGTCTACCGGCGCGAGGTCTCGATGTTTCTTCCCTTCAAGTGGATTCGGAGACGTCTGGGCATGCGTTGAGGCAGGCCGGCACTGCGGGACCGGGGTGGGCGGCCCGGTTCGCGCGGATCCACGACCCCGGGCGGGCCGGGTGGCTCGGGCCGGACCCGGGTTCTCGGTTCTTGATTTTCCGGCTAAGATATAGGAGGGGATGTTGCCGTAGTCTCGGACGGCCGGTCGCCGCCCTGGCCGCCGCGGCGGGACCATGGAGGTGTCACATGTTCAGAACGTTGTTGCTCTGCGGTGCCGCGCTGGTGGGGTTGGGCAGCACGGGTGGAGGTGCCTCGGCTCAAATACCCGAGCCGGATGAGTCGCATGTTCCCGATCACGTGACGATCACCCCGGACGGGGCGTTCGAATACGCCGTCCAGATCATCCGGTACGGCGCTCCCGTCGCCGACGTGTCGGTCGTCATCCGGTTCTCCGCCACCGCCACCCGGCTCATCGCCTGGTCGGACGGCGCCGGAGACGTGCCGTCCCACCCGGAAACCGAGGCCGAGCCCTACCGGGAATACACCCGGGTGACCGACGCCAACGGAGAGGCGGGCTTTCACATCGCGGGAGGTGGCTGCATCGAGATATCGGACTTCCCGAGCCCGATCTACATCGCGCAGGTTCGTGCGGGCGGCGTCATTCTGATGGAGCCCCAGGTGAATTCCCCGGACGCCGTCGACGACGGCGGCCGGCTCTGTACGGATCTGGGAACCTGCATCGAGCAGGGGGGATTCACGTCGGTCAGCGCGTCGGACGCCGCCTACCACGCGCCGAGCGTGAAGCAGGGCCTGGTCAATCCATGCAGCGACTTCACCGAGCCCTTCGGGGACGCAATCACCGCGGCCGACGCCACCGTTCTCGCCGCCTACGTCAAGGACGCGATCGGGTCCGCCGCCCACTGCGGACCCTGACGCGTCTCCGCCACGCCCCAGTCAGTCGCCGTAGAGCGCCTTCACCTTCCCCCACGTCGACTCCCGGTCGGGGACCGGAGGCGTGCACAGGTACACCGGCGACGCGCTGTTCCGGGGCGCGGGCGGCGCGGTGAAGAAGTCCGAGCCGTTGTCGTCGCTGTCCAGGCAGCCGAAGTCCAGCCGGAAGTCGGCGGTGGTGTTGGTCAGGGCCGGGGTGGCGATCGTCCCCTCGAAGCAGTTGGCCGAGCCGTAGCCCACGAAGTCCACCACCGGCGACCCCAGGGGACAGGTGCCGCTCAGGGCGGTGGCTCCGGCGACCAGGGCCACCTTGCCGTTGGTTCCGGACATGGCGATGGTGCCGGTGGCGTCGGGGGTGGGAAGGGGAGTCGTGCCTCCCGACCCCTGGGCCTCCTGCACCAGGTAGTACCCGCCGGCGGGGATCACGCCGGAGATCGCGGTCACCTGCCAGGTCGAGCCGGTGGAGGAGGCGTACTGGACGCTCCAACCGGTCACGTCCACCGACACCAGGCTCAGGTTGTGAACCTCGATGAAGTCGTTGGTGTAGGTCGCCCCGCTGTTGCCGCCGCCCCCGTACACCTGGCTCAGGACCATGCTGGTCGAGGCGGCCAGGGCGGGGAGGGACAGGGCGAGGAGGACCAGGGTGAGAAGGGGAATCAGGACCGAGGCGAACCGATTGGCAGCGTGGGACATGTGCGCCTCCCTTCGGTGGCGCTCCCGGGCGCCACCCGGTGCTGGAAAACGGGCCAGAAGTCCGGGGAGCGCGTCGCCGTGAGCGGCCCCCCCGGGCGCCCCTCTATTCTCCTCCTTCGCCGAGGCCGACTCAAGCCCCGTGTGGCCCCCCCGGGGGGAGCCGCGCTCCCCCCGGGGGTGGAAAAAACTCGCCGACGGCGGGAAAAAACGGACGGGGTGGAGCGGACGCCGGGTGGAAGCGGGGACGCCGGATCGGTGACCGCCCCTATCCCCTTTGCCCGGCACCGGCTTCCCACCCCTTCGGCGTCACGTCTCTCTTGCTCCGGAATATTCCCGCTTTGTATAATTTGGGGGTCCGGCCAACCCTGGAACAGGCCTCTCGGTCACTGCAGGTGACGGGTGGAGCGCGGAGGCGGTGGGGGCGGAACGACCCGGATAGACAAGGAAACGTCCGGCAGCAAAAAGAGAAGATCTCGAGGTTTGAAGCCCCCGGTCCGCGGCTGCGGTCGGGGGTTTAGTGCAGCATATGACCTACAACGAGAGGGAACGAACATGAAGAGGGTTGTTATCGCACTGGCGCTTCTGATCGTGTGCGTGTCGGTCGCCGACGCCGGTCCCGTCCGGATCAGCCAGCTCTACTCCGGCGGCGGGAGCGGCACCCCCCCGGTCACCTACAAGGAGGATTACCTGGAGCTCTTCAACAACAGCAGCTCCGCGGTTGATATCAGCGGCTGGCTCCTGTGCTACGCCTCGTCCACCGGCAACTTCGGGACGTCGCTGAGCTTCACGATCCCGGACAACACCGTGATCCAGCCCTGCAGCTATCTCCTCATCGGCTGCGGTACGGTGGGCACGGCCGGCGCGGACTTCCCCGTCGCCGCCGACCTCGTGATGGCCTCCGGACCGAACATGAGCGCGACATCGGGCAAGATCGCCCTGGTGAGCGTGGGGCCGGTCGGCACCACCACCTGCCCCGCGGGGACGGTGGAGGATTTCGTGGGCTACGGCACCGCGAACTGCGCCGAGGGCACCGCGGCGGGCGCTCTCAGCAAGACCACCGGTGCGGTCCGCCTGAACGGCGGGATCACCGACACCGACGACAACTCGGCCGACTTCACCATCGTGACCGACCCGGTGCCGCACAACTCCCAGAGCGGCACGAACCCCGACTGCATGGTTACCCCGACCCAGCGGAGCACCTGGGGTACGCTGAAGGCGCTCTACAACTGACCGGCATCCCATCCTGAGAGGCGCGAAGCCCCGCCCGTGACGGGCGGGGCTTCCGCATGCCCGGAGGGCGGGGGAACCCCGGCCGCGGGCCGGTTCAGGGCAGGACCAGGAGCTTCACCGAGGCCGAGGCCGCCCCGGCCCGGGCCCGGACCAGGTACAGCCCGCCGGGCACCCTTCGTCCGGACTCGTCCCGGAGATTCCAGCGCACGTCGGGCAGCACCTCCGGCCGGTTGAAGGACCCCAGATCGGCCACCTTCCTCCCGGCCACGTCGAAGACCTCCAGGGCCACCGTGCCCTCGGGGGGCAGCGCCGTCCAGTGCAGGGTCACCGGTCCCGGAGCCGGGTTGGGGGAGACCCTGAGGCCCAGAACCACCCGCTCCCCGGCCGGTCCGGCTCCCCCGCCGATCCCGGTCACCGCCGTCCGGGCCAGGCGCTGGATCGTCCCGGTGCCGATGTCGGCGATGTAGAGGGCGCTGTCCGCGCCCACCCGGACGGCCAGGGGGGAGATGAGGCCGGTCACGAAGTTCTCCTCGTTCTCGGCGATCCACTTCTGGCCGCGGCGGCGGACGGTGAGGCGCACGACCCGGTGCCCGAAGTCGGTCTGACACCCCGCGACCGGTTCGGCCTGGCCGTACTGGGCCACGAAGAGGTCGGTGGGGCCGAAGCCGGCGAACCCGTCGCCGAAGCAGAGCCCGTCGGAGGAGGAGTGGGGGTCGAGGAGCCAGAGGGGCGAGGTCATCCAGTTCTTGCACCCCTGGCCCCACTCGCAGTCCCCGGAGCCGCAGGGCGGGCTGGAACACAGATGGCCGAGATCGACACAGTCGCCGGTGCCGAAGCAGTACGGGAACCCGTAGTTGTTCCCGCTCTGGATCCAGTTGAGCTCGTCGGGGGCCTCGTAGCAGGTCCAGGTGCTGTCCCCGCTCGGGGAGTTGTCGCAGGAGAAGAGCTCCCCCTCGCGGTTGAAGGCCAAGTCGTACGGGTTCCGGAACCCGCCGGCGAAGATGTCGATGAAGACGCCGTCGGGGGTGAAGCGGAGGATCGTGCCCGACCAGGGGTTGGACTGGATGCCGGTGCTGGTAAGCGTTCCCACCGTCACGTAGAGGTCGCCGTCCGGGCCGAAGGCGATGCCGCTGTTCTGGTGCTGGCCGTAGGGGAGCCCGGTGATCAGGGTGTCGGCAGTGTCGGCCACATGGTCCCCGTTCAGGTCCCGGTACCGCACGATCCTCCCGAGGGCGGAGACGTACAGCGCTCCGTCGTGCGGGGCCAGTCCGAGGGGCCGCACCAGCCCGGAGGCGAAGAGGGCGGTGGTGTCGGCGACCCCGTCCCCGTTCAGGTCCCGGAAGGTGTACACCCGGCCGCTCAGGGTGGTGCAGTAGATCCAGCCGTCGGGGGCCGGGGCGAGGGCGGTGGGCAGGGAAACGGTGGCGAAGGTCCGCAGGTAGTAGCCGGCGGGAACCACGGGCGCCCCGCGGACCGCCGGCGCGATCCCGGCCAGCAGGCCCAGGACCAGGGTCCACACCGCCGGCGATCCGAGCCGGCGACGGTGGTGGGACGGGTGCAATGAAGCGGTGATCGGGCTCAAGCGGGGTCCCCGTCGGGTGCGTAATCCAGGGTGCGATCACCGTGGGGGAAATCACGGGTGCCGAAAGATGACGTGTAATGATACCACGACGGTTCCCCGCGGCGATCCGCGCTCCGCCGCCGTGACCGGTCCGTCGGCGAAGAGCCCGCCTACGCCGCCGGTTGCTACGGCGGGAGCAGCCGCACCACGACCGGCCGGGTGTGCGGGGCGAGGAAGGTGATCCCGCGCCGGACGCGATCGTAGCTCACCGGTCCCGGCAGGGCCGCCGCGCGGAGCTCGTAGCTCCCGGGCACCAGCCAGCGGGGGATGGGGAAGTCGGTCTCCTGGGTGATTTCCCCCGGCCACCAGGCGGTCGGGCGTCCCTCGGCGAGGAGGGCTTCCATGCCCGTGCCGTGCCGTCGCCCGGACAGGAAGTCGGTGAACCCGCTCCACCGCATCCGGAGCCAGGACCGGAGCGAAGGGGGACCGGGGGGAACCGCGTGGAGCTCCAGGCGGAGGCGGTATCCCCGCGGGTCGGGGTGGAGACCCCGGTCGACGCCTCGCCACCGCGTGCTCACCCGGAGCGTCTCCCCCACCGTGACGGTCATGGTGTCCGGGGTCGCCGCCACCAGCGCCGGCCCCGGGAAGCGGATCGACGCCGGCGGGCGGAGCGGCCCCGGCGGGTCGCTCAGCCAGGCCTCGGGACCGGGGCCGGGAGGCGGCGAGGCCACCAGGAACGCGGTTCCGGCGTCCCCCAGCGGGGTCCGGTGATAGCGGGTGGAGTCCGCCTCGAGCCACCGCTTCCACAACGCGCCGTCGCCGGGCCGGAGCATCCAGTCGTCGGCGAACCGCTGCCGCCGGGGAAGCCGGG
>Ga0210111_1000476_pt1 | contig 10518 bp, 7 predicted proteins | sample China_Galinas_PW_6_FD_185520 | JGI IMG/M metagenome (GOLD analysis project Ga0210111, IMG submission 185520) | Wetland microbial communities from San Francisco Bay, California, USA, that impact long-term carbon sequestration - China_Galinas_PWC_D2... | ecosystem: Environmental > Aquatic > Marine... | reverse complement strand
TGTACATCCCCCCGCCGTTGCCGGAGGCCACGTTCCACTCGAAGGTGCAGTCGAATACCGTAGGATTGCCGGCCCAGATGTACATTCCTCCGCCATCGCCGCCCATGGGGCAGCCTGCCTGGGCGTTTCCGCCGGTAATGGTGAATCCATCCAGGATTTCAGGAGGGGCGCCGCCACTGCCGGTCACGACATGGCAGCTGTTCTCGCCGTTGTTGGCCGGCAGTATGCAGAAGCCATGTAAACACCGACCACCATACGAGTCACAATCCGGTGAATCCGCCGTGCAGGCGACCGGCGCATCATCACCGAAGAGATCCCCGCTTAAGATCGACGGGGTGTTGACGATGTCACGGGCGTAGTCTCCCCCGAAGCATCCGCCGTACCCGCCTTCGATTCGCACATCCGGAATAAGCTGGAATGTCTGCGTTGGATCACCAGGAGCCAACGTATCCGGCAAGTAGGTACCCTGGGCAACCAGAATCAGATCGCCCGGTCCCAGAGGCGCCGTCAGCAGGGTGGTTTGCAGGTCAGGAAATGCCGTGCACCAGGTCAGGCCGTCCCATGGCGGCCCTCCATTTACGTCCACGTGCCAGGTCATCTGGGCGCGAGCTGACGCGGTAACCGCGGCCACGAGAAACAGTCCGATCATCGTGAGGCGTTTCATAAGAGTCCTCCCGTGAGAAATGAGTGGTTGCACTGCGACGGCGGCGCGAACTCGCGTGGGCGGATCACGCCACCAGGCATCGAAGATCCGAAGCGGCCCATGGCGGCTCCGGAATTTTGGACAAACTCGATCGAAGAGGCCCCTTCGGCCAACACGGCGGACACAGCGCGGACCAACCCTTTCGGCATCTCGTCGCGGGTAGCGGTGACGCGCAGGGCGTCACCAGCGTCTGGGTATCCGCCGGACTGCGCGGGCGCGGTACCGGCCGCCAACGATATGAAGGATAGGAAACAAAACAACATTCGGGGAGCCTTCGTCGCAAGACGTCGCTTGCTGCTGGGGGCGGATAAAAAGGACACCGTGGCACCGGCCTTCGCAATGACTTGGATCGGGAATGCGGGGGTCTCGAAGCCGTCGAACGACTTCGACCTCGCACCAGAGCAGACCCTAGTCACGGCACGTGCCGTTCTGCGATCGACACCGTCGATCGCAGCGAAGCGAAAGGCATGGGAACACCAGCGAGCCGGTAGAATGCGAACCAGCCGTTGAATTGCACGCGACCACGAGGCTGCACGGACCCGAGGTAGCGGATCAGCCGTCAGATGATCTGCGCAGAATCCGTATGGCAAAGCCAGTCGCTCAAACGCCACAAGACCCCTCCTAGGGAGCAAGCCTCACTCCGGCCGAGCATCCGCCGGCGGGCGGATCAAGGCATCGATTGTAACCAATCCAGTGAGGTTTTCCTAGGACGTAGCGTAATTAAATTAGTACGTTACATTAAAGATTGTGCTGCCCACGATTGGGCCTGCTGATCCGAAAGGACGATGCGTACCAAAAAAGGATGAGGCAGGTGGAACCCGCCTCATCCTCGAAGGAGACAGAACCGGACTAATCGGGACACTGATCGAGATCCGGACCTGGGAATTCTCCACCCTGGAAGCCCAGGATGATGGCGAACACGTCGTTTATATCCACTGTTTGGTTGGGCGTACCCCAAGGTTGCCCTGGGAAGCCAGCCGGATGAACGTCCGTCACGGACACGTGCGTTGCGTTACACGGAGGAGTGCCACAATCGGGTCCCACAAGGCTCGGATTCTGGAACGTCTTGATAGCCGCCACCGCATCGTTGATACTCACCAAGCCATCCGGCGGGGTCCACCCATCGGCCCCCGGGTCGAAATTACCGACGACATCACCCCACCACTTGGCACCTTCCGGAAGGGCCTGCGTGTCTGCTACGAGCGGAGGGTCGGAAGCCGTATCGCCGTCCATGACCACAATGTCATAGGTCGACGTGGGGATGATCGGGCAGCCGGTCATGTGCAATGTGGAACAGGCGTCCCAGTTGGGCGCTGACACGGGTCTCGTCGGACCGACGATGGAAATACAGTCCGCATCCGGCGGGTTCGCCCACCACGAGCTGCCGACGGCCGTCACGCCGTTGACCAGGGTGCTCGTGAGTGTCAAACGGATGTCGCAATTCATGCCGACATTCAGTCCGTCCGCCCCGCGCGGATCAACGGAGATGTATCGGTTCTTCAGGATGTCGTGCGGCGGATCGGCGACGATCGGCGACTGCATGTCGCATTCATCGGGAATGCCGTTGGTGTTGTTGTCCGGTGCTCCACCGGCGATGTCGCACCCATCGGGCACGTCATTTTCGTTGCAGTCGTCACACGAGGGATCGTCAGTGCAGTCCGCGAGGTCGCAACCGTCAGGGATGCTGTTGTTGTCGCAGTCGTCGCAGGCGGGATCGCCGGCGCAGTCGCGGATGTCACAGTCATCGGGGACGGTGTTGGTATTGCAATCTGTCTCACAGTCATCGGGCACACCGTTGGGTTGACAGTCGTCGCTTGTCAGGTCGTCGATGTCGCACTCATCGGGTACGCTGTTGTCGTTGCAGTCCTCGCAAGCGGGATCGTCGGTGCAATCCGCTAGGTCGCAACTGTCAGGGATGCTGTTGTTGTTGCAGTCCTCACAGGCGGAATCCCCGGCGCAGTCGCGGATGTCGCAGTCGTCGGGGACGGTGTTTGTGTTGCAGTCTGTCTCGCATTCATCGGGCACACCGTTGGGTTGGCAATCGTCGCTTGTCAGGTCGTCGATGTCGCACCCGTCGGGTTTGTCGTTGTTGTTGCAGTCCTCGCAATTCGGATCTCCTGCGCAATCCCGAAGATCGCAGTAGTCAGGAATGCTGTTTGTGTTGCAGTCTTCACACGCGGGATCTGCTGCGCAATCCCTGATATCACAGAAGTCCGGAATGCTGTTCGTGTCGCAGTCGTCGCAGTCGGGATTCCCTGCGCAGTCACGAATGTCGCAGTAGTCGGGAATCGTGTTGCTGTTGCAGTCACCGCACGCGGGATCGCCGGCGCAATCTCTAATGTCGCAGTCGTCGGGAATGGTATTGGTGTTACAGTCGGCTTCACACTCGTCGGGTATGGCGTTGGGCTGGCAATCGCTGCTTGTCGAGTTCGCTAGGTCGCAGGAGTCCGGTATGTCGTTGTTGTTGCAGTCATCACAATCGGGATCCGCGACGCAGTCGTTGATGTCGCATATATCCAGGATCCCGTTTCCGTTGCAGTCGTCGCACCACTCCTGCCCCGTGCAGGCCTCGAGGTCGCATTCATCCGCGATGGTGTTGTTGTTGCAGTCCCTGAAGTAGTACGACTCGTCCGCGCCCATGTCCACTCGGCACTGCTGAACTCGTACTTCGGTGTCAATATCTGCCTGTCCGAGATACGCGGCGTCGATGGGATCTCCGGCATTGACGCAGGGCGAGGTGGTCTGCAGGTGTACGTCGTCGTCGGTGGTGCCGGCGACGTTATCAGCGCCGTCCGCATCCACGAAGAGCGGATCGGAATCTATATTTCCCGTTCCTCCGTGCCCACCCTGCACGTCGCTGTACGTGACCGTTGCGGTGCCGTCGGTAGAGTAGTCAATCTGCCCGCCTGTGTTACCCCAGACTATACAGTTGATCACGGTCGCGGCGGCAGAGTCGGAGTTGGACATGCCACCGCCGTAGATTACGGCAGTGTTTCCCGTGAAGGTGCAGTTGGTCACCATTGGAATGCTGTTGTTGTAGTTGTACATCCCGCCGCCGTAGTTGGCCGCGTTCCCGCTGAAGCCGCAGTTGGTGACGGTCGGCAAGCTGCCTTCATTGACGTTAGCGATCCCGCCGCCATTGTTGGCCGAGTTCCCGTTGAAAGTGCAATTGGTGACCGATGGGGAGGCGTTTACGTTGGCCATCCCGCCGCCGTCGTCGGAAGCGGAGTTGCCGCTGAACGTGCAATCGGTCACCACCGGGTCGCCGTTGTTCAGCATCCCGCCACCGTGGGCCGACGCCGTGTTGCCGATGAACACGCAGTTGACTACGTTGGCCGTCGCGCCGCCGCGCACGCTCATCCCGCCGCCGAAGATGGCCGAGTTTCCGGTGAAGGTGCAGTTGGCTACCGTCGGGTCCCCGCTGATGTTGGTCATGCCGCCGCCGTTGTTGTAAGGGGATGCAGCGTCGGCGTTGCCGCCGGTGATGGTGAACCCGTCGAGAACGGCCGTCGCGTCGATTCCGCTGCCGGTGACCACGTGATAACTGTTGTCCGAGTTGTCATCGACCGTCCCGATGTCGCCGCTGAGAATCGTCTCGTACAGCGCGACGTCCCGTTCGTCGGGGTCGGCGGCCCCATAGCCGGCGTAGCCGCCGACAACGCTCACGCCGCTGCGGAGCTGAAAGGTGCCCGTGCGGTCCGCTACCATGGTTGGCCGGTAGGTACCCGCAGACCCGGGAGCTACTGACCGATTGGCCGGTCGATCGGCAGGCGCGGTGGACGGCGCAGGTCAACGAGGCCGAGACCACCGAGGATCTCGAGCAGTTCCGGGCGGCGTTACCGCACTCAGACCGAACGAATGGATGGTGGCCCGTGGCAGGCCGTTCGCGAATCCGACCTGGACGCAGCGCCTGCCTGTGCGTCGCACGCAGACAGGCACGATCGCCCGCCTGGGCTCGGAATCCACCATCTGCCCCCGGGGCCGGAATCCAGCATCCGCCCCCGTGGCCGACCGAGGCGGCCAACCCCATGACAAGGCATAATCGGACCTGTGCCGTTCTCCGTCCGTTCTCAGTCCCCGTGCGCGGGTGCCCGTTGCTCGGTTGTCGGATCAAGGCAAGGGGCCGAACATGGAGGTCTGGAAGCTTGCGAAGTCGCGTAAGTCCACAGTGCAGTCGAGATTCAGATCAGCAAGTGGCCGACCTTCGGCGTTCACGGGGATGCCAGCGGGTGTGTAGTCGCACCGATCGAGCACGTTCGGGATCCCGTCTCCGTCGATGTCCGGGTCGCAAATGTCAGGCGTCCCGTCGCCGTCGAAATCAGGCCCGACGCACTCCGCCTGAAACTCGTATGCGCCGATGTCCACACGGGAGCCCACGATCCGCGGGTTGCCTTCGATGTCCGTCGTCGGATTGCTTGGGTTGTCGCCGTACGCGGGGTCTCCGGCGTCGATGTACGGAGAATTAGGCGTGAGATGATAGTCGCCGTCGACCCATACGTCATCCAGATTATCCCAGTAACCAGGGTCGACGAAATACGGATTCGACGTTCCCGAGAAGACAGGTGTCGTCGAGCTCAGCAGTCCTCCAAGCAGGTTGTCCCATAGAATCACGTGGCGAATGGTCCCCGTGTGATTCTCAAAACCGTAGCGACGGTTCCCGGTAACGGTGCAACTCACGACGTTCTTGCGAGAGTAGCGCAGACCACTGGACCGATTTCCCGCGATGACGGTGTTTCGTACCACCCCTCCATCATAGTTGGCACCGTAGATTCCGTAGTTAGAGTTGCCAACGATCACCGACTCGGAAATGTCACCATTGTGCGCCGCACTTGAGCTGTTGGTGAAGATTCCGCTGCTGTTCCAGCCGATGAGACAGCGGGTTACGTCAACGCCACCGTGCCCGATACCGACTCCCGTGTTGTACACGATCGCGGTGTCGGTAACCGCGCCGTCGCACCTTTCCATGCCATCGCCAGCATTCTGCCGGATCGTGCAGCGCTCAATTGTCCCGTCGCAGTCGTAAAGACCAGCAGAACCGTTGCTGGCGAACTCGCAGTCTTGGATCAGCCCGTCTGCGTTGTAGACACCTGCGGACTTGTTGTCGCGGATAACACATCGGCGGATGACGGCGAGCGTGTCGTTGCCATCGATGCCGCGCGTCCCGCCAGTTATGGTGAACCCGTCAAGGACGCTGTTGACCTGGTCCTCGCCGCCCGTGAAGGTGACGACGTTGCCCAGTCCGCCGGCGTCGATGATCGTGTCGGCGACCACATCAGGGTCGGTCGGATCCTCACTCTGTACGACGATGACCTTGCCGCTGAAGCTGATCGCTTCGAAGTATGTGCCGGGCGCGACGATGATCGTGTCGAAGGGCTGCGCGACCTGGATAGCGATCTGAATCGTCGGTTCGTCCCAGGGAACATAAATCGTCTCAGCCGAAGACGCTGACACCAAGAGTGGAAACACAGAGCAAACAAGGACGAGTTTCGACGGCATCTATCGACCTCCGTACAGAAGAAGAGAAAGGGATACGGCGCCCATAGTAGCGAAAAGTACCTTAATTGTTCAACCCCAGTCAAAAAAAGCCCATAAAGCAGCACTTCACGACAGCCCGGTCGCCCGTAAGGAGTCGCTCAGAAATAAATTGCACAAGTTGTTGGTGTGATTCTTAAGGAACGGAAAACGCGACAGGTGCGATTATTGACCCAGACGCGGGAGCTACTGACCGATTGGCCGGTCGATCGGCAGGCGCGGTGGACGGCGCAGGTCAACGAGGCCGAGACCACCGAGGATCTCGAGCAGTTCCGGGCGGCGTTACCACACTCAGACCGAAAGAAAGGAGGGCTGTCCGTGGCCCGTGGCAAGCCCTTGACACTTCGCACCGACGTAGGTGTCAAGGGGAATCCGACCTGGGCGCAGCGCCTGCCTGTGCGTCGCACGGAGACAGGCACCATCGCCGGCCTGGGCCTGGAATCCAGCATCCGCCCCCGTGGGCGACCGAGGAAGCAACCCCATGAGAAGGCGTAATCGGACCCGCCCGGTTTTTCGTGCTCAACGCCTGTCGATCAAGTATGGCTCCACATATACTGTCTCCACGGCTAGGACGCCGCACAAGCCATGCTGAACTAAGGCATTGTCACATGGGCAAGAAGAAGAAGAAAAAGGAGACGAAACAACGCGGCGTCCTTTCTGGTCACAAGAAGGTCGGCAAGACGTTTGTTCCACCCATGCGTCAGCTTGGGGATTTCCAGTTCGTCAACTGGCAGTCGCGGATTGTCCCTGAGCTTGTTTGGATGGCGGAACTCATCAACCGATTTGACTTGATTCGGGCTGCCGAACTCGCCTTGGGCCTGGCCCGGTCCGCGAAACAGGTATTGGCGTCACAGCATGGCGTCTGGTTCGGCGCGGCGAGCGCCTATTGCCGCCTCACTACTGCCATGACCTACGTCATGCTGGGCCGGCTGAATGAAATCGGTTTACTGGAGGAATTGAAACACGGTTTGCGAACCCTAGCCGCTTTCTATCCAGCATTTCCGCTTCGACTCCTATACGGCGATGAGAAACTCGCTCCACCTGGGGACACCGAACTTCAGAAGTTCAAGGGCAGATTGGCCCAACTCCAAGATCGTACGGAACGGGTGGCGACTTTTACGCAAGCCAATGGCGTGTACATCGCGTTTGACCTGGGCATGCTCAAAGTTTCGCCCAACATCTCGCTCGCGAACTTCCCTGCCATTGAAGCCTACCCCGCGTCCGAGGAATCAAAGAGGATTGCCGCGGCCGTCCGCAGCACAGTCACCTCATTTGTCGGTCACCATCACCAACGCCACGCGACGACTTGGCCTGTTAGCTTCTGGAACAGAGGTCTTGAGTTGGAGGGATGCGAATTCTCATGACCGAACGACAAGAGAATATCCCGGACGAATTCTCCGAGGACCTCGAGTTAACCACCACCCGTGTCACCGAGGCCATCCGCAACGCGCTGGATGCCCGCCTTGCTGCATGGAAGACCGACTTTGCCCAACGCGAAGTCCACGAAGTGGTCGGTGCCTTGCTCGCCCGACAAACCACGCTGGCCGAGCAGATGATCCTGTCACCACGAATTTGGAACGAACATGTTGCGCCTCTTGTCCTCCGGTGCATGGCTGACGTGTACATTTCGCTGGCCTGGATTCTGCTCGATCCCGTCGAACGATCACAGAAGTTCATCGTCTACGGTCTGGGGCAGGAAAAGCTGCTCTGTGAGCATCGCCAGGAACAACTGCGCAGGGACGGCAAGGATCCGACGCAAGACCCCGGCATTCGCGCACAGGAAGCGTGGATCGATGCGCAGCAGTTCACTTTTCTGACTGAAGTCAATGTGGGCAGTTGGTCAGGCATCGACACTCGAAAAATGGCCGAAGAGGCCAAGTGCTTGGACTTCTATCGCTACGTCTACAGCCCCTTTTCGCCAGCCGTCCATAGCACCTGGAATCACATCTGCCGATTCAACACCCAGGAATGCACCAATCCCCTTCACCTGCATCATCGGCGCGCCGTGGCTTGGGAACTTTCCTTGTCGCTCGAGTATTTTCTGCTTCCCGTCAAATACGTGCAGAAGACTTTTCGGTTGTTTGATGAGCACATCACCCTCAGCGTAGAGGCAGCAAACTTGCTGGACCTCACGCATGAGCTGTTGTCCGAAATAGCAGAAAAACGCACGGACAACTCAGAGACAACGTACGCGCCCAATAGGGACGAGGGGCCGCCGCCGGCAAAGGGCAGTGTTCCACCGGTGGCATAGATTTGCAGCGACCCCACCCATGCCGAGTGCTATATTTCCTCTTGACTGGTCTCGGTGCTCGGCGCTTACATGCTCACCTTGAGAACGGTCAACGCCGTTCCGGGCTCGACCGGTTGAAAGCGGAAGACTGGACCAGGACGAAAGACGGGGTTGCCACGCTCGCCGCACCATTGCCGCTTGACACCCGGCGTCTTTTTGCCTTGCTTCGTATGGGCAGAGGCGTCGATCACGCCGATCCCGTTTTCCGAACTGTGATGGTCCACAACCAGCTGACGCAGGATCCTGTCGGCCCGCTTGTGATCCCATGCGAAATCCGCAAGGAACTCCTGCAGCGTCCGAACAGCCACCCCGGCCGCCAAGGCGATCGGCTTGATGCTCTTGCGCTTCAAATCCGTGATGAGCCCGACGATGTACCGCTCCCAGTGACCAAACGACGCGACACGCTTGAAGCAGGGCCGAAAGAACGCCAACAGCGCAGCCAGCTCCGGCTGCAGAGATCGAATCTGATCCGCAGTCATCGTGAAATCTCCTGACATCCTGTCCAGGAGAGCGCGCTCCCGAAATACACGTTACCGGTTTCATCGCAGCATCCCGCCGCCCGGCTTGAGCAAATCTAGCGCTGCCATATTAAGGCCACCGATGGACAACAGGGTTGCACGCGCGAAGCGGCGGTGGGCGTCACGTGCCGCGCGGCGATCCATCGCGTGGACTGCAGCCAAATGGAAAGCGGGTCGAATCGGGCGAAACGGCAGGTCGCGCGAAGCCTCTGGATAGGGACCCCAGGAACGGCTTGTGCGGTTCCGAGAGTGCGAACCAGGCCTCGGCCGTTTGGCCAAGAACTTGCAAGATGCCAGCGATCTCTCCAGCGACACGAGATGCCTCCTCCTGCGCTTCGCTCCGGCCGCAAATCCGCCAGGAAGCGGGTCAAAGGAGCTATCATAGCAATGACGGTGAGGAATCTAAATGTATTCTTCAATATTAATTTAGTTGATTATCTCGTTCACTATATGTTGTACACGCAACGGAGAATTCTACAATATCCGTGTGGGATGCCGCGTTGGCGAGGCGTACGAAATGATTGCCCCCGGTCCAAGGGCTGACTGGACAGGGTGATTCAAGTGCTACTGTTACGAACCCTACCAATGCCGAGGCCTTGGCCGGGCCACTTGGCTGCGGGTTTCGTACGTGATGATCGAGTCCCCCCATGGCCGGTGATTGCCGAGAGTGAATCGAAGGAGTGTCTTTCGAACCTGGATCAAAAGGACGAGGCAGGATCAATGCTCAAGCACACCGTGCCGACCCATTAGGCTACCTCCAGCCCGGATCACCATCGCCACGACACGGCGCGGGGGCCTGCTTTACGGGCCGGCTGGTGAGACTACACCGTGGGTGCGACGCGGAACGTTGGGAGGACGCACGGACAAACGACTCGGTTCAGACGGCCTGTGCCGATCGACTTGCGCTCCGCAAATGCACTGTGGTGTCCGCACCGCACTGTGGCGGGCGGGTGCCGACAACAGATCAGGGGATATTGATCCAGGCTACGGACACGAAGCGAGATCCGGACCCGGGAATTCGGCGCCCTGGAAGCCCAGAATGATCGCAAACACGTCGTTGATGTGCACCTGCTTTTTCGGAGCCCCCCATGGTTGCAGCGGGAAACCGGCCGGATGGACGTCCGTGACAGAAATGTGTGTCGCGTTGCACGGCGGAGTCCCACAGCCAGGTCCCACGAAACTCGGTTTCTGGTACGTCATGATGGCCGCCACCGCATCCCACGTGTCTACGGCAAAGGAGAGACAGTGCTTCGCGCATCGGAGGTTGCCTCCGTTTCGCAGTCGCGTGATAATCGACTCCCGTGCATCGGAGGCACGGTTCATTCGATCTCACGGTATGGAGGGCGTCGAACTGTCATGGCCAAGAAAATCAAGCAGAAGAAGAAAACGGAAGCAGCCAAGGTCAAAAAGGCCAAGAAGGCATCAGCGCGCCCGCGGAGAAACGGAACGGCCTCGGACCGGCTGAAGGAAATGGC
>Ga0210111_1000467_pt1 | contig 10624 bp, 7 predicted proteins | sample China_Galinas_PW_6_FD_185520 | JGI IMG/M metagenome (GOLD analysis project Ga0210111, IMG submission 185520) | Wetland microbial communities from San Francisco Bay, California, USA, that impact long-term carbon sequestration - China_Galinas_PWC_D2... | ecosystem: Environmental > Aquatic > Marine... | reverse complement strand
GCCCTGTGCGCCGCCATGGGCGTTGCCCCGCCGGCCGCGGCGGATCCGTGCCAGGGCGCTTCCGCGGCGGCGCAACCCCGTCCGAATCAGGCCTTCCAGATTCCGAATCCGTCCAGGATCGCGCCCTTCGACCGTCCGATCGGGCACAAGCCCGCCGGCGCGAATGACCAAGCGCCGCTACCGAAACTCGGTCAGTTGCTCATCAACACCTTGCTCCCGAGTTCCGCCAAGGTGCACAAGCAGGCGGCGGTGGCTCCATCGCCCAAACCCGGCACCGGCACCAATCAGACGCCGGCGGCCCAGCAGGCCCCGGCACCCGCGGCGGCTCAACCGGCGCCGTCCACCGCCCCGCCAGGGACGTCGGTGGTCGGCTGGGTGACCGGGCCGGACAGCCCGAACAAGACCATTCCCCGTTTCGCCGTCACCGGGACCGACCTCGGGATCATGTGGGACAACGGCGATCCCAACAACGACCAGGTACTCATGGCCTTCGGCGACACCAAGGGCTACTGCCAGATTCCCGGCAAACAGTGGCGCTACAACATGCTGTTCCGCACCCGGGACCGTTCCCTGGCCAACACGATCTCGGTGCCCGACGGCGTTGTCGGCAACAGGTACTCCGGCTCGCCGGTGTGGCGGGCGGGCATCTCGAAACAGATCGTCAACAGCATCAACGCCGCCCCGCAGGAGACCGGCATCATCCCCACCGCCGGCGTGGCCGTCGGGCGTAACCAGTACATGAACTTCATGTCGATCAAGAGCTGGGACGGCAACGGCTCATGGACGACGAACTTCTCGGCGATCGCAATGTCCCCCAACAACGGCGAGACGTGGGGCGTGTACCCCGGGACCATCCGCCCACCGGCCGCGGGCAACCAGAACTTCCAGATGGGCGCATTCCTCAAGCCCGGACCCGGCGATCCCTACCTCTACTCGTTCGGCACACCGGACGGTCGCGGCGGTTCGGCGTACGTGGCGCGGGTCTCCCCGGGCTACCTACCCGACCTCACGAAATACGAGTACTGGAATTCCGACACCAACTCCTGGGTCCCGAAGAATCCGGCAGCCGCGACACCCGTCATCCCGGGCCCGGTGGGCGAGATGTCGGCCCAATTCAACACCTACCTCAAGCAGTACCTGGTGCTGTACTGCAACGGCGCCAATGACGTGGTGATGCGAACGGCACCGGCTCCCCAGGGACCGTGGGGTCCGGAGCACATGCTGGTGTCATCGATGCAGATCCCCGGCGGCATCTACGCGCCGTACCTGCATCCGTGGTCGACGGGCAGGGAGCTCTACTACAACCTGTCGCTGTGGTCGGCCTACAACGTGATGCTCATGCACACCGTGCTGCCCTGAGCCCATCGACGATCGGGTACGGCTCGCAAACCGGGCCGGCGATGGATGATCTAGTGCATGGACCCGCTACGAAGTGGCCCCATCGCCTTCGCCCACCGTGGGGCCCGAGCCCACGCCCCCGAGAACACCGTCGAGGCCTTCGTGCTGGCCCGGCGCCTGGGGGCGACCGGGCTGGAAAGCGACGTGTGGGTAACCGCCGACGGCGTGGCCGTGCTTGACCACGACGGACTCGTGGGTTCCGGGCCGCGCCGGCGACCGATCGCCGACGTCAACCGCCAAGACCTGCCGGGTCACATTCCCGCGCTGGCCGACCTCTACGCCGCCTGCGGGACCGATTACGCGCTGTCTCTCGATGTCAAGGACCCCAGCGCGGTTCGGGCGGTGCTCGACATCGCCGGGCAGGCCGGTGCCGTCGACAAGCTGTGGCTGTGTCATCACGACTGGACGACGCTGGCCTCCTGGCGCCGGCGCTCTACGGACGTTCATCTCGTCGACTCGACACACCTTCGGGCCATGCACGATGGTCCCGAACGCCGGGCCACCCGCCTGGCCGACGCCGGCATCGACGCCATCAATCTGCACCACAGCGACTGGACTGCGGGCCTGACGGCGCTGTTCCACCGCTGCAGCCTGCTGACCTTCGGCTGGGACGCCCAGCACGACCAGGTCCTCGACAGCCTGCTCGACATGGGCATCGACGCGGTGTACAGCGACTACGTCGACCGCATGAACGATGCCGTGGCCCGCTTCCGCGTCCGTGCCGGACTCGACGCAGGCCCAGGCAGTTGAACGGACAGATCAGCAAGGAATCCACCGCTCGTGTGCCCCGCTCAAAGGGGCGGATTCAGCCAACTCACACCGCCCAGAGTCACCGACTCAGGACATCAGAACGTGTTCACCAGCGTTCGCCGCTCGAACATCTCGCGCGACATGGTGTAGTGGTGGTAGTGAATCGCGCACTTCACCACGCAGATGAACATGACGCTCGGGTCCGGCCGGCGTCGAAGCATCGCCATCATCCGGCGCCGATAGATCTGCCGCAACTCCGGGTCGGGAACGTTCTTCATCAGCAGTAGGAACAAACCGAGCGCCCGCGCAGCATCGGCCGACTGCGACCGCCATTTCCGCCACGGATGTCGGCGCCAGTACGCGTTGCGGGCCCGGGCGAAATCGAATCGGCGTGTGAGATAGAGGTTCTCGAGCCGATCAAAATAGAACTCCGGGTCGTACAAGTCCCGCATCAGGCCGATGTACCCGTCGCGCAACTCGTCGCGAGTCATGCCCAGCGGAATCACGTTCGTGCCGAACATCTGCTCGTCTTCGAGGTCGAGGCGACCTTCGTTCTGCAAACGCGCGTGCAGCGGCGTCTTCGGGATGGCCGAGAGCATGCCGGCCATCGCATGCATGATGTCGGTCTGCCGGATGAAGTCGGTTTGTTCCTTGAAGATCCGGGCATCGTCGTGGTCGAAACCGACGATCATGCCGCACCAGACTTCGAGCCCGGAGTCCTGCACCTTGCGGACGCGGTCGACGATCGTCCCGCCCTTGCGCACATTTTGATACTTCTTCGTCTCGCGCAGCGATTCTTCATTCGGGCTCTCGATGCCGATGAAGACGACCGTGATGTTGGCGGCGACCATCAACTCCATCAGCTCGTCGTCTTCGGAGAGATTGAGTGACGCCTCGGTGAAGAACTGGAAGGGGTATCCCTCGGCGGCTTGCCACGCGGCAACGTCGCGCAGCAACGCCTTCACGGCGACCTTGTTGCCGATCAGGTTGTCGTCGACGATGAAGGCAATGAGCAGGTTCTGTTTGCGCATCGCTTCCAGCTCGGCGATCACCTGCGCACTGGTCTTCAGTCTCGGCTTGCGCCCGAACGTGACGATGATGTCGCAGAATTCGCACTGGAACGGACAGCCGCGGCTGAACTGAATGCTGCCGAACAGGTAGCTCTTGGTCTTCAGCAGGTCGTACCGCGGCACCGGAACGCGAGTCATGTCGGTTCGCTCGCCTTGCTCGTATCGGCGCTGATGCCGACCGTGGGCCCACTCGTCGAGAAACTGCGGCCACGTCGTTTCCGCTTCGCCGACGAAGATCACGTCGGCGAGGTCGTCGAAGTAATCTTCCTGCACGCTGACCCACGGGCCGCCGACGATCGTGAAGACGCCGCGAGCTTTGAGTTCGGACAGAATCTCACGCATCCGACGGCGCTGGACGATCATGCCGGTGAGCCCCACGATGTCGGCCTGCGCCAACCGGTCGTAGTCGATCGTCTCGACGTTCTCGTCGACGATCGTCACGCGATGCTCGTCGGGCGTCAGCGCGGCGAGCAGCGGCAGGCAGGCGGTCGGCACATTGCACTTCTTGCCGAGCAGCGGAAGTGCGTGTTCGAGACCCCAATAGGACACCTCGAACCGAGGATTGACGAGGACGATATCAGCCATAGTCGTCTGCTCCGGACCGGACTCGTAGACCGCGGCACGACGCCGAAGGGCGCCGCTCACTAGGCGGAGCGTAGCAGGATGACCTGCCAAAACGAGCTGTTCGCACACGTTGGTCAGGCCGATACGCGAGCCTTCGCCACAGATGTTGACAAGAATTCGGGCCAGGACTTTCGTCCTGGCCCGATCCTGTGTGGAGCTGCCGGGAATTGAACCCGGGTCCTACGGCATGTCCTCGAGGCTTCTCCGTGCGCAGTTCGCTAAGCCTCTACTCGGATCTCTCGGTCACGCGAACAAGCCGAGATGACGATCCCAGTCGCTGTGAGTGTCCCGATCAGTCCCGCGACCGAACTGACCGGTGGATCCCTCTAGCTGATGCCAGGGTCCGGGCCGAGGGCGTTCCCGGTCTGACAGACTAGCCGTCGCTTAGGCAGCGAGAGCGTAGTCGCGCTGATGAGAATCGGCGCTTAATTGGTTGCATCGACGCTTACGGTGGTCTCTTGCCTGCACCGGCACGCTTCCCTTGATTCGATGCGCGAAGTCGAAACCTTTCAGCCCCTCGCATCCCGGCCGAGGTTCGGCCGGACAGTTAATGGTACGCGAGTTACAACGGGGAACCGAAGCGGTTTAATCCCCGCCGCCGAAACGGCGGTTTGGGCGAAGAAAAACTGAGACTCTGTCTACAGTGAGACGATGTCTGACAATCTGCGGCTGCGCAAGCGGCAGCGGACCAGGGAGCGGATCGCGTCGTCGGCGGCCCGCCTGGTCATGGAGAACGGCCTCGCCGCGACCACCGCCGATCAGATCGCGCAGGACGCCGAGGTCGCCCGCGCGACCTTCTTCCGCTACTTCGAATCCAAGGAGTATGCGATCGCCGAGGGGTTCAGCGCGACGTGGATCGCCGCGATCACCGATGCCGTCCGACGCCAGCCCGCGGGACTCTCGGCCAGCGACGCTCTGGCCGCGGCCTTCGCCGAGCTCGGCGCCGGGTTCGCCGGCATCGAGGACCACATCGCCGAGATCGAACGCCAGACCCGCGACTCACTGCCTCTGCGCGCCTGGACCCTGCTGTGCTACCTGGAATTCGAAACCGCCATCGCGGAGGCGATCGCTCCCCGGCTGCCCGACCTCACCGTCGATGACCCACGCCCCAGGCTGGTCGGCGCGCTGGCGATGGCGGCGGTGCGCATCAGCATCGACGACTGGCTGCGCGACGGCGGCTCACTGGCCGACCGGATCTCCCGGGCCGTCAACTCGATGGCACCCCGCCCCCGCGGCGAACAGCCCACCACGACCGGAAAGGAATAGCAGGCGCATGGCCGGCGAGAAGTCTCTGGAGGCATGGGGATTCGTCCGGAAGGTCCTCGACGACCTCACCGAACAGATCACGAACGATGCCGACGACGAACGTGAGCTCCTGGAGGGGCTGCGGGTCCTGGCCAGGGTCACCGCGCTGTGCACCGAACTGTCGGTCGACACCGACCCCGACCATCCCCACTTCGTCGACATGTGCAGCCCGTTCCGGCTGGTCGGCGGCCCCAACCCGCACGGCTCCTATCCCCTGGCGATGATCAGCGGCGATCGCGCCTACCGGGTCACCGGAACCCGCGGCACGTCGACCTACCTGGGCCTGCAGGTTCTCGCCGGCACCGGGATGACCCCGCGGCGCATGAGCAACTACCTGTCCGACCACGATCTGGTCCTCGACGCAGCCGGACGGTTCAACATCGTGTTCGGCGCGGCCCGCCCCGGCGAGAGTGAACTGGCCGGTGCCCAGTGGGTGCAGATCCCCGCCGACGCCTCCTCGATCGTGGTGCGTGACTACATCGCCGACCCGGACTCCGAGATCCCCGTCCAGCTCGGGATCGTCCGGCTCGGCGAGGTCGGGCCACCGGCGCCGTTGAGCGACGACGCCCTGGCCGAGCAGCTGACCGCGATGGGCTGGACGATCGTGAAACTGACCACCCTGCATCGCACTATCCGGCCCGATCTGATCGACACCCCGAACGTGTTGATCACCTCCGGTGCCGAGAACCTGGGCGGCGAGAACACCACACCGGACAACCTCTACATGCTCGGTCTCTTCCGGCTCGAACCCGACCAGACGTTGCAGCTGGAGTTCCGGCCGCCCGAAACCCGCTACTGGTCAGTCACATTGGAGAGCGTCTGGCACGAATGCCTGGAGCCGCGGATGCGGCCCAGCTCGGTGACGAACAAGGGCGTGACCCCCGATGCCGACGGCCTGGTGCGGCTGGCGATCGGCGCCGCAGACCACGGGCTGGGGCACTGGCTGGACACCGGCGGGCGGCGGCGCGGTTTCATCGTCGTGCGCTGGCTCGACAACCCGGACGCACCCGAAGTCACCGTCCGCATGCTGGACCGGGAGGCACTTCGATGAGCAGCGCCGTGGCCGCCAGGCTCGATCCCGACAGGCTGATCGAGCAGGCCTGCGAACTGGCGGGAAGCGACGATTTCGGTGCCGACGACGGCTGGCACGACAACCTCTGCCGGCTGGTCGACGACTTCGTCGCCGAAGCCGACCTGTCCCCGGTGGGAGTGGAGATCGCGGCCGCCGACGTGATGATGCCGCTGCGCAACCGGCTGCAGATCACCGCCTGGCGCAAACAGCATCCCCCCGTCTGCCGCGAGCGCATCGAACAACCGATCGTCATCCTGGGCCAGCCCCGAACCGGCACGACGATCCTCTACGACCTGCTCACCCAGGACCCCGACCTGCGCGCCCCGCTGACGTGGGAGGTCGACCACCCCTGTCCCCCACCGCAACCCGAAACCTACGACATCGATCCACGCATCGCCGAAACACAGGCACAGCTGGAGATGACCGAGCAGTTGATGCCGGGCTTCATGAAGTTCCATCCGATGAGCGCACGCGGCGGGCAGGAGTGTGTGCGGATCTTCGCCGGAACGTTCTGCAGCATGATCTTCACCGTGCAGTACCGGCTGCCGAACTATCACCGCTGGCTGATGCATGAGGCCGACCACAGTCCCGCCTATCGCTATCACCGAAAGTTCTTGCAGCACCTGCAGTCCGGCGTCGGCGGGCAATGGCTGCTCAAGAGCCCGGCCCACATCTGGCAGCTCGACACGCTCCTCGCGGAGTACCCGGACGCGGTTCTGGTTCAGACCCACCGCGATCCCCTGGTGGTGATCTCGTCGATCAGCGCGCTGGCCGCGCACCTGCAGAAGCTGGCCAGTGACGGCGCGACGGTCCGGCGAGCCGCGGGCCAGTGCAGTGCCGAGACGATCCTGGGCATCGAGCGGACGATGAAGTGGTTGGACGACGGGGTGATCGCCAAGGACCGGATCATCGACGTGCAGTTCGCCGACTTCATGCGTGATCCGTTCGCCACGATCAGGGCGATCTATGCGCGCCTGGGCCGAGAACTCACCCCGGGAGCCGAACAGCGTATGCGCGAACACCTTTCAGCCCACCCCAGCGACGACGGCGGTAGCAGGTACACCTGGACCGACACCGGTCTGGACGCCGCCGAGCTGCGCGAGCAGGTCCGCGGCTACCAGGAACGCTTCGGCGTGCCCAGCGAGACGCTGCGGTAGGCCTCGTCGCAGGCCGGGGGAACGTCGGGGCGATGCGGCGGCAACGGACGAGTGTTTCCCTGGTCAGCGGGACCTACGACCCTACGTACGGGTGGGCCGCCGCTGGCAGGATGGCGCTCATGACCGATTCATACGACGCCATCGCGATCGGCTCCGGGCTCGGAGGGTTGACCGCCTCCGCGCTCTACGCCCAGGCAGGGCATCGGGTACTGGTCTTGGAGCGCAACGCCGAGTTCGGTGGGGCAGCTACCACCTACCGGCACGGGGCACTCACAATCGAAGCCTCGCTGCACGAAACCGTCGACTCCTGGGACCTGCAGGATCCCAAGAGTCGCGTCCTGAAGGCGCTGGGAATCCTCGACGACATCGAGTTCGTTCCGGCTGGTCCGCTCTACGAAGTCCGCGGCCGCTTGTTCGATCCGCCGTTCGCCCTTCCGCACGGCTTCGACGCCGCCGAGGCGGCGCTCAACGACCGCTTCCCCGGACGCCAATCGGCTTTCCGCCGCTTCTTCCAAAGGCTCCGCGCCGTTATCGAGGCAGTGTCGACAGTCGGCGAACACCACGACACCCTGTGGTGGTTCGCCAACGCCCCGGTGCTACCGATGCGGCTGTGGCCACTGCTGCGGGACATGCGTCTTTCCGTCGCCGAGGTGTTCGACCAGGTTTTCGGCGACGACGAGTTGCCCAAACTGGCGCTCGCCGCCAACCTCGGCTACTACGCGGCCGACCCGGCCCGGCTGGGCTGGCTGTTCTTCGCCCTGGCGCAAGGCGGCTATCTCTCCGGCGGCGGCGCCTACATCCGCGGCGGCTCGAGCACTCTCACCAAGAGCCTTGTCGACATTGTGGAGGCAGAAGGGGGCGAGGCCCGCACGGGCCGGACGGTCACCGAGATCATCCTCGACGGCGAGGGGCATGCCGCCGGCGTCGTCCACACCGCTGCCGACGGCTCCGACCGCGTCGTCCAGAACGCTCCGATCCTGTTCGGCAACGCTGCACCCACCGTCCTCGCCGAGGCGCTGCCGGCGAAGGCCCAGTCGCCGTTCATGGACCGCTACCGAGGAAAACACCAATCGACATCACTTTTCTCAATTGCGCTGGGAACCAGCCGACCCGTCAGCGATTTCGGCTTGACGCACTACTCGACGGTGCTCATGCCCGAATGGGTCAACTCCCTTTCCGACTGCGCACAGTTCCCCGGCATCTTGGCCGATCCACCGGGATCAACCATGCCAGGGGTGGTTGTTGCCAACTACAGTGCGATCGACAGCGGATTGAACCCCACCGGCCCCCAACTGGTTTCGGTTGCCGGACTAGATCGCATGGCGAACTGGGAGAACCTCGACGACCAGGAGTATCACAGCAAGCGCGAGGCGTGGCTTGATGCGATCATCGCGCATATCGACCGGTCGTTCCCGGGTATCGCCGGCGCGGTCGTGCACCGTGAGATGGCGACTGCGGTCACGATGCACCACTACTTGAACACACCGGGCGGGGCGGTCTACGGCTTTGCGCCCGAGCCGCCCAAGGGAATACCTACCCTCGGTACCGAGAAGGCGGTGACGACGGCCATCCCCGGACTGTGGCTGGCATCGAGTTACGGTGGTGCCGGGGGTTTCACCGGTTCGATGATGATGGGTATGCTCGCCGCGCAAGCGGCGGTGAAATTTCGGTACCACCAGTTGCCGGTTGTCATGCTGCCCATCTGATCATCCCTGGAGGGCAAGCAGATTCGCGACACAGGCACCCGCCTGGGCTGTTTCCCGCCCTAGATCACGAAGGCCAGGTTCTCCACGATCCGGGCGCCGGCCTGCCCGTCGCCGCCGTACTCGATCTCCTGCGCAAGCGCGCTCGTCATCGGGCGACCGCCGCACAGCCGGGTGAACTGCAGACCGTCAAGACGGATGGTGACCGTCGGCTGGGTGCCGTAGAAGTCCTCGACGACGTCGGCTCGACCATCCACGGCCACCCGGATGGTGCGGGCCAGCGGCCCGGTCAACTCGATCAGTACCCGCGCACCCTGCGGAGCCCGGCCCAGCTTTCCGACGACGAACCCCATGCTCGTCTCGATCTCGTCGAGGGCCAGCCTGGTGTCGGGTCCGGTCAGCTCGCCGTCGGCGGCCGGACGGCCCAACGCCTCACGGATGTCCTGCTCGTGCATCCAGCAGTCGAACACGCGAACCCGCATGAACCGTCCGTAGCTGTCGGGGCCCACCGGCGTCTGCGTCAGGGCGCTCCAGGCCTCGGGGATCATCTTGGTGAGCATGGCGCGCCGGCGCCCGGTGACCTCGCGGAACCGCTCCAGCATCGCCGCACCGGGCTCATCGCGCAGATGACGGATCCAGCACTCGTTCCGCTCGCCCACCTCGTTGCGCACATGCGGAAGCGTCGCGACATCGACGTCGGGTTGCGGTGTCGCGATACCGAGCAGCATCGATTCGGTACCGATCAGGTGGGCGACGACGTCGTGCACGGTCCAGTCGGGCAGCGCGGTCGGCGTCCGCCAGCGGTCCTCGGGCAGATCGGCCAGCAGCCGATCGATCGCATCCCAGGAGGCGAAGAGGCCCGCCAGGACGTCGTTCTTGTCGAGGGTGGTGACGCGACGTGTGGGGCTGCTCACACGTCGATGCTAGTGGGTTGCTAGTGGACGGAAATCATCGCCACGGCAACCAGCGCACTGACCATCCCGACCACCTGCCAGCGGGTGACACGCTCGCGCAGCACCACGATGGCCAGCAACACGGTGGCCGCCGGGTACAGCGCCATCAGCACACTCGCCAGCGACAACAGCGAGGCCTGCAACGCCAGCAGCATCGCGACGTTGGCGCCGGTGTCCAGCACGGCTGCGGCCATGGCGAGCCGGAACGGGAAGCCCCGCGGTGGGTCCAGATTGCCGGTGAAGGCCGCCACCGCGAACACCACCACGGTGGCCGACACCCGGGCGAAGAACAGCGGCCAGAGCCGGGCATCGACCGGCGCCTGGTCGATCAGCACGAAGTTGAGCCCGAACGCCAAACCGGAGCCGACCGTCAGCCACGCGACCATGGTGGTGAACCGGTGCGGACGGACGTCCTCGTCGGTGGCCTCCCGGCTGACCAACACCACCCCGACCAGCGCCAGCACGATGCCCACGCCGGCGATGACACCGGGGCGCTCGCCAAGCACCAGTCCCACGCTGACCGGCAAGCCGGCGACCAGTATCGCGGTCAGCGGCGAAACCACCGAGATCGGACCCGAACCGAGGGCCGCAT
>Ga0210111_1000466_pt1 | contig 10644 bp, 9 predicted proteins | sample China_Galinas_PW_6_FD_185520 | JGI IMG/M metagenome (GOLD analysis project Ga0210111, IMG submission 185520) | Wetland microbial communities from San Francisco Bay, California, USA, that impact long-term carbon sequestration - China_Galinas_PWC_D2... | ecosystem: Environmental > Aquatic > Marine... | reverse complement strand
CGGAACTGTCTCGATTTCATCTTGGTTCGTGCGCTCGCACAAACGCTCTGGTTCCTAAGAGCACTCAGCCGAGAAGAGGAGGTGAACAGATGAAGGTCGCAGGTGGGGCAATCACGATGCCCGTCTATTCGATCTCGAAGGGTGGCTGACACCACCAACAACTGCCCCGAGCCGCTCGGAATTGCCCCCAGCGGTTCGGGGCCATCCCCGGTGGGCGGCAGTTTCACGCTGCCAGACCAAGACCAGTCCGACAAAGCAGTGCGCACCCTTTCGCTTTCAATAGTCGAAGTGAAAACGTTGAAAAGCATTCCTAAACTGCCACGTTACTTCAACCACGACCGGATCAAAATGGGCCGATCCGATCAAAGAAAGGGACCTCAGCGATGGCGAAGGCAGGCAATGGGCGCGGACATTCGGAGGAACGGGCAAACCTGATCTGGGCGATCGCCCACCCGGTGAGGCGGCGGGTACTGCGGGAGCTCGCCAAGCAGTCCGAGCCGTGCAGCCCGATCCAGCTCTCGCGCGTCTTCGACCGGCCGCTGAGCGCGGTCGCCTACCACGTCAACATCCTGCGCAAGTTCGGGGCGATCAGGCTGACCGACGAGCAGATGGCGCGGGGCGCGGTCGAGCATTTCTACGAGACAACGATCGAGGAGGACCCGCCGATCGAAGCGCTGCTCGAGGAAACGCGCTCGGCCGACGAGGAGGACGACGACGACGACTGAGGTCGCGGCGCCTCCACCCGCGGGCGCTGAACGTTCGTCCAGCTTGCTTGGGTCGCGCCGGCGCCCCGGCATAGGCTCGCCTTCCGATACGGGAACCTACGTGTTTACGGGAGGGGAGCATGAGGCATGGAGGTCGGCGGCACTGGCCCGCCTTTGCGATCGCGATCCTGGCGCTGTTCGTGGCGCTCGGCGGCAGCGTCTACGCGGCGAAGCGGGCGAGGATCAACGGCAGGACGATCCGGGCGAAGTCGATCCCGGGCAACCGGCTGAAGCCCAACACGGTGCCGGGCAACCGGCTGCGGCGGAAGTCGGTCGCCGGCAACAGGCTGAAGCCGCACTCGATCGCGGCCGACCGGCTGATGCCGGGCGTCATTCCCGAGGTCGCGGCCGACGCGCCGCTGACCGGCACGGACATCAACGAGCTCACGCTCGGCCAGGTGCCCAGCGCCGCGCACGCCGACTCGGCCGACACGGCACAGAGCGCGATCGACGCGCAGACCGCGGTCGACGCCGTCAACGCCGTCGACGCGCAGACGGTCAACGGCCACAGCGTCGGCTGCGCGGCCGGCACGGTGCCGTTCGCGGGAGCCTGCTGGGAGGGCACGGCGAGCGCCGCGGTCAACGCGCCCACCGCCGCGCGCAAATGCGCCGCCCGCGGCGGCGAGCTGCCGGAGGCGCTCGCGCTTGCCGCCTTCGCCGAAGAGCCCGGCGTCAACCTCGACTCGGGGGACGAGTGGTCGAGCGACATTCCAGTCTTTACTGGGTTGAACACGTATGGCGTCGCCACGGTCTCAGCGAGCAGCGAAATCGACTCCAACCTGTCTACAACCACCCACGCCTACCGCTGCGTCATCCCGCTGGTCACGTAGCGCTACCCTTTTCGCAATGCGGATCGCCGCGCTTTTCTGCCTGCTCGCGGCGCTCCTCGCCGCCCCGACCGCCGCCGCGGCGGGGTCCGGACGCCTGCATCCGCGGCCGGCGCAGGGGAACGAGGCGGCACGGGTCGCCGCCTACTGGACGCCCGCGCGCATGCGCGCGGCGCAGCCGCTCGGCGCTCCGGGCGGCAGTGCCGCGAAGGCTCGCGCCAGCTTCGTTCAGATCCCCGAAGCGTCCGCCCCGCCCTACGCCGTCAACGGCCGCCTCTTCGTCCGCCAGGGGAGCAAACAGGGCTTCTGCTCGGCGACGGCGATCGACTCCCCCAGCCGCAGCCTCGTGCTCACCGCCGGACACTGCATCAACAGCGGCCCGGAGGCGCCCAACGGCCACTCGGTCTGGTCCAGCTACCTCGAGTTCGTCCCCGCCTACAGCGGCGACACGGCGCCGTTCGGCGCCTTCGTCGCGCATCGCAAATCGGTCTACGCGCTGAAGCAGTACGTCGAGTTCGGCAATCCCAACTTCGACGTCGGCGCGGTCGTCGTCTCGCCCAACGCCGAAGGGACGAAGGTCGCCGACGCGGTCGGCGGCGGCGTCAGGATCGCGATGGACGTCAGCCGCCGGCAGGACTTCCAGACCTTCGGCTACCCGGGGCGGATCCGCTGGCTGCAGGGCTGCGACTCGCCCTACGTCGGCGACGACGCGCTCACCTACCGGATCCCCGGCCCGCCGACGATCGCGATTCGCTGCCACTGGGCGCCCGGCGCCAGCGGCGGCGGCTGGCTGATCAACGAAGGCACGGAAATCGACGGCGTGACCAGCTACGGCAAACGCGGCGACCGCCGCCACACCTTCAGCCCCTACTTCAGCCGCCGCAACGTCGGCCGCCTCACCGCCGGCCTCTGACGCTCGCTGATCAGTCGGACGGCAGCAGGTTTCGGTAGAAGCGGTAGTCGCGGCGGTCCGGACGCAGGTTCGCGGCCAGCGCCAGGTGGTGGCGGGCACGCTCGGTCTCGCCGGTCTTGGCCAGCGCGCGGCCGAGGCAGAAGTGGGCGAAGTCGTTGACCTGGTGGGTGTCGACCACGGCCTCGAACTCGGTCACCGCGGCGGTGAAGCGGCCGCAGCGGAAGTAGGCGCGGCCGAGCGCCTCGCGCACCGATGACTTCTCCGGCGCCCGCCGCGCCGCCGCCTCCAGCGGCTCGGTCGCCTGCTCGAAGTCGGCGTCCTCGAGCAGCTCGAGACCGCGGCGGTAGAGGGTGAAGGTCGAGTCGGCATGCGCCCGCTGGTCCATTGGTCCAGTGTAGGAACCCGGGCCGACCGGCACTCCGGCGCGCTCAGCCGACCGCGTCGGCCCAGTCGCGCAGGCGGTCGGAGAACTGCGGCGTGGCGGGGCTGACCTCGACGATCTCGTCGGCCGGCACGTCGGCGCGGCGGGCGGCGGCGCGGATCGCCTCCGGCGAGGGCGCCTCGTAGAGGCAGTAGGTGCGGCGGCGGTCGGCGCTGAGGAAGGAGAAGAGCCAGCGCACCCCTGCGTCGCCGTTGACCTCCTCGATCAGCTCGACGTCCTCGTCGCTGAGGTCGAGCTGCTCGGCGAAGTTACGCTCGATCACGTAGAGCGGCATCGCTTCGATGCTAGCGGCCGCTCAGCCGGAAGCCAAGCCGTGCCGGTGGGCATAGGAGGCCGCCTCGGTGCGGTTGGCGCAATCCGTCTTGCGCAGGATGCTGCGCACGTGGTTGGCCGCGGTGTGCTCGCTGATCGTCAGCCGCTCGCCGATCTCGCGGTTGCTCAGCCCGGCGGCGACCAGGGCGATGATCTGCGCCTCGCGGGGCGAGAGCCCGTCGGGCAGCTCGTCCCCCCCGCCGGCCACCCCGAGCGCCCGCACCTTTGCCAGCAGACCGCCGAGGCCGTGCCGCTCGGCCAGCGCCGAGGCCTCGCCCAGCAGCGCCTCCGCGCGGGCGCGATCGCCACCCCTGCGCCCACGCAGGAAGCGGCCGTACTCGTAGGCGGTGTGCGCGAACCAGGTCGACGCCTCCATGCGCCGGTTGAACTCCAGCGCCTGCTCGAAGTGGGCTTCCGCCCGCTCCGCCTCGCCCAGCGTGGCGGCCAGCATCCCCAGGTGGCGGTCGGCCGAGCCGTAGCAGGCGACGAGGTGGCCGATGACGAGGTTGGAGCCGGCGTATGCCTCCAGCTCCGGGTAGACGAGCACCGCCACCCCCTCATGTGCCAGCGCCGCCGCGGCGTCGGCCAGATAGGTGAGGGATGCGAGCCAGAGAGAGTCGCGGAAGCCCTCGATCCCGGCGTCGCCGAGCCGCGCCAGCTCCCGGCGCGCCTCCTCCTCCATGCCCAGCTCGGCGAGCAGCACGGCGAGCCCCGGTCGCCACGGCCCGTCGCGATCGGGCTCGCCGGCGAGGATGCGGACGGCGGGCGCCAGCTCGGCCAGGCGGCCCTGCTCGCGGCGGATGCCGAACATCTGGATGCCGTAGGCGGCGGAGGCGTCGCGCCCGGTCAGCAGGTTGCTCCACTCGTGCGAGCGCGTCGCCATCGCCTCGGCCTCGGCGAGGCGGCCGTCGCAGAGCGCGATCGCCGCCCGGTAGAGCTCGGTGATGTGGAGGATGAAGGGCTGCGCCGACTGCTCGGCGATCGCCAGGCCGGCCTCGACCTCGCGCCGCGCGGAGGCGAGGTCGCCGTGCTCGGCGTGGGTCGGCACGCGCCAGCCCATCGCTTCGGCGCGGATCTCGACGTCGCCGATCTCCTCGCCGATCCGCATCGCCTCGGCGAGCATCGCCAACAGCCCGGCGTGCGTGGCGGCGCCGGACCAGTAGGAGCGGTTGAGGACCCGGGCCAGCCCCGCCCGGTCGCCGTTGGCGCGGGCGAGCTCGATCGCGGCGGAGCTGCGGACGTGCGCCAGCTCGCGCTCGCCGCGGCGGTCGAGCACGCGGGCGAGGCCGGACAGCAGGCCGACCCGCAGCTCGGGGCTCTCCTCCTCGCCGAGCGCGGTCAGCGCCTCCTCCAGCAGCTCGACCGTCTCGCGATCGGCAAGCCCCGGCCGCCAGCAGGCGTCCTCGTAGCCGATCGCGGCGCGCGCCAGCAGGCCGGCGCTGCGCTGCTCGCGGGCGATCTCGGCGGCGGCGGCGAAGGCCTCGATCGCGTCGTGCTCCTTGCCCGCCCGGTAGCTGGCCCGGCCCAGCTCGAGGTAGACGCCGGCGCGCTCTCGCGGGTCCTCGATCCCGAGCTCGATCGCGGTGCGCAGCCGCCGTGCCGCGGCGTCGAAGGCGAGTGCCGAGCTCGCCGCGAGCGCCGCTCGCAGGTTGCAGTCGATTGCCCGCTCCACCCCGCCGAGCGGCGCCGCCGCGGCGAAGTGGTGGGCGAGGTCGGCGAGCACGCGGCCCGACTCCTCGCCCCCGGCGAGCGCCTCGCCGACCCGCAGGTGCAGCTCCGCCCGCCGCGCCCGCGAGAGACCGTCGTAGACAGCGCGCCGCACCAGCTCGTGGGTGAAGCGACAGGAGAGCGCCCCTCCCGGCATCTCCTCGAGCATGCCGCTGGCCATCGCCTGCTCCAGCGCCGCCAGCAGCGCGGGCTCGTCGAGCCCGGCGGCCCGCCGGACCGTCTCGAGCTTGAACTCCGCCCCCGCGGTCGCCGCGAGCTCGAGCAGCAGGGTCGTCGGCGGGTCGAGGCGCGAGAGGCGCTGCGCGGCGACCTCGCGCACGCTCTCCGGCGTGCCGAGGTCCGTCAGCGGGCGCGCCACTCGCAGGCGGCCGCCCTCGGCGGCGACGACGCCGGTCTCGACCGCGGCGCGCCACAGCTCGCAGACGAGGAAGGCGTTGCCGTCGGTCAGCTCGCGCATCGTGCCGGCCAGCTCGCGCAGCTCCGGGTCGAGCTCGTGCCCCGCCGCGCGCTCGACGAGCTCGGCGACCTCCGCCTCGCTGAGGCCGCCGAGGCGCAGGCGGACGGCCGCTTCCGAGCGGCGCAGGTCGGCGAGCGCGTCGGCGAGGTCCTGCGGCAGCTCGGCCTCGGTGTCGCGGAACGTGCAGAGGATCAGCAGGCGCGCGTCCCAGGCGGAGCGGGCCAGATGGCGCAGCAGCAGCAGGGTCGGCCCGTCCGCCCAGTGAACGTCCTCGATCGCCAGCAGCAGCGGGCGCTCGCGGCCGACGCTGACGAGCAGCTCCGCGACCGCGGTGTGCAGGCGCAGGCGCTCGGTGTCCGGGTCGGCGGCGGGCGGCTCCGGCAGCTCGCCGACGTGAGCGCGAAGGTCGGGCAGCAGCCGGGTCAGCTCGGCGCCTCCCGTTCCGAGCGCCGCCCGCAGCCGCTCCGGCTCGAGCGACCCGACGAGCTGATCGAGCGCTTCGACGAAGGGGCCGTAGGGCGTCTGCACGACCGCGTCGCAGGTCCCGTGGAGGACCAGCGCGCCATCGCCGGCGGCGCCCGTGGCGAGCTCTCGAACCAGCCGGCTCTTGCCCGAGCCCGCCTCGCCGGCGAGCAGGGCGAGCCTGCGCCCCTCGCCGGCGGCCAGCGGCATCAGCGTCCGCAGGCGCGCCAACTCGCCGGAGCGCCCGACGAACGGCAGGGCCGAGCCGAGGCGGAGCGACCCCGGGAGATCCAGCGTCTCATCGCCCACAGACACACGATAGGCCCTGTAGTCAGATCTGACTATGCGCTCGGGCCGCGGCGGTCCGGCGGAGGTCTCCGAAATGGGTCAGCCCTGGTCATGACAGGCGGGCGAGGCGCCCCTACGCTCGGTTGGATAAGTCGTCTCGACCATAAGGAGAAGGAATCGTGAGCACGCTCGCCAGCGCAGACATACCCGGCTTCGAAGGCAAGCTGGTCGCCCCCGGCGACAGCGGCTACGACGAGGCGCGCGCCGTCTACAACGCGATGATCGACCGCCGGCCGGCGCTGGTCGCCTACGCCGCGAGCGTCGCCGACGTGCAGAAGGCCGTCGACTTCGCCCGCGAGCAGGGCGCGCTGCTCGCGGTGCGCGGCGGCGGCCACAACGGCGCCGGGCTGGGCTGCTGCGACGGCGGCATCGTCCTCGACCTCTCCGGCCTCAACCGGATCGAGGTCGACCCGCAGGCGCGCACCGCCCGGGTCGGCGGCGGCTGCACCTGGGGGGAAGTGGACGCGGCCACCAACGAGCACGGGCTGGCGACGCCGAGCGGGATCATCTCGACGACCGGCGTCGGCGGGCTGACGCTGGGCGGCGGGATCGGCCACCTGAGCCGCAAGTGCGGCCTCTCGATCGACAACGTGCTCGAGGCCGAGGTCGTGCTGGCGAGCGGCGAGCGGGTGCGCGCCGCCGCGGACGAGAACGAGGACCTCTTCTGGGCGATCCGCGGCGGCGGCGGCAACTTCGGCGTCGTCACCTCCTTCCTCTTCCGCCTGCACGAGGTCGGCGAGGTCTTCGGCGGGCCGACCTTCTGGGACGTCGAGCAGAGCGCCGCGGTGCTGAGCGCCTACCGCGAGTTCATCCTCGCCGCCCCGCGCGAGCTCAACGGCTTCTTCGCCTACACCAGCGTGCCCCCGGCGCCGCCCTTCCCCGAGGAGCTGCACGGGCGCAAGGTCTGCGGAATCGTCTGGTGCTACGTCGGCGACGAGGAGGACGGCGCGGCGGCGATCGCGCCGTTGCTGGAGCAGACTCCCGAGCCGCTCATGCACGGCGCCCACACGATGGCCTTCCCGGAACTGCAGAGCGCCTTCGACGGCCTCTACCCGAAGGGCGAGCAGTGGTACTGGCGAGCCGACTTCGTCGAGCGGATCCCCGATGAGGCGGTGGCCGAGCACGCCCGCTTCGGCCCGCGGATGCCGACGATGAAATCGACGATGCACCTCTATCCGATCGACGGCGCCGCCCACGACCCCGGCAACTCCGACACCGCCTGGGCCTACCGCGACGCCAACTGGGGCTCGGTCTTCGCCGGCGTCGACCCCGATCCGGCCAACGGCGACGCGATCCGCGACTGGAGCGTCGACTACTTCGAAGCACTGCACCCCCACTCCGCCGGCGGCGCCTACGTCAACATGATGATGGACGAGGGCCAGGAGCGGGTGCGGGCCGGCTACGGCGGCAACTACGACCGCCTGGCGGCGATCAAGGCGAGCTACGACCCCGGCAACCTGTTCCGCGTCAACCAGAACATCGCCCCGCGGGCGTAGCCACACCGGCGCGGTAGAGGTTATCTCCGCTATGCGGTCAAAACCTCTACCGCGCTGCCGCGCTGAGCAGCGGGCGCAGGGCGGCGAGGAACTGCTCGGGGCGGTCGCGGGGCGGGTCGTCGGCGCAGTCGTCGATCACCCGCAGCGGCCAGCCGTAGCGCGCGGCGGCGCGTTCGGGGATCCGCAGGCGGTTGGCGCGATCCTCGCGGCCCCAGATCAGGGTCGTCGGCACCTCGATCCGCTCCAGGTCGCGCGGCGGAATCCGCGGGATGCCGACCTGTTTGAGCATGCGGCCGCGCAGCTTCGAGGCCGGGTCGGAGGCGAGTTCGACGTTGTAGGCGGAGAACGGGCCCCAGTGCTCGCCCATCTGGCGCTGCAGGCCGTCGAGGTCGTAGGAGCACTGGCGCATGAAGCGGTCGTAGCTGCGCTCGCTCGGCCGCGCCAGGAAGGCGAGCATGGTGAGGGCGAAGCGCGGCGCCGGGCGGAAGCGGGCGAGGCCGAGCGTGTCGACCAGGACGAGGCCGGCGAGCCGGTCCCCGTGCGCGCTCGCGTAGCGGGCGCCGATCGCGCCGCCGAGCACGTGGCCGACCAGCAGCGGCGGCCGCTCGCAGGTCGCCGCGATCAGCTCGTCGAGCCAGGCGAGCGTGGCCTCGACGCCGGGCGCCTCGGCGGGCACCTCGGTCTCGCCGTGAGCGGGCAGGTCGGGAGCGATGACCCGGTTGCCGGCGACCAGCTGCGGCAGCACCGCGCGCCATTTCACCGCCGACTCCCCCGGTCCGTGCAGCAGCACGACCGGCGCCCCCTCGCCGCCGCTCAGCAGCGCGGTCGAGAGACCGCCGGCCTCCAGGCGCCGTTCCTCGACGGGAATCCCCTCGAGCAGTCGCTCGCGCGGGCTCTCGATCGTCGCCGTGGTCATGGCGTCGAAGCTACGCCGCCTCCCCGGCCGCCGCATCGCCCGGAATGACCAAATCCGCGCGCAAGAGGCCTGGTCAATCTCAACCACGGCGTGGTTCAATGACCGCGATGGCGCGTGAGCTCGAGGCTGACTACCTGGTGGTCGGAGCGGGCGCGTCGGGCATGGCCTTCGCCGACGCCCTGACCGACCATGCGGACGTGCGGGTCGCCTTGGTCGATCGCCGCCACGGGCCGGGCGGCCACTGGCTCGACGCCTACCCGTTCGTGCGGCTGCACCAGGCGTCCTCGTTCTACGGGGTCGCCTCGACCGTGCTGGGCTCCGGTGCGGTCCAGAGCGAAGGCCCGGAGGCGGGCCTGCACGAGCGGGCCGGCGCCGCCGAGGTCTGCGCCTACTACCAGCGGGTGCTGAGCGAGCGGCTGCTGCCCTCGGGCCGGGTCGAGTTCCACCCGAGCTGCGAGTACCTGGGCGACGGCTCGTTCGTCTCGCGCCTGAGCGGCGAGCGCTACCGGGCCGGGCCGGATTGCAGGATCGTCGACGCCCGCTACCTCGGGCCCGAGATCCCCGCGACCGCCGAGGTGCCGTTCGGCGTCGCCGACGGGGTCCGGGCGCTGCCGGTCAACGAGCTGCCGCGGCTGGCGTCCGCGCCGGGGGAGTTCGTCATCGTCGGCTCGGGAAAGACCGCGACCGATGCCTGCGTCTGGCTGCTCGAAAACGGCGTCGACCCGGACTCGATCTGCTGGGTCCGCCCGCGCGATCCGTGGATGCTCGACCGCGCGGTCGTCCAGCCCGATCCCGCGGTCTTCATCGGCATGGCCGCCGACACGATGGAGGCGGCATCCGAGGCAAGCTCGCCGGACGACCTCTTCCTGCGCCTGGAGGCGGCCGGGGTGATGCTGCGCATCGACCCCTCGGTGACGCCGACGATGGCGAAGACGCCGACCCTCGGCCGCTGGGAGCTCGACCTGCTGCGCAGCATCGAGCGGGTCGTGCGGCGCGGTCACATCCGCGGGGTGCGGCCCGGGCGGATCGAGCTCGAGGACGGCGACGTCGCGATCGACAGGGACGCGGCGATCGTCCACTGCGCCGCGGCCGGGCTCCAGTACCCGCCGCTGGTTCCGATCTGGGGCGAGGGGGCGATCACGATCCAGCCGGTGCGGGCGGGCTTCCCCTGCCTGGCGGCGGCGCTGATCGGCTATGTCGAGGCGACCCGCGAGGACGACGCCGAGAAGAACCGCGTGTGCCCGCCGTCGCCGCTCTCGAACACGCCCACCGATTGGGCGCTGATGCAGGCCCTGGGCGGCCGCGCCTCGCTCGCCTTCGGCGCCGAGACCGACATCAAGGAATGGGTCGACCGCGTGGCGCTCAACCCCGCGCGCGTCCCCCCCGGCCAGGCCGTCGACCCCGCCCTGACGGCCGCCGCGGAGCGCTTCCGCGCCGCCGCCGGCCCCGGCCTCGCGGCGATGGCCAAGCTCGCGGGGCTCGACCTTGGCGACGGCGAGCCCGCGGCCCGTACGAGTGAACGGCGCTGATTCGCCTGACCTACGGCCCCGCCCGCGCCAGCAGCCCCGCCACCGCCAGCTCGCGGTCATAGCGCTCGCCCCGCCCCAGCGAGCGCAGCGCCCCCGGGAGAACCTCGGTCTTCGCGGCGCGGTTGCGCCCCCGCAGCTCCGAGGCGCTGCCGCAGGCGGAGGAGGGGACCGCGGGCACGACCCTTCCGTCGGGGCGGCGGAAGACGAGCGAGCCATCCGCCTTGCGCGCGAGCGCGAAGCCACCCTCGTGCACGAGCCGGTGGTGGCGCCCGCAGAGCAGGACGAGGTTGTCGAGCCTGGTCTCCCCACCGTGGGCCCAGTGCACGATGTGGTGGGCATCGACCCAGCTGCGGTTCTCACAGCCCGGGAACCGGCAACGGCCCTCATCGCGCTGGTGCAGCGCCCTGCGCGTCGCGGGAGGTATGACCCTGCTCTTGCGCCCGATGTCGA
>Ga0210111_1000463_pt1 | contig 10685 bp, 9 predicted proteins | sample China_Galinas_PW_6_FD_185520 | JGI IMG/M metagenome (GOLD analysis project Ga0210111, IMG submission 185520) | Wetland microbial communities from San Francisco Bay, California, USA, that impact long-term carbon sequestration - China_Galinas_PWC_D2... | ecosystem: Environmental > Aquatic > Marine... | reverse complement strand
CGAGAGGCCCCCCCGCCCCCTCCTCGAGCGTCTTCTCCCGGCCCTCGCCGTCCCCGTCCTTGAAGAGTTTGAGCGGGCCGAGGTCGAGCAGCAGGTAGGCGAGATAGGCGAGCGAGAAGAGCCAGGCCTCGGGGCGGAGCAGGCCGGCGAGAGCGAGGAGAGCTAAGACGGGCCAGCCGGCTCGGGGGCGGCGCGTCTCTATGACCAGGGCGCCGAGGACGAGGGCTATGTATGGGAGGTCGACGTAGGCGCGCAGGCCGTTTGACAGGTAGGGGGCGCGGGTGAGGACGAAGACCGCCGCCAGGGCGCCGATCGGGCGGTCGAACCAGAGCGAGCCGAGCCGGTAGACCAGGTAGGCGATCAGGCCGAGCGCGAGGTAGGCGATGACCATCGTCACCGCGACCGCGCCGCCGCCGAGCGGCGTCGTCACCAGGCCGAGCAGGTCGGCCAGGGGATGGGGAGTGGGGGGCAGGGCGGCCGCGTAGTCGGGGCTCATCCCGTGCGCGAGTTCGCGTCCCCAGACCAGCGCGTAGATCGTGTCGTAGTTGGGGAAGCCCAGGGGAAAGACGAGCAGCAGCACCGCCACGACGGCGGCGACCCAGGCCAGCGGCGTCAACCGGCTGCGGAGCACCGGCGCACGGTATCGGCGCAGATACACTGGCCGCAGTGCCCCCGTCCAGCGATTCGACCTCTCTGTATAGACGCCACCGGCCCGGCTCCTTCGACGAGGTGGTCGGCCAGCAGCACGTCGTCCGCACGCTGCGCAACGCGGTCGAGCAGGGCAAGGTCCACCACGCCTACCTCTTCGTCGGCTCGCGCGGCACCGGCAAGACCTCGATGGCGAAGATCCTCGCCCGCTCGCTCAACTGCGAGCGCGGCGGCCCGACCGTCACCCCCTGCGGCGAGTGCGAGTCCTGCCTGACGATCGCCGCCGGCACCTCGGTCGACGTGATCGAGATGGACGCCGCCTCCAACCGCTCGGTCGACGACGTCCGCGACCTGCGCGAGCGTGTCGCCTACGCGCCCGCCGGCGGCCGCTGGAAGGTCTACATCCTCGACGAGGCGCACATGCTGACCAAAGAGGCGTGGAACGCTTTCCTCAAGACGCTCGAGGAGCCGCCGCCCAACACGGTCTTCGTCCTCGCGACGACCGAGGCGCACAAGGTGATGGCGACGATCGCCGACCGTTGCCAGCGCTTCGACTTCCAGCGCCCCTCGCTGGAGCAGATCTCGGAGGTGATCGAGCGCGTCTCCGCGGCGGAGGAGATCGCGATCGACGACGGAGCGGTGGCGACGATCGCCCGCTCCGCCTCGGGCAGCTTTCGCGACGCGCTCGGCACGCTCGACCAGCTGGTCGCCTACGGCGGCGCCGAGATCGGCCTCGACGACGTGCTGCAGCTGCTCGGCGCCGCCGATGCCGAGCTGCTCTTCGGCGCCGTCGACGCGGTCGTCGCCGAGGATCCCAAGGCCGTCCTGCTCGGCGTCGAGGAGATGGCGCGCTCCGGCCGCGACCCGACCCAGTTCGCCCGTGACCTGCTCGCCCACCTGCGCCACCTGCTGGTCACCCAGACGGTCGGCGAGGTGCCCAACACCTTCGTCGTCACCGCCACCGACGAGGGTCGGCTCAAGGCACAAGCTGAGGCGATCCGCCCCGTCACGCTGGTCCGCACCATTGACGAACTGGCACAAGCTCTAACGGCGGTGCGCGAGGGCGACGACGCTCGCATGGCAGTCGAGATCGCGCTCTTGAAAGCAGCACGTCCGGATCTCGATCCCAGCACCGAGGGACTGTTGCGACGCATCGAGAAGCTGGAGCAAAGGGACGCCGCGGCAGACGCGCCTCCGGTTGACGCTGAAGCTTCTCCAGCTGAAGACGCCACTCCCGCGGGTGGCGACGGTGAGGGGGGGTCCGGACAGGCGCGGCGTCCCGTTTTTCGCCCCGGCGACTCCCCTGGTGACGAAGACTCCCCAGGCGAAAAACCCAGCGCCAGTCCGGACCCCCCCTCGGCGGCGACAGGACCCGCGGGCCAGGAGTCCACGCTGGATCTGGAGCAGATAGTCCGCGTCTGGCCCTCCGTGCTCGACCAGCTGCTGCAGTCGGCGCCGGCCCTCGCCGCGACGTTCGAGGGGGCGCGGCCGGTTGGGTTCGACGACGGTGAGGTGACGATCGGGTTTCCGGCGGATCACACGTTCAACAAGCGCAAGGCCGAGGCGCCCGACAAGCGGGAGCAGATGGCGGCGGCGCTGGAGACGGTGCTGGGGGAGAGACTGCGGCCCGTGTACGCGGTCCTGGACGGGGACGCCGCGCCCGCGGAGGGCGACACGGAGAGCGGCGACAGCGATCACGCCGCCTTCGTCGAGAAGATCAAGAGCGAATTCAACGCCGAGGAGGTCGGTTGACGATGGCACGGGGCGGTCCCGGAGGCTTCGATGTGAACGCGCTGATGAAACAGGCGCAGCAGATGCAGCAGCAGATGGAGCAGGCTCAGGAGCAGCTCAAGGAGGAGACGGTCGAGGCCAGCGCCGGCGGCGGCATGGTCAAGGTGACGATGGGCGGCGACATGACCCTGCGCGAGATCTCGATCGACCCCGAGGCGGTCGACCCCGAGGAGGCCGAGATGCTCGCCGACATGGTCCAGGCCGCGGTCAACGAGGCGCTGCGCGCCGCGCAGGAGCTCGCCGGCTCGAAGATGGGCGGGATCACCGGCGGCATGGGAGGCCTCGGCGGCCTCCCCGGGATGTGAGCTCCGAGGGTCCGGCTCCGCTCTCCCGCCTCGTCGCCGAGCTCTCGCGACTGCCGGGGATCGGCCAGCGAACGGCGCAGCGACTCGCCTTCCACATCCTGCGCGCGCCCGACGAGGAGGCGGCGGCGCTGGCGACCGCGATCCGCGAGGTGAAGGAGAAGGTCGGCCTCTGCGAGCGCTGCTTCAATCTCTCCGAGGGGCCGCTCTGCCGCATCTGTCAGGACCCGAACCGCGACCAGGCGACGATCTGCGTGGTCGAGGAGCCCGCCGACGTGATCCCGATCGAGCGCACGCACGAGTACCGCGGCCTGTACCACGTGCTCGGCGGGGCGCTCTCGCCGATCGACGGCGTCGACGCCGGCGACCTCAAGATCGCCGAGCTGCTGCGCCGCGTCGCCGAGGGCGAGGTGCGCGAGGTCGTCCTCGCGACCAATCCGACGACGACCGGCGAGGCCACCGCGCTGCACATCGCCGAGCAGCTGCGCGGCCAGGTCACCGTGACCCGCCTCGCCAGTGGCCTGCCGATCGGGGCCGACCTCGAGCACGCCGACGAGGTCACGCTGGGCAACGCCTTCGCCGGCCGCCGGGCGCTCGACTGACGCGCCGCCGTCCTCCGCTCCGGCCAATTCCGCCGAGCGACATTTGCCGCCGGGCAGTGCGGGTGAGCAGCTATCGTCAAACAGAGGATTGAGGTCTGTCGTGACCCCCGGACGGGGTCACGCAGGGGGTCCGGCCCTCGGAGCTCGGAGGGACAGTCAATGAGGATTCGCTTGCTCACCGCGGCCCTGGTCGCCGCGCTGGCACTGATGACGGGCAGCGCTATGGCGCAGCCGCCGGGACACGCCTGGGGCAAAGGCCACGGCAGTGGCAAGCCGGAGAAATTGCCGTCGATCGACATGTCGAACGCGGAAAACTGCGACTTCATCGCGCAACCGGGCAACGCCGTCTGCATGCTGCCCTTCCCCGACGACTACTACACGTCCGCGGACGCGAGCAGCCCGACCGGGCGCCGCATCGACTTCAAGACCGCGGGGATGCCGGCCAACGTCTTCGGCACGCACATCTCCGCCACCCCCTACAACGCCGCGGATGGCTTCAGCCAGGGCGCGGCGATCCTGCTCAAGGTGCCGGGCATCGAAACGGTCGCCGACGTGCAGGCGAGCGGCGCGGTCCCGATCAACCACATCGGCCGCTACCGCTGGAGGAAGTCTCCGGTCGTCGTGATCGACGCCAACACGGGCAGGCGCTGGCCGATCTGGGTCGAGATCGACTCGACCGCCTCGAACCCGGCGAAAGCCGCCCTCGAGATCCACCCGGCGACCAACTTCGCCGCCGGCCACCGCTACATCGTCGCCCTGCGCCACCTGCGCAACGCCGCCGGCGAAAAGATCGAAGCTCCCGCCGCCTTCCGCTACTACCGCGACCGGGTGCCCTCCAAACAGCCGGAGATCAATCAACGGCGCAAGCACTTCCGCGCGATCTTCAAGCGGCTGCGGCACTCCGGAATCGCCCGTCGCGACCTCTACCTCGCCTGGGACTTCACCGTCGCCAGCGACCAGAACAACGCCGGGCGCGAGCTGGCGATGCGCGACGCCGCTTTCGCCCAGCTCGGCGACACCAACCTCGCCGACGGCGTGCCGCAGGGAAGCTCGCCGAGCTTCGAAGTCGAAGAAGTCCAGGAAAACCCCAACCCCGGGCAGATCGCCCGCCGGGTCAAAGGCACCTTCCAGGTCCCCTGCTACCTGTTTCCGAGCTGCGCCCCGGGCGGCACGATGCAGCTCGACTCGAGCGGGTCGCCGCAACAGAACGGCACCTGGCCGGCCAACTTCGACTGCATCGTTCCCGAGTCGGTGACCACCGGACCGGCCGGAACCGGCAGGCCCTCGCTCTACGGGCACGGGCTCTTCGGCAGCGCCTCGGAGGTCGGCTCGAGCTCGCAGCGAACGCTCAGCCAGGCGCACGGCATCGTCCAGTGCGCGACCGACGAGATCGGCATGTCGCAGAGCGACGTCGGGGTCGCGATCGCGGCCTTGCAGAACCTGACGCTGTTCCCGGCGCTGCCCGATCGCCTACAGCAGGGACTGCTCGACGAGCTCTACCTGGGCCGGGCGATGATCAGCTCCACCGGGTTCACCACCGCCGCGGCCTTCCACCAGGATGGCACCCTGGGCAGTGGCTCGGTGCTCGACACCAGCCACCTCTACTACAACGGCAACAGCCAGGGCGGGATCATGGGCGGCGCCCTGACCGCGGTCTCGCCGGACTTCACCCGGGCCTCGCTCGGCGTGCCGGCGATGAACTACTCGGTGCTGCTGCCGCGCTCGGTCGACTTCGACCAGTTCGCCGCGGTGCTCTATCCGTCCTACCCGGACGAAACGGCGCGGCCGCTCGTCCTCGACCTGATCCAGATGCTCTGGGACCGCGGCGAGCCGAACGGGTACGCCCACCGGATGACCGACGACCCGCTGCCGAACACGCCGGCCCACCAGGTGCTGCTCGACGTCGCCTTCGGCGACCACCAGGTGACCGACTACCAGGCCGACGTCGAGGCGCGCACGATCGGCGCCAGGGCGCACCGCCCGGTTCTATACCCGGGCCGCTGGCCCGACACCGACGTGCTCTGGAACGTGCCGAGCATCGACAGCTACCCGTACACGGGCTCGGCGATCTACTACTGGGACATCGGCCCCGTGCGCGAAGACCCGTCCAACCCGGGCTCGTTCATCGGCGTGCCGCCGCCCCCGTACGAGAACCTGCCCAACCGCGAAGGTGAAGATCCGCACGGGGCGCCGCGCTCGGCGGCTGCCGAGCAGCAGCTCGTCTCCGACTTCTTCGCCGGAGCGATCCAGGCCGGCGACGACTGCGGCGGCGGGCCCTGCTACGCGGGGAGCTTCACCGGGCCGTAGACAAATCGTCTAGACGGGTGTCGAGCCGCAAATTGCGGGAATTTGCGGCTCTGGCGTCCGCCCGCTTCGCCAAGGTTTCGGCGTGGCCGCCGAGACGCCGATATTCGATGCCGCGACGGGTGGCTCCGGCGCGGGCAAGCTGGCGCGGGAGGTCTCGACCCTGCAGGCCTCGCTGCTCGGCAGGCTGCACGAGGAGATGGCCGGCGGCGACGCGGCGCTGTTCGCGGCCGCGGCGCAGAAGCTCGCCGAGGAGTTCGGCTCGGTCACCGCGACCGCGGTCGGCACGCTCTGGGAGCGGGTGGGCGAGGCGCCCGCGGCCGAGAAAGGTGGGCATCCCAGTCTCTACCGGCCGGGCCAGATGCGGCGCCGCCTCGACCAGCTGCTCGAGTGCCACCGCCGCTACGAGCAGCCCTTCGCCCTCGTCGTCTTCGACGTCGAGGGGCCGGGCGCCCGCGACAACAACGGCGACGGGCGGCAGACGGCGCTCGCCGTGGTCGGCGCCGCGCTGGGCGACAGCGTCCGCCTCGTCGACGAGACCTTCCGGCTCGAGGAGGACGCGCTCTGCGTGCTCGCGCCCGGGCAGAGCACCGTCGGCGGCGTGCAGATGGCCGAGCGCCTCTTGACCCAGCTCGACGATCTCGAGCGCGCCGGTGGCCTGCGGATCGGGATCTCGGCCGGTGTCGTCGCCTGTCCCGAGCACGGCGACGACGCCGACGCGCTGCTGCACAAGGCCGACGAGGCGATGTGGCGAGCCCGCTCGGTCGGCCAGCCGGTCGGCGTCGGCGCTTTGCAAGATCGCTGACAGATTCCCGCAATCTGTCCATAACTCGTGTAAACCTGGAAATCCGGTGCCAGAATGCTCCACGTGCCGGGAATTCGAACCAATGCCGCGGCCGAGGTGCTGGGGGTCAGCCCCAACACCCTGCGCAGCTGGGAGCGCCGCTACGGCTTCCCGGTGCCGAAGCGCACGCCCGGCAACCACCGCAACTACGAGCTGGTCGAGCTGCAGACGCTGCGCGACGCGCTCGCCGAGACCGGCAACATCTCCTCGGCGATCGAGCTGGCGCGCCAGCGCCAGGAGGCGCCGGCCAACGGCGGCGGCCTGCTCGCCGCCTTCGAGAGCTTCGACGAGGACGCGGCCGACCGCGCGATCGAGCAGAGCCTCGCGGTGCGGCCGCTCGAGCGCACGGTGGAGGAGCTGCTGCTGCCGGCGGTCGACGAGCTCGCCGCCGACCCGGAACGCGAGGCCGAGCTCGAGTTCGCCGCCCGCTGGGCGACCGGCTGGCTGCACGGCGCTCGTCGCCTCGCCTCGGTCGCCTCGCGGCCGGCGGGGATCCTGCTGCTCGACTCCAGCCGCGGCTCCGACGCCGAGGCGGTCCACGCGCAGGCGCTCGACCTCGCGCTGCGCCGCGCCGGCTTCCGCGTGCTGATGCTCTCTGACGAGCTCGGCGAGGAGCGGATGGAGCGCGCCCTCGGCGCCCTCGCGCCGACCGCGATCGTCCTCTGCGGCCCCGGCGCCGACACGCCCTCCGCCGTACAGCTCGTGCGCAAGATCCGCGACGCCGGCTTCGACGCGCCGCTCTACGGCTTCCGCGCCAGCGGCCTGATCGGCGACGCGATCCCCGCCGCCGGCGAGCACCCCAGCCAGGTGACCGGGATGCTCAACGCCGACCTGCGCCGCCGCGCGAGCCAGGCCTTCGCCTGAGCGGCGCGGTCGAGGTTTTCACCGCTATGCGGTCATAACCTCGACCGCACCTAATCGAGCAGGATCAGCACCGCGGTTAGCGCGCCGAGCACGACGCCGCCGGTGGCCAGCGCCGCGCGCGCCCGGCCCGGCGGCTCCGGGAAGCGTCCCGTCGCCAGCGCGCGCTCGACTTCGCGGCTGCGCCGGTTGCCGTAGGCGATCGCGAGGATGCCCCAGAGGGCGAAGCCGACGCCGGCGATCGCGTAGGGCCAGTGCACCGCGCTGTCGTTGAGCTCGGGCACGACCCGGCCGATCCCGAGGGCGACGGCGAGAGCGGTGAGGCCGGTGCGCCACCAGGCCAGCTCGGTGCGTTCGTTGGCCAGCCGGGTGCGCCGCGTCGCGTCGGCTATTTCGCTCTCGTGGCTCATTTCGCCGTCTCCGGCAGCACAGTCTCGCTGATCCCGTAGCGCTCGTGGAGCCGCCGCAGCGGCGCCGGCGCCCACCAGTTCCACTTGCCGAGCAGCTTCATCAGCGAGGGCACGAGCAGGGCGCGGATGATGCTCGCGTCGATCAGCACGGCGAGCGCGGTGCCGACGCCGTTCTGTTTGATGAAGATGATCTGCGAGGTGGCGAAGGCGCCGATCGCGACCGCGAACAGCAGCGCTGCCGCGGTGACGATGCGGCCGGTGCGCTCGAGCCCGATCGCGACGCTCTCGGTGTTCGAGGCGCCGCCGTCGCGCGCCTCCTTGATCCGCGAGAGCAGGAAGACCGCGTAGTCGGTCGAGAGCCCGAAGGCGACCGCGAAGAGCAGGATCGGCATCGTCTGCTCGATCCCGCCGCTGCTCGTGTAGTCGAGCAGGCCTTCCAGCCTCCCGTCCTGGAAGATCAGCACGAGCAGGCCGAAGACGGCGCTGAGGTTGAGCACGTTCATGATCAGCGACTTGATCGGCAGCACCACCGATCCCGTCATCAGGAAGAGGATCACCAGGGTGGCGACGACGATGATCGCGAAGGCGATCGGCAGGTGGCGGGTGAGGCTCGACTGGAAGTCGATGAAGTCGGCCGTTGCGCCGCCGACCAGCACCGTCGCCCCGGGTGGGGCAGCGATCGCACGCACGTCCCCGACGGTCGTCTGGCTGGCCTCCGAGGTGAACGGGTTGGCGGAGATCGCCTGGATCGCGGTGACGCCTTCGCGCAGCCGCTGCGGCGGGTAGACCGCGGCGATCCCCGGGACCCGGCGCACCTCGCCGGTCAGCTTGGCGACCTGCGCGCGGTCGCCGCCCTTGACCGAGACCCAGACCGGCGCTTCGCGGTAGGGCGGGAATTCGTCGGTGACGACGTCGTAGGCCTGGCGGGCGCTGGCGCTGTCGGGGAGGACCCTGGCGTCGACGGTGTCGAACTTGATCCCGAAGAAGGGGATGCCGAGCACGATCAGGAAGGTCGCGCAGGCGGTCGCGATCGGCACCGGCCGGCGCATGACCAAGCGCGAGAGGCGATACCAGAAGCCCTGCTCGTCGGGGCGGGCGTCGGCCTCGGCGCGGCGCCGCAGGAAGCGCGGCGAGAGTGCGTTGACGCGATTGCCGAGCAGGGTCAGCACGGCGGGCAGCACGGTGAGCGAGATCGCCGCCGCGAGCAGCGCGACCAGCGCCCCGCCCAAGCCCATCGAGTAGAGGAAGCGCTGTGGGAAGACGAGCAGCGAGGCGAGCGCCGCGGCGACCGTCAGCGAGGAGAAGAAGACCGTGCGGCCGGCGGTCGCGAGCACGCGTCGCATCGCCGCCAGCCCGGGGCCATCCTTGGCGATCTCCTCGCGGTAGCGGGAGACGATGAAGAGGCTGTAGTCGATCGCCAGGCCGAGCCCGAGCCCGGTGGTCAGGTTGAGCGCGAAGATCGAGATCGAGCCGACCTCGCTGGCGATTCGCAGCACGAGGAAGGTGCCGACAATTGCCAGCAGTCCGATCATCACCGGCAGCAGCGCGGCGACGAGGCTGCGGAAGAAGACGAAGGAGAGCAGGAAGAGCAGGGGGAAGGCGAGCATCTCGGCCCGGCGCAGGTCTTCCTCGACCTGCTTGTTGACCTGCTCCTGGGCGACCGCGGCGCCGCCGACGAGGACGCCGGGCCGGCCGGCGAGCCGGTCGGCGACGTCACGCCCGGCTTCCTGCCATTCCTTGTCGTCGTCCGGCTTCAGCGAGACGGCGAGATAGGTCGACTTGCCGTCCTTGGAGACGAAGTCGCGCGAGCCGGTCGTGTAGAAGCCGGCGACCGCGGCGACCTGCGGCTGGGCGCGCAGCTCGCGTTCGAGCGCGGCGATGCGCCGTCGGGTCGATGCCTTGGCGACGGGGGCGCGCTCGACCACGACCTGCACCGCAGGGGCGTGCAGGCCCGCGTCGTCCAGCTGTTCGCGCGCCTTGACCGTCTCGGTGGCCGGGTCGTCGGCGCCGTAGGGGTCGAGCTTCGAGGCGACCGAGCCGCCGAGCGCGCCGGCGAGGAGGAAGAAGGCGATCGCGAAGAGACCGACGCGGCGGGCGCGGCGGTCGGCGAGGCGGGCGAGCGAATCGAACATCAGCGGCTCCCTTTCTCTCGGGCCGGCGCGGCGAGCAGCTGGGCCTCCATCCGCTCGCACCACTCGGCAAACCACTCGTTGAACTCGATCCCCGCCCGCAGCACCATCGACGGGTAGGGGTCCTCGATTGCTTCCTTCTCCCCTTCCATCGAGCGCAGCCGCTCGACCAGGTCGAGCCGCTGCCGGCGCATCGCGCGCAGCGTCTCGACCGCCTCGGCCGGCTTCAGCACGCCGGAGAAGAAGAGTTTGAGCAGGCCTTCTTCGCGCATCTCGATCACCTCCGGCGGCTTGCGCAGCCAGTCCTTTAGCTCCGCCTCGCCGTCGGCGGTGATCGCGTAGCGGGTGCGCTTGCGGTCGCCGGTCGAGGCGTCGATGCCCTCGACCAGTCCCGCCTCCGCCAGCCGCTTCAGCTCCGGATAGATCTGCCCGTAGCTGGCCGCCCAGAAGAACCGCGTCGATTTGTCGACCACGGCCTTGATCTCATAGCCCGACCGTGCCTCTCTACTGACCAGGCCGAGAATCACATATGCGGTCGCGCTCAGCTCCATCTCGCCTAGATATATCGCTCCGATATATCTAGCTGTGTGATCTAGCGCACGGAATGCGGAGGTTGGCGCGTCAGCCGAGGCGTTCGGGCATGAAGCGGTAGCCGATGCCGAAGTGGGTGTGGATGTAGCGCCAGTCGGGGGCGGCGCGCTCGAGCTTGGCGCGGACCTTGCGCACGAGCACGTCGACCGAGCGGTTGCGGCGGGGCATCTCGCCGCCCCACATCAGGGTGTAGATCTCCGGTC
>Ga0210111_1000460_pt1 | contig 10717 bp, 13 predicted proteins | sample China_Galinas_PW_6_FD_185520 | JGI IMG/M metagenome (GOLD analysis project Ga0210111, IMG submission 185520) | Wetland microbial communities from San Francisco Bay, California, USA, that impact long-term carbon sequestration - China_Galinas_PWC_D2... | ecosystem: Environmental > Aquatic > Marine... | reverse complement strand
TCGTCCCCCCGCTTCTCGATGGCACGCACCGCCGTCGCCTTCTCTTCGCTGCCGTCCTCCATGTAGGCGACGAAGGCCTCCATGGACTCGACCAGCACATCGCACTGCTCGTTCATCAGACCGTAGAAGTCCGGCATGCGGGGGAATACCCGATCCACCAGCCGGGTCACGATGGAATTGGATTGCTCACTCATAATCTTTGCCTCCTATCTGGGTGCCGGCTCGTTCCGGCGTTGAGATACTGAATCTTGGATGCCGAGGACTGGCCTCAGGCAACGCCGAACACGAAGTGGATGAAATAGAAGGCGGCGATGGCCACCGCACCTGCCCCGGGGATGGTGATCACCCAGGTACTGATGATCTCCTTGGCCTTGGCCCAGCGCACCGCCTTGGGACGCTCGGAGGCGCCTATGCCCATAATCGAGGAGCTGACTACGTGGGTGGTCGAGACAGGGGCTCCGATCATCGACGCGCTGAAGATTACCGTGGCGGAGGTGAGCTGGGCGTCCAAGGCGTGCAGCGGGCGCACCTTATAGATGCCGAATCCGACGGTGCGCACGATGCGCCAGCCCCCGGACATGATGCCCAGGGTGATGGCCGTGGCGCAGGTCAGGATCACCCAGAATGGCACGTTGAACTCGGGGATGAAGCCGCCCAGCAGCAGCACCAGGGTGATGATGCCCATGCTCTTCTGGGCATCGTTGGCGCCGTGGGAGAAGGCCAATCCGGCTGAGGTCACGAACTGGAGTTGGCGCAGGTACTTGTTTACCACGGGCTTGGCGGCGCGCAGGAAGAAGCTCATCAAGCGATGGAGGATGAAGCCCACCCAGAAGCCGATGATGGGCGAGATGATCAGTGCCAGGATCACCTTGGTGACGCCGGTGAAATGACCCTGGGTCAGCTCGTGGAAGCCCCAGACCACGTGATCGAACCCGGCCGAGACCACGACTGCCCCGGTCAGCCCCCCCACCAGGGCATGGGACGATGACGACGGTATGCCGAACCACCAGGTCGCCAGGTTCCATGTGATGGCCCCACAGATCCCACACAGGATGATCGCCATCGACGGCAGGGCATCCAGGTCGCCGATATGGACGAACTTCCCGATGGTATCGGCGACCGCTGTTCCGCCGAGCAGGGGCCCGAGGAATTCGAAGACCGCCACGATGATCACGACTTGCGGGAAAGTGATTACTTGGACCTACAAGATAGGTGATAAATTCAAGAAGAGCGTCAAAGTGATTCGGACATCGCGCGGTGTCGCGTTGCAGTCTCGTGGCGCATGTGGTGCCACGGGGATCGAAGCCCTCCCATTCCTGCTAATGGTTCTGTACCGAATGCGGCGTCCCAAGGCGATACGAGTGGTGCGAATGGGCAAGAGGGGGATCGTGTGATGCTGACCAGGATAATTCGTTTGATCCGAAGTCGAATACCCCGCTCACTGGGCGGTACACGCCTACTAGGCTTGCCGGGTAGAGCCAACGAGCACCGGCTACATCGAAGTGACCCCTACAAATCGACCGTGTCAATTCTGTTGCCAAAGCTTCGCTCACTGCCGGACGCTTCAGTGACATATGACAGAAGGCGCTTTATTGAATGCTACTGTGAGATGTACAATTCAGAAGCAAAGGAGGCTGAGCGGGCGTTCGATGCTATGGTGTCATTTGTGGATCACTTGACTACAGGCGTCGATCCACCGGGCGCGATTCGAATCGACGGCACAAACTATCGTCTAACGAAGACTGGCGATGCGATAACGCTTGCCGCTCAGTGATGTAGAACCGCAGGGCCGTCACCTACGTGGTCGGCGAGCGCTGGGATTGGGACGGCGTGGCGTCGTGCCCGACGAATTATGTGGCCGACTACGTGACGGAGTTCATGTACGACGGCGCGCGTCAGCGCCACGCCGTCCGCGAGATCGACGTGGACACGATTGGTCCGTTTTATCCATATTGCGCAGTGACCTCGGAGGTGTTCTCGGAGTACGACGGCGACACCATCTACAACGACTTCACCGCGGTCGGCAGCGACGTGACGATTCTAAGGTCATACGCGCCGGGGATCGCGCGCGTCGACGATCCGTTGGGTTCGCCCGTCACGAGTTACTATCACGCCGACAAGCTCGGCACGACGCGCGGCATGACCACGGCGCCAGTAAGCCTGACCGACACCTCCGTCTACACCGCCTTCGGTGAACTGGTCGACGGCACGAATCACCGGTATGGGTACATCGGCAGCGAGGGCTACCAAGCCCACGACGAGTTCCCGCTCCTGCACGTTGGCGCGCGGTATTATGATCCAAGTACCGGGCGTTTCGCACAACGTGATCCGATCGGGATTTCTGGTGGTTTGAATGTGTATGTGTACGTCGCCGGGAATCCGGTGAGCCAAATCGACCCGTCTGGGCTGGAGATTTCATGGAGGGACGTCAGAGACGCCGCTGGAGCAGTTGCGGGAGTCATCGGAATTATCGCAATAGTTGCTGAGGCCCCAGTTGTGGCTACCGCATGCACAGTGGTCGGAGGAGTAGCCGGCGGTGCGTATCTTGTCGATAAAGGCCTACAGGCTATGGAACCTGGTCCGACTGGGGTCTGCCACGATATCATAAACCCAGATAAGTATATCCCCAGGGATGACCCAAGATGGGAAGCTGCGGTGAACGACTACTGGCATGGGACCTGTCCTAACTGCGGTTATCCAAATAGCGCGAAGCCGCCGCCGCCGGAGCTTAGATGAAGAAATGCAAGCCCAGTGTCGCTCAATAGATCAATGTCCTGAGTGCCAGTACCCATTTACCGGTCTGCCGCACAGCGGGCGTTGTCCGGAATGTGGATTCGAGTATGACGAGCGGACGCAAGTGTGGACTCCGAATAGACCATGGCTCATCTATCTGGCGCTGCTTTGCAGCGCCCTTGGGCTGATTCCGTTGGCTAGCCGAAGCGTCTCGCAAATTGCGCGCATCGGCGTCGGAAGGCCGGTGCATTGGCTTCCGTTAGTGTTCCTGGTAGCCGTCGCCAGTCTTTTCCTCGGCAGTGTATACTATCTCTACACGTGCAATCGAATGGGTCGCTACGTTGCGATTGGGCCTTTTGGAATACGAATGCGTCTACGTAGCGTGAGCCGAACGATCCCGTGGGCCGAAATATTGTGCGTGAAGGCGGGACTGTTTTCCACGCTCATTCAACTACGAAACGGCAAACGAATACGTGTATGTGAGGTGTTAGATCGAAATAACAGAGTGGTATTCTGCGCAAAGGCGCGCGCGGCTTTTGCACAAGACCCTCGTGCCCTAGGGCGAAAAAACCTGAAAGGATGACCCGAGCAAAGGTGCGAGCGCGTAAGCTCTGAACCACACGTATGACCTCGGCGGCAACCGGCTGACGAAAGTGGATCATCTCAACGGGCAGACGGACGTGTATCATTACGACCTGGAGGACCCGGCGCTGTACGGCTCGAAGAACAACCGGCTGATGTACATCGAAACCGCTGATGACGCCGGGCCGGTGTCGAAGACGTATTACTACTCACCTGGCCTCATGCCTGTGAACAGCTGAACCTGGATCATCGCTCGTATTGTCGATGTTACGGTCGCCAACACCGCCTCGATGTGATCTTCCGGTACGGGTCTCACCGGAGCCGACTCACGTGCCGCGGAGCGGCCTTTCTTCAGAGGTGCGACCGACTGAAGCGCATGTAGAATCGACGAATCAACCAGTTCGTTCTCGACACCCCACTTGAACATTCGTCTGATTCGGTTGACACGTGCATTCACGCAAGTTCGCGCAAGTCCGGCGTCGATCATCGCTTCACGCACAGTTCTCAGGGCACGCGGGCCGAATGCCGCTACCGGTGTCGTGCTGTACAGGTTGGCGACGGGACGAAGCGAATCTCGAATATTCGCAGCCTCACCGGTCTGCCTGCCGTTTTTGACGTAGTAGCTTTTCGCGTGTTCGATGAACATCACCATAAGCCCGCACATCGAAAGGCCGTCCGGGGTTCGCTGTGCCGAAGTGTCGGCACGGAGTCGTCGACCGTTGGCAAGCCACTCAGCGATGACCTGGTCGTACTTCGAGCAGCTCTCCGGCGTGTCGTAGGGACCGAGGTAGATGTCGCGGCCATTGAGTCGAACGACAGCCAGGCCGGAGGGCTTGTGGAGTCGCAAATTCGGGGTTCTTTGCGTCTTGACGGGCATTCTCGGGCTCCTTTCGGCGAAAGTGGTAACTACCACTTTTCGCAGGCATTTGGAGCCGCACTACCCGACGCAGGCAGGTACTCTAAGTTGGGTCCGGCAAAGACTTTACGTCAACAGCGGGCGACGAGACTCGAACTCGTAACATTCAGCTTGGAAGGCTGATGCTCTACCAATTGAGCTACGCCCGCGACGAATCGGCGTCGGCTTCACCACCGCCCTCTGGCAGCATGGCGGACCCGACAGGCATTCTTCTACTGTCCGGAGCGCCGAAGTCAAGCTGGGCGATCTTGGCGGACATCGCGGGGTTGGATTCTCGGGTGAAGAATGTAGAGGATGAAGGTCGAAATGCCTTGGCGAACGACGGAGTCAATCAGCGTGTGTCGTGCGTTCAGGGTCCGCTGGCGCGAATACGCGGCGACAAAGCCATCATCGGATGAATCGAGCTTGCCGTTTCGCTGCATGAAACAGGGGCGTGAGGGCGCCGTATGAGCGTACCGCGACGCTACGACGGCACGCTGCCATCCGCTGTACCGTTCGTCACATCGAATCAGATGATCCCGGCCAGCCGCTGCAATTGCTGGCGCTGAATCGAAGCACTCATCGCTTCGAGCCCGCAATTGATGTTCCCACTCGTCCGTGAATCCTCAAGCGAGTGGAAGCCGTAGCGTATTCGTCCCTTGCCCAATTCGCGAATGCTTTGCACGCACACCTTGCCCGCAAACTGCTGGCCGGAATACCAAAGCACAGCGTCCACGATGTTCCCGATTTCATAATCCTCGGACGCGATGACCGAGAAGCCCATTGAACTGACGTCGAGGAGTGGGCAAAGGCTCTCGTTGCCCAATTCCGCCGTCAGGTTGGCCATCACCGTGGAGACGCGGTAATGCTCACGGCTTTCCGCGGACGACGGCTCGCCCGTCAGCTCGAATTCGATCAAAGGACCCGGCTCCGCCGAATCATACGAATTCAGCCGCGCCGTTTGCTGCATGAAGACTGTGTCCTGTTCATAGTAGACCAGGATCGGCTCTCCGCATTCAAACGGTAGCTCGCGCTCCTCCAATTCGGCGGTGATATCCCTCTCATGGATGCCGAGAATCATCGCCGGATGAAGTACCCGATGGTCGAATTCGCCTGGAATCTGTACAAAAACGCCGTCGCCGATACGCATGTTCGTAAGCTCCCCAATTAGGCCGATGCGTGGCCAGTATGTCTTGACTTTTTGTGTTCGGCCTTTCATGGCTGAAGCTGAAGTGAATAATTTGTTCGAGCAGACCGTCTTCCTGTCGCGAGCGTGTGAGAGTTGTCCACCGTCCCGGGTTACCGCATTTTCGGACCCGCTGATCATGCTCGTTTTTCTTTGGCGTACCCGGAGAACGCAAGGTACCTCTCTCCTGTGGACGTCTTGTGGTATTGCCCGAATTTGTCGGTCAGCCGTGTCCAGTCGCTCTTTATTTCACCAGCTGCGGCACCGCAGCGCGGTTGCCCCCAATCCGCCTGCCAAGCGAGAGTCGCACCGCGTTTGCTGACTTCGGGACAGAACGGCTTTGCAACAGCTACGCCAGAGCCATAGAATCGCATCTCGGTGGGTGAATGACACGCCATTCATCCTAATGCCGCAGCACATCTCAAGGTTAACGATGCTTGGTGGAGTTCACATGCCGGTTCGGTGTCGGCTAGTTACATTGGCGGCGTTGCTTTGCACGCTCTGCCGTGCGGGCGATGCACCCCGACGTGTTTTTTCCTATCACAAAGCCGATCAGGCACGGCAGCTCGCACGCGACGAGTGCAAACCGCTCACGCTTCACTTCGTACCGGACAATCTGCACGGGGGCGATCAACTGGTTTCATTCTATACGGGGCCTGGTCGTGTACGTGACGAATGGCTTGACAAGGTCGTCATCATTGCGCTGCCCAGTCAGAAGTATCGCCGCTTGGCGCGCGATCTTGGCATCAAGGACGATGGTGGCTACCGCACCATCTCGCCCTACGATCTCAGCGTCTTCAGCAGCCCGGCGGTCTCGACCATACAAAGCGGCTTCATATGAGGCAGGCCTCGGTCCCGAAGCCTGCAACCGTGGGTTGCCGAACAGTATCTGAAACGGCTCGCCGAGGACTTCGATGCCTACGCGAAAGCGAACTACCTTCCGGCCGTGGAGATGCCCGGGGGTGACGACCTTGACGTGCTGGCCGGCCTGCGCTTCATTGAGACCCGACACATCGAGGGCTACCAGAAGCGAACGCGAGAGATCTTCACCACCAGGCTGAAGTCGAAGATCGGTCAGGAAATCTACAAGGCCTGTCTCGGTGCCATGCGGGCGACCGAAGAGGATCGCGACTCGACAGCACGCTTCCTGACCCTCATTGCGACGCGACCGGTTCCATTGCCGACATCGCGAATGGCGCAAGACACACTGCAGCCATACAGGCGCGAGGCTGAAGAGGTGCTTCTTGCAGAACTCGGTAACGCCCATCCGCCGGAGCGGCTGATACGATGTGTGCAAGTTCTGCATCAGCTTTCACGTGTCGCGCCACCCGAACAACCGCCCTTCTGGCGCAAGGCAGCCCGCCAAGACCGACAAAATGCGGCCGAAGTATGGCGGCAGCGAATTCAGAGCGCCGGCGTTCGTTAGCCACTTGTTCCGACAGATCCGGATGACAGAATCGAAATGCTCAATCCGTACGACCTTGATGTGCACGCGCGGCTCCTACTGTGATACATAGACAATCAACGCGGCCACCGCGGCGCCGGCAAGTACGGCCAAGGTGATCTTGATCCAACTATAGGGCCGATCGCCCTGGACCTCGCCGGTGCCGGCGTTGACCACGACCTGATAGGACTTCTTCTTGTATCGGTAGGCCAGCATCCATACCGGAAGGAGTAGGTGCTTGTAGGTGACGGCGTCGTGTCGCGTATCGATGCTGTGAATCCGTTGTGTGTCGCCGCCGATGCGCTGGCGCACCTCGGTCTCGATGGCCTCTGCCATGCGGCCCTTCGCATCGACGAATCCCTCGTCCAGCGGCACGTCGTACGTGCGCGCCAGAAAACCGGCGAGCACTTCCGGATTGAAAGGCTTGCAGTCCTTCAGAGGCCAGGGCTCCAATGCCGTGATACGTTTTCCCGGGAGGCCTCGGCCGGCGATCACGAGGACGTCGTCGAAAAAGCGCTGAAAGGCACCCGACGCGGGATACCATCGCACTCTACGCACACGGCGTTTGTTCTTTCCACTGCCTCTGGTGACCCAATAGTATTCGCCGCGCTGCCCCGTGTATCGCGTGAAGGTCATCGAGTCGAACGTCCAAAACGGCAAGTAGACGCCGTTGAATTTTCCTTGAACGCCGCGTGACTTGAATTCGTTCGGTGCGAACCAGCGGGACTTGACCCAGGCCTTGAGATTGGCCCGTGCGGTCTCGCGGTCGATCAAAAAGGCCAGCACACCGTCGACCGGAATCCGATCCTCCGCGTCATGCACGCCCTCCAGTTGCAGCGGCACGCCGCAATAAGAGCATTCCGAACTGGTGATAGTGCCCGAGAATCGCACGGTGCCGCCGCATGCCTCGCATCGGACCTGCTTAAGTCCTTGTTCCTGTCCGCTATCCTGGCGGCGCGTCTGCACGACGCGTTGGAGGGCGGCTTCAAAGTCTTGCTCGTTAACGACGGCATCATCCGCCAGATCAAGCGCTTTGGTAAATCCGCAATACGGACATTTGAGTTTCTGCGCCCCGATATGGAATTCGAAATCCGCGCCGCACCCCTCGCAAGGAAACAACCGCGATCGATTCTCGTCGTTCTGGTCGACGACGACGTCTTCTGTCTTGAGAAAACTCGGGGGACCCGGAGGCGACGGCGAAGGATGATCCGACATATCTGTCAATCCAATTGAAATACCTGTCCGTCACCGAAAGAGACGTAGCAAGACGCCCAGCAGCCCACTCGCCATCGCATCGGACTCGCCCAATTCGGAGCCAAGCCCGCCAAACGCTCGCTCGGAGTCAAGAGCCTTTGCGGTGCGTTTTTGCCGCTCAGCTCTTTCTTCTTCCTCCTTCTTACGCCTATCGGCGTGAATCTGCCCGCCGGCCTTGGCCCAATTGAGAATCCGCCGCAACTCGCCGCCGTCCAGCCACACACCGTGTGCCTTGCAGGTGTCGGCCACCACGCCGGATCTCGCGCCGTAGGCGCGTCGATTCATGAGTTCGTGGCATACCGGACACTTGACATACTTGACATTGGTTTCGACGCCTCCCTCTTCCTCGATCAGCGTGTTTATCTTCTCGCGGTCGATGCGCACCACGTCGGAGGTGGATGCGTCAACAAGCGATTCAAGCTCTCCGGTATCGAAGAAGAGGCCGTAGCACGTGGCGCAGCGTTCAATGACAAATCCACCGTCCATTCCGATATCGATCGAGTTCATAAGGACACCGCAGCGGGGGCATGGCCGGTCGCCCTGCGGTCCGACGTGAGTGCTGTCGGAAACCTGACGCAAGTCCGTGTCGTTTACCGTGCCGCAGAAGCGACAGATGTTTGACTTGGCCGGAATGGGGGCGGCGCAGTTGGAACAGTTCATTTGAGCTACCAGTGTGGGCGCTGCGGACCTCACTCCCGGGCGCGTGCCGTTGAAAAAACGAAACGATTCGTATCAACGCCCTAGGGCTCTGTGTCACCTCGAATGATGGGTGGCATGGGCAAGCAATCGCTTGCCCGTGTTTTTCGGAGAGCGGTACGCACGGGCAAACAAGTTTGCCCATGCCACCCACATCGCCAGGACCGCTCGCTTCCGTCCATCATTCCACGTGTCATAAATTACTAGTTGCCTCCGCGCGTGTCGCGAATCGACTGCCGATCATTCCGGCTTCGGCGGAGGTGGCGGGGGCGCGGCACCAAAGTACCCCGTCAGTCGGGGCACCTGCCCGGCGGGTTGCCAGCCGGCCATGCCCGCCGTCCACACCAACGTCTCGGCCGTCACCTCGCCGCGCGAGATGCCGGCGGCCACCTGTTCCATGGAAAACGGTCCGAGCGTGTTGCCGCCCGTGGTCACGTGCCAGACGCCGCCCGGAGGCGGAGGCGGCGCGACGCCCGGCGGCGCGGCACCCGCTTGCCCGGCACCGCGCATCATCTGACCGGCCATCGCAAAGCCCATGCCCAATCCCATACCTTCGGCGGCACCACCGCCGGAAGGATTGGACGCCGCCGCGGTCATCGCCTGGCCCATCTGATACTGCTGGTACCGTGTCATGTCGCCAATGACGCTCATCTGCGTTCTTGTATCGAGGGCCTTCTCGACCTCTTCCGGTAGCGAGATATTCACGATGAACAACTGAGGTACATCGAGTCCGTACTCGTCGTCCACGCGCTCGATCACTTTCTCGCGAAGACCGGCCGAGAGTTCCTGGTACTTGGCCGCCAGGTCGAGCGCCGCGATGTGCGATTCGCCCAGCAGATCGGCGAACGCCGAGCTAATGATCGACCGCATCAACTCCGTAATTTCCTCCGCCTCAAATGCCGCGTCTGTGCCGACGAGTTCGTTCAATAGCGCGCGTGGGTCGACGGCTTTGAGTGTATACGAACCGAACGCGCGCAGGCGGATCGGTCCGTAGTCCGGATCGCGCAGCATGATCGGATTCGGCGTCCCCCACTTGAGGTCCGTCACCTGCCGTGTGCTAACGAAGTAGACTTCGGCCTTGAAGGGGCTGTCGAAACCGTGCTTCCACCCCTGAAGCGTGCTGAGAATGGGAAGGTTGTCCGTCCGCAATTCGTAGTGCCCGGGCTCGAACACGTCGGCCAACTCGCCGCGGTGCACAAAGACGGCGACCTGTCCCGGGCGCACGATAAGCTGGGCGCCATTCTTGATCTGGTTGTGGTAACGCGGAAATCGCCAGACCAGCGTGTTGCCGGGGTCGTCGATCCACTCGACGATGTCAACGAGTTCGCCTCGGAGTTTGTCGAAGAGGCCCATGGCATCTTTCTCCAATATGACTAGCCGGTCTGGCGCGGGCCATACACGATGGTCGGCGCCGGGCTCCGGCGCGGCAAGGTTACCCCATGAAATACAGGGGTCAAGCGTGTATCGGGATGTAGCGACGAAGCTACGGAGCGACGAAGCGGAAAGATGCGGTTGAAGTGAGACTTTGAAATGGCTTTGTTTTGTCATTTTTTTCTTGTGTTGTGCCACGTATTTGACACGGCGGAAATGGACCGGGTGGGGGAAAGTGCGACGGAGCGACGGAGGAAACAAACGATCGACGAAGCGACGGAGGGTATCAAGAATGATGCAGTGCAATCGGCGCTGCGGATGTATTCCGGCATGGCATGTACTCCTGTGATTAGAACGTGCGGGGTGATCGGGGCGGCCAGTGGGTTTCGGTGATCAGAGGGGTAGGGTGCGTCCCAGACCACTGCTGTAAACATCATTTCGCTTGTCCTTATCCGCATTTGCGCTGTGTCCTGGATTTCTCAATGACCTGGTGGGCGGACAGATGAGTCCGTGTGGAACGGCGTGGATGTGGGCTCTTCGGTTTCTTGGGTGGGGC
>Ga0210111_1000455_pt1 | contig 10780 bp, 9 predicted proteins | sample China_Galinas_PW_6_FD_185520 | JGI IMG/M metagenome (GOLD analysis project Ga0210111, IMG submission 185520) | Wetland microbial communities from San Francisco Bay, California, USA, that impact long-term carbon sequestration - China_Galinas_PWC_D2... | ecosystem: Environmental > Aquatic > Marine... | reverse complement strand
GTCTTGGCGAGCGTTAATTTGTCACCGACTCTCATCCCTGCGACGGGTCGGTCAACCTGGAACGTGATTTCATCCTTCGTCTCCTGGAGTAAGACGGCCGACACATCCGTACCGTTGCGGCGATGGACAACGACGTTTCCGGGGTTGTACCAGTCGCTGAAGACCAGAAAGGCCATCATGCAAGCGAAATACAGGGCATTCTGCGCGAGCGTGCGTCGTGGTCGATCCGGTGATGAGGGTGCCGAAGCTGGCGGAATACGCTGTTGCTCGTCCCGTCGAAAGACGGCGGCCATGATCAGTCCGATAAGCACCCCGAATACGATTGCGCCGATCGCCCGCGCCACGCCGATCTCGAACCCCAGGACGCGAGCCGTGAGGAAAATCGCCAGGATGTTCAGCGCCGGTCCCGCGTACAGAAATGCAGCGGCCGGTCCCAGCCCCGCCCCGACGCGGTAGATCCCGGCGAACATCGGCAGCACGCTGCACGAGCAAACCGCCAGCACGGTGCCTGATATGGATGCGACGGAGTAGGCCTCTACCTTGTTCGCCTTCGGACCGAGATGCCGCAGAATCGCCTCCTTGGACAGAAACGTGACGATCGCCCCGGCGATAAAGAGTGCGGGTACCACACAAGCCAGCGTGTGATTGCGGGCGTACCATTGCAGCATTTTGAACGCTTCGACGATGGCCGCCGTCACCTTGGAGTTGGACAACGGCAAGCTGTATGCCACCGCGAATACGGCGATAAAGGAAAAGGCGATTTTCCATTGCTTCATGATCATGCCTCGGAATTCATGCCTTCATGGCCATTATGCCATATAACCATCAAAAAAAAGACGATTAACGACAGAGCGTCGCTTTATGCGACTTCAGGTTCTCCTGCAAAACGGACTCCACACAGTTCCAGAAACCCTGCAGGCACTGGACTTTCAGGCGGTAAAACGTCATCACGCCGTCCTTGCGGTCGGTTACCAACCCCGCGTTCTTGAGGACGGCCAAGTGCTTAGACACGGTGGATTGGTCGGCCCCGACGAGTTCGGTCAGATCCGACACGCACATCGGCTTTTTCGAAAGCACATCGAGAATGAGCAGCCGACTGGGATGCGCGAGCGCCTTGGCGATTCTTGCACGAGCTTCATAGACTTGTGGCGATCGCGTTTTCATGGCTCTATGGCAATTATGCCATACGAAGACGCCCGGGTCAAGGGGCGTGTTGTCGCCACGGATGGCTGGTCAACGCTAAGCCTCTGCCTGACCAACGACCTGCCCTACCTTGTTCCGTCGTGCGGTTCGATGTGCACGAGCACGTCGGCCACGTTGGCGGTTTGCGACACGATGGCGTCCTTGACGGCGTGCGCGATCGCATGACCTTCACGCACCGTAAGATCCGGGTCGACCTCCAGGTGCAGATCCACGTAATAGTAGGGGCCAATCTTGCGCACGATCAGCTTCTCGACATCCCGGGCGCCGCTCACGGACATCGCCGAGGCACGCACGGCGTCCGCGACGGTCGGTTGCGGGCTGGTGTCCATCAACTCTAGGATCGCCGTCCGTGCGAAGCGAATGCCGTTGAAGAGAATGATCAGACAGGCAAACAGCGCCGCCCAGTCGTCGGCCGGTTCGTAACCCGGTCCACCGACCAGCGCGACGGTGATTCCGACGGCGGCTGCGAGCGACGTGAGGGCGTCCCCGCGATGATGCCAGGCGTCGACGGCCACGGCCGTGCTGCCGATCTCTCGCCCCACGCGGATTTCGTAGCGGTACATGGCCTCCTTCAGAATCACGACGCCGATCAATACGACCAACGTGTACCAGGCCGGCGCGTGATGCGGCGTGCCGATTTCGTGGATGGCCTGTACGGCAATGGTGGCCGCCGCCGCCAGCAGCATGCCCGCCACCGCCAGCGCCGCCAGCGGCTCGGCCTTGCCGTGACCATACGGGTGGTCGTCGTCGGCCGGTCGCGACGCGATGACCAGCCCGGCGCGAACGATGGCCGAACTGAAGATGTCGCCCAGCGATTCGATGGCGTCTGCGATCAGCGCATACGAGTTACCGACCAGCCCGCACACCAGCTTCACGGCCGCAAGACTGGTATTCAGCGCCAGGCTGATCGCCGACGCGCGCTGTCCCGGCTGAAACGGATCGTCCATGCGAGCAGTGTAACCGGCAAATGTGATGTTGGGCCAGCGGTCGCGGGACGAATGGGCCCCGGTCGCGCTACGCTGGCTACACGCGTCTATCTGCTCTGACAACAAAGACCGGCAAACACCGTATTACGGGCGGCGGTTACATTCGGTGTCTGACCGGAGGGGTGCCGACATGTTCTGGCAATTCACGTCTAGGTTTTGCGTGGGTTTTTGACTCGGTACGTGTCATACTCAGTGATGAGCGACGAGGCAGAGCCGAGCAAGACAGGTTGCGATCGCATGAGAGACAGCGAACCAGACCGGTTTCCGGATGAATTGACCCATACCTACCGGGAGACGGTCAACGAGCTTTACGAGTTTGTGTCGCGCCGATCGGGTGGATCACGCGAGTTGGCCGAGGATGTGACGCAGGAGACGTACTTGCGCGCCACGACGGCGTGGGCGAGGGGTGGTCTCCCGGACTGCCCGCTTGCCTGGCTTCAGACCGTCGCGCGAAACCTCTTGCTGAACCACTATCGTCGCCGCCGGCCGGAGCCGATCGGTTCCACGGACCTTGATACTGGGCTCGGCAGTGCAGCATCCAATGGCACGGAAGCGGCGGCGCTTGTCTGTTGGGGGCTCGCTCGGCTCAGCGCCCGACATGCCCGGCTGCTGGAGGCGTTCTATATCGACGACAAGCCCGTTCGGAGTATCGCCTCCGACTTCGGCGTGACCGAAAGAGCCATCGAAGGTCGGCTACGACGGGCCCGTCTTGCCTTGAAAAAACTACTCTTGCCCCACGTGGGCACGAAGGGAGAATTGGCATGAACGATACCCATCGCCCGGATCCGGAGTTCGTCGGCAATCTTGAACGGGAATTGCGGTCAACGATTCGCCGACATAGGCGGTTCGACCATGGTCTGTCGGCACGCGCCAACGTGATTCCCAGGCTTCGCTGGACAACCGGTCTCGTGGCGCTCATCGCCATGTGTATCGGCAGCGCCGGCACCTTTGCGGTTACGCAACGACTTCGTGCGCAGGCGGCGGATCTAATCATTGCGAAGGCGGAGGCCCAATTGGAGTTCGCCAATGCCCGGCGCGACCTGTTCATCGAGGAACTGCAGGAAACCGAGTCACGCGCCGCCGCGGGTGTCCTCGCACCTGAACACCTTGACTACATGCGGCTCGAGCTCGCGCAAGTTGCAACAGATGCCGCAACTCGCGCGCTTGACGTGGAAGAGACGCGGATCACCGGGCATGAACCGGACGAATCGCTCTCCGCGCCGATCGTACGGGGCCGAGATTTTGTGACCGAACGGCTCGTGCTTCAACAGGCCTTGCTCTCCAAGAGAGTCGCGATGATCGACAAGCAGGTGCCCGCCCGCGCACTGGACCTGAACGAATCGTCCATGATGGCGCAAGCCGGTGAATTCGCCCAGGCAGCGGTATCGATGGTAGAAAAACGCCTTGCACTTCGCCAAGACTTTCTATCCGGCGCACGCACGGGCCGCCAGGTGGAACTCGCGGACATGCGGTTTTCGGTGGAATCACAACGAGAGATCGCCACGCGGCGCGTGAACGAACTGCAACCGCGGTTGGATCGCATCCACGCTCTGGTTGACGAAGGCATGGCCACTCGATCAGAGGCGCGGCCGATGGAAATGGAGATCCGCGCGGCGGTATTGCAGCGCGACCTGGCCGAGCTGGAGATGCAGATCCTCGAGAGAAAGCTGGCGGATCCGTCCGAAGATTAGTCCTATCGGTAAACGTGCGGAAAAGGACGAACGAGTCCCGGCTGGCAGGAAAAGGCGCTCGGGCTCAACGTGAGTGTGTGTGCGGTTTCGGTGCTGCCTTCTCGATTCCAATCGAACCGACGACCAACAGAACCAACACCATTGCCACCAGACCCCATGAGGAGGACGTCGGAATCGGGGGCGATGCACACTCCGGTTGTTCCAAGGGACCGATGTCGACAAGCGGTGGGTCCCCCCGACCACTGTCCACGGTGTCGCAATCGTCTTGACGGCGCGGTGTCCCGTCAAAATCCGTGTCGAGGTCGAGCGACAGAATAAGGTCATTATCACCGGCGTCGATACAAGGCGAGCCGGCCGCCGGTCGAAAATCCCCTGTCGCCGCGGACACAAACAAGGGGTCGCCGTCGATATTGCAGGTTGGGAAACCGGCGGGGCAATCCACGTTCGTCCAACCACCCTCGACGTTGCAGAACTTGATCTCAGGGGCGAGTTCGACAGCACCGTCAACGGTAATCTGATCTGCACTGCCACCGGCCGTGTTGCCTCTCGCGATGGTGTTCACGATCCTACGAATCCCAGTAGGGTTGACCAACGGCTGCCAGTAGACGCCACCGCCCATGTCCGTGGCGATATTCTGGACGAACAAGCTGTTTACGATGATGGCTTCCTGATCCTGATCGCTGCCCGGCATGGCCAAGCCGCCACCTGAACTCGATGCGACGACTTGCGAGGTTTCCACGGCCTCGTTTTCGACGAAGATCGAGTTCAGGACGGTCGGCATGCCCCCGACATTGGCGTATCCGCCGCCCGTGCCCGCCCTATTCCCCACGAATTCACAATCCGTAAACACGGTGTCGTTGTGCGAATCGTACATGGCACCGCCGTACCCATCCGTCAGATTGTTCGCGAAGACACACCGGTCGATCTTCATCGAGGGAAAGCGTCCCAAGACCAGATTGAGTGCGATATTTTGCGTGCCGATCGCGCCGCCGGCTCCGCCAAGCCCGCCGGCGGCGGCATTTCCGTCAAACGTACACTGCTCGACCCGCGTATCGGTGTCGAAGCTACAGATGGCGCCGCCCAGTGGGAGGGCGGTGGCACCCGTTTGGAATGAGGCGTTGTGGGAAAACACGCAACTCTGAATGAGAGGTCCGTCCGGTGTGCCGGGATGTGCCTGTACAAAGATGGCGCCACCCCAATCGGCGGCAGTATTCCATTCAAACCGGCAGTTTCTGATGACCGGCTCACTGGGAATCGGCGTGGGTGTATCTACATACCGCACATACATGCCCGCCCCATAGCGCTCCCGAACGGGCTCAGTGCCGGTCGGCGGTCCGTTTGCATATCCGCCGGTGATGGTGAAGCCGTCCAGGACCGTCGATGAATTCACGCCGTCCGCGGCGACCACCGTGTAGCTGTTGTCGTCAATCGACGCCTTGAGGATGCAAAGGCCTTGCCAACACCGTTCACCTACGCCGGTACATTGGGCGTCGGTGGAACAGTTCACCGGCGCGTCGTTGGAGAGCAAGTCTCCGGATAGAATGCTGGGGTTGGCGAGAAAGTCCCGCTGCGACAGGGATGATTCGTTGCCGGCGAAGCCACCGTAGACTTGAACGCCATCCTTCAATACGAACGAGGCATTGCGGTTGTTTGGGGTACCAACGTCATCCGGACGATACACGCCCGCCGCAACCCAAACCTGGTCACCGCTCGAGGCTAGGCCCAATCCGGATTGCAAGGCGGGAAATGCGTCGTCCCAACTCGATCCGTTGTTCGCCCCGGTCGCATCGTCGTTCACATAAATGACTTGCTGGCCCGTTGCCGCGCGTACCAACACGAAAGCCACCATGGCACAAATAAGCGCTCTGATCCGTAGAACCGACATGTTCGCTCCTCCCCAAAGGTGCGGAGAAAAGGCACACCGAACAAGATTTGACAATCCCTCGCCAGTAGACCAATTATACCCGATCAAGCGGTTTCGTTCAAAAAAAAGGTCTATCGAGCCTTTGTAATCCGCCTGCCTGCGGGCTCCCATGTGATCCCGTGGGATGAAGCAGTTAATGTACTGGCGTCAAGCAGAACAGCGTGATCGTGCAACGGCTTAGGAGACGTCGAATCGCCGCCTGTCCGGCTGCGGTTCGTTCAAAGTAAGGGTCCCACACAAGATGGCGGATCGCCGGGGCCATTACGGCGGCCGTGGTCCGAGTGCAGGAGGAGTCATGATCATTCGTCCGTACTTAGAATCCGACGAGTCGTTTGTGGCGGGGCTGTGGCGCGAGGTCTTTCCCGATGCGCCGCCGTGGAATCACCCCGAGGCGGACATCAAACGGAAATTGACCGTGCAGCGCGAGCTGTTGCTCGTCGCCGTAATGAATGAAGTAGTTGTGGGTACGGCCATGGCCGGTTACGACGGTCACCGCGGCTGGGTCTACTACGTCGCCGTCAAGCCGGAGCGTCGCCGCCACGGGATTGGGTCCGCGTTGATGCGGCGTGTGGAGGAGGAGCTTGCCCACATGGGCTGTCCCAAGCTCAACCTGCAAGTTCGTGCAAACAACGACGAGGTCGTCGCGTTCTACAAACGGCTTGGCTACGATATCGAGGAGCGTGTGAGCATGGGCAAACGTCTGGACGGCGATGGCGACGCGGGTGCGTGACACTTTGGGCGAACACGGGGTCGGGCAGGTGGTTCTCCCGGCTATGCCGGGAGGTTCACCTGCCTCGCCAAGCCGGCAGGTCAACGCTCCACCGGAGGTGGAGCAACGACCTGCCCTACAGATTTGAACGTCCGCCGATACTGTCACAGACCCTGGCGGCGCTCCAGTGCCACCGGCGAGTTGACAGGAACTTGGCATGTTATCAAGCGACATCGAGCTGGCGGTCATTTCTGACGTTCACGGCAACCGGTGGGCGCTGGAGGCCGTGTTGGCGGACATTGAGCGCCGAGGCATCAGCGACATGGTCAACCTCGGAGACTGCCTGTACGGGCCTCTGGCTCCGGCGGAGACTGCGGAGATCCTCCTGCCGCTCGAGCTCCCCACGGTGCGCGGAAACGAAGACCGACTTATCCTTGAGGCCGCGAGAGATGCTGCGAAGTCGGCGACGTTGAGCCACGTTCTTAGACAACTGGCGCCACGCCATCCGGATTGGCTGGCGTCCCTCGAGGAATCTGCCGTTGTGTTTGAACACTTCCTCCTGTTCCACGGCAGTCCTGGTCGCGACGACGAGTACCTACTCCAGGAAGTCACGGAACAGGGTGTGCGACCCAGGACACCGGAGTGGCTGGCAGCCAAGTTGTCGTCCATCGAGCAGCCCGTGGTGCTATGCGGGCACGACCACGTGCCGCGCACTGTCCGTCTCTCCAACGGCAAGCTCATCGTGAATCCCGGCAGCGTGGGCTTGCCGGCCTACGATGATGAACTGCCCTACCCGCATGTGATGGAGGCGGGCACGCCGCACGCCCGGTACGCTGTGGTTCGAAGAACCGAAGGAGAGTGGCGGGCGGAGCATGTTGCGGTTGATTACAATTGGGAACGCGCCGCCACAGTGGCAAGTGACAACGGCCGTCCGGATTGGGCCCGCTGGCTGCGGTCCGGTCGCGCTTCACCGCGTCCGATGGACTCCTCACGGGTGATAGATGGTGACTGAGGAAACGACACCGAGGCACAGACGATCACTCCGCATCAAGGACGTTCGTGGCCGAAAGGTGACGCAATTGGATCCGGTATCGATGCACGTGCTGCACCGGCGAGATGTGATTGATGCCGAAACGCTGCGCAAGCTGGCCGCTGAGATTGGCGTTGGCTGGCCGTGGCTGGTTCGACTGACATTCATCGCGATGCTCGTGTCTCTGGTCGTCCTTCTCGTCGCAACCGGCGAGTATTTGGTGAGGAATGTCATTCTTGGAAGCGCGCGGCTCGGCGCGTTTGCGGAGAGACTTTCTTATCTGATCCCCCCACTGGCCGGTCTCTTGATGATCTGGTTCGTATCTGCACGGGTGCGGTTCAAACGTATCTACAAGATCATCCTCAAGTACAAACGCTGCCCGCACTGCGGTTACGACCTTCGTATGCTACCGACCGATCCTGAAGATGGGGCCACAGTCTGCCCCGAGTGCGGCTGCGCGTGGAGATTGGACGACACCCGTCATGCGAATGACGACGATCTTGTCTGAAAAAAACCAGGCACGCGCCGCCAGGTCGAACGTACTAAGGACGCTCGTGGATACCGCCAAGGTAAGCGTGCGAAGATGCTCGTCCATTTGAGGCTGAACTCAAAAACCCTCACCACATTCGCGACATCGTCGATCGGGAAGTCGCCAGAGCACGTAGCCGCATTCCGCACACATGGCCGCTGGGTCTTTTCTCGGGTCGCACTCCTCTTCAAGCAGGCAGTACCAGCACTCGGTGAACTGCCCCTCGATCATCTGCTCGCATTTTGGACACTTCCACGGTTGGCAGGATAGAGTCTCGCGTGTTGTACCGGACTGGAACTGCTCTATGATTGCCCGTGCTCTCGATTCACTTTGTCATCGATAATCCACAGTTCGAACACCTCCGCAGCAAATGGAGACGGGGGCGAAAGCACCTGACGCCATTTCGCGCATCAAGCGGCACTCGATTCCTTCGTCCTGCAGAAAGTTCCGAGCGAGTTCTACGGCGACGGAGTCTTCCGTTCTGAATACTTGTTTCATCGCCCGCCGATCATACGATCGCGCGTCGATCATTCAACGGACTCTTGGAGCCGCTGGTGTTTCTCTTCCATTTTGCCATCATCATGTCCGTTGCCGCGGTACGATTCATCAGACGCGGCCTACGGTCCTACAGTGAACGCCGAACGCTGAACTGGCCAGGCGAAGTGTGGACATAAAACGGCTCTGGGATTTGGGAGTATGCTCGCGTGTTCCGTAGCGCCGTCGCCGTACCGCCACATTGCAGAGTCGTGGTGCCTGGCCGGGCAGGGGCTCAACCGTTCGCCCAAGTTACGCTATGGCGCACCCGTGTGGAGAATACAGAGGATACCTTCCAGTTGCGTGCGTCCAGCGCGTGGCGGCCACCATGTGCGCGTTCTTCGATTGCACAAGTGGCGCGATTCACTCCCATGACTCGTCGGTGAACTCCTGGCGTTTTATGAAACCCTGTCCCACTGTCGTTAATCATGGTTTTCGCCAGCGGACGGAGTCTTGGGCCGAGACCTACTTCAGTTGCTTTCTCGCCGTGTCGATAATAGGCACGCGACACGCGGTTTCCTCGGCACGGTGGAACGAAAGGTGGCGTCACATGGCAAGAGTCGTTCGAACAGCCTTCGTTACGACGGAGATGATGCGCAAGGGGTGGGCGCTTGGACACTCATCGGAGGAGTCGATCCTGTTCCGAGACAACTGCGACGCGGCGCTTGCCGTCCCGCTGCATCCGACACGCCCAGACTTGATCTACCTCGAGGATCTGTTGTCGCGAACGCCGGTCCTTCACCAGGAGTTCATCGCCGAAGCGTTTGACGAGCTGCCGGCGGAGGACTTGCGCCTAGACGTCGTGATCGCTCCGGGACAAGCCGACGACGAAGACATCCGAGCACTGCTTGACGCGCTCAGCGCATTGAATTGTGCCCTCGGCGGCGCAGGACTAGCGGCCGAGCAAATCGAAACGGTGACCGCATGACCACGAACGATCATAACGGTAAACCGGACGAGATGATTATTAGACGATTCCGCTTGACGCCTGAACTGCGCCCACCGCCTAGCGGATGGCAGGATGTGCGTGCCTTTCTATGCTCTGCCGGAAGTCTACTCTTGTACTGCGGGAAATTGGCGATCGATGAAGCGCACAAGACGCCCGAAGCGCTGCGCGCGCTGCTGCGAAGGCTCAACGTCCACATTCGTATACCCGGTATTCTGGAGATCGATCTAAAGCGCCCGCACGACACGGAGAATGGATCGCCGTCGAAGGAACCGGAAACGGACCGCGCCCCGGTTGAAACGGCGCGCCTTCGAGATGCGCTTCAAGACGTGGCCGACAAGGTGGAGACCATTGGGAACAAAGGCGGTCACGTCGCTTTCTCAAAGGATACCCTACGGCGGCAACTCGACCAGGCGCCGTATGAGTTTCCAGACGATTCGGGCCTTGCCGCGCTGATAAGGAAGATCGAATACCAGCGGCTCAAGGAAGTTAGCCGACTCCCTTCCCCTCAACAATCCGTTCTCAAAATACTGGACCTTACTCGTGACCCCAACGTTTCATACAGAAAACTCGCAAAGGTCGCCGAAGGTGATCCGGCCATGGGAGCCAGAATCCTCAGGCATGTCAATTCAGCGTATTCCGCACCGCACAAGCCCATTACCTCGATCGAACCTGCTATGGTGCGCCTCGGGCTCACTGCAGTAAAAAGCATCGCACTGGGGTTTTCAATCGCCTCCGCAAACCGAAAGGGGGCGTGTTCAGCGTTCAATTACGAATTGTTCTGGGCCGAGTGTGCCGCCCGAGCGGCCGCTGCCCGGCATATCACGGCGCATCGCGCCGGGCATCCAAGTCCGGACGAAGCCTTTGCTGCCGGTTTGCTTTGCCAGATCGGCCGGCTTGCGTTTGCCACGGCCGTGCCTGACGAATATGCGGATGTGCTAAGTCACGGTGGCCCGAGTGTGCCGGATCGTATGCGCGAGGTGGAACGACTGGTGTTCGGCATCGATCATCATGAGCTGGCCGGAGAAATGATGGCAGAGTGGGGGCTGCCCGAGTTCTTCTGGCGCGCCGTGCTCTTCCAGAGCCATCTCGACGACGAGCGAATTCTCCCGCCGGGCTCGCGAGAACGAACACTTGCCGCAACGCTGGCCTGGACGGAGACGATTTGGCAGATTTTCATCGACCGCGGTATGCCGATCGAAGGCGATCTACGGGAGGCTGCGATTGA
>Ga0210111_1000451_pt1 | contig 10847 bp, 7 predicted proteins | sample China_Galinas_PW_6_FD_185520 | JGI IMG/M metagenome (GOLD analysis project Ga0210111, IMG submission 185520) | Wetland microbial communities from San Francisco Bay, California, USA, that impact long-term carbon sequestration - China_Galinas_PWC_D2... | ecosystem: Environmental > Aquatic > Marine... | reverse complement strand
TTCGAGTGCCACGATCGCGTCCGCAGGATCGCGGCAGATGATGACGCCTTTGCCCGCGGCCAGCCCGGCGGCCTTGACCACCACGCCTTCCTCGCGCGTGCTGACGTACTCCTTGGCGTCCTCGAACCGTTTGAAGACGCGCGCCTCGGCCGTGGGCACCTTGGCCAGCTTCATCAGCTTTTTGGCGTAGGCCTTGTCGCCCTCGATACGTGCCGCTGCTGCTGTTGGGCCGAAGATGCGGAGCCCTTCCTTTTGGAATCGGTCGACGATGCCGTCGCACAGGGGGGCTTCCGGTCCCACGACGGTCAGGTGGATCTCATGCTCGCGGGCGATTTTGACCATGGCGTCATGGTCGCCGGGGTCCGCGGCGATGTTCACGGCGATCGCCGCCGTGCCGGCGTTGCCGGGGACACAATAGATCTTGCTGACGCGCTGAGACTTGGCCAGTCCGTGAGCGAGCACGTGCTCGCGACCGCCGCCGCCGATGACTAAGACGTTCACTTCTTTCGATCCTTGCTTCATGGGTTCCATGCGTGTCGCGGTCACCCCGTTGCCGCCCGTCCCGCCGCCGGGTGCCACCGGCTGCTCGCCAGCCAGTGCTTGTCGATGCCCCATGCCGACTCGCCGCAGGTGGGTCCGCTCGGGTGCCACTGGCGACTCGTCCGCCCGTACTCTGCCGGGTGACACCGGCTGCCACGTACCGCAGGCATCCTTGCCTGCATCTTACGCAACGAACCGTTCAAAGGTACGTTGCGTGCGGCCCGTGTGCACCATCCCTCTGAACGACGCCGCTCGGCACGATCGGGACTATACGTCGGTTAGGCGGTTTGACCAACCGCGAGAGCGGCCGGCTATCGTAAGCATGTCGCGGGCCTGTGAGTTTTTCAAATCCCTTGCCAGGCAGACTGGGACTGTCGAACACCGTGGTGTGCGGCGCGGCCAAATCTGCGGAAGCGGCTTTCGCCTCTTCGTGTCGCCGGGTCCTTGTCGTGAGAATTGATGTGCCGAACCTTGACGACGGCGCCCGGCAGCCATACCCTACGCGAAATGACTGCGGGGTAGAGCAGTTGGCAGCTCGTCGGGCTCATAACCCGGAGGTCGCAGGTTCGAGTCCTGCCCCCGCTAGTGACGTAACCTACGCAGGATCAGGGAGTTGCGCTCCGGCCCTGCGTTTCTTTTTGCGCGGGGGGTGACCAAAAGGTGCCCACCGCGCGCAGCGTAGGACCGAAGCCTAGCCAAAGGAGGTCCTGCGATGGCCAGCATCTTCCGTAAGCCCGGGGGAAAAACCTGGTGGGTTACGTACTACCTCGACGGAAAGCGCTTTCGTCAATCGCTGCGTACGCGCGACGAACGCATCGCCCGCCGAAAGCTCAAGAAGCTTGAGGGCGATCTGATTAGTGGCGAATTGGAGCGAAGAACCGTCACACCGGTCGCCCCGTTCCTTGAGGCATTCTGCGACCACTTGGCTACCACCCGAACTCGGAAATCCCTCAAGAACGATCTAGCGTACGTGCGAGGTTTCTTCGGCCCGATCTGCGATGCGCTTAAACACAAGAGCACAATCAACCACCGCTTCCGACCGGCGAAGCCAATTCGCGTCCGCGACCACCTCGCTAAACGCCACGTCACCGTGGCGACCCTCGAGCAGGTTACTCCAGCCCTCGTAGATGGCTTCATTACCACACGAATCAGAAAAGATGGTATCGCGCCCAAGACCGCCAACCGAACCCGTGAGGTGCTGCACGTCCTGTTCAACTACGCCATCCGACAGTTCGGTTTCCGGTCCACCGACCGCCGGTTTCCGAATCCTGTTGATGCCGTGGCCAGGAGGAAAGAGGACGATCCTCGAATCCGTTTCCTGACCATGAAGCAGATCACGCAGCAGCTTCATATTCTGGGCGATCATCCGGTGATCCAAGTAATGGTTGCCCTGTACATCTACGCTGGGCTGCGCAGGGAGGAAGGGCTCTGGCTGACCGGTGAGGACGTAGACCTTAGGTCCAGGATGATCCGCATCCGTAAGAAGACAGTCGCTGGTGAAACCTGGCGGCCAAAGACCCGGCGGAACCGTAGAGTCCCAATCTCATCGGCGCTCCTCAGGTATCTAAAGGCCTATGATCCGCCATGCGATACGCCTTGGTTCTTTCCGTCTTCTAGAAGAAAGCGGTGGGACCCGGACAACTTCTCCCAGACCCTACGAGAAACAAACCGCGCCCACGGTATTCCGTGGTCATGCCTCGACTTCCGCCACACATTCGGAAGTCATCTCGCGATGAAGGGCGAGTCTCTTTACAAAATTAGCGCTTTGATGGGCAACAGCCCTGATATATGTCGGCGTCATTACGCTGCCCTTATGCCGGAAGAGATGCGCGATACCGTAGAATTCGACGTGAGACCTGGGATCGTGCCCTTCCCAAAAAGAGCAGCCGACTCGGCTTAACGAGCGCGCTGCCGGCCCGCGATCCCTTGGGCAGCATTCCGCGGAAACATTCTGCGCCCATACCCTCTGTGCAGACTTACATCGGATCCAATCAACCACGACGGAGGCTTTCGTAAACCATGTTCTTCATCGAGTTTCTCTTAGCATCGGTCATCCACTTGGCGGTGATAGGCCTCGACGTGATCGGTTTCTTCGTGGTAATCCGTGTGCTCGCCCTTCGCTGGTCCGCGCGTCCGCTACTCGCCCTGGACCGCGTTGGCGGACCGGTCACGGATCCGCTCATTGAGGCCGTCACTCGCGCCATTCCGTGCCATTGGATGACGGGCGAGAAGCGCCGAAAGCACGTTGCCGCCGCCGCTACGCTATTGGTGCTATCGCTTTGTCGCTTGGCCCTCGCAGGTCTGGTTGCATGTGAGATCCCGAACGTCGTGCAGTGCGAGCCAGGTCAAAATGAAGCTGGAGCAAAGTGTGACAAAGAAGACAACCTACTGTGCGTGTCGCACATGTTCCGCCAAGTGGTTCAGCCCAGCGCCGCTTGGCCGCTGTCCACGGTGCGGCAGCCCCGATGTTCTGGTAACGAAGGAACCACCACCTTGGGGTCGAGCCGAGCGACAAGTAGATGGCTGTTCAACGCAGACGCCTGGGAGCGATGAAGGGAAAGCCCGCGGGCCCAGCGTCGAATGCAGGCTATTGGGAGGTATGCGGGATGGCCGCTAATTCACCGATCGAGTGGACGGGCGACACGGCAAACACCTTCTACGCCGTTGCCAAGGCGACCGGTCGGCGTGGTTGGACTTGCGTGAAGGTGAGCCCAGGATGCCTCAAGTGTTACGCCGAAAAGTTAAACCTTGGGTTCTTCCGCCTCGGAACAGTGCATCGTTACGTGTCAGCATCCCTGGATGAAGTCGAGCTTGTCTTCGATCGCGACCTGGCCAGAGCGTGGTCGCGAAGGCGGCTCCCGCGAACCATCTTTGTGAACAGCATGACGGACACGTTCGGCGAGTTCTACCTCGACGAGTGGGTATTCGAATTGCTGGACTACATGGCGGCAGCGCCACAGCACACCTTTCAAGTGCTCACCAAGCGGGCGGCACGGATGTACCGCATGGTCACCTCTTGGTTGAGCGAACGCGGTCGCGCTCACGTGCCTAACCACATCCACTTGATGGTCTCCGTTGAGAACCAAGAGTGGGCCGACGGTCGCATACCGTGGCTGGTTAAGCTACCGTGCGTGCGCGGTTTGTCGGTGGAACCGCTGTTGGGACCGATTCCGAAGCTGCCCCTCTCGGGCATCCATTGGGTCATCCTCGGTGGCGAATCCGGTCCCAATGCTCGCCCCATGGAACCAACTTGGGTTCGAGACATTTGTGATCAATGCCAAACCGCGGGCGTCAAGCTGTTCCTCAAACAATGGGGCAAGATATCGAACAATCCGGACCCGCACGACCCCACGGCCCGGCGAAATGGAGGCCGCGCAAAAGGTGGGAGAATGCTCGACGGCCGAACATGGGACGAAACGCCCATCTGACTTCTGTAATCTCAGCCGATTTGCTGCAAACCCGCGCTGCACGACGCACTTGGGCTCAATGAGGCCGTTTTTCGTTCTGATTTCTGATTCGGCCTGGCGTTCTGGTATCCCTCCTCCATCACCAATCAGAACAACCCCTGACCCAACAACCATCTAGACACTCCACAATCCTCTCCTTCCCGTACAAACCATCAAACTACATCCACCCCTACATACATAGCCCCGCCGCTCCAGCCAACCTCACGCCCACCCAGCCCAACGCCCACCGGGCGACAGCCGCCCTAACAGTCGCCCGGCATCCCATGCCGCTACCCTTCACCTTCCCCCCAATCGAATCTCCGATCACCTCTTACGCCATCTTCCTTCCCAGACCATTCCCGCTTCCCGGCCCACGCTCTTCCGCCTACCGCCGTATCCGACACACGCCGCCACCGCAACGTCTCCCGCATTCCCACCACCCATTTATCGCCATCGCCACACCGGCGACATCACGCTCCAGCACCTCCGTCCACCACGCCTTCCCTCGTCAACACCGCTCCGGGCCGACAGCCGCCCAAACGGGAGGCCCGGCCACCGGTCGCATTCCGAAGGCTCCCTTGTCATCTCGACCCCTCCGACACTCCAACAACCTCACTTCCTCCGAAGCTCCCTTCTCCCGCCTCATCTCGCCACACCAGTTCGCAAGCAACCATCACCCACGCCTGCACCGCTCCGAGACAATCGCAAGCCTGCCAACAACTACCCGTCCACTTCACGCCTCAAAGATCTCCACCGTCATGCAACCCAATCCCGTCCGACACACTCCGTCACCGACACACCTCCCGAACTCTACCGCCCATCAGCAACTCTCGGGCCCCGTTACCCCATCCGCCTTCCCAAAACCCGCTCCGCATCCTGCCCGCACCAATCACTACTCGATCACCGCACGCCTCTTCCCGCCTTCCGACATCGCCAGGTAACCCGACCGCCGTACCCATCCGCCTCCCAAGACCACGCTCAATATCACGCTTCCACCGCCCTTCCTGCTCAACTCGCACCGCACCAACGACGGCCTGTCCACGCCTCGCACCGCCTCCAAGCCACGCAGATCGTCCCCGACAGTTCAAGCTCCGCTCACCGCACACCCCGGTCCCTTTTGCCGCGCCCTTGGCACTCCGATCTCGAACCGATCCCTCGGCCTTCGCACTCGCACGCATCAACCCAGCCGCAACATCGCTGCATCCCTGCCATCGAGCACACTCCATCGCTCGTCCTCGCGCTCCCCTCTTGCACGGCTTCCCGCCTCGCCCGATTCAGCCCGGGGCATTTCATCAATTGCACGCACGCCGTCACCACCCGCTCGCCCAACGTCCGTATCTCCCGCCGGACATGTTCCCGACCACCAACGCGAACAGAACCAACGCCCCTCACCAGCCGCACGCCCCTGACCAGCCTTGGCGCATGCCCCGCTTACACACCGCCCCCATGCCGACGTAGTTAGCACTTCGCTCTACGACACCATGCATCCAGCTCCACAGAAACAACCAGAGTGGCCTGCACCGAAAAGACTGGAAGAATCAGCCCCGCCACCTTTCGGCAACGGGGCGCAACAAACCGTGTATCCCATACGCGAACGAGATGCCCCGCGGCATTTCGGCCACGGGGCCACGCACTTACTCGTGCGCCTTGAGGTCGTCGATCATCTCCGATGCTCCGGACTTCGTCAGCCCTGCCGGTATCTTAGCTCCGCGGGACTTGAGCCAACCGATTTGCTTCGGCGTAGCTTCGTCACCGCTTGTGCTCACCTGGCTATTCGATTTGCGCGACTCACGCTTCCCGATGACATCCATCCGACGATCTTTCGCCGCCTCCTGGATAAGCCCGAGAGCGAGCACCTTATCGCCGACGCGCGCAAGGACTTCGTCATAGAGTTCGTTGTAGATGTTCACTCGATCCAATGTGCTTTGTTTTTCCATGTTGTTTTCACCTCCTTTTGATTATTGATGAAACGCCTCTGAAATCAGAAGCGCCTCACCTGGCCATAGGCCTATGGCGATAGCTATGAGCGAACGCGAGTGAGCCCGATCCTGATCAGGATCGATAGTGGCCGAGCGTGGTTGAGCGTTGCGAAACCGGGAAGTTTACGTAGCGAATCCGCGAGAGCGGGTTTGATCGATAAACGTTCCAGCGAAGTCGCTGGCGGCCAATCGATCCCCCGAGTTTCTCCACCGATCAATCAGCGGGGACATTTTGAAACGGAAGGCCGCCCTGGAAATCTCGGCTTCTTTTCGGATCGGCAGACACCAACTTACCGCCGGACTGCAGGTTTCGAACCGGAAAGATCGGCTGTGTTCCGGCCATGCGGAGTCGTGTCGTCCGCTCTCACCACCAACGACTACCGGTGGCGTGAGCCGAGCGTCAAAACTCTGACACTCCTATCCTAGACTGGATCGCAAGTCTCTATATTGCATGGTCTTACGAATCCACGCTCCAATTTTCGCAGGTCCGAGAACACATCGCTGCGGGATGTTCTCGGACGAGTGGGTCAGCGAACTCGTCACTCAGGAACAAAATTACAGCTTCAGCACCTCGTCAAGCGCGCGACGAGCAGAATCAATCTGTTCGTCTCGCACCTTGAGGTAGTGCTTGCGCGTGGTGCGAATGTCCGAATGACCGGCCAACTCCTGCACGACGTGCAGCGGGATTGCGTTCGCCAGATTCGTGCAATAGCTCTTCCGCAAGTCATGAAAAGAGCACTTCGGAAGGCCCGCCTTGATCCGTATGGCCTGAAAATCGCGCCACACATTGTGTCGCTTGACACGATCGCCTGCATCGGAACCGCGGCTAATGACAAACACGTATTCCTGTCCATCAGCTGCCTCAACCTGCAATTCCGTAAGCACATTCACGGCAAGGCTCGGCAAGGGAACCACGCGCATGTCCTTATCCTTTGGCATCCATGCGGTCCGGGTCTGCGACGCAAGTTTACGGACAACGCAAACCTGACACTGCTCGAAATCAACGTCAGACCAAGTCAGGTTGAGCACTTCGCCCAATCGCAACCCACAGCAGTATCCGAGCATGATTATGCCCTGCCAGCGAAGTGACGGCGAGAATTCGATCAGCTTTCGAAACTCCGTTGGGCTGATGAAATGCCACTTACGCAAACCGACTTTCTCCTGGCGCATCTTGTCAAACGGATTCTCGCGAATCAGCGAACACGCAACGGCCTCACGGAAGATCCGCTTGCACTCCCGCAGTACTCTGTTCACCGTTGCTGGCGCGGGCGTCCTGCCGCGAAATTCACGTTCCCGATACCACGAAATGAACCGACGTGCATCAAGCGTGGTTACCTTGTTAACGATCACCCGCACTCCCAGGTACTCCTGAAGAAGGCGAAGCGTGTACTGATGCCCGGTCCTTGTAGTCTGGGCGAGGTCGCCCCGAAGGCCGTGGTACAATTCTGCGAATTCCGCGAGCGTGATAGCTCGAGGTTGATCGCCTTTACCCACTCGTACTTCTGCCTGCTTTGTCTCAGCGTATCGTTCTGCCTCCTTCCGGTTCTTAAAGCTCTTGCTGAACCGCTTCCCATCCGTTCCAAACCAGCGCACCGCCCAGCTGCATGGCCGCAACCGCGACCATTCGCTTTTGGGTAGGGCTGTTCCTGATTTGTCGGTAGGAACCGGTCCATACCATTTCCGATAGATGCCCACCTTTTCAGTCGCCATGATCTACCTCCTGGTCCTGACGGACCATCGGCAACCACGGGCGACCGACCCAGGTGAGGAGTATACCCACCTCGTCGTTGCTGTGTTAGCGATGATACGTTTCCGCTTGGAGTCGTAGCGGAAAGTGCATTCCGAGTTCCGCGTTCCGTACGCTGAATGCTGCAGCCGATTTGACCGGCGTGGAAGCGAGAATCGATGCGTGCACCAAGACGTTGGTCTTTGACCCGGCGGCAGACAAGATCGAAGCGGTTAATACGAGTTCTACATGCTCCGAAGGCCGACCACCGGCGGCGAGACATTAATTCAAGGCAAAGTTACTTTTTTGTTGAAATTCGTGCTTCAGGCCGGTAACTTAACCACTAGCCGCAGCGCCAGGCGTGTATGTCGGCTGGCCGCGGCACGGAAAAACCTACTTTGCTCAAAGGAGGCGAAAGGTGCACCAGGGCAACCTGTATACTCGTCGGCCCATTCGGTCGGTTGCGCTCAAATCTGTCATCTTGACTTGCTCGGTGGTCATCTCGACGTGGGTCATAGTCTCGTGTGGGTCAGAACCGCATTCCACCGAGGTTTCGTCTGCCGGTCGGCTAGATCGACAAGGTGTGCAGAATATTCTGCGCCGCCAAGGTGGCACCGATGTTACTCCGGTTGATTTCAACTCCTGGACCGAAGAGTCATACGCAGCACTAGCTGATACGCCGCCAGCTGAATGGACCGTGTCGGGTGACGGTCTCAGCGTCAATCAGGAGGTCAATACGCAACCAACTCTGTTTTATGGTGAGTTCTTGGCGATCAACTCCGAGTTCGAGGGGACAATTCAAGTTGCGGCCGATGAGCCCAGAAACGATGACGATTTCATCGGTTTTGCAGTCGGTTTTCAGCCCGGTGACACAACGAACGCGAGCGCGGATTTTCTCCTGATTGATTGGAAAAGGGCAGCGCAAGCGCATGAATTTGAACAGCCGTCTTGCACGCCTGGCAGCAATGCACTTCCGGGACTGGCAGTATCGCATGTCTTTGGCATTCCCACCGCCGACGAGCTGTGGGGCCATACGAATTTCGACTCACCCGCGTGCTCCGATCTGGCCAGTGGCGTCGAGGAGTTAGCGCGCGGGTCGAATCTTGGCAGTGTGGGTTGGATCCCAGGGCAAGAGTACAGATTCCGCTTCGAGTTCAGCGCGTCGTACCTGAAAGTATTCGTAGACGATGTGCTGGAAATCTATATCAATGGGCAATTCACGGATGGTCGATTTGCCTTCTACAATTTCTCGCAGCCTCAGGTAAATTACTCGGCCTTCCAACATCGAGAACTTCTGCCGGATCTGGTTGTGACGTCGATCGATGCATCAAGCATGACGGGCGATTGGCAATCGTTGGATGTCGCGGGCGCAGTGTCCGCCGACATCGTGAATGTTGGCGAAGGAGACGTCGTAGAGCAGTTCACGGTGACGTTCTTCGAAGACCTGAACTTCGATCGTCAGTACGAGCCTGGCGTGGACAACTGGCTTGGCGAGGAAGTTGTCGATGCACTCGCCGCGGGGGCAACCGAAACCGTCGAGATCGACGTCTCCACGAATGTTCTGTTCCGCAACAATCTTGTCTATGTGTTTGCGGATAGTGATGAAGTCATTCCCGAATCGGTTGAGGCAAACAATTACGGAAGCTCGGGTGCCCTTTGCGAACAACGACCAATGTTCAGCGAGTTCGACCCGATAGAGGAGTGGGCATGGACAGCGTCGTCAGAGGCTGGCTTTGAAAACTCGCTGAACGTGATCATGTCGCCCCTAGTGGCGGATGTGACAGGTGGTGCGCAAGGCGAGCCGGACGGAATTCCTGACGTGCTTGTTGTATCAACTCCCTATACGGGGGGCAGTGGATGCAGGAGCGACATAGGAGGTCAAATCCGTGTGCTGGATGGTGCCACTGGCGCCGAACACTACACGGTAACAGATCCTGATTACTTCGCCCAATGGGGCGCGCACCTTGCGGTCGGTGACATCGATGGGGACGGCTTGCCGGAGATCGTAGCTCTCGGACTCAATAATCATCTAATCGTGATTGACCACGACGGAACGCCGAGATGGCGAACGCCGCTCCAGTACGCAGTGAATGGCATCGGCGCGCCAGCTCTCGGAGATCTCGATCCGCCCGGCGTTGAACCGCTACCCGAAATAGTTTTGGGCAGACAGGCATTCGATGGAGACGGCACGCCACTCTGGCTGGGGATCGGTGGTAGCGGCGCCACCGCTGGCTTGACACCGTGCACGGCAACTTCATTCATCGTAGATGTGGACCTCGACGGAACTGCCGAAGTGGTATCCGGGCAGACAGTCTTCGATAACAACGGTACAGCGAAATACACATTGGAGGGTGTGCCGGATGGGTTTACGGCCACGGCAAACTTTGACGATGACCCTTACCCTGAAATCGTGCACATTTACACTGCAGTCACCGTGTTCGAACACGATGGATCGCTGAAAACGGGCCCGGTTGCGATACCAGATGGTGGCGAGGGCGGTCCGCCGACAATAGCAGACTACGACGGTGATGGAATGCCGGAAATCGGAGTTGCGGCGCGGAACTTCTACTACGTCTTCGAAGCAGATCTGAGCGTTAAATGGTCGGCTCCCGTCAATGATAACACCTCGCGAATCACGGGTTCAACAGTATTTGATTTCGAGGGCGACGGGGCGGCCGAGGTCGTTTATCACGACCAGACAGACCTATACATCTACCGTGGAACTGACGGAGCATCGCTTCTCAGCACGCCGGTAAAGCTCAGCAGTTGCACCGGCACTGAATTCCCCATCGTGGCCGACGTCGACGCCGATGGCGCAGCGGAGATTATCGCGATTGCGAACAACAATTGCGGACTCGGTTCGCAACGTGGCGTATTCGTATTTGGCGATGTCGCGGGGCAATGGGTCAACACACGTCGAGTTTGGAATCAGCATGCCTATTTCATAACAAACGTAAACGACGATCTCACGATCCCGTCCGCTGAAGACAACAAGGAAAACTGGCTTTTTCCAGTGGGCAAGCCGTACAACAGCTTCCGACAGAACATTCTGACGAAGCAATCACCGCTCGCCGCACCGGACCTGACGGCATCCTATCTTCGGTTTTCTTGCGACGACGAACCCGCCCACCTGACAGGTCGAATAGGCAACGGCGG
>Ga0210111_1000447_pt1 | contig 10881 bp, 9 predicted proteins | sample China_Galinas_PW_6_FD_185520 | JGI IMG/M metagenome (GOLD analysis project Ga0210111, IMG submission 185520) | Wetland microbial communities from San Francisco Bay, California, USA, that impact long-term carbon sequestration - China_Galinas_PWC_D2... | ecosystem: Environmental > Aquatic > Marine... | reverse complement strand
GTCGGCCATTACCGGCGGTTATGTTGATTCATTGGTGGGGCCAATAGCCGCTGTCACCAAAAAATACAAGATTCCCTATGTTGCCAGTGCCAGCCTCCAAAAAGAACTGACACAGAACAAAAATCCTTACCTGTTCAGGGTTTCAAAACTACAGGGATTTGTTGAACCTCTTTGCGGCATTCTTACTGAAAAGATAAAGCCTCAACGTTTGGCCATTCTGTATGCCGCTACACCCGGTTCCAGCGAACTGGCCAGGGATCTGGAGAGCTGTCTTAAAAAACGGGGGCTAATGGTCCGGCTGTTTGAGAAATTTCGTCCCGGTACGCCCGATTTTACACCGCTGATTGCCAAGCTGGCCAGCATGAAAATCGATGTAATCGTTTCCGGCGGCTTTACACCGGACCACATCCTTTTCGTGAGACAGCTTAAGGAGAATAGAATGACGCCCAAGGCGTATATCGGCCCTTTTGGTATTGCATATGAAAGTTTTATTCATGCCTTGGGAAAGGACGCCGACTATCTCTACAGCACCTGTGTCTGGAATCCGGGAATTACCTTCCCGGGTACGGAAGAGGCCTCTAAGTCTTTTGTCGATAGTTTCAAAAAGATGTTCAGCCGACAGCCGAATACCACTAACATGCACGGATATACATCCGCCAAGGTCCTTATTGCGGCGATGCAAAACGTTCTGAACAACGGTCAAACCCTAAACGGCGAAAATATTCGACACACCCTGGCAAAACTGGACTTAGTACTGCCCATGGAGCATCTTCGTTTTGACGCTCACGGTGATCCGGTAAGTTATCGCCACGTGGTCGTTCAGATTCAAAAAGGAAAGCTCGTTGTTGTCTACCCACCGGATCGAGCCTCGGGACACAACATCTATCCAATGCCGTCATGGGATCAGAGATAGCTTATGTGGACGACCATTCTTGTTTCCGGGATTTCCCTGGGTTCGTTTTATGTGCTCATCGCACTCGGTTTTGCCCTCATATTCGGGGTAACTCGAAATTTTAATCTTGCCCACGGTGAATTGCTGGTGCTGGCCGGTTACTCATCTTACTGGTTATGGAAAGCATGGGCGTTCCCCTTTGTTTTGACATTTCCTTTCGCTATTCTGATGATATTGCTCATTTGTCTGGGGCTGCAACGCCTCTTTTCCCGTCTCCGTGATCCCATAGAGCTGAATTCCATTGTGCTCAGCTTTGGTGTGGCCATTTTGATCCAAAACAGCATGCTTTTTTTCTTTTCCGGCAATTACCGACTCATACGGATTCCAATTTTGAACCAGGGATTTCGCATTCCCGGCTTTTACGTCAGCTACGGCCAGCTCACCCTCTTTTTATTATCTTTGATCATTATTGGAATACTTTACGTGCTGATGTATCGCACCTATCTTGGAAAAGCCCTGAGAGCCACTATCCAGGACAAAAATGCTGCCGCTCTGGCGGGTATCAATGTGACAGCCATGGGAACACTTGCGTTTTGCATCGGCGCTGTCCTTATCGGGTTGGCCGGACCTCTTTATGGTTGCATTCACTACCTGTATCCGTCTACGGGTCACGAAGTCACCCTGCTGGCGATTACCATTACCATTTTTGCAGGTGTCGGTCGCCTGAACGGAATTCTCCTTGCCGGATGGATTCTGGGGCTGGCGGAGTCTTTTACTGTCGTTCTTTGTGGTTCCAGCTGGCGTGAAATGGTCAGTGCGGTTTTGCTCCTTACCCTCCTGACTTTCAGGCCACACGGCATTTTGGGTAATGGAGACGGATAAAAAAATTTCCCGACCGGATGAACCGGATTTCCAGGATATCATTTTGTTCCATTTTTCTGGTGAAAATGGAACCAAAATTTGGAATTAAAATCTGTTAAAAAAATTGTAAAAGCACATGAAGTACAACTTGTTAATTATCTTGTTGCTACAGACAAACCAGTAGGATTGGTTTTGAATTTCGGCGAAAGGAAAGTTGAAATTAAGCGCAAGATATAGGAATTAAAATAATGATTAACAGGACATAAAATATTTTGTTTATCCTGTTTATCCTGTCAAAAAACCAATGATTTATTTTGCTGCAAAAAACCGAATTAATGGATCAAAGACCTGTGGTGTCGGCCTTATTCTCGGGTTCTTGCTATTGCTCACCTTGCCGCTGCTGGTTCACTCTAACAACTATATCCTTCAAGTCTTTACCCATGCCCTGCTTCTGGCCTCTTTGGCACTGGCGTGGAATCTTTTAGGTGTCAGCGGTTCCATTTCACTTGGGCATGCCGCTTTTTTTGGTGTGGGTGCCTATGGCTCTGCTTTAATCAACCTTGAGTTCGGTCTGTCCACTTGGTTGACCATTTTCCTGGCCGGTTTAATCGCAACGGGTCTGGGACTGATTATGGGACTGATTTGCCTGCGCTTAAGGGGCGCCTATTTTGCCCTTGCAACCCTGGCGTTTGTCGAAATCCCGAAGGTGATAACGGATAACTGGGATGCATTGACCAAAGGATCCCTCGGACTGGTCGGAATATCCGGACTTCCAACGCTTCGTATGGGAGATTGGCATGTGGATTTTGGGGCCGGGATCGCCGACTCATATTATTTTGTGTTTGTGTATTTTGTGATATTGCTGGGTCTTGTAGCCTTTGTCTCTCGATCCAACATGGGACTGGCACTCCAGGCGATTCGCGAGGAGGAAATTGCGGCAGAAGCTGTCGGCATCCATGTAAACAGATATCGATTATTATCTCTGCTAATGAGCGCCTTTTTTACCGGTGTCTGTGGCGCATGTTATGCACATCTTGTCCGTTATATCGAGCCCGGATTGGTCTATGGACTTCATTTTTCCGCTGTTCCCATGATTTTTGCCATTTGCGGGGGACGGTTTACAATCCTTGGGCCTGCTGTGGCGGCCTTGATTCTTTATCCTGTGGATCAGTTTATTTTTCATCCTCTCCTTCCGGCGGGTCACGAGTTTCTTTACGGTGCCGTGTTGATTTTGACAGTGCTGTTCATACCTTACGGATTCTGGGGAAGGTTGCGGAACGCATAATGATACTGTTACAATTAAAATCATTAAATAAGACGTTTAACAATTTTTGCGCCCTCAGCGATATTGATTTTTCTGTTAGGGAAGGAGAGATCGTGGGTTTGGTGGGGCCCAATGGCGCCGGCAAAACAACACTGTTTAATTTGATCTGCGGCCGATACAGGCCCAGCAGCGGCAATATATTGTTTAAAGGTATTGATATCACAGATCTTAAACCGCATACGATCTGTCATCTGGGCATCAGCAGAACATTTCAATCCTCCAGACCGTTCCCTCGAATGAGCACGCTTCAAAATGTGTTGGTCGGCCATATCTTTGGGAAAGGATTTTCTCTTCATGCCTGTCCTGAAGATAGACAGACGGCAATAGAACTTTTGGAAATTGTCGGCATCGCCCATAAAGCTGATACACCCGCCGGCCAACTCACCCTCAGTGAACAGCGGCGATTGGATTTGGCCCGGGCTCTGGCGACGCGTCCGAAACTGCTTCTCTTGGATGAAGTGGCGGCAGGATTCAGTCCGGTTTTGGTGAAACAGGCGATCCAATTGATAAACAGGGTTCGAAAGCGAGGTGTAAGCCTTCTCATCATTGACCATTTTTTAAATTTGAGTTTGAAGGTTGCAGATCGTCTGCTGGCACTCGATCACGGAGAAAAAATTGCGGAAGGGCCTCCCCATATGGTCATGCGAAACCGGGATGTTCTACAGGCATATCTGGGATTGCGACACCAGGATGAAGAAGACGATTAGGGATCAGGTGTCAGTATTTTGGGCTGATTCCTTAATTGTCAGATTCCTGATCCCTGGACCCTGGACCCCGAAAATTGAGGTGAATTATGGACATTCAAAAACCCATTTTAAAAGTATGCAACCTAAGTGTTCATTACGGAAACATTCAGGTGCTGAAAAAGATCAATCTATCGGTATGTGCTAATCAAATCATTTCAGTTGTTGGCGTCAACGGTTCGGGAAAGACCACATTAATGAAAGCCATCGCCGGTATTTTGCGTCCGATAAGAGGGTTGATCCATTATCAACATGAGGAGATACAAACGCTTCCGGTATACGAGGTGGTCCGACGTGGTCTGGTTTATGTACCCGAAGGAATGAATGTTTTCCCTTTCATGAGCGTGTTGGAGAACCTGGAAATTGGTGCCTACGTGGCCAGAGAAAAAAAACAGGACCGACTTTCCTTCGTGTTTGAAATTTTTCCTGTACTTGCCGAGAAACAGCGACAAATGGCCGGGACCTTGAGTGGCGGTCAAAAAAGAATGCTGACGATTGCTCGCGGTCTGATGAGTGGTCCCCGCCTTATTCTTTTGGACGATCCTTTTCTGGGTCTGGCGCCAAAGGATGTAAATCGGCTGTGCAATACCTTTAGACAGATCCGCAGTCACGGTGTAACGCTGTTTTTGGCCGGTCAGCATGTTCGTAGAATCCTGAGAGTAGCGACCAAGTCATTTCTACTGGAAGAAGGAAAAATAACACTGTCAGGCAGCGGAGAACAGCTTATGGGGCACCCGCACTTGCGTGAAACTCTTTTTGGGATTGTAGCGGAATCCGGAGTTGAAATCCCGTAACAACTCAAATCTGTAATCCCGAATTTAAGATTTTGTGGAATCAAGTAACTGAAGGTTAAATGTTTGTTGACTTAATACATAACTTTAGAATATTATTCACTTAATGATCTGTCTTAGCATTTTTAATTCTAATACTGGAGGTTAAACAATGACAGAAGGATTGAAAGTTGGAATCACCCATGAAATTGAACGAGAAACCACCGAAGACATGTCTGCGCAAAAGGTCTTCCCCCACGTGCCCAATGTCTATGCCACAAGCGTGATGGTTGGACATATGGAAGCGGTTTGTGCCGAGATGGTTCTCCCTCACCTCGGTAAAGGTGAACAAACCGTCGGAACCGGCATGAAATTCAAACATATGGCAGCTACGCCTTTAGGAATGAAGGTTCGATATAGTGCCAAATTGACGGCAGTTGACGGCCCAAAACTGGCTTTTGAAGTAGAGGGATTTGACGAAGTGGACAAAATCGGTGAGGCCACTCATTTTCGTTTTATCATCAATGCCGAAAAATTCAACAGCCGGGTAGCAAAAAAGGCAGAAAAATAGTGTCGAGGGTCGGGGAGTTATTATTGTAAATCTTCATATATCAGCCCTCGGCTCAGAGAGCCTACGCCTCGGAGAGCGGAATGGATATTTTTTTAAAAAAAGCGTGTACTGTTTGAGTGGTTTAGGGATCGTTAGAAAGAACAGACGCTTACCGAAACAATTCAACAGTGAAGAAGTGTTTGTTATAAGTTGAACCCATTGTTTTTATGTTGATATCTGTTCTTTATTTACGATCCTTTAACCACGAGTTTACACGGTTTTTTAAAAAACATTATCCATGGAGTAATTTGACAAATAAAACACCCCGACCCTTGAGTTAATTAAGTATTAATAATCCCTGACAACTTTTAATTAAAACTATTGGAGGTTGACCATGGCCGTGTCGGATCCCATTCGCCAACTGGATGCGATTCTCAAACCCAAACGTGTGGCCGTTATCGGCGCCTCATCCAGCCCGAACAAAATAGGCTACGAAATTCTGAAAAATATCATCGACAGCGGCTTTAAAGGGGCTGTTTTTCCCATCAACCCCAAGGCAGATGTTATTCTCGACCTTCCCTGCCACAAGAGTGTTAAAGATATTGCAGAACCACCGGATCTGGCTGTAGTCATCATTCCTGCCCGATTTGTACCCCAGGCAATTCAGGAATGCGGTGAGGCCGGCGTGAAGGGCGCGGTGATCATTACCGGTGGCTTCAGCGAGGCCGGTGACGAAGGCGAAGCTCTTCAGAATCAAGTCGTTGAGGCAGGAAAAAAATTCGGCGTTCGCATCATCGGGCCCAACTGCCAGGGGGTAAACAATCCCCATCATCCTCTGTGTGCGTCCTGGCCTCTGCTGACCTACCAGGGCAAGATCGCACTCATTTCCCAGAGCGGCACGGTGGGCGCCGCCATGATGGACAGGTTGTCCGAAGATAAACTGGGGACTTCAAGCTTTGTCAGCATGGGCAATCGCGCCGACGTCGATGAAACTGATCTTATTGCCTATTTCAATCAGGACCCCAACACCGAGGTGATTGCTGCTTACATCGAAGGGATAAAGCGCCCCGATCAGTTTATTAAATCCATAAAACAGCTCCGAAAACCGCTGGTGGTTCTTAAATCCGGCCGGACGCCAAAGGGAAAGGTTGCGGCCGAGTCCCACACCAAGGCTTTGGCCGGTGCTGATGCCATTTATGAAGCGCTCTTTAAAAAATATAATATTTGCAGGGCCTACACGGCGGAAGAGTTTTATGATTATGCCAAGGCCCTGGCTTATCTGAAACCACCAAAGGGCAATCGTATTCTTTTTATTACCACATCCGGAGGTGCTGCTATTCTGGCAACAGATCAGGCCGAACAAGAAGGTTTAGATGTTTCTCCGCTGCCCAAGGAGGCGGTGGAGGCCATAACACCGCTTATTCCGGCTCATGCCATAAAGGCCAATCCCATAGATCTTACCGGAGACGCCACTGCACAGATGTTTGGCGATGTTATTGCGGTCACCCGCAAATACTATGATACACTGGGTGTGATTTTTGGAGATCCGGTGGAAGATGCCTCCAGCGTCGTGACCCCCAATGCCAATGAGTTAATTATTTTTTATGGAGGGGCTGACGTCGAACGTTACGAAAGTGAACGCATGCACCTTAAAGGAATTCCGGTTTTCCCCACTCCCGAACGAGGAATAAAGGCCCTGGCCCAGGTGCTTGAGCGTAAAACTCTGAATTTACCACAGAAACCGACCTTAACTGTTCCGGCCATCGGCCGGCAACTGCCGCTTCATCAGGCATTTTCACGCATCGCCGAACAAGGCTTGCCCTGTACCCCATTTGCTTTGGCGGAAAGCCGGACCCATGCTGTTCAGCTTTCACAGGAACAGGGCTTCCCGGTAGCGCTTAAAATCAGCTCTCCCGATATTCTTCATAAGAGCGATGTCGGCGGCGTACAGCTCGATATAAGTTCTGCTGAAGCGGTCGAAAAAGCTTACGATGCGTTGCTGTCAGCTGTGAAACGCAACAATCCTAAAGCCCGGGTGGATGGCGTGTTGGTAAGCAAAATGGCGTCACCCGGACTGGAAGTCATTGTGGGAATGAATCGCGATCCTCAGTTCGGCCCTGTGATCCTTTTTGGCATTGGCGGTATCATGGTGGAGATTTTTCAGGATGTGAGCCTCAGACTTCTTCCCCTGACAAACGAAGAGGCCGTGTCCATGATCCGGGAAATAAAAGGCTACGGGCTCATCTCCGGTTATCGCGGCCGGTCGGCGGTGAATGAACAGGCTTTGGCAGATTGTCTGTTAACTGTTGCCCGACTGGCAGAAGAGGCTCCGGATATTATTGAAATCGACCTTAATCCTGTCTTCGCCTATCCAAGCGGAATACAGGTTGCAGATGCTAGAATGATTGTAAAACAGGAGTAGGGAAACAACCCGATGATGAATGAATTTGATAACCTTGTTTCAAGGCTCAAGAAGAAGTACCCCATGTTGCAAAACTTTACCGATCGCACCTTTGGTGTGGAAATCGAATTTTTCGGGCTGAAATATGTTACCATGCCGACAAATAACGGAATCATAAAACCCTACAACATTTCCTCCAGGGCCAAAAACGGGCAACACATCGTTGATCTCATCAAGGATTGCGAGGTATCCATCGGTGATGACAGAGACTCCTGGCACTTCGAAAAAGATTCGTCGGTTCGAGGCAAAGGACACACCAGATGTGGTGCCGAACTGATCAGCCCGATCTTAAGCGGCATGGAAGGACTGGTAGAAGTCTTCAACGCTTTCCAATTTCTCAAATCAATTGAAGGAATTGATATTGATGCAAGTTGCGGCATGCATGTTCATCACGGTGTTGACCCGAAAGTTTACAACTGTAAAGAACTCCAGCACCTTGTACGCATCGTTCACCACTATGAAGATCTCTTTTACCTGCTTATCCCTGGAGAACGTCAGAATGCCGAAACCTGTCGGCCCATGGAAATTGACGTGAACGCCTTCCTGAATGTCTGCGAAGGCGGTGATGATGGCCACAATTGCCGAGTCAAAGACCTCTGGTATTCGCTTCAAAACCGTTACGACGAAAATTGTGGTGTGAATTCACGCTACGACAAAACCCGCTACCACGGTCTGAATCTGCACTCCTACTGGTATCGCTCCACCATTGAATTTCGCTATCACTCAGCCCTTCTGGATAAGGTAGATGAAGCCATCCAATGGATCATTTTTACCCAGTTTATCATAGAACTGAGCCAAGATCACGCTCCCGATATCTATTACTATCCTGGAGCGAACAAATGGCTGTCAACCATCTATAAGATTTACAAAGTATTCGGCTATCAGGAGCGTATCAAGCAGGCACCAACCAGCTTAAAACAGTCGATAAAACATATAAAATTGTTTAACTAATAAATTTGGTGTAATCATGTGTGACATATTGGCCATCTCGGCGGGATATAACTATACACCCAAAAATTATCTTCCCATTTTCGCGGAAAAGGGCAGTGAAAACATGCACGGATGGGGTATCGGTTTTTTTCGCGAGGATCAGGCTTTGGTGGAAAAATCCGCGGAGAAGGTATTCAGTGATCAACAGGTTCACAAAAGCTTCCAGAGACTCGCCCGGGTCATCGACAGCCGGATCATCATAGCGCATGTGAATTGTTCCAAAAGCGGTGGGCGCCATAGTGCTCAGCTCCATCCTTTCAAGCTTTCCTTTCTGGATCACGACTGGTTGTTTGCCCAGGTGGGCGTTGTTGAAAAGATTAACGAATATCAAACCGACGGAACACCTCGGCTGGACGTCGATGTCGATACAGCCAGAATTTTCGAATATTTGAGAGATCAACTGGTATTGCTGCACCGCAAGAACCCGTACATCAGTGTATACATCGCCCTGCGCATCGCCATTCAAAAGCTCCTTGATGACTATCCCGGGGATTACAGTTTTTTTCTGGCCAATGAATCGTTTCTCTTTGCCTTTTGTAACTTCCAACAACTGATGGTTCTCAAGGCGTCCGAAAGTATGGGAGATATTTTTCTGGTGACTTCCATCAGGGAAGGACTGAGTCGCACCGATTGGCATCCCATAACACCGGACCCACAATCCCAAGGCGAGCTTTTGGTGATTGCCGGTCCGGATGTGTTGTATGCCGGTGAAGTCTAATTAGTGCCCATCCATAAATGGCCATTTTTGTCCTGATCGGCGTTCTCCACGGGTTTCCGGCTGCGGCGTACAGACGTACGCCTCACAGCAAACCCTTGTGCGGCCTTGATCAGAACAAAAATTGCTCATTTCTGAATTGGACACCCATTATATTCATTTTGAATTCATGGATGGACACTGATTAATGTGTAAATTTTTCCATTGTTATCATGCTCAAATCCGTTCCATAAGGTTCAAAAAAAATGTGTGACCTCTTTGCACTGTCTGCCAAAAAAGATTATTCAGCCCCGGAATTCCTGCCCGTTTTTGCAGTTCGGGCCAAAAAGAACATGGATGGCTGGGGCATTGGTTTTTATCGTAAACAACATGCCATTGTTGAAAAGTCGGCTGAACAAATTTTCCACTCAGGCGAATTGCACGACAGCTTTCAAAGGCTGGCCCGTGTCGTAAAGAGCAGAATTATCATTTGCCATCTCCGTTTTCGGACCAGCGGGCTCATAGACGAGTGCCATGCACATCCTTTTGTTCTGAAATTCGGTGGGCATGATTGGATGTTTGCACATAACGGCAAGGCACCGGCCATTGAATCTTACAAAAGCAGCGGCATTGCCATTGAAGATGCCATTAGCGACTCGGCCAGAGCGTTTGAATACCTCCGGGACCGTATGGTAGACCATCACAGAGAGGATGCGAAGCCTGAGAAGCTTTTCAATTCCTTGGCAAATAGTACTTCGCAAATGATTGACCAGTATCCGGGTGACTACAACTATTTGCTGTCCAACGGACATCTTCTATTTGCCTTCACCAACCATCGCCAGTTTATGTTTATGAAAGGAAGCGAGAAACTAAAAGGTGCCTTCCTGCTCACCACCCTGGCACGCGGATTAACCACAGAAAAGTGGTTGCGGGTGGCAAAAGCCACCAATCGCCGGGGACTGCTTCTGGCAATTTCAGGCAACGATGTTATTTTACATCAATCGATTTAACAAACCAGCCGATCCAAATAGAGCGTTTCAAATACGGGTGGTCGTAACAGACGACCATTCAACCCCGAGCATATCTCCCATGGTTCACTCCGGCGAACCTGTTCCTGTTATAATGGCAGGCCATAGTGTGCGTAGAGATGATGTAAAGCAATTCTCCGAAATAAAGGCTGCACGAGGGTGTCTGGGAATGCTTCGCTGCGCTGAACTGATGCTGATGATCTTCAATTTTTCAAATCGAGGTAATTTGGACGGGCATCAATTGGGACCCATCAAGAGGGCGTATCTGCCGTCCGACGATGAACCATTTGAATTGATTTAAATCTAAACTGAGCGTTTATACTATTCTCTTATCAATGGTTTGGGTAAGGCTGTGATTTGAAGCAGTCATCAAAGGATCAGCTTATTTCCATATACGTAGGAGATATCTCATAATTTCGAAGCCACTAAAAGCCTGCGATAAATTGCAGATATTCAAGATTCCAAGGATCTGATTAAAGGTTCGATTTTAAAAACCGGTTCTATTGATGCTTATCAGAGTCAGGGTGTTAATTTTTTAATTATTGACACGATTATCGGCTTTTTATAT
>Ga0210111_1000443_pt1 | contig 10899 bp, 9 predicted proteins | sample China_Galinas_PW_6_FD_185520 | JGI IMG/M metagenome (GOLD analysis project Ga0210111, IMG submission 185520) | Wetland microbial communities from San Francisco Bay, California, USA, that impact long-term carbon sequestration - China_Galinas_PWC_D2... | ecosystem: Environmental > Aquatic > Marine... | reverse complement strand
GCGGACAGCCCGCCGGGCGAGGCGTTCGTCCAATTGACCGCCTCCAACCAATCCGACGGCACTTGTGACCCGCAGGTTACACTGACCGACATTACAGTTTCCAGGGTAACGGTAATTGAGGTTGATCTTGACATGGACGGGCTTTTAGACGCAAAGGAGGAACTGCCGGGAGGTTATCTGTGTCTAAATGATGATGACGACAACAACAACGGTATACCAGACAAAGACGAAGGAACGCCGATCGCGGCGGAGGACGATCTTCGAATGATGGCTCTCTCGATCTCCAATGCTACCGAAGGAAAAGTAACCCTTTCCGTAAATTCGGGCAGGATCGCAGTGTACGAGGCTTCTGATCGTACCGATCCAGTTGCACTACCGAGTTGTTGGGCGACACCTCCCGTCGCGGGGTGCGGCGCCTTGTCTGACATGCCGGCAGTACTATGGTCTGAAGGCGCAGATATAAGCGTTTCCGCTCGTGATTCGACGCTGAGTCTATCGTATGAGAGCGGATCGAGTTCCTGTACGGATGACGTGGTCATGACGGTGGTGCGGGTCGAATTCGAATCGCCGATCGATACGGACGGTAATGGCGTTATCGATGATCCGGGTAACGAATTCGTGTATGACGCTGCCGAGCCCGCGCAACTCGTTGTTCCAATAAACGTCCGCATATTCCCGGATACCGATCCGATCGTCCGAACGGATCTGGAAGGACGAGTACGCACACATGTTGGGCCGATCGATGATTCGCACGGGGCCATGACAACGGTCGGTCTCACATGGAACACGCCGCTGGCCAGCGACCCGACTGTGGGTAGGGCCGTATACTCGCCCGGGACCGGTGGGACGTGGAATGCGATCGCGACTTTTTCCGGAATGCCGTCGTCCAATGCCGATTTTGGAGGCAAGACGGGCGCCGTCGAGATTCTCCGTGACGATGGGGGGTTACTGTGCAGGCGCGAAGCAGAATACGAAGTCTTCTTCAAGCCGCTGCCGAGGAATAATCCCGGGCCGGAACCGGACGATATTCCGACGACGATCGATCTAAACCAGGTGGAGGCCAAACGAAGGAGCCATCGGCGATGAGAACGTGCATATACTGGTTGTTCGCAGGTGCCCTGATTCTGCTCGGCGCCTGTAGCGAGAAGCCCGATCACAACGCGAATTGGTACTATTACTGGGAGAAGGACAATGTCATCCCGGGGCTGGATCGTGCGGGCTCGCCCGCGTCCCGCTGGGATTGGGATGTGGATGCGGCCAATGCGGGCGTGTACGGTGCTTCGCACGGCCCGTCAAATGGGTATGTGCTGACGGATCTGTGCATTGTGAATCCAATTCAGGCGCAGTTCCAAGTGACACACGATTCTGGGAACCCTGTCGTTTGGATTGGGGCAACCACCGCGTTTGGAATTGAACAGGTCGCCGTCACGATGACGCACGAGAAGGAGCACATCGCCATCTGGCAACAGCTTCAGATACCTGGGCAGATCGATACGGACGATGATCGTCTCGCCGATTCGCGTGAAGGGATTCCGCCATACAATCTCATCGTGGGCAATAAGGATACATATGATTTAGCAGGTCGAATTCACATTACTTACGCCGACTACGGCGACAACGAATTTCTCACACGAGTCGCTGAAGCGACGGGTCTTGCATCCGCAAATCTGAACGAGGACTGGTCTGAAGGAGGTGCGCAGTGGCGCCGCTGAATAGAATGATCTTGAGCGTTGTATTCATATTGATCACAGTGCCACATTCCTTGGCGGGGGCGCCGCCGAAGCGCGCCCCAAACGCCTTCTCGGCAATTCCGTATCCGAGGTCGATATTCATCTGGTGGAGACCCTATGAGACCATCCTGGCGGAGGGAGCGGCGACCCGGATTCGATCGGAACTGGATCGGTCGTCCACCGACGGAGTTAACACACTGGAGCTGTCCGAACTCCTGGGCGACGATATCAAAACGGCCTTCTTGTACCCGGTATTGGCGAACGAAGGAGACAAAGGCGCGGTACTTCTTCGCCACATGTTGGATGAATATTCGGACGGCAGAACACTCGATGATCGATGGTTGTTGATTGTCCTCTCGCTGGGCTGCAACGAAAGTGCGGACGCAGTCCCTGTCCTTCGCCAGGAGCTTCGCCGTGTCCAACACATATTCGCGGGCGCGGATCTTCGAAGAACCGCGGACGCGAAGCTTCCTATTATTGACGCCCTATTGATCAACCTTTCCCGTCACGGAATCCTTACCTACGCAGAAGTCGAATCACTGTCCCAAGTAGACCCAGATCGCGCAGGCGCCATTTTTCTTCTAGCACTTCACTACGCACAGCGATGGATGACGCAAGACCAGTTTCTGCGAATGGTACGCGAGGCGCTCCATCAGATTGGTGATGATTCTATTTTACGTTCACTGAATTCGGGAAGCCAACAAGAGGGCTACTTGAGAGCACTGCGCGATTTTCTTCTTGCTCCTCGTGGCGTGTGGCCTTTGGCCCGACTCATCGTACTCGACGCGACGACTCTGAAGAAACATGCACACGACTTCATTCTTGTTACGTACTTACTTGTTTTAACTCATCAGGCGAACGCGTCACAAGGAATTTACGACATTGAGCGGGCAATCGTTGATCAGTACTTGAGCAGTGACCTTTCAGCATATCCGCAGGCGAGCTTCGCTGCCACAATATTGTTGCGGTGTACATCGTCCACAAGAATTCCTGGATGGGATGGATACATACGGGACTTGGCTGGACACATTCGACCCAAGGACATCGAGATGGCCGACTATCTAGCGGGTGAGACTCGACAAGTGACACACGAGAAGCAGCAGCTGTATGATCCTGACGGGGCTGCACGCCAACCACGACAGCCAGGCATATACCTGTACGGATTTACACGCGCAGGCGGGACGATGCACAGCGGCGATCCAGGAAGCCCAGATGGACAATAATAGTATTCGGCGTGACGGTGGCTGCCGTGACGACGGCCCTCGAGAAGGAACATGTCGTGATTTGGACACAACTCCAACTGCCAGGTCAGGTGGATTCGGACGGTGATCGCCCAGCCCATTCGCGCGAGGGTCCTACGAATCCCCATAACCTCATCGTAGGTCACCCTGACACATACCAACTCGCCAGGTTTATTCACGCCAACTACGCGACCTACGGCGATAACGAGTTCCTAACGCGTATAGCAGAGGCAGTCGGTCTTGCATCCGCGCGGGTGGATGAAGATTGGTCCGAAGGAGGTGCCCAATGGCGCCATTAAGGCAGTTCATGTTTTTGTTAGTCGTTGTTACCCTTAGTGGTCAGAGCCTAGCTGAGCCGGAGAATCTACGACTTCCTGCGAATGTCTTCGACAAAGCCCCGTATTCGAGACAATACCAGAATTGGTGGCGACCCTTTCGTACAGTATTTGATGTGGACAAGGTATCAGAGATCCAGCGGCAGATCGACGGAATTACTACGACGGAGGCTCGCGGCGTGATCTTGCGGGACTTGTTTGGCAACAATGCGACATCGTCCTTTCTGTATCCCGTGCTCGCCGCGAATGGCGCAAAGGGCAGGATAATTCTAAAGCTTCTCTTGTCAGATTATACCAGTGGTGCGCCTCTGGATGATCGTTGGTTGCTCATAATTGCGGCACTGGGGCGTAGCCCCAGCGCTGAAACCCAAAAGATCCTGGAAGGTGAATTTGATCGAGTATTGAGCGAGTATACCTTTTCGCCAGTAACTCCTTCCAATCCCGTCCCAACAGCCGACGCGAGGCTCCCGGTTGCCGATGCCCTGTTGGCTTGCATGGCCGGTGAGCAGATATTGACGGCGAAGGCAATAGAAAGGCTAGTACAGCGTATACAAGGTACACCACAGAACGAGTTGCTCTGGATGATCGGCCTCGATTGGGCCCGAACGCTCATGCCGGAGGAAGAAGTACTGAACATTCTCGAAGGTGGATTTGGCGGATGTACTGATTCGGATCTACTCGCCGCTATGAACCAGGACATGAAGCAATCGGGACGGCTGAGCGTACTCGCAAAATTTTGCTCCGGACCAGGACGTATATGGCCACTGATGCGTGCGTTTCTTCTCAGGAAAACCACACGCAGACAAGCCCTTAAGGACTATCTGCTTACGCTATACGCAGGAATCTTGGTCAGCCAAGCAGACAGCAGAGACGGCACATACCAATTGGACGAGAGGGTCGTTGATACATTTTGTAACAGTCAGATATCAGTGAATCGCTCCTTTGCGTTGCATTGCTGGGTATTGTCTAGGTGCCGGGCTTCGCTGCAGTCACCTTGTTGGGAAAATCTTATCGCAGAGCATGGCGAGAATCTGAGGGAAGACGATCGGAGTATGGCTCAGAGTTTCCTCGATCGCATTCTTGATCCGCATGCATCGGAGAAGACACCCGAGCTCAGGAACTTCTACGATGAAAATGGAAGGCGTCCTTTCAGCACCATCGCAAGGCCAGGAGTACATATAATGGGCTTTCGAAGAGCAGGTGGGCGTGTGCCCGAGAGGATAACTGCACCGTGACACCGGTTTGCTGAGCAGAGTGATATACGTACGCCCATACAATTGTGCTGGGCGTAATCCATTGCTTACGCCAATTGTGGCGACAACGAGTTCTTGACCCGGATTGCAGAATCCACGGGTCTTGCCGCCGTACGTGCTGACGAAGACTGGTCCGAAGGAGGTATGCAATGGCGACGATGAGAATCTGTATGGCTCTTCTTCTGCTTAGCGGTACGCCACGGTTGAATGCGCAAAGCGATCGCGCCGAAGAACTTCCGCCGAATGTATTTGAGATCGCGTCGCCACCGTGGAGTTACTACCAGTGGTGGCGTCCGTTACGCGTGGTGTATGATAAGGACATTGTTCTCCAAATAAAGCAGCGTTTGGACGCCGTCCCTTTGTCGCAAGCCTCCAGCAAGGAGATAAGCGAAGTCCTTGGCGAGGATGCCTGGGGATGCTTCACGAATCCGGCCATAACCTACATCGAGAGACTCAAGATTCTAGAGGCAGCCAAGTCATTGGCGGCGCGGGCGCCAGGCATCGGCTATACTGGTGTGAATGCCGTGCTGGGCAACAATAATCTGCAGGAACCGGGGGATTGGGATGGCAAATTGAACACGATTGCTAATCTGCGATGCGATGGGCTCATCGAAGTCTGCTATGAGATCAACGATGTCGATGTCTGGGGCATGGTAAGGACGCCTGACAGTGCAATCGTGCACTATGATATCACCGAGTACACCGACGAATGGGAGTACCATCCGGTCGGCGGCGGTTGGGATCACGAGGCAAATGGTCTTCCTGACAATCTTGAAGAACACAACGACTTCGACTCTATACCAGGAGACTGGAAGGATACATTGCAGCCGGCCACCCAATCTGGTCACGAGCCCCCGGTAGACGCTGATACCAAGTTCCAACAGCAGAATCTCTGTATCCCTGTTGGATCGAAGGGAGGAAACTAATGTGGAATCTTGTAGGACTGACGTGGGTGCTCGCGCTCCTTACCTCTGAGCCGCTAACAGGCGCCGAGGTTGCCAGGCCCGAGCCGTGGAGGCGTGTTCTTTCACAAATGGAGCAGGTTCGCGGCGAAATCGTTGTCAACGTGCTCGTGGATGGACTCGGTGCGGGCTTTCCGCAATCGGCATTTCCCGCGCCGGCGCCCCCCAACCTGCAGACGCTGATGCAATTCAACCTCAACCTGCCGAATTTCCGTCGACTGATCGTGGATGCTGCCGCCAAATACGTTCGATACGACGGGCACACGACCTTTCCGTCGATTACTTATTCGGCGTGGTCTTCATGGGTTACCGGGAGCGATCCGCAGGATCATGGTGTGACGGGAAGCGATTTTTACAGGCGCAGCGACCCGGCGACGGACCCGTTCTGGTGCGGTACCTTTCAAAACCCGAGGTGCAATGTGGATGGAGGAATGAAGGATCCGATCGATCTGGTGACGTTTTTCGGTCCCGTCTTTGAAGGCGTCGGCATGTTCGATCTCGACGTTCAGAATGTGTGGTCCGCCATCGGTACGCTGAACTCGGCGATACGACCGGCCACGGCTCCGGGCGACAAGCCGACTCTGTACGAAAAAGTGACAGCGGGTGAGAATCTGCTGTCGGCCGTCGTGTATCATTTTCCGTTTCGCGGCGCGTCCCACACTTCGTTGCCAGCGGCCTACGAGGGTTTGGTGGAGCATGCCGACTCGACCGGTTGGGCGTTGGACGCCGGCGCGACGTCCAAACTCAAAGGGCTGATGGATCCGGATCCCAGCGATCCGTTGGCCTTGCCGCACCTTCGATCGCCGCAGGTTCTGACGGTGTATTATCCGGGATTGGATACCAATACGCACAACCACGGCTATCCCGACGACAACTTGAATGGGCCTAATTATCTTGTCCGATTGGACAACCTGATCGGCACCTTGATCCGAGTTTTGGATCAACGCAACCTCTTCGATGATGCGATCTTCACGATTACCGGCGATCATGGGCTCAGCAGCGTGGGAAACGACGATGCCCATTCACTCGTTCTACAAAGGTTGCCTGCCTTTGACGACGAACTGAGGAGGGTATTCAATCGCGCGGGATACAACGTTCTTCACACTTGGACACAAACAGATCACGACGCAGTGCTGGCAATTAATGGCGGCATGACACATATCTACGTCAAGCACGGGCGGACCGACGGGCCTGACGATATGCCGTGGTCGGTACCACCGCGATACATGGAGGACGTGCGTCCGATCGCGGAACGCTTCTACAAGAACAACACGGGGGAAATAATTGATGAACCGGGTCTGGCAGGCACTCTGGATTTGATCCTGGTCCGCAATCCGTCTAGCGACTTCAGTGGCGCTTATGAAGTCCTCGAGTTCATAACAAGCGGGCCGATGAGCGGACAGTTTGAGCCGGTACCGCTCAGCGAGGCCGTTGGCAACGGTTGGGTCGATGCGCGGTACGTCAATTTCGAGGAGAATGTGCAGCGACTCCAGGACGTGCGCTCAGGAGATGTCATTCTGCTGCCTGCCAATGTGTGCCTGAACAACGGCACCGGCTACTACTTCGGGAAAACCCTCCCGGCCTGGCATGGCAGTCTCTGCCAGAGCGACATGACGATCCCTTTCATCGTGTCGTTTCCCAATGCCGAAGGGGAGGCCAGGACACGTTTTGAGAATATCGTCAACACCCTGCCGCTCCCGACGAATGAAGTTAGAATTACGGATATTGTACCCACGGTGTTTCAGCTTCTAACTGCGGAGGACTCACAATGAGCAGCAGCATTTGGAAGATCAATATGTCGAGGAGACGCATGCCATTTCTTCCTACATCGCTTGCCATGTGTGCGTTTATTGCTTGCACGGCGATCGTCCTGCGTTCGCCAAGAATCATCGCTGCCGAAGGGAATTCGAGCGGTGAAAATATGCACATACTCGATGATCGCGAATTCGCGCTGGATTGGGGACCCAAAGAAGTCGGTACCCCCGGCATTTTGACATATGGCGGCTATCATTGGAGGAATGTAACTGTAACGGAAGAGGAGTACGACTGTACTGAGGATGACCTCGTCCGTTCCGACGTGCAGATTGTGCATCACCCGGAAGGCTATCATCACGTCCTCCACGATTTCTTCGGCACGTTTCGAGTCTCTGCCCTCGACGCCAAGGTGCCGAAGACAAATCGAGCTGCTGTGAACGGTGTCGTTGATGAAGGTCCTCGGACGTGGCAGTTTGTCGACTGGGCGGACGAGAACGGGAAACAGCAAAAGATATGCTACACGTTCGTACCGAAAAGTGATGGGATTCATGGGTTCGCGGGCTGGTACTCGATCAAGGACGGGCGAATCACGACGGTCATGGTCCGATTCTCCAGGGTGAAGGGCATACCGGTGCAAGTCGTGAACAAATACCTCGCGCAGTATCCGAGTTCGGTGGCAATCGAGGACTATCACGGTGAGCGATGGGTCGAAGAAGACCTGCGCAAGTACATCGACCTGATTCGCACGCAGCAAGCCGATGGCGGTCTGTTTCGCATGGCTCTCGATCGCCTGCAACGGTTCGACCGCGAAGGGTTCGGTTACCGTGAACTTTTCAAAGGACAGATGACGCGCGAGCAGACCGCCGAGGCCGCGGAAATACTGATCGGTCGCATGGAACAGGCGTTGTCCAAACTCAAGGAGAAGAGAGGGGCCGAGGGCGAATAGACGATTGGAGTGTTCAGCGAATTCGATGGTCTCGCGGAATTGCGCTGCGGAGTCGAAGACATCGCCGCGACCGCGAATCATGAATGAGCAACGGGCAGGTTTCAGCTGTGATTCGCTGACGGGCGTCGGTGAAAGTCTCGTGTTCCCAAGAAAGGGAGAAAATCTCGGTGATCGTGCCCGTCTTTCTGTGCGCTTTTGCACTCCTCCCTCCCGAGAGTGCAATCATGGGCGAGCAAGAATCTCGTACTTTTCTACCAGTAGACAAGAACGAGTTCTCGCTACGGTGGCCTGCCATCAAGGATGACGGCCCGGGAGTCCTCAAATTGGGGGCGTATCTAGCTCGGAATTGCGAGCATAGCGAGGAAGACTACTTATCGAGTGCAGAACAACCTGGCGATGCCGAAGTCGACGTTGTCAAACATCCTCGCGACTATCGACATGTCGTACACGACTTTTTTGGGACCTTCAGGGCAGTGGCGGTTGGGCGAGGAACCGTCCCGTTGACGAATCGAGTCATCGTGGATGGCGTTGTTGACGAGGGTTCAGGAGCGTGGCGGTTTGTTAATTGGTTGGATACGAACGGGAAGCGGCACATCATATGCTACACTGCCGGTCCGAACAAAGAACCCAAAGATGGAGTCGTCGGATGGTATTCCGAGGAAGGTACGCAGCTTACGACCATCACAATACGATTCTCCGGGCTGCAGGGTATACCAGCGCGACTGGTCAACAAATACCTGAGTGAACATCCAAGTTCGCTTAAGGCGGAAGACTACAAGGGCTCGCGATGGCTGAAAGAGGACGTTAGCAAGTACATCGACTTGTTGCGGACGCAACAGGGCGATCGCGGACTGTTTCGCCAGGTACTGAGTCGATTACGACGTTTCGACCACGAAGGATTCGGCTACCGCGAACTGATGAAGGACAAGAACACGCCAACACAGGTGGCCGAGGCCGTCGAGACCCTGACTGACCGCATGGAGCAATTCATTGTCAATGCTGAGGAGGCGAATCGGACCGACAATGAATGATTGAGCGTGCGGAACTCGGCCCCGACGAAACTGTGCCGGACAGTGGCAAATGAATGAATGGAGTGGGCATTACGTCTTGCGAAAGCACTCATTCCGTCTGACGGTTTCAGCATTAATGGTGCACGTGTTGGGCGCGTTTGCAGTGACCACTGCTGACCGAAATTCGAGCGTTGGGACTGCGCCCATACTTGATGATCGCGAATTCGCACTGCACTGGGGTCCGAAGACCGATGACGGTCCAGGAATCCTGTACTACGGCGGCTATCTGTCCAGGAATGTGACAGTTACGGAGGAAAAATACCGTTGCGTCGAGGACGACCTGGCCCGTTGCGACGTGCAGATTGTGCATCACCCGGAAGGCTATCATCACGTCCTCCACGATTTCTTCGGCACGTTTCGGATGTCCGCGCTCGACGCCAAGGTGCCGAAGACAAATCGAGCTGCTGTGAACGGTGTCGTTGATGAGGGTCCTCGGACGTGGCAGTTTGTAGACTTGGCGGACGAGAACGGGAAACAGTGGAAGATATGTGACACGTTCGTACCGAAAAGTGATGGGATTCATGGGTTCGCGGGCTGGTACTCGATCAAGGACGGGCGAATCACGACGGTCATGGTCCGATTCTCCAGGGTGAAGGGCATACCGGTACAAGTTGTGAACAAGTACCTCGCGCAGTATCCGAGTTCGGTGGCAATCGAGGACTATCACGGTGAGCGATGGGTCGAGGAAGACCTGCGCAAGTACATCGACCTGATTCGCACGCAGCAAGCCGACAGCGGTCTGTTCCGGTCGGCGCTGGGTCGCCTGCAACGCTTCGACCCCGAAGGATTCGGCTACCATGAACTCTTCAAAGGACAGATGACGCCTGAGCAGACCGCCGAGGCCGCGGAAATCCTGATCGGTCGCATGGAACAGGCGTTGTCCAAACTCGAGGAGAAGAGAAGGGCCGAAGGCGAATAGACGATTGGAGTGTTCAGCGAATTCGATGGTCTCGCGGAAGTGCGCTTGGGAGTCGAAGTCATCCCCGTGACCGCGAATCATGAATGAGCAACGGGCAGGTTTCTGCTGTGATTCGCTGACGAGGAGTTCTCGGCGCAGATCAGCGTGACAAGAGTCGATTTGATCCTGGAAGGGGTATCGGAGTCTGACGAAGAGCTCCCGGGCGGACTGATTTGCGTCAACAACGACGACGACGACAACAGCGCCCGGGCGGACAAGGACGACGATCCTGGGCCCGTCGTCGGCGAAAACGACCTGGTTCCGCTCACGCTGTCCGTTGACGGCGTGAATACGGGCGGCGTGGGAACGCTGAGTATCCTCGGGGGCGAAGGGCGCATCAATGTGTACGAGAGCCCGGACCGGTCGAACCCGATCGTGCTGCCCGCCGACTATCTCGGGAGTGGTCTTCCGCTCACGCTGTTCGTGGAAGGCGTGCAGGCCAGTTCGGCGCCGCGCGATGTCGTGCTGGAGTGGGAGTATTTCCTTCCGGAGGGAGGATCCTGCAAGGACCGGGTGAATATTTCGGTGGGCGGCGTGGAGTTCGAGGGAACGGAATTTACCGGGCTCGTGCACCGCAATGTGGATCTGTTGCGTGTCGTCAATCCGAACCCGCACGTCGAACTGGATACGGTGCCGGTCCCGCCAACAG
>Ga0210111_1000440_pt1 | contig 10914 bp, 11 predicted proteins | sample China_Galinas_PW_6_FD_185520 | JGI IMG/M metagenome (GOLD analysis project Ga0210111, IMG submission 185520) | Wetland microbial communities from San Francisco Bay, California, USA, that impact long-term carbon sequestration - China_Galinas_PWC_D2... | ecosystem: Environmental > Aquatic > Marine... | reverse complement strand
CGGCGACAAGAGCGAGATCATCCCCGTCGTCCAGAGCACCCAGGGGCTCGAGTACACCCTCACCTCCAAGATCCGCAAGCTGACCGGCAAGGGGCGCGGCAAGGTGGCCCTGGTGGAGGGCTTCGGCGGCCCGGCGGCGTCGGGCGAGATGGCCCAGGCCACCCAGGTGCTGCGCGAGCAGTACGACCTGGCCGAGGTGGACCTGGGCGCCGGGCAGGACCTGCCCGACAACCTCGCCGCCGTGCTCGTGGTGGATCCGGTGAGCCCCCTGTCCGACTGGGCCCTGTCGCGCATCGATACGTACCTCGCCGGCGGCGGCGGGGTGGCGGTCTTCGCCGGGGGTGTCAGCGCCGACCTCCAGGCCCAGGCCGCGCGCGACCTGCCGGACCGCTTCGGCGGCCTGCTTAAGGAGTGGGGCGTGAACGTCGGCCACAACCTGGTGGGCGACGTCCGCAACGCGCGCATCACCGTATCGCAGCGGCGCGGCATCTTCACGATCCAGAACATGGTGGACTACCCCTACATCCCCGTGCTCTCCGACCTGAGCGCCCGGAACCCGGTGGTTTCGGGGCTGGAGAGCGTCCTGCTGCCGTTCGTCTCGACCGTGAAGTCCGACCCCGTGGCGGGGGTCACCTACACGGACCTGATCGAGAGCTCCCCCACCAGCTGGCGCAGCGAGGCCCCGTACGACATCCGCGCCCTGGTGCCCGAGGGCGGCCGCCCGGCGGCCCAGGGAAGGGCAGGGCCCCACACGGTGGCCGTGGCGGCGGAGGGCACCTTCCCGAGCCGTTACGCCGGGACCACCGTCACCCGCCCGGGGGCCGAGGACGACGCGGCAAAGGTGGCGGTGCCCGCGCCCGAAGAGAAGCCGGGCCGCCTGCTCGTCATCGGCAGCGGCGACGTCCTGCGCGACCAGTACCAGATGGGGGGCGACAACATGCCCCTCGTCATGAACGCGATCGACTGGCTGGCGCGCGACGAGGGGCTCATCGCCCTGCGCTCGCGCGGCGTCACCGACCGGCCCTTGATGGAGGTCTCGGACGGCGCGCGGGAGGGGATCAAGGCGGTCAACGTCGTGGGCGGCGCGGGGCTGCTCGTCCTCTTCGGCCTGGTGCGCTGGAAGCTGCGCCGCATGCGCCGCCGGCGCCTGGAGGAGGCCGCCCTGTGAGGCTGCGCTGGCTGGTCGTCCTCCTGCTGGTCCTGGCGAGCCTGGCCGGGCTGTTCTTCGCCGAGCGCATGCACGACCCGTCCGGCGCGCCGGTGCGCATGGCCCTCGTCCATGTGGACCCGGGCGCCGTGACGCGCATCGTGATCGAGGGACCCAAGGGGCGCACCGTCCTGGAGAAGGTCCAGGACCTGTGGCGCCTGACCGAGCCGGTGGACTACCCGGCCGAGCCCGAGCTGGTGCGGACCACCCTGACGCTGCTCACGGGACTGACCAGCGAGGGGGTGATCTCCACGAACCCCGACAAGGCCGCGCTGTTCGACGTGGACGACGCCCACGCCCTCAAGGTGGCGCTGTACGAGGCGGCGGGCGCCGACCCGAAGGTGCGGCTGGTGGTGGGCAAGCTTGCACCCGGCTTCACCCATACCTACGTGAAGATGGGCGGTGGGCCCGCGGTGCACCAGGTGCCCGGCGCCCTGCGCTTCCAGCTGGAGCGCGAGGCGACGGCGTGGCGCGACAAGACCGTGCTCGCCTTCGACCCGGCGGCGATCGAGGGGCTCACCCTGGCCGGGGCGAGCACCGTGACCGTGCGGCGCGGGGAGGACGGGTGGGCCTGGGACCCGGCCGCGGCCGGAGAAGGGACCCCCTCCACCGAGGCCGTGGAGCGGCTGATCAAGGATCTTTCCGTCCTGCGCGCCCAGGAGTTCGAGGACGCGCCCCCCGAGGCGCCCGCCACGCCGCTGCTCACCGTGACCCTGGCGCGGGGAGAAGGGGAAAGCCCCATCGACCTGGTGGTCGAGGCCGAAGAGGGGACACGCTACCGCGTGGTGGCCGAGGCCGACCCGCAGCGCTTCCTCGTGCCCAAGGGTCCGCTGGAGGCCTACGTGAAGAACCCCGCCACCGCCCTGGCCCCGCCCGCCGAGACGCCGGAAGCGGCGCCCGAGCCCGCTCCCGAGCCCGCGTCCACCCCGGCCGGCTGAACCGGCCTCAGGCCGGGCGGCGCGCCACCACGAGGGACGACGAGAACGGCGGCGGCAGGCCGGTGCTCACCGGCGGCTCGAACCCGGCCGACTTCAGCCAGCCCGCCACCTCGCCGAAGGCGTAGTCCCGTCCCGGCCCCGTCAGCAGCATCAGGAGCGAGAACACGGCACCCCCGACGGGCGCGGTGCCGTCCTCCTGCAGGATGTGGTCCTTCACCACGATGCGCCCGCCGGGCTGAAGGGCGGCGAAGCAGCGGGCCATCAGATCGCGGTTGCGGTCTTCGTCCTCGCCGTGGATCACGTTGGAGAGGAGCACCAGGTCGAACCCCGTGGGCAGCGGGTCGGTGCGGTAGTCGCCCGCCACCAGGGCGATGCGGTCGGTCATGCCGGCCTGCTGCACCACCTCGCGGGTGACCGCCAGGGTGCCGGGCAGGTCGAACACCGTCGCCGCCACGTGGGGGTGCGCGCGGCAGACGCCGATCGGGTAGGTGCCGGGGCCGCTGCCCACGTCGAGCATGCGCCGCACGGGGGCGAAGTCGAGGTGCGCGGCGAGCCACTGGGCGTCGCCCCGGGCCCGCACCAGGGCGTCCATGGCCAGGATGAAGCGCCGCGTCTCGGCCGGGTCGCGCTGGTACATGCGCGTCTCGCGCACCGGCCGGCCCGTGCGCACGGCGTCCGGCAGGCCCTCCCACAGGCCCCAGGCGTGGGCCTCGAATTCGATCATCCCCGAAAAATCCTCGGGCGCGCCGGGCAGCAGGTAGGGCCGCGCCTCCGGGGCGACGGCGAAGCGCCCCCCCGTCTTCCTGAGAAGCCCCAGGCTCGCCATGGCGTTCAGGAGCATCTCGGTGGCCCGGGGGTCGAGGGCGCGGGCGGCCGCCACCTCGTCGGCCGTGGCGCCGTGCGCCAGGGGAGCGAACAGGTCGAGCAGCACGGCCGCGTGCAGCACCCGGGCGTTGCAGTACGCGCCGCTCAGGGCCTCCAGCTGGGAGAAGTCCACGGTGTTCCGGAAAAGGGCGGCCCGCTACCCGGGCCGGACGAGGGTCACGATCAACAGGCCGATGAGGGTCAGCCCGATGGTGCCGTGGACGGCCGAGAAGACGGCCTTCTTCTGGTCCGCCGGGTGGGCCGCCAGGGCCTTGAGCTTGGTGTGCAGCAGGGCGTGCAGGCCGAGCAGGAGCACCACCAGCGCCATCTTGGCGCGGAACCACCCCAAACTGCCGTAGGGCAGGGGGCCGGTGGCCAGGAGCCCCATGGCGGTGATCAGGGTGATCACCATACCGGGGACGGTCACCAGCCAGTACATGCGCCACTCCACCCAGGCGAACCGGGGCTGGACCTCCGGGGCCTCGGCCGTGTGGTACGCCGCCATGCGGGAGATGGAAAGAAGCCCGCCCGTCCACAGGACGATGCCGAGCAGATGAAACGTCAGCCACCAGGCCATGCGATTTCCCTCCGGTCCGTCCGTGGACCGTATGTGCCTACTCGAAGGTCATGTCCTCGGTGCCCGCCACCAGGAGGAACGGCTCCCCCCACTGGTCGGCGGCCGCGAGGTCCCACTCGCCGTCCCCGGTCTCGGGGCTGAGGCGCAGGCCCCACTCGCCGCCCCGCACCAGCCACGAGACCCCGGCGCCGGAGTCGGCCACCTTCTGGGCCACGGCGGGCACGGGGCCGTCCGGGCCCCAGCCGGTCACCCGGCAGCGCACGCCGTCCTCGGCGTGGTAGACCACGGCGCGCACGCGCCGTGCCAGGGACAGCGCCTCGAAGCGCATGAGGCCGCACCCGGTGCAGTTGGGGTTGTCCTCGACGGATACGACCATCGCTCCCTGCTTCGCCTTCCGACCGATTCGGGCCCGATTGCGGGTAGTATACGGGCTCATTCCCGCCCGCGCCTCCGCGTGACGGAGGCCGTTTGTCCGGAGCGCCGTGGCCCAAGCCCTCGCCATCGCCACCTGGAACGTCAACTCCGTGCGCATGCGCCTGGAGCACGTATTCCGCTTCCTGCACGAGCATTCCCCGGACATCCTGTGCCTGCAGGAGCTGAAGGTGGAGGAGAAGAGCTTCCCGTTCGACGAGTTCGCCCGGCGCGGCTACCGCGTCGCCGCCGCGTGCCAGAAGACGTACAACGGCGTGGCCATCGTCTCGCCGTACCCCATCGAGGACGTGGCGGTGGGCTTCGGTGCGGACGCGGGCGACAACCCCGCGGGCGACAACCCAATGATTGCGGAAGCCCGCCTGGTCGCCGCCACGGTGCGCGGCGTGCGGGTGGTGAGCGCCTACGTGCCCAACGGCCAGGAGGTGGGATCGGACAAGTACCGCTACAAGCTCGACTGGATGGCGCGCCTTTCGGACCTGCTCGCCCATCACGGCGACCCCGAACGGCCCCTCACCCTGTGCGGCGACTTCAACGTGGCCCTGGAGGACCGCGACGTGCACGACCCCAAGGCGTGGGAGGGGCACGTCCTGTTCTCACAGCCCGAGCGCGAGGCGGCCGGGCGGTGGCTGGGGTGGGGGCTGTCGGACTGTTTTCGCCGCCACCACGAGGGGGACGGGCTGTTCTCGTGGTGGGACTACCGGCAGGGCGCGTTCCCCCGCAACCAGGGGCTCCGGATCGACCACGTGTGGGCCACGCGTCCGCTCTACGAGCGGTGCAGCGCGTGCGAGATCGTCAAGGAGCCGCGGTCCTGGGACAAGCCCTCGGACCACGCCCCGGTGGTGGCGATTTTCGAAGGGGTGGATTGACAAGGACTAAATCCGTACAATGCGGCCGCTTTCAGGCGATTAGGTGATGTACCGGGCCCACGGAAACCCCCGTGGGACCTAGGAAGAGGGCACCGCCATGCGTGAAGACGCCAACGGAAGGCGACGCGCGCGGACCACCGGGAGACGGCCCACCGGCCTGTGGCTCATCGCAGCCGCGGCCCTGGCGCTCGCCGCCGCACCGGTTCGCGCCGAATCGGAGGCCCCGCACGGCGGTGGCCATTGGGGCTACACGGGGGAGACCGGGCCCGCCCACTGGGGCGAGGTTTCCGAGACCTGCGAGGCCGGGCGGGAGCAGTCGCCCATCAGCATCGGGCGGACCTCCCATGCCGACGCCGCGGCGCCCCGGATGGAGTACGACGCCACGCCCCTCAAGATCGTCAACAACGGCCACACGGTCCAGGTCGACTACGGTGCCGGCTCCAGGCTGGTGACCGACGGCAAGACCTACCAGCTGGCCCAGTTCCATTTCCACAGCCCCTCCGAGCACCAGACCGAGGGCATGTCCCACGCCATGGAGGTGCACCTGGTGCACAAGGCCGAGGACGGCTCCCTGGCCGTGGTGGGGCTGCTGCTCGACGAGGGCGCCGCCAACCCGTTCCTGGAAAAGATCTGGCCGAAGCTCCCCTCCGAGGTGAACCACGAGGTGGAAGTGCAGGGTGCGTCGGTCAACGTGGCCGAGCTGCTGCCGGAGCGGCCCGGCTTCTTCGCCTACGAGGGCTCGCTCACCACGCCGCCGTGCAGCGAGGGCGTGCGGTGGTTCGTGATCGACACGCCGGGCACGGTGTCCAAGGCCCAGGTGGAGCGGTTCCTCGGCCTGGTGCACGAGAACGCCCGGCCGGTGCAGCCCTTGGGCGGGCGCATGGTGGAGCACCGGATGTAGGCATGCGGCAACGGCCCCCGATGGACGCGAATGGCTTTGTGATGTGTGTGATGAGGTCCCGGCGCTGACGACCAACGGCGGCGGGTCCTTGCGGCGCTGGGGCGGAGACGTCACCGGCACCGAGGCCCGGCGGGGCGCGGCAACGGACTGTGTGTTGCCCCGCCGGGCCTGACGTTTTCCGTACCCCCATGAAACACCGGGTGACCGACCGGGCCGGGCGCGACGCGTTCCTGCACGTCGTGCGCAATGCCCCCCTCGTGAGCGTGGACCTGATCGTGGAGAACGATCGGGGCGAGGTGCTCCTGGGGTTGCGCAACAACGAGCCGGCGCGGGGCGCGTGGTTCGTGCCCGGCGGCCGCGTTCTGAAGGGAGAGCGCATCGTGGAGGCGATCGCCCGCGTCGCCGAGGCCGAGCTGGGGGTCCGCGTGGACGGCGCCCGGGCGGCGTTCGTGGGCGTCTTCGAGCACCTCTACGACACGAACTTCGCGGGGGAGGCGGGCGTCGGGACCCACTACGTGGTCCTGGCGCACCGGGTTCGCCTGCCGGACGGCGCCAACCTGCGCGCCGACGCCCAGCACGGCGCGTTGCGCTGGTGGCCCGTGCCTAAGGCCGCCGCCGACCCGGGTGTGCACCCGTACACGCGGGCCTATTTCACGGGGTAGCTCCGGGGGCCCGCCCGGCGGCCCGGGGCTACGCGCCGCCGGCGAGGAAGTCGAGCAGCTTCCCGTCCTCCAGGACGCGCTGCAGGGCGCCTTCGAGGGCGCCGTTGACGGTGGCGGCCACGTCCTTGCGGGTCGGGCCGAAGGCCACCTTGCGGTGCTCGTTCACCTGGTGCGTGACCTCGTAGGTGCCGTCGGCGCGCCGGGCGACCGCCCGCAGGGCGGCGGTGGCATTGATGTCCGAGCTGCCGAAGCCGGCCAGGACGCCGTGCTCCAGCAGGCGCACCTCCACCGTCAGGGAGCGGCCGCCGCCGTCGCCCGGTCCGGGACGGAAGCCCTGACGCTCCAGGCCGTTCACCACCTGGGTGCGCACCGCCTCCACCACGTCGTTCTTGATCGGGTACTGCTCCCGCGCCACCCGCACGGACGGCACGGCCTCGGCCCCCGCGGCCGGCCGGGCGTCCACCACCCGGACCGCCACGGCGGCGAACTTGCCCACCGGGTGCTCGGCGACCTTCGGGACCGGGTTCAGGGAAATCGGCTGGGGCGCGTGGGCGCAGGCCGCGGCGAGCAGCAGGAGGGACGGTCCCCACCACCACACCCCCCGGCCCGCCGCCCGTCCGCCGTAAATGCCCCGGATCACCCCGCTACTCCCTTTGCGCGATGATCTGGGCGCGGGCGCTGCGAGCACGCTCGTTCACCCGCTCGCGGTAGAGGTGGACGCGGAAGCCCGCTCCGGCCGGGCCGGGCCGGAAGGCGTCCAGCAGCTCGTTGTGGTCGAGGGCGAACTCCTTCCGTCCGGGCGTGCCCCAGCGGGTGTGGCCGTCGATCAGGAAGGTTTCGTACACGAGGAACCCCCCCGGCCGCACGGCCCCGGCGATGGCGGGCAGCAGTGGCCGGTGCAGGAAGTAGAAGACGCACACGAGGCCGAACGCCGCCTCGGGCAGGGTGGCGCCGTCCGCCTCCAGGTCCGCCTCCCGCAGGTCGACGGCGAGGCCCCGGGCCTCGGCATCGGCGCGCGCCGCGGAAAGGCCCTCGCCGTCGCGGTCCAGGCCGGTCACCTGGAAACCTCGCCGCGCCAGGTACAGGGCGTTGCGGCCGCGGCCGCAGGCCACGTCAAGGGCCGTCTTGTCGGGGGCCGTGGCGAGCAGGTCGATGTGCTCGACCAGCAGGGTGGCCGGCTGGTCCTCGTGGCCGTGCGCCACCGGTTACGTACCCGTCACGGTCATTCGACGGTGACGGGCATCTGAAATGAACGCGCGCCGGTCATTCAACCGTCACGCTCTTGGCGAGATTCCTCGGCTGGTCCACGTCGCAGCCGCGCAGGACGGCGATGTGGTACGCGAGGAACTGTAGCGGCACGCAGTAGAGCAGCGGTGAGAGCAGGGGGTTGGAGGGCGGCACGACGATCACGTCGTCCACCCGCGAGGCCAGCTCCTTGTCGCCCTCGCCCACCAGGCCGATCACGATGCCGTCCCGTGCCTTCACCTCCAGGGCGTTGCTGACCACCTTGTCGTACAGGGGCCCGGGGGGCGCCAGGGTGACCACCGGCATGTTCTCGTCGATCAGGGCGATGGGGCCGTGCTTCATCTCGCCGGCGGCGTAGGCCTCGGCGTGGATGTAGCTGATCTCCTTGAGCTTCAGGGCCCCCTCGAGGGCGATCGGGAAGTGTGGCCCGCGCCCCAGGAAAAGGAAGTCGGTGTGGCGGAAGTAGCGCTTGGCCATCACCTGGATCGTGGGCTCGTGGCCCAACAGCCGCTCCACCAGCCGGGGCAGGCGGGCGAGGTCCTCGATCAGCTTGCGCCGCTCCTCCGCCGGCACCGTGCCGCGCACCTCGGCGAGCTTCAGCGCCAGCAGGTAGAGGGCCACCAGCTGGGTGGTGAAGGCCTTGGTGGAGGCCACGCCGATCTCGGGCCCGGCGTGGGTGTAAACCACGCCGTCCGAGCCGCGCGCGGCGGACGAGCCCACCACGTTGCATATGGCGATGACCTTCGCCCCCTTCTTGCGCGCCTCCTGCATGGCGGCGAGGGTGTCGGCGGTCTCGCCCGACTGGGTGATGACCAGGACCACGTGGCTGCGCTCCACGATCGGGTCGCGGTAGCGGAACTCGGAGGCCACGTCCACCTCCACCGGCAGGCGCGCCAGGGACTCGATCATGTACTTGCCCACGAGCCCCGCGTGCCAGCTCGTGCCGCAGGCGACGATGGTGACCTTGGTCACGGCCTTCAGGTCGGGGTCGGAGATCTTGAGCTCGGGCAGCACCACCGCGTCGCGCTCGGGGCTGATGCGCCCCAGGATCGTGTCGGTGATGGCCGTGGGCTGCTCGTGGATCTCCTTGAGCATGAAGTGCTTGAACCCGGCCTTCTCGGCCATCACCGGGTTCCACATCACCGTGTCCGGCTCGCGCTGCACCTCGCGCCCCTCCACGGTCGAGAGCGCGACCGCCTCGGGGGTGAGCACGGCCACCTCGCCGTCCTCCAGGTAGACCACACGGCGGGTGTGGGCCAGGATCGCGGGGATGTCGGAGGCGATGAAGTTCTCGCCCGTGCCCAGGCCCACCACCAGGGGACACGCCTTCTTGGCGGCGTAGAGGACGCCGGGGGTGTCCTCGCACACGACCCCGAGGGCGTAGGCCCCCTGGATCTCGCCCAGGGCGGTCCTGAGGGCGTCCTCCACCGGGAGGCCCTTCTGCATGTGGCCGTCGATCAGGTGCGCGATCACCTCGGTGTCGGTTTCCGAGGCCATCTGGCGGCCCTGGGAGAGCAGCTGGTCGCGCAGGGAGATGAAGTTCTCGATGATGCCGTTGTGCACCACGGCGATCTTCCCCACCCGGTGCGGGTGGGCGTTGGGGATCGAGGGCCGGCCATGGGTGGCCCAGCGGGTGTGGCCGATGCCGATGGGGGCGGTGTGGTCCTTGCCCACGAGGAGCGCCTCGAGGGCGCTCAGCTTGCCCTCGTTGCGCTCCACCGTGATGTGGCCCTCCTTGGGGATGAAGGCGATCCCGGCGGAGTCGTAGCCGCGGTACTCCAGGCGCTTGAGCCCCTCGATCAGCAGGGGCACCGCGTTGCGGGCGCCCACGTATCCGATGATGCCGCACATGGGGGTCTTCTCGGTCGATCCCTCAGAACAGCCCGGCCCGGCGCGCCTGCGCCGCGCCGAGGTGGTCGAACGCCTTGGGCGTGGCGACGCGCCCGCGGGGGGTGCGCTCCAGGTAGCCCTCCTTGAGGAGGAACGGCTCGTACACGTCCTCGATCGTGTCCTTGGACTCGGAGATCGCCGCCGCCAGGGTGTCCACCCCCACCGGCCCGCCGTCGAATTTCTGGACGATCGCCCCCAGCAGCTTGCGGTCCATCGGGTCGAGGCCGCCCTCGTCCACCTCCATCATGGCGAGGCCCATGCGGGCGGTCTGCCGGTCGATGACGCCGGAGCCCTTCACCTGGGCCACGTCGCGCACCCGGCGCAAGAGGCGGTTGGCGATGCGGGGGGTGCCGCGGGAGCGCTGGGCGATCTCGCCCGCGCCGTCGTCGTGCAGCTCCACGCCCAAAAGGCGCGCCGACCGCCCCAGGATCTCCACCAGCTCGGCGGCGGTGTAGAACTCGAGGCGCGCGATGATGCCGAACCGGTCGCGCAGGGGGCCGGTGAGCAGCCCGGCGCGGGTGGTGGCGGCCACCAGGGTGAAGGGGCAGAGGTCGATCTTCACGCTCCGCGCGCCCGGCCCCTGGCCGATCACGAGGTCGAGGGTGTGGTCCTCCATGGCCGGGTAGAGGACCTCCTCGACGGCCGGATTCAGGCGGTGGACCTCGTCGATGAACAGCACGTCGCGGGGCTGGAGGTTCGTCAGGATCGCGGCCAGGTCGCCGCCGTGCTCGATGGCCGGGCCGGAGGTGGCCACCATGTTGACCTGAAGCTCGGCCGCCACGATGTGGGCGAGGGTGGTCTTCCCCAGCCCCGGGGGCCCATAGAGGATCAGGTGGTCGAGCACCTCGCCGCGCTCCCGGGCAGCGGCGATGAAGACCGTGAGGTTGTCCTTGATGGCCGTCTGCCCCACGTACTCGGCGAAGGTGCGCGGCCGCAGGGCGGGCTCGACGCGGACCTCGGACGGCGCTGCGGGTTCCGGGCTCACGGCGCGGGTGACCGGGGTGGAATAGGAAGGGGTCTGGGCCAGGTCGGGCTGCATCGGACGCCGGAATCGGGGTCAGCGGCGGAGGACCACCGGAGAGGCGGCCCGGGCGCCGGTCCCGGGGGGGCGGGAACGGCCGGCCCCTAGAATAGCACGCGCGCGCGTTCCCTCAAGGGGTCCGGGCGAGGGAGGCGAGGCCCTTGCGCACCAGCTCCTCCAGGGACGCCGCCTCGCCTTCTGCGGCGGCGGACCTTACGGCGGCCTCGGCGCGGGCGCGCGTGTAGCCCAGGTTCACCAGGGCCGAGACGGCGTCGTCCAGGGGGCCGCCGGAACCGGGCGCCGCAGAAGGC
>Ga0210111_1000435_pt1 | contig 10972 bp, 8 predicted proteins | sample China_Galinas_PW_6_FD_185520 | JGI IMG/M metagenome (GOLD analysis project Ga0210111, IMG submission 185520) | Wetland microbial communities from San Francisco Bay, California, USA, that impact long-term carbon sequestration - China_Galinas_PWC_D2... | ecosystem: Environmental > Aquatic > Marine... | reverse complement strand
GCACTGACGGCGAGTGGACCGAGCCCTCGGACGAAGAGAATCCCATCTTTACGGAGGAGGGTGCCTGGTACGAGCCGTGGGGTATTATCAAACCACTGCGCTACGGTGAGAATCCGCACCAGAAGGCGTCTTTCCTTCACGAATGTGAGAGCTGTGAGGAGTGCGACGGCGTCATCACGCCCTTGCACGTGGTCAGCGGCGACGAGGTTTCGTACAACAATTACCACGACGGGCATGCGGCGCTCGAGCTCACGAAGGAACTGACGCGGGCCTACGAAGGCCAGAAGGGACTCGGCAAAGCCGTCGTGTTCGTCAAGCACACGAACGCGTGCGGAGCAGCCGTCGGGGCGGATCCCATCGAGACCTACGCGAACGCCTACGGGGGCGATGCCAATGCCGCCATGGGCGGCGTGCTGTGCTGTAACTTCCGCGTCGACGATGACTTTGCCGCCAAGGTCATGGCTACCTACGACCTTTGGGGCAAGCAGGCGGGTGCAGGAGGGTTCTTTGTGGAGGTGTGGATCGCTCCACGGTTCGCACGGTCCGCCATTGATCTCGTCCAGAAAGCCAAGGCATGGGGAAAGCGCGTAAGGCTCATCGCAGTAGGTGACATGATGGAGACGCCGGAGGCCTGGGAGCCGAGAATGCTCCAGGTGTCAGGTGGGTGGCTGGCCCAAGAGCAAGATGCCCTGGGCTTGAACGAATCCGACTGGCGGGTTGTCACGGATCGGAAACCGACCGATACGGAGATGTCCGATTTGCAGCTTGCGTGGCTGATTTGCAAACATACCAAGAGCAATGCCATCACGATTTGTAAGAACCACACAATGATCGGCAACGGCGCCGGCCAGATGAGTCGCGTGATGAGCTGCCGCATCGCTACGTGGATCGCGGAAGAAAACGGACACGCTGAAGCCCTCAAAGGAAGTGTCGCCGCCTCGGACGCCTTCTTCCCGTTCCGGGACGGACCGGACATATTGGCCAAAGCGGGCGTGACGGCGATCATCCAACCGGGAGGCTCCAAACGCGACGAAGACACCATCCAGGCCTGTAACGCACAAGGCGTAGCCATGGTGCACACGGGTGCGCGACACTTCAGGCATTAGAGTGTATTCGGGGTAAAGGTAGCGCCACACGGCGGCCGTTGTCCCGGCGAATCAAGCCACCGGACCGCATCGTTGAATAGGGCTTGCTCCAGCCGGTGGCGGAATTGCCCACACCGGCACAGTCCCTATAATCACCCGCTGGCGCTGTGGGAATGATCTTCGATCATGAAACTCTACACGAAGAGCGGCGATGACGGTACGACCGGTCTGGCCGACGGTTCGCGCGTGCGGAAAATCGACCTGCGCGTCGCCGCATACGGCGACCTCGACGAAACAAACGCGGCCATTGGCATGGCGCGGGCGGTTTGTGACCACGACGAACTGCACGAGCAGCTGGGGCGGGTCCAGTCGCACCTATTCACGATCGGCGCGGAACTGGCGGGAACGCGCGAAACGAGCGGCATGACGTTCATTGACGACACGACGATTTCACAACTCGAAGCATGGATCGACCAGGCCGCGGATGAGACGACGCCCCTGAAAAACTTCGTTCTGCCGGGCGGTACACCGTTGGCCGTCGCGCTGCACATGGCCCGGTGCATTTGCCGTCGCGCAGAACGCACGGTCGTCTCCGCCACGGTACCCTGTGACGTTCGCCCGGAAATCCTGCGGTATGTCAACAGATTGAGCGATTATCTCTTCGCCGCGGCGCGGCTGTCGAACCACCGAAGCGGCCATCGGGAGACTACGTGGCCGGTCGGCAGCTAGGGAAGCGAGAGATCCGCGAAAGGTGCCGGCGAACCGCCGCGCCGGCCAGGCGTAGGAAACGACGAACTTTGAATTGCTCGTTCCATGAGCCTCATGCGTATTCGCAACCCGAACGCCCTGGCCCCGCTGCACGTGGTTCTGCTCTGCGTGCTGGCCGTCACCCTTCTCGGCGGCTTCCTTTTTTTGAGCGCGGCAGAATCAAAAATACTGGTTGACGGCGCACGGGAATGGCATGAGGAATCACCGCTTCGTGCCGTCGTGCAGACTCTCTGTCTGAACTATCGCTTTCCGACGATTTATGGCGGCGCCGTCAAAGCGTTTCTACTGGGGCTGGGCGCTGGACTTGCGTTGATAGCCCTCAGCGTGGGATTCGGCGTGCGGTCGATTGACGATGCGGAGTTCGGAGATTCCGCCGATTCCGCGGCTTCTTACAACGGCGAGAGTACGGCGTCACGCGGCGCTGTCATCACACCACGATTTGGGGGAGCAGGCAACGCGACGGCGGTCCCGCTCACCAGCGCTCAAATCTTTGCCCTTCTCTATTTACTCTGGTCATTCGCCAGTAGCCGTTGGTCGTCCGCACCGCACCTGGCCGTGGGTGGATCGGTTTTGCTGACGATCTCTTTCCTGTGGTCCTATGCGCTGGGGCGTGGTCTGAGTCCAAGGGCCGCACGGGTCGGAAGTGTCTTCATGGTGGCGGTAACGTGCGCCACGGCGGCCATCGCCGTGTGGTATTATTATGGGCGGAACCCGACGCTTCGTGCCAAATTCCCATTCGGCAATCCCAATTTTCTCGCGGCCTGTCTGATTCCCGGTATTCTCTTGTCCATCTCGTTCCTTGGCGAGACGGCTAGCCGGGCGATCGGTCGCGATCCAAAGCGGAACTACGGGATCGCCGTCTTATCGGCGATTACGTTGGCGATTGCCCTATGGGCCTTCGCATTGACGAAGTCACGCGGTCCGATGGTGGGCCTGCTCCTTGGTGGTGCCACGTTTTTGACGCTATCGCTTCCGCGACGGTGGAAACTCATCCCTCTTGGCGCCGCCGCGATGATGACGGTGGCCGGCACACTCTACTTCGTGTCGCTTCGAGACCGGCCGGAAGAAGAGGCCCGTGGCAGTACCATTCGCTTTCGCCTTTATGCGTGGCGGTACGCATGGGACATGTTCAAGCAAAAACCACTGCACGGTCACGGCCAGGGCGGCTTCACGCTGGCGGGGGACGCCCATGCGGTAGACGACGTTCTTGACGATCCGGAGACACTGGGCTCGCGCATCGCGCATGCGCACAGCGAATGGCTCGAAATCCTGGCGGATCTCGGTCTCCTGGGGCTGATGCTCATCGCGGCGGCGCTGATCGCCACATTCCGTGACGGCATGCTCATCCTCCGGCGCGGCCCTCCCATATGGCCGCTGATCGGACTTCTCAGCGCGCTGGTCGCCCTGTGTGTAGAGGAAAGCGTCAGCGTGGGTCTGCGCGTGTCGGGTGTGCCGATCGCGTTTTTTACCGTGCTCGGTCTAATATGGGCGCTGTCCCGGTCCCCCGATCAACACCCCCACATGTTCTCCCGTACCAAGCGGCGCCGCCACATCGCGAGTGTCACAGGGTGCCTTGCCGGTGTGGCGATCATCTTGACCATGCAGCAGGAATTCCTCGGCGCACACGACGCCTATGAAGCGGACCTGGCGATCCAGGAAGGCCGTGTGGATGAGGCCGTGGCACTTGCGGACATGGCGCCGTCGCGCCTCAACCCGCAACGAGCCCTGACGGATCAACTCCGTTTGGTCGAGGCCCACATGCTCTCGGCGAGAAAACTGCAACAACGTGCCGCGGAGCGGGAGGCGCGCGCCCACCAGGGCGACCTGGTCGACCGCACGGTCCTCGATCTGGCGGACCAAGACCGGCGGCGAAGCGACAACGACTGCATTATCGGCAGCGGCCATCTACGAGAACTCGTGCAATGGTCCCCCAGTTTCCTGAACCACGGCCGCATGGAATACTGGCTTAACGTCACCATGGCGCGGAACGCCGCTGCACGCCAAGATGCCAATGCCGAAAAGCTGGCCCTACAAAATGCCGCAGTCGCTATCAAACGGGAGATGCGCAGACAGCCCTTCCAGCCAATTCTGGCCGTGGAATACTTGGATATCGCCAGCGAGGACCTGCCACTCGAGGAGAAGATCTTAATCTTGGCGCGACCACTACGGCACAACGACCTCACTACGCTCTATGTCCAGGCCCTGGCACAAGTCACCTCCAATCCGTCATTTGAAACGGAATTCGACCGGATTCTGCGGCGTGCATTCGAAACCACACGTGCCATCGCCGCACGCGGTCCTCCACCGGCGGTCGATGACGAATGGGGTCCCGAGACCTTGCGGATTGCCGCGGTCATTCATTTTCGACGCGGTGATTATGACGCGGCCACCGATGCCCTCGTCGTGGCGGCATCCGCATACGATCGGTTGGCATCGCGGGCCGCCATCGGCGCTGCCAGTTGCTACAAGGAACTGGCAGACTCGCGGTTCTTCGGCCATCCCAACGAGCCGCAACTCGCGATTGCCTGTGCTGACCGCGCGCTGGATCTGACACCCGACTCCCTGCCCGGACGTAGACTTCGACAGAGTATTCGTAGTCGGCTCGTCGACTATCATCTCGCATCCGGCCAGGAGGATGCGGCGCGCAGCATTCTCAGGGAAGACACGTCGCGGGACGATGTGTTGAAGACCGAAGTCGGGCTGCGCTATCGGAATCTATGCGACGTCTTGTTGCGGCGCCGGCTTGCACAGATACTCAGGAAAGCCCCCAATGAAATAGTCCCCAAACTTCAGGGCTGGCTGAATCGATCGCTAGAGTTGGTACCCAACGACCCCGTCACTCATTTTCTGGCCGCCGATCTCGCCTTCCACACCGGCGACTACGCCGCGACCGCGGCACAACTGCGACAAGCTCTGGATCTTGGCATCGCACCGGAAACGGCGTACCAGTTTCTCCTGGTCGCACGAGAAAAAAAACCGGACCAGCCGGATCTGGAGGGCGTCTGGCAAGAGCTCACCGGAGGCCAGGAAATGCAGCCTGATCAGCCACCCGGCGACGCTCGCGCTGGAGAGCCAAACGGCGAGACTCGAAAACAACAAATCGAAGAATAGTGATCGCCGTGGGGCGCGCGGTGCACCGCGGGAGGATTGCCTCTTCCGACCAGAGATCTTAGAGTACATCCTGGCAGAGAGATTCCGGAGAGAGGTGGCAGTCATGCGTGCAAAGATCATCCTCTTGGCAAGCGGTCTCTCCGTGGGCATAGCTACCGCGATTGTGTCCCTGGGAACGGATTCGACACCGGCCGCAAATACCGCCCCACCTCGCGATCATCTGGAATGGGGCGTGTATCAAATCCTCTGGTCGCGAAGCTACTCCACGCAACTGGAAAACGAATTGTCCAAGTTCGCGTCGAAACCCGACTATGTCATGTTCTACCGCGATCTGCAGCGACCCTTTCCGAAATTCGCGGTGGACACAATCGCTGAACAGGGTGCGACCGCAATTGTATCGCTTGAACTCTGGTCTTGGCATGGTGGCCGGCAAGGGTCCTTCCTTACGCTGATCAATGATGGCCGGCTAGACGAATTCCTGCGTTCGTGGGCCGCGGACGCCAAACTGTATGGCAAGCGGGTGCTCTTACGTTTCGGATTTGAGTTCAACGGCGATTGGTTCAGTTGGTCTCTGGATCCCAAGGCCTATGTGCGGGCATGGCGCCACGCCCATGCGATCTTTCAGGAGCAAGGCGCATCCAATGTCCAATGGGTGTGGGCGCCCAACGTCGCAAGCTGTCCCGACACGCCGGAAAACGACATGCATCTGTATTATCCGGGTGACGATGTCGTCGATTGGGTCGGTGTGGACGGCTACAACTTCGGCGAGAACCACGACGAATGGCACGCGTGGCAGTCCTTCCACGAAATCTTCGATGAGGTCTTGAACGACTTTGGAAGGCGGTATCCCGGCAAACCGGTCGTGATCGCCGAGTTTGGCTGCGCACCCGGGCCGGCCGAAAAGCGAGCGAATTGGATTCGCGAGGCTTATCACGATCTGCAGAATCGATCCCAGGTCAAAGCTGTCGTCTGGTTCAACTACGACAAACGCCGCGAGCGAGAACCCAACTTCCGCGTAGACGCAACAGCCGGCGCCCTGGACGCCTTCAACAGAACTTTCGCTGCACCCCGTTGAATTCCGCCGACCCGGGCTTTTCCCATTCTGTCCTGCTTGCGTCCCTCCCTCACTCGCCCTAATTTATGCCCTCTTGCTATGCGTTGCGCGGAAACGCGAAGCGAGAGCATTCGAGACTTGAACGTGCCGGCACGCCGGCCGCTAAGAAGATGTGCAATGCCTGACACAACACACGAAACGCTGCCCTGTGGAATCGAATACGCGGTCATGCCACTGCCGGACCGCCATATCGCCTCGTTTCATATTCGTGTGCTCGCCGGCACGGCAGAGGAGGAAACCGCCCGCTTGGGCGTCGCGCAGATCGTCGAGGAGACGATCACCAAAGGCACCGCCAAGCGATCAGGCCGGGAGTTATCCGACGCATTCGACGCGATCGGGGCGGGCTGCAATAGTGGCACGGGGCGAGAAACCTCGACCTACTCCTGTACGGTGTTGCCCGGTCATTTCGAACGGGCATTGGCGCTCCATGCTGAATTCCTGAAGACGCCGACGTTTCCACAGGATGCGGTGGAGGTCAACGTGGCTTTGGCGAAACAGGAGCTTATCGGGCTCGAAGATGACGCCCACGCCCTCGCGGACAGGCTTCTCGATCGTCGAGCTTGGGGACCGATCCTCGGTCGGCACCCGCTTGGCGAAAAGGAGACGCTGGATCGAATCACGCGGAACGAGGTCGAAGCGCACTGGCGCAAACACTATCATGGCGGCAGGATTCTCCTATCTGTGGCCGGAGACGTAGATCCCAAACTCGTGTCCGATCACCTGCAATCCGCATTTGAGGGATTTGGAGATCCGGATGCTGCCGGGCGTGAAGCCTTCCCGACGGAATTCCAACCCGGCCGCTTTCATCAACACAAAGACCTGCAACAGCAGCAGATCGGCATCGGCTGGCCCGCCGTGAACGCCAAGCATGACCGCTTTCCGACGCAACAGGTGTTGCTCGGCATTCTGTCCGGCGGCATGGGTGCCAGGCTCTTCACTGAGGTGCGGGAAAAGCAAGGGCTGGTGTATTGGGTCAGCGCCTGGCAGGAGACGCCGCGGGACCACGGCATGTTATTCCTCGGCGCGTCGACCACGCCGGAACGATGCGACCAGACCTATAAAACGCTGCTGCGCGAAGTGGATCGGCTTAGCGAGGACTTGACGCAAGACGAACTCGACCGTGCCAAAACAGGCATTATCGCGAGCCAGGAAACAAAAGGCGATTCCACACGTTCGCGATGCAGCGAACTGTGCAACGATTTGTTCTTCTATGGCGAGCCGATTCCCATGGAAGACAAGATCGCCCGAATCGATGCGGTCAAAATCGACGATATCAAGGCGTACTTGGACGCCTATCCACGTGACAAACTCTGCGTGGTCACCGTCGGCCCCAGGGAATTAGCCGCGAACGGCAAAGGATAGAACGCGCGTGGCGCAACGGGATCGCGACAGGCGCTCGATGGAATAATGCAGAACCCTTACACCTTACATACGCTGGACAACGGTTTGCGCATCGTCATTGAAAAGATGCCGACCGTGCGCAGCGCCGCAGCCGGTTTTCTCGTACGCACCGGCGCGCGAGACGAAACCCCGGACGTCGCGGGCATTTCGCACTTCCTCGAACACATGGTGTTCAAGGGGACGGCCAAGCGATCCTGGCAAGATATCACAGCCGATTTCGACCGTCTCGGCAGTTCCTACAACGCCTACACGAGCGAGGACCGCACGATCTTCTACGGTTGGGTACGGCGAAACGACATTGTCAAGCAGATCGCTCTTCTCGCAGACATGATGCGTCCAGCCTTGCCGCCGGATGAGTTCGACATGGAGCGCAACGTCATCCTGGAAGAAATCGCGATGGCCAAGGATCAACACGACCACGTGGCTTTCGATTTCCTCCAGGAAAAAGTCTTCGCCGGCCATCCGCTCGCCTGGCCCATCCTGGGCTACGAAGAAACGGTCAGGGCTTTGACGCGCGACCAGATGTGGAACTACATGCAAAGGCGATACAGTCCGGAAAACATCCTGTTCGTCGTCGCCGGCCAGGTTGACGAGAAAGAGATTATCGCCGCGGCCGAAACGCACTGCGGCGATTGGACGCAAGCCGAATGCCGCACCGATCGCACGGTGCCGGAGATTCACGCCGGAGTGGACGTGCTCCGGACCGGGCAATTCCAGCAGCAGTTCGTCGCGTTGACCCTCCCCGCGTGCGGTGCGTCGGACAAGGACGCAGAGACCGCGGCCGCCGTGTCGACCATCCTGGGCGGCGAGAACTCGCGTTTTTACTGGAATATCGTGCAGGCCGGCATCAGCCCGCGGGCCGGCGCTTACCATCTCGACTACGCCGACACCGGCGTGTTGATTCTCTACGGTGCGTGCAACCCGGAAAATGTGGAGACGCTCGTGGAGGCCATGCGGAAGGAAGCGAAACTTATCTGCACGGAGCGTGTAAAAGACATCGAGGTGGATCGGGTCAAGACGCGCCAGCGAACGTCGCTGGCCGTCGAGAGCGAGGCACCCTACTATCGCTTGACGCAGTTGATGGACGATATGGAGTATCGTGGCGGGCCGCGGACCGTCGACGCCATGCTCGCCGACGTGGATGCGATTACCGTCGATTCCATCAGCGCGTATCTGGAGCGGTTCCCGGCGGACGCAGAGGGTCACCTGGCCAGCGTAGGACCGCGGCAGTGGCCCAATGGTGCGTAGCCGTCTGTCTTCCGCGTTTCCACCGACGCGAGCAAGTGAACCAAAGCGCCGTTCTACCGGCATTGAGGAGAGGGAAGCCAAACGAGCATGAGTTCTTCGCAGCCGCTCGACATTAAGGTCATCTACAGCGCGTCGAAGCGACCCCAAAAGCCGAAGCGCCGTCCGGCGCCGGCCCGCGCACCTAAGACAAGAGCCAAGACATCCAAAGCACCCGCGATTGACGTGAGCGCGACGCCCGCGTTGGCAAGGCAAACGGGAACGCGCCCATGGATCGTGCTTGCCGTGTTCAACATTCTGATCGCCGGAGCTATGTACTACGGCATTTGGTGGCAAGCCGACAAGATGATCAACGTCCAGATGCTGCTGAATACCCCCATTCCGGGCGCGGACGCCGACCAAATAGCCAACATGATGTTTCCCGGCGGTGCGCCGGACCCGAACTCCGATATCAACCTCGCTCAAACAGCGGACGAGGAAAAGCCACTCTTCACCGGCGAAGCCGCAGCGTTCCTTATCGCCGGTTCTGCGTATGGTTGGGAGGCGGTCTCCACGATCGCGTTATGCATCCTCGCACTGAGTGCCGGCACCTCCATCGGCCGGGGTACGGGCTCGCGATGGCGTAGAATCGGCGTGATCCTCGCGGTGGGCGGCGCGCTTTGGATGGCGTACGTGACGTATGACACCTGGACGCGTTACAAGTTGGGCTACCAATCCAGCCATCTTCGAGCAGGTATGGGTGTGCTCGTACTGTGGTTCGTGTTGGTTGGTATTGCGGTAGACCGCGGGCATCGAAAGTGGCTCAGACGCGGCGCATGGTCGCTGATCGTGGCCGGCTTGGTGACGGGGCTGGCACTCTTCGTTGGCAATCAATGCGATGCAATTGGCGACGAATGGGCAACCCCAAAGGTGCTGATCGTCGCGTTCGTGGCACATTCTCTGTACGGCTGGATTCTCCTGCCGGTATCGGCTCGACTCAAGGCATGACGGGATACCGTAAGGTGGTCAGTACCTCACCCGTCACAGGCTGTCGGAATACTCCGAAAGAGCACGCACGAGACGGTACTTTCGGATGTCGGGACCCAGTCTCTGGGCGCGAAAGTGCCCTCTGGAGCCCTGTCGGAATACTCAATGTGCATTATTCCGACAGCCTGGTCAGGAAGCGGCCACCACCGGAAAGCTGAGTGCGGGTGGCAATCATGCCATTGAAGTATGTCGTCGGCGAATTCCTTGCGCTGTACACTCAATTGAACCGATGGGCACCGCACGAGAGCGCGCATTTGGCAAGTGTAGCGGAAAACCCATCGAGTCGTCCGGCGAAAACGAGGCTACAATAGCTTCAAGCGAATAGAGCTTGCGCTAAGGGGACTTCGCCATGGCATTCATTCCATACATCTCGGATGAAGACGCATCGCCCGAGCTGCGAGCGTTGTATGATCGCTACCGCGACCCGGACGGACACGTGGACAACATCCTGCGCATTCACGGCCCCAATCCGCCCAGCCTGGAAGGACATTATCAGCTCTACAGCACGCTGATGCGCGGCAAATCGGATCTGTCGCGCGCCCAACGCGAGATGATCGCGGTGGTTGTGTCATCGATCAACGAATGCCATTACTGACTGCAACATCACGGGGCGGGTCTCCGTAGGCTGACGAAGAACGACGAACTGGTGGCAGCGCTAACGCAGGACTACCGCACGGCGGCCATCGATGCCGCCGACCTGGCGATGCTCACGTTTGTCGACAAACTCACCCGCACGCCGTCCGCCATGACGCTTGGTGACGTCGACGAGCTGCGCGAAGCGGGATTCAGCGACCCCGCCATCCTCGACATCTGCCAGGTGGCCGCGTATTACGCCTTCGTCAACCGCCTCGCTGACGGCCTTGGCGTGGAGCTGGAGTAAAGTAGCCCATCCAGCAGTGTTGGTGGTGCTTGCGATCAGACTTGGTGCGGCCGGGCCGCACCCTACGCTGTTCGATCACTCCTACTCGACCGTCACCTTCGCGTTTTCGACGATGACGGCGTACGAATAGCCCGCACCGAAATCTCTATCCAGCGCGAGCGTACCTTCGATCACCACCGTGCTGCCCACCCCCGCATAGCCCGTTGGTGATGTCACAGTGATGTCGTTCGTGCCCGACTCACCGGTGCCGTCCTGGATGTGCAGCCAGTTCTTGCCGAGGATGCCACGGTTCGCTTTGACGACCCGGCCACGAAACTTGACAGGCTTGCCCTGAAGATCTGT
>Ga0210111_1000433_pt1 | contig 10990 bp, 3 predicted proteins | sample China_Galinas_PW_6_FD_185520 | JGI IMG/M metagenome (GOLD analysis project Ga0210111, IMG submission 185520) | Wetland microbial communities from San Francisco Bay, California, USA, that impact long-term carbon sequestration - China_Galinas_PWC_D2... | ecosystem: Environmental > Aquatic > Marine... | reverse complement strand
AGCGGGTTCGTGGTCTGAAGGTACTGTCCTCGTGCACGGACATCGTCGCCGAGCGGATCACTGTTGTTGGGCAGAGTGTCGATAATACCGTTCACTCCGGGGCGAATGATGACCCGCTCGAGCGGCGCGCTGATGCAACGCGACGTGAGGCAGTCCAAGTTGACCTCACAGACGACGCCAGGGGAGTCCTCGCAGACGCCGGCGCAGAGGCCATTGAGGTCGTCATCGCGCAGGCACTCGCCCGCCAGACGGATCTGCTGATCGTCTCCCGCCGCCGTGGTCGAACCCCTGCGGTCTCCCGGACTCGCCGCATCGCCCACGACGATGTCGTCGGTTGTCGGGACGCTTTCGAGCTGGCCGTCCGGTCCCGGCGCGATGACGACGGCGTTGCTGCTACCCGCAAACTTTCCAGGAGCGAGTACCTGAACGTCGTCACACGGCGTGGGACGACTGCAGATTCCGACATCCGTGTCATCGTCTTCGCAAAGACCCGAGGTGCTCGGGTTCGGCCCCTGGCATTCGATATCGTTCGTGCAGGGCGCGAGATTGTTCACGCCGCCCTGGCACCGTCTCTGGGTCGGGCAGTCGCGGTCGAAGCGACACGGACTCCCGTCGTTCGCACCACCCAGACACTTGTTGTCGGGACAGGCGAGACTCTGCGCGGTCCGGTCCGGACCCGCAACGATGTCGTTCACGGGGTCGAGGATCGCCGCCTGCGTGAGCCAGCCGAGAACCTCGTCGGCATCATTCACGAGGTCGCCGTCGGTGTCGCGCCGTCGAGGATCGAGCCGATTGGCTGAGATGAGCGTGCTGCACGGCGTCGGGTTGCCGTCCGCGTCCCGATCGGCGACGTTGACGCAGCTCGCGCCGGGGCAGGATTCCGCGACAGAGGCCGGAGTCTCACAGGTGCCGCCTCCATCGCAGTCCGTGTCGTCGTTGCATACCGAGCCCTCCTTGGTACCCCCTTGACACCGCTTGAACACCGGGATGTTGGTACAAGATTGGCCGGCATTGGCTCCGCCGTCGCACTCGCATTGGACGCGGCGAATGTCCTGCTCCTCACGGTCGGTTAGGTCATCCCCATCGGAGTCCGGTAGCCGCGGGTCGGGATAGACGTGGCGGAGCGGGCTTCCCTCGACGCCCACATCCCAACCGACGCGGATCTCGCTGAAGTCGTCCAGGCGGTCACCGTCAGTGTCCTGGCGGGTATCCGAACTGCCGAAGAGGAACTCCACGTCGGAGATCAATCCGTCGCGGTCGAGGTCCTGAATGAACGAGAGACTGATCTGGTTGCCGGGTCTCACCTGGATCTTGCGGAAGTCGACTCCGAGCTGACTCGAATCCGTAAGCAGAACGGCCCAGAGACGGCCGAACTGACCGCGTTCGCGGCGTTTGAATCGGAAGAGCGCCTCCTGGCCGTCACAGGCCCCTGGGTCTGGACAATCCGAGTCTAGGGAGCACGGCACGCCGGGCCCGACAAAGACGTCGTCGCCGGCCGGCGCCGTATCGATAAAGCCGTTCGGACCGGGCAAGATGATGTCCGTTGCGAGGGACGCACCGAGCCCGGGCAGGACCACCTGGACGTCGTCGCTGAAGGGATCCCTGAGCGTGTCGACGATTCCATTGGGTCCCGGACGAATGGAGCTTGGCGTGTCTGGCCCGCAGGTAGACGTCGTCGCGTAGCCGGTCACCACCGCCGGGATGTCATCCCCCCTCACCCCGCTATCGAGGACGCCATCCTCGCCTGCGCTGATGACCACAGCCTCTGGTGGGAGTCCGTCGATCCCGAAGGGGATCAGCTGCTCGTCATCGCCCTGTGCGATGCTGTCGGAAGTTCCGTTCGGTCCGACGAGGATCCCGTCCGCCGGTACCTCCACGGCCGTACACACACCGGCGGGGCAGTCCGCGTCGTCGTCGCAGGACTCCCCAGCGCGATCGCCTCCGTCACACGAATCAGCGGTTTCGACAAGCGGCCGCCGGCTCGCTTCCAGAGTCCACACCGCAGGCACTTGCACCTTGCTCCGTCGCATGTTGAGGGTTTGCTCGAGGATGAACTCGAGGGGGAGCCCCGGGAGCGGGCCGGTGCCCGCAAAGTCACCAAAGCCTCCGACGATCTCGCCGCGGTTATTGCGAACAGGCGCCACGGCCACGAGGAACCGCTCCGGCTTTCCGTCCCCGTAGTCGATCGAGAGGCCCACCGTACGGTCACGCGCCGTCTGCGATGCGAAGGCGAAGTTTCGTCCGAACTCATCGGTGATGTCGTAGTTCGCGATCTCGAAGAGGAGACCTCGTGGATCGCGCATGAGGTCCTCCACAAGCGACGGAACGACGTCCCGGCTTGAGAAGAGAATCGGACCCAGGTCGCGGCCAAAGACTCCCAGATTAAAGACCGCGGCATCGCCGGTCACCAGCTCGCTGTTCGGGATGAGGGTGGCCACGGGGACGAAATTGGTCCGGCTGACCGGGTCTGGGGCGGAGACCGTGACCTCCAGGTTGGACAACGAGAACGCCACATCGCTCAAGTTTTTCAGGTGGACCAGGGCATCGACCCGGCCGCCGGTCACGTCTCGAGTCGAGGACAGTGAGTTGGTGACAGTGCGCCCCTTTGACAATGACGTTTCGAAGGCGTTGTTCATGGTCTGGGACGACTCTCGGCTGACCTGGAAGGACAGGCCGAAGTTGAGTCCCACGTCGACTTCTGTGAGTGCCACGGGCTCTGGAATCCCCACATCCGTTAGCCCGGAGGTCCCACCCTCGAATTTTCCGTTGACGTTGAAGCCGAGCTCGGCACCAAACGTCGTGGAAACCGTTTGCGTCGCGCTCGAGCTCACACTGGTGGTGGTGCTCGAGGACGTTTCCTGGGTCTCGCCCTCATCGTTGGTGAATGAGAAGGACTCCTCGAGGAGCAGGTTGAGCGAGTCGACGCCGATTCCCGGGCTCGGCAAGTCCGCAATGCGCGGATCGCGGTGCATCTCGAAGAGCTCTACACCGTCGTCGAATCCGTCGCCGTCGGAGTCGGCTAGCAAGGCGTTGGTCTTGAAGAACTCGACCTCGAGCACATCGTCGATGCCGTCATCGTCCGTATCCTGATCGTTCTGATCGCTGTAGATGTCGTTGTATTCGACGTCGTCCGTCAGTTGATCGGCATCCGTGTCGCCGCTGCGCGGGTCGGAGCCGATCCGACGCTCCTCGGCGTCGGTCACGCCGTCGCCGTCAGTATCGGCACTGAACGGGTCGCTGGATACCTCGCGTTCGATCGTGTCACCGTTGGTGAGCTCGACAGTGACCACGTAGCCGCGAAGCTCAGCGGCATCCGGAATCGTGTCACCGTCGGCGTCCGGGAGATCACACGGAGCGTCACCACAGGAGAACGGCGTGCCGGCGAAGATGGCCCGCGACGGGTCCACCAGAAGCTGCGGGGGGGCGAGCTGATTGCCGGAGAGGTCGCGCACGTTAATCGCTTGCAGGTGGTACGTCACCTCGTTTTGCGAAGCGGTCACGAGTTCGACAGCGTCCTGTTGTCCGCTGGCGAACGACGCGCTCATGACGGCGAGCGCGCCGACCTCAGGGTTCACGTTTTCTTGAACAATGACGTAGTTGCCGGCCACTTCGGCGCTCGGCCCCATCGGCTTGTTGAACACCACCAGGACGCCCGCGTTGCCGGTCGACGCCGCGCCGACCACGCGTGGCAGGGCGTCGGCACCAAGACCGGCCGGCCCGCCGTCAAACGAGAAGGTGGCGGAGTTGGCCGCCGGATCGATGAGGTTGCCTGCCTTGTCCTGGACGTTCGACACCGTCACGGTGTACAACACGTCCACGTGCTGCGGCGAGGTCGTCAGGACGACTTGCGTGTCGTACTTGCTGATCTCGGCGTCGATGACCGTCAGGTCCGGGGTGATCGCGAAGTTGACCGGGTTGGCGGCCTCGCTGTTCAGCGGTTCGCTGAAGGAGACGATCACCTGGGTATCGCTGATCGACTCCGCACGGACGACGCGCGGACCGATGTTGTCCACGGGCGGATTGCCGAAGAAGTTCGCGATGTTGCGTGTCGGATCGATGAGGCGGCGATTCGTCGCCATTCCGCAGATCGAGTTCAGGTAGAGACCGTCGTTGGTTTCGCGCAACTTGATGGCGTCGATCTTGAGCCCCGCCGGGAATGTCGGAATGTTCGCAAAGACGATATCGCCCGCGGTCAGCCCGGCGTTGACCGCGGCGAAGATGTCCGGCGTGTCGATGACGAAATCGTAGCCGTCCGACGTGTCGCTGGAGACGAAGAGCACGGGCAGATCCGAGCCGAACTGCATCTCGCGAACGCCAAGCACGACGTTTTCGGCCAACTCGGCTTGGTCGGCCGTGATGATCAGCTCTTCGTCGGCATCGGAGCCGTTTCCGCCGTCGATCAGCGAACTACCGCCGTTGCACAGCGGTCTGCGTACGCCGGCGCCGTATTCGTTGAGCCCGACCGATGCGCCGTCACCGGTCGCATCCGGGACCAGCGGCGCGGCACGATCGATGTTCGTGCGGGCGGCGAGTGTGAAATGGGAGGAGATACCCTCCGGATCCGTCGGTCGGAAGTTGCCTGCGCATGTCGTGCCCTGGGTTTGACTGTCGAGGAAGATGCGGCCGCCGTCGCTGCACGAGAACCGCCGCTTGATGTTCGTGGCGCGAATCTGATACTCGAGGTTCTCCTGCGGCGTGGTTGTCAGGATGACCGTGGTATGGTCATCCTGGATGGCGGCACCAGTGATCGTGATGTCAATGTCCGTGTTGCCATCCGGGTCGGCGATCTCGTAGAACGCGACAGTCTCGGCGCTTTGGCGGTCCATCTCGTTGCTGAACGTCAGCAGAATCTCGGTACTGCTGAGCGACACAGCGCTCTCAAGGAAGGGTTCGCGTTGGGAGGAACCCAGGAACCCGACCAGCCCGGTCGGGAGCGAACGTCCCACATTGATCGTGCCGGCGTCAGCGAGCTGGAGCTGGTATTGCACATCCTGCTGCTCGGACGTCGTCAGCACGGCCTCGGTGCCCGTCTCGCTGACCGCGGCGTCGGTCACGAGGAGTTGGGCCCCGCGGGCGTCGGTGATCTGGTATTTGCTCGCGTCCGCTGCGCGCTGATCCACGCGTCCGTCGAACTCGACGAGTACGTAGTGGGCGCTGAGCGACCGAGCACCCTTCACGTTGGCCAAGCCATTAGCCGACCCCGGCGAGATGCCGCAGGTTGGCAGCACACTCAGAACGAGCGCTATGCCGAGAAGACCGAACAATTTACTCTTCATCTTTCCACTCCTTCGTCGAAACGCGTTCGACAACAAGCATGTCCTGTGTCATTCGCTGGTTAGGGTTGAATCGCGTTCATGTTGATCGCGCCGTCGCTATTCTCAAGACGTTTATGATCCACACCGTCGCGGTCGGATCCGACTCGTCTGACACGCCGTCGATCGATGCCTCAGCGCCCTAGCCACCCCCGTTGGGGTCGGTGCCCTGTACAACCTCCATTCCGTCGGGAATGCCGTCGTGGTCCGAATCCGAGTTCATGGGATCCGTGCCGGCCGCCTGTTCGGCGCCGTCGGTGAGGCCATCGTTGTCCGAATCCGCATCATTGGGATCCGTGCCGAACAGCCACTCGAACGCATCCGTGAGGTCGTCGTCGTCGGAATCCGCATCATTCGGATCGCTGCCGAACAACCATTCAAACGCGTCGGTCAGATCGTCGTCGTCGTCATCCTTGTCGCCGTCGCCGTCCGGATCGGGGTCTTTGCAGTCTTCCAGACCATCCTTGTCGGTGTCCTTGTGCTCGCGGCTGTGCTCTTGCTCGCACTTCCTGTCGACCTCTTCCTCTTCGGCTTCGTTCTCGTCCTCGTCGTCCGGATCCTCGTCTTCGTCGGCAATGCCGTCGTCGTCGGCATCGCCGTCGGTGTCGGGGTCGGCCTGGTCATCGGCGTTATCGTCGTCGTCGTGCGCGTCGTCGACGCCGTCCCCGTCGTCGTCGTCATCCTGGTCGTTCGATACGCCGTCGCCGTCGATGTCGTCGTCCTGGACGTTCTCGACGCCGTCCCCGTCCACGTCAAAATCATTGGCGTTCTCGATCCCGTCGCCGTCCACATCGGGATCCTCGGAGTTCGGGATGCCGTCGCCGTCGATGTCGCGAGCCAGAACAGCCAATACGCCGCAAACTTCGGCGCCGCAGGGGGTCATGTAATCGATGAAAACGCCGCCATCAGCGACGCAGCGATCGACCGTCAACTCGCGGCAGCAAGCCGAGTCGCCGCTCGCACAGACGGCGCTAAAGCAGCAGGCCCCGATGAAACCCGACGCTGGGGCATCGGGTCCCGAAGTGGGTGGAAAGGAATCGTCATTGTTCCCAGTACCGTTACCGGCCGATGAATCGGGCGGCATCAAAGCGGGTAGGCCGGTGTCGCAGCTTAGTGGCGGAAGGCCCACAATGACAAGAAGCACTCCGATGACGGCCCGGCGCAGTCGCGTCGGCCCCAAAGGACCTCGCGAATTGAGTGGTGGCTGCAAGCTTCTCTCCATCGCACTGCGGTGCTGCGCAGTCCGACTTTCGCTCTTCGGTTCCGTACGTTGCGGTCCAACGACCGCGAGCCTAGTACACAACCAGCTACATCTAGTCGTTTTAGCGAACTCTCTTCACGCCTGAAGAAGTTGACGTGTTGACCTACAGCGATCAAGAACTGACAAACGGGACGCTTCTTTCCCCGTTCCCCTTCCCGATGATCGCAAAACCGGCAGCCGAAAGCGCGTACCTTGTACGCATGCTCGAACTACCGAATCAAACACGCTGCCCGACCGAGAGAACGGAATGCTACGCTGGGGTCAATCTTTGTCAAGCATGAAATCCCCAATCCGGAATCGCCGGGTCCGTGACACTTTCGGCGGGCTTCCTGTAGGGCAGGATAGGGGTAGGGAAGACCGGTCGCCCCGCCGTTACCTTTGACTCTCGCAAAGGCCGCCCGCAGATTCGGCAAGCTGTAGACCTTGTCAATCAGGTTGAACCATACACCTCCTTTGACCCCCTGTTCCAGGGCCGCCAACATGCGTTCCGTCCACGCCGCAGGTTCCGTCCACGCCCAACGGGCGCGGACCTCTCCGACTTGCTTAGCCCCAACATGCCGAGGCACTCGCGCCGGTGGCTGTTCCTGCGGTTCGTTCTTCACGCATCCACCTTCCTGCGTCCCTTTGCTCCACGGGCGTTACCCCGCTTCAAACGCTACTATGGACGCTTTGACTCCTGAGCGGGCGGCTCTTCGGCTGGACGACCAGCATGAACACCGGCGGACCCCGCTCAGGTCTCCCTGATTCATGTACCCGAGCTTCCCATCGTTGCGTCGCCAACCACCTGACGCACCCCAGCATCGCTTTGACACGCTACCCCTCAGCGTGCTGGGCTTCCCGCGCTCGCGGGTCTGGGCTTCGCCGTTAACCAGTCGGCTCGCCGCCACGCCCGGCCGAATCGCGTTCGTCACCCTACGGACCGATGATTCACCTCCGGTTGCTCTCCACCTCGCCTCGCGGCGACGCAGTTTCCTTCGGTTACAGGCCGGAGAGCGTCTGCCTGGAAGGGACTTGCACCCTTCTGATCGAGTACACTTTCAGGCGCACTGGTTCTCCCGGCCGTGCCGGGAAGTTCACCTGCCTCGCCAAATCGGCAGGTCAACGCTCCGCTGAGGCGGAGCAACGACCTGCCCTTCGGCTTTTCGCGTCCGCCGATTCTGTCGCGCACCTCCAGCGGCTGGCCAGGCACGCTTCCATTGCCACGACGATGCGGTATTATGTGCAAGTCGAACGTGAGGACTTGCGGGCGGCGGTTGCCAAGTATCGGCAGGCGGCTTCGGCCTGAAATTGCCACCGTATTGCCACCGGCAAGTCGAAAACCGCATTTTGGATGCGGGAAGCTGAGTTTTGGCTTGTGCGAGCCGGACGAGTCGTCCGAAACGTCAACGGGCACCGCTGACGCGGAACCGTCGCTTGACGAATAAGCCACGCAACGATTGGCGGTCTGTCGGGTCTGAAGGGAGAAACGAACATGGCAAGAATCCTGATCGCGGAAGACGAGGCTGATATTGCAAAAGGGTTGCGCGACAACCTCGAATTCGAAGGCTACCAGGTCATCGTGGCGGAAGACGGTGAGGCGGCGCTGGCCGCGGTGAGTGAGCACAATCCGGACATCGTGCTACTGGACCTGATGATGCCCAAGATTGACGGTCTAGGGGTGTGCAAGCGGATCCGCGAGGCGGGGTTCACGATTCCGATTCTCATGCTGACAGCGAAAAGTCAGGAGATCGACATTGTGCGCGGCCTCGAAGTGGGTGCCGATGATTACATCACCAAGCCGTTCAGCATTCGTGAAGTTCTGGCACGGGTAAAAGCTGCGCTCCGCCGGACGGATGCGGGCAAAGGGCTCTCGCGCGTCATGCAAATCGGCGCGGCAACCGTCGACCTGATCAAGGGGCGTGTGGAGCGCGGCGATGAGGTGTTCAGCCTCGGTCACTTCGAACTCGAAATTCTGAAGATGTTGGTGGAGAAGAGTGAAACGCCGGTCGAGCGGAACAAGCTTCTCGATGTGATTTGGGGACTTGAGGGCTTCCCGGCGACCCGTACGGTAGACAACCATATCGTCAGTTTGCGCCGTAAGATAGAGCCGGATGCCAAGCATCCGCGGCACATCGTGACGGTCCATAGCATCGGTTACAAGTTCGTGCCGTAGGTAACACTTTCACGCCTGCGAGCGTGCGAGTTGAGTGTACATCCGCGTCCGAGAATGCGCGAAATCGAATCACTCACCCAAATCCCGCTGCTACCGCCGCGCTGAAGATGCGCTTCGCCTGCACCTGGGCCCTACTTGTTCCTTGATATTACCGCCCTGAAACATGCCGCCGGTCCGGAGTCGCGGTTCTGAGTCGGAATATCGGCCCAAAGCGCCGGCCGGTTTGCCCTGTACATTCTCTTACATTGTTTTTTGGTTCCCTCGGAATTCTTCGACCGTACTACCGGTATACGAAATAGGGTCCTCTTCCAACCGGCAGGGTGCTCGGCCGGATGGGGCCGTGCGCGAGGGTCCATGGGGGTCGACAAAAGGCTACATACCCCGGCGTACGTTGCAGAAGTTTTTTGTAGGAAATGAAGTCGGCGCACGTCTAACAGGAGGTGCTGCCGATATGTGGCGGCGAAAGCCGCCCACGATACTGGTGGTGCAGAACCAGACTCGCTTCCATCTTTGGCCGGCGTGACGCACCGGCGAAGTCGATGCAGGTCGGGTGTTTTCTCGACTCACCCGACCTGCATCACCCCCTCCGTTCATGTCAGCGATCGGGTAAGTAGGTAGTCTCTCGCTGACAGTCTCCGGCTCTCTTTCATTTTGCAGCCAATCTTTTCGTGTCCGATATTGCCTTGCGAGAAGCGGGCAGGTGGACAGGCACTGTGATTCGACTTCGAGATCAGACCACCGCTACTTACAGCCGCGACTCTCGCCACTCTCAGTAGCCGATTCCCACACCCTGTCCAGGTGCGCGGTACGTCACCACGTAATGGAATTCTTGTGCTATAATGCAACCATGACCTGCGTGAACGTCCTGGCTGCGATTGTGGCGGAAGCCGTTGAAAGTCGGCAGGCTGCGTTGTGCGCTATCGTGGGCACACGGGGTTCCACGCCGCAACCGGCGGGGACCATCGTGTGTGTGGACAGTGCGGCGCAGATGACGGGATCGCTTGGCGGCGGTTGCATGGAGGCCGAGGTGCGGCGTGCTGCACATCAGCTCCTAAAGAAGAACCGGAGCGAGACGCTTACCTTCAAGCTGGACAACGACTTCGGCCACGATGACGGCATGATCTGCGGCGGCGAACTTGATGTGGCCATTCAGACCTGTGCCGATCCCAGCGAAATCGACCCGCCTCGCGCCGCGTTGGCGGAACTGAAACAAGGACGGGCGACCACGCTTGCGGTTCGCGTCCAAGGTGCTGGCGGACTCGTAGAATACCGAATCGCGCTGGAGTCGGTGCCTCATCTGGTGCTTGCCGGGGCAGGGCACATTGCCCGCTCGCTGGCGACGATGGCCGTCATGAGCGGCTTCGATGTCTCGGTCATCGACGAGCGCCCCGACCTGAATCACTCCGACCGATTTCCCGCGCCGATCAATCCCGTTGTCGGTGACATCGCTAAGACGCTCGCTGACTGGCCGATCGGTGCCAACACCTTTGTGGTTATCGTCACGCGCGGCCACAGACACGACGAATCCGCCCTCGCGGCCGTCCTTGATTCGCCGGCACGGTTTATCGGTATGATCGGCAGCAAACGAAAAATCAAGGTTATCTTTGATGACCTTCGACACGCCGGTGCAAACGAAGAACGGCTCGCGCGCGTACACGCCCCGATCGGCGTCGACATCGGCGCCGTGACCGCCGACGAAATTGCCGTGAGCATCGCCGCTCAACTTATCGCCGAGAGACGCAAGGACTACAGGAGTGCGGTAGAGGGGCCGTTTCCCGTTTCGGCCGAATCGATATGAGCACGCAACCCCAAGACGCAGCCATCTGGGGGATCGTACCCGCGGCCGGGATGAGCCGGCGTATGGGGTTTCCGAAGCAGACGGCCATGATGGGCGGTGCCACAATGGTCGGCACCGTCGTAGGGTCCATGCTCGACGCAGGTGTGGCCGGTGTCGTCGTCGTGACGCGCAGCGAGTTGCTGTCGTCGCTCGGGCTTCCGCGTGACAAACGCATCGCGACGGCCATCAACGACGACGCGGATAGCGAGATGATCGACTCCGTTCGGATCGGGCTGACCACGCTCGGCAAACCGCCGCGCTGCACGTCCATCGATGAGGAGGAGGTCACCGTCGGAAGCCGCGTCCAGGCGCACATCAGACATACCGAAGGCTCCGGGGGCTTGCACCGTCCGGCCGCCCCGGGCGACGGCATCATGGTCGTACCTGCGGACATGCCGGGTATTACGCCGAACACGTACAAGACCTGC
>Ga0210111_1000432_pt1 | contig 10998 bp, 13 predicted proteins | sample China_Galinas_PW_6_FD_185520 | JGI IMG/M metagenome (GOLD analysis project Ga0210111, IMG submission 185520) | Wetland microbial communities from San Francisco Bay, California, USA, that impact long-term carbon sequestration - China_Galinas_PWC_D2... | ecosystem: Environmental > Aquatic > Marine... | reverse complement strand
AAAACGAGGGCTTCAAGCTGATCATGTTCAACTTCGCCTGGGAGCGGCTGCTGATGGCGATCGGCGCGGTCGGCGCGATGCAGCGCCTGATCGAGACGACCGTCGCCTACGCCCTCGACCGCGAAGCCTTCGGCCGCCCGATCGGCAAGTTCCAGGCGATCCGCCACAAGGTCGCCGAGATGGCAACCCAGGCCGAGGCCTCGCGCGCCCTCACCTACGACGCCCTGCGCCGCTTCCACGAAGGCGAGGACTGCATCAAGGAGGTGACGATGGCGAAGCTCGTCACCCAGCGCGCCGTGCTCGAGATCGCCGACGAGTCCCTGCAGATCCACGGCGGCTACGGCTACATGCGCGAGTACGGCATCGAGCGAGCCGTCCGCGACGCCCGCCTCGGCCCGATCGGCGGCGGCACGGATGAGGTGATGAAGGAGATCCTGGGGAAATTGATCGGGCTCTGATCTCAAAACTGGCCAGCCAGCCAGTCTCTCGCTATGATGCGCGGGGCGTGGCTGACCAGACCGAGATCGCTGCCGGGAAAGGCGACATCGAGGACGCGCTCGTGCTGGAGCGCGAGCACTGGGTTGACGGCCCGCCGCTCGACTTGTTCAAGCGGATGCGCAGCGAGTGCCCGGTCCACTGGACCTCGGAAGTGACCGAGCTGCCGCAGGCGAAGGGCTTCTGGTCGGTGACCAGGGCCGACGACGTGCATGCGGTCAGCCGCGACTGGCAGACCTACTCCTCCGAACGCGGCGGTGTGGTCGTGATCGATGAGGTCTTCCCGATCGAGCTCGCGCGGGCGATGTTCATCGGCATGGACCCGCCCAAGCACGACCGGTTGAAGGCGCTGTTCCAGGCGGGCTTCACGCCGCGGCGGATCGCCGCCCACGAGGACGCGATCCGCAAGATCGTCGTCGACGTGCTCGACCGGCTGCAGGGTCGCGAGACCTGCGACCTGGTCACCGACGTCGCCCAGCCGGCCGTCTCGCGGGTGATCGGCAGCTTCATGGGCATCCCCGAGGAGGACGACAAGGTCTGGGCCGACCTGATGAACACCGCGCTGGCGGCCAACGACCCCGACTACAGCCCCGACGTCGACGACGTCGAAGCGACGATCCAGGGGGCGATCGAGCAGATCTTCGCCCGCTGCAGCACGATGATCGCCGAGCGGCGCGAGAACCCGACCGACGACCTGACGAGCGTCCTCGTCCACGCCGAGGTTGACGGCGAGCAGATCGAGGAGCACGAGATCGTGATGGGCTTCTTCCTGCTCGTCGCCGCCGGCAACGACAGCACCCGGTCGACCTACTCGAGCGCGATGCGGGCGCTGATCGAACACCCCGACCAGCGCCAGAAGCTGATCGAGGACCCCTCGCTGATCCCCGGGGCGGTCGAGGAGGCGCTGCGGATGTTCCCCGCCTTCGCCCACTTCCGCCGCACGGCGACCAAGGACACGGAGCTCGCCGGCCAGACGATCAAGGAGGGCGAGAAGGTGGTCATGTGGTACGCGTCCTCCAACCGCGACGAGACGCGCTACGAGGACCCCGACCGCTTCGACGTCCTCCGCAACCCCGACCACCAGGCCTTCGGCGCCGGCGGCCGCCACTTCTGCCTCGGCGCCTCCCTGGCCCGCCTCGAGCTCAAGATCCTCTTGGAGGAGACCCTCGCCCGCTACCCCGAGATGGAGTTCGCCGGCAGGCCCGTCTTCGTCGAGTCCGGCTTCCTCAACCAGCTGAAATCCCTGCCGGTCCGGCTGGCGTAGTCCCGCCTCACACCAAACGCGCCCGACAGGATTCGAACCTGTGACCTCCGGTTCGTAGACCGACCCCGCAGACCCGCTGGACTCCGTGGAGCCCGGTTTCAAGCGGTTTCCGGCGAATCGAGCTACATGGGAATCGGCTGGAATCCGTAGGGCATGTTGCCCCAGTTGTTGCCCCATGGGGTACCTGTGTCGGACTGGGGGCTACCTCTCCGCAAGGGCGCGGAGACGCGGCAGGACTATCTCCTCGACCCGATCCCCGTCGCCTGAGCCTCTTCGTCCGAACCCGACGACAGTGCCGTCGATCGCATCCAGAAATCGGGGCTGGTCGAGGAGAGTCGCGATCTCGCGGGATAGAAAAGAGCGGAGATCGTGGGAGGCATCACCGACCTCCCCGACGACCTCGGCTCGCCCGTCGACCAGCCTGATGACGTCCTCGAGGTCGTGGCTGCGGAGGTGGTCGCCGGCCCCGCGTCCGCTCCACGCCTCCAGCTTCGTCGCAAGCAGGTAGGGCGGCGAGATCGCTCGTATCCGCTGACCCGACGGCAGCGACAAAGCCTCGGCACCGGCAAGCGCCGGCCGCTGCCACCGGTTCTCGAAGCCGAGGATCGACGCGTCCCCCGGCATCAAGTCGATCACCAGCTCATCGCCCGGGCTCCCGGCTTTCCATCTGCAGATCACGCGACTCGATGAATCGTTGCGAAGCCCATGAGCGCGAAGGCGCTCCTCGAACCGGTACCAGCCGGCCAGCGAGGCGACCTCGGCCACGAGGTCGACGTCCTTCGTCACCCGAGGCGCAGGCGCCCCTTCGTCGGTGATCCACAGTGCGATCGTCGCGCCACCTACGAATGCCACCTCATCGAGGAACGGGGCCAACTCCTGTGCTGCTCGCTCCAGCATGGCGATGCTCACGACCCGATCCTCTCCATGAGGAGCTTCTCCGCGAGCCGACTTACGCGGACGTTGTCGTTACTTCGAAGGGCGTCGACCAGCGCCAGGCGTTCCCACAGCTCGCGATCCGCGAGCGCTGCCTTGGAGACCATCGCGTGCAGCGGCTCCAATCCGAGCCCGCGTACCGTTCCCCTGGCGTAGGGCCACACCGGAGGCAAGCCACCGGACTCGGCGAGCTCTGCTTTCAGCGGTTCAGCCGCCCATGAGGTAGGAACTCCCCGCACTTCGGACCCCCAGCGTGCGGGGAAGCTGAACTTGGCTGCGTGAACCAGGAACTCCTCAGCCGCGGCCCGGTAGACGCTCCGACGCTCAACCGAATAGAGACCGGCTTCGTCAAGGCGACGCATTGCGCGGTGCGTGCCCGCAACGTCAAAGCCAAGCTGGCTTGCGAGGTCGCGCACGGGAAAAGGCTCGTCCAAGCCGATCAGCTTCAGCAGCACAACCACGTCCTGTCCCTTCAGCATGGCGCTCATTGTTTCATGTTTCGATACATGAAACAAGCGGCTGCACGGGGCGCTCAGAAGCGCTCCCGCCCCTTCCGGACCTCCTCGGGGGTCCCGTCGACGTCGCGGCGCACATCGAGCGATGCGTGACGGGGTGCGCACGCAGCGCTCGGCTCGTTCAGCCGCGCGATCTGGATCGACTCGTCATCCCAGCCCCAGACCGAGAAACCGGCCGCAGCGAGTTCGTCGAGGACCGCTTCGAGCTTTGCTTTGGCCTCCGCAATATCCATCGATTCAGTCAGCCTCTCAATCTCATATCCCGCCTCCGCCTTCCTGGCGAGGGCGTCAATCAGATCGTCGGTGATTTGCTTGCCGCTGGCCGTCCTGCCGTAGGTCTTCCTCGTCGTCGGTCGCACAGACAACATGTATCCTAGAAGGTGTGGACCCCCAGCGCATCAAGACCGAGCAGGCCAGAACGAAGCAACGCACCGGGAGCAAGCATCGCCGGCCTGCGGTTGTAAAGGGCAGCCGATCCCTCGATGACTGGGGCGACTTGGACCGGTTCAGCGCACACGCCTCGCGCAGCGCTCTCCGTCACATGACCGAAGAGGAGGATGCAGCCGGCCTTTCGTGGGACAAGCTCCACCCGGCGTGAAGCACCGCAGGATCGACGGGGTCAGAGGCAGAGCTGACCTTCGGTTTCGTAGACCGGAGAGCCCCCGCTTGCCAGAGCCGTTTGCGCCGTTTATGCGACCAAAATGCGACATCGTTTGGTGCAAGCCGGCCAAGATCATTACAGGCGAAAGGCGGGACCAAAAAGCGTTACGCGCCATTCATCTTTGTTCTCGGCCTCACAGCGCAGGCGAACTTGACCCATCGGAGGGTCCGCGTAGACTGGGCGAGCCTGCATCTCTGCCAGCGTTTTCTCTACCGGAAGACTTCGTTGGCGCACGCTCCGGTCCGGCGTCGCCGTCAGGTAGACGCGATCCGTGCGTTCTCGCAATCGCTCCTGATCGGCCTCGTCGGGGCGCTTAACACCGCCCCAAACGAAGGGGGCAACCAACGCCCAGGGGTGCTCGCAAAGAGCCTCTTTCCACACCCGAGGTTGTTCGGCGTTTGGCGACCCGTGATGGGGAACCTTGTAGACGGATGACGGACCAGGAAGCTTTGCCCGCTCCAAGAGTGCCGACCATCCGGTTGCTGCGTTTGAGGTTTCCTCCAAGTCTGCGCCGAGAAGAAGGCACGTCTCCCCGAAGGCAACCGAGAGTACTACGGAAGCGTGATTGGGTTCGGAGGCGACAACGGCTCGCTTCCTAGAGTTCTCCTTGGGAAGAAGCTCAGCCAGCGCTTCCTGTGAGCGGAGCACCTCTGCATCGCAGGGCGAGAGCGCCTCCACGACAGATGGTGGACCCGGCTCCTCACGAAACCACAGTCTTCGGCTCTCCATCGCCGGGCGTGGGGTGCGTCCCTTCTGAGCCTTAAAGATGCGAGTTATCTCCGCAAACTCTGCGACGCCCGAACTCTCCATGTGCGAACGCTCGGAGTAAAGGCCGACCAGGGCGTGAAACTCCCTGGTGCGCAACGCACCCGAGTAGACAAAATCCGCACGAGGACAAGCGCGAACGACCTCGGCAAGACCGCCAATGTGATCATCGTGCCAGTGAGTAGCAACGACGAGCACGACCCGCTCAAAGCCAACTCCGATCGACTCTAGATAGGCGAGCGCGGCGGGGCGCCTCTGAGAATCGACGCAGGAGTCGACCAGCATCCAGTCGCCGTGCCCCAGATGAAGGGCAATCGCCTCGCCGCGCCCAGGCCCGAAGAGAGATACCTCAACTTCGGTCGCGGAGAGCGGCGGCTCAGTTTCCGCCAAAGACCTCGGCCACGTCAGCGGCACGCTCACGGGCAGCATCGAGCTCACTAGCCGACCAGACTGGCAGCCGGCGAAAGCGCAGGTTTGAAATCCGTGGGCGCTCGCCGGAAGGCTTGACCAAGTGGCCGATCGCCCAATAGAAGACCGCGCCAGGTTCAACTAAAGGTCGATCTTCCTCAGGCACGTCATCGAGCAACAACTCGACCTCCTCAGCGGGACCATCGGTCGTTAGGTCGGTGAGACGGGCAAAGAACGTCTCTTCCTGGCACTCGATTACCGTCCCCTCCCAACGTTGCAGGGGAATGAACGTCTCTTTTTGGACTCTGGGCGTGGGCCAGACAGCGGGCTCAATGAACTGACGTCTCGGCAACTCGCCGGGGACCGCGGAAGCGACATCGGAAAAAAGCGGCGCGCGCGGAAGGTCCGGCTTGACTGCGGCAACCATATAGCGCAGCTTCGGCCCGCTCTCTCCGAAGTTGACGTAGCGAGCGAGAAGGTCGGGCTGCTCAATCGGGCGAGCATCGACCTCCTCAAGGAACTCGACAGGATGTGCCTTCTCGTTCATATCACGGAAAAGATTTCGCTGGTAATCGACTCAGCCCTCTTCAAAGAAGGGTCCCACTGGCTCTTGATGCAATCCACTGCAAAGCTGGATCCGACGTTGGGCTCCGATGAGTCCGCTACATCGTATTGATCGAGAACCGCGAGGTAGACCCCGTTGGGCGCAATATGGGCAGACGGCTCTACCGTCACCATCAGGCCATCGCCGCCGACGTCCTCAGCGGATCGCCGTCCGGCCATCTGCAGCGAGCGCATGCCAACCCTTGCAAGCTGTCCCTCGAAGGGGGTCGGTGGGACTAGGGCCCAGCCAAGCTCGTCACGGGCCGCCTGATCCTTCAACCCATAATGGCCAAAGAACTGAAGGCCAACGTTGTAGATCGGAGTGTGGTCAAGGATTTCAATCGCCCCCAGCGCCAGATCGCGCACCTGCTCAGGCGTCCCGCCCTTAGGGGTGCTGTTGACGACTAGCTGATCGTGGTCGACTTCGAGGTTGGCCCATTCCAAGCCAAAGGCAACAACCTGCTCGTGCACGATGCGAATCTCCGCATTCTCGGACTCGGCCTCGCGGATTAGGCCCTGCGCCGCCAGCCAAGCAGGCTGCAAAATCCTTGGGTTAAAAGACCCGCGAAGGATGACGCCGTTGCCGCGTTGCTCAGAAACCGGTTTTGCCACGAGCGATGAGTTTATGGAAGGCCGCAACGGAAAGTCCCAGAGCGCATCCGTTGGGTGCCGAGGCCCAAATCTGCTCAGCGATTCGGCTGCACCATGTTAGGGCCACCGCATGAAGGATGCTGGTCGATCGCCCGCTTGATCGAGTCGTGGCTGCGCCTGGTGGCATGCGTATACCGCGCCAGCATCGTCTCGACGCGGTGGCCGGCGATCTCGGCCAGGTCGGCGTCGTTGATGCCGGCGGCGCGGAGGTGGGTGACGTAGGAGTGGCGGCACTCGTGGGGGCGGATGTCGATGCCTGAGCGCTCCTGGGTCGGCTTCCAGAGGTCGCGGTAGAAGTTGCGCTCGCGCCACATGCGGCCGGTTGGGGTCGTGAAGAGGAAATCGCAGGTGGGGTCGCCCAGGTTGATCTGGGCTTCGAGCATCCAGGCCAAGGTTGCGGGAACAGGGACGGTGCGGCCGGCGTCTTGCTCGCCGTGATCGGTCTTGGTGCCCTCGAGGATCGCGCCTTCGTGGGCGGTGCGGCGGACTTTGATGGTTTCGCCGTCGAAGTCCTCGCGTTTGAGCGGCAGGACCTCGCCAAGCCTCATGCCGGTGTCGGTGAAGACGCGGACCATCGCCTCGTAGTCCCCGGCCGCCTTCGCGAAGCGGTGCATCTGCTCGAAGCTGAAGACGCGGATCGGGCGGCGCTTCTTCTTCGCCCTCGGGTCGCCAGCGCGGATGCGGACGCCCTTGAAGGGGTTGAAGTCGGCTACTTCGTCGGTGATCGCGTCCTCGGCCATTGCCGAAAGGGCTCGCAGGATGTTTACGGCTCCCGTGGTCGCTCGGCCTTCGGTCCTGAGCATGTGGTCGACCAGGGCGAGGGTGTGGCGGCGGCGCAGCTCGCGCAGTGGCCAGTCCTTCAAGGCGATGCCCTCGATCTCCACGTCGAGCACGCGGCCGATGCGGTGGTCGTTGGTGGCGTTGGTGCGCTCGGCTCGTGGGTGGCGCTCGGTCCACGTCTCCGCGTACTCGCCGAGGGTGTCGGGGCGATCCGCGAGGCCGTACGCCTCGTCTATCGCTTGCTGGGCTTCCTGCCTGCGCGTGAAGGTGCCCTTGCTTCGGTTCCAGGCCGGCTTGGCGATGTGATGCTTGCCGTCGCGTCCCGTGTAGCGAGCTACCCAGACCACCTTGCCGGACGGGTTGCGGCGCTTGACGGGCGACTCGCGCCTCATGCGGCTTCGTCCCGACGCTCGGCGAGGAAGGCATCGACATCGGCGGGGTCGATCCGCCGCGAGGCTCCGAGCTTGTAGCTGGGCAGCTCTCCGCGCCTGATCCAGTTGCGGATCGTGCGGTCCGAAACCGCGAGGTATGCGGCGAGGGTTCGCTCGGTGAAGAAGGGCTCGATCTGGGCTGAGTTCTCCCCCATGCTCTCTCTGTCCGAAAAAGGGGCGAAGTGCCCCACCGAGTTCGTCAGAACATCCGTCGAGAGTGCCCCGAAAGACCGAAGGTCAGACCCCACCGGGCGGCCATACGAGCGGCCGTCAGCACGGCGCAGCCGTGCCACAATCGGCCGCTGGCCGCCCGGAGGAAACCGGCGTCGATCTACTTGCTGACTTTGTTGAGCAAGAAAGTGCGGCCCAGGCGTCGAACCGGAGGGTTCATAGTGTGTCGGGTGTTTGGGGTTGGTAGCTGGAGGAGGCTTGGATGGCTGCTCGGCTGGATTCGCCGGGAAGCTCGAAGCCTCTCCGAGAACACCCGACTCGATGGCTCGAAGATGCTGGGCTTGGATTTCTGTCTCATCCTGGTCTTGGGTTCTCTGACTTGGATCTTTGACTGAATGAGACAGATTTCGGCGCCTCACCCGCCCGGCCCGGCCGCCGCCTCGCCCCCGCCTTCGCCGCGCTCGTCGACGACGAACTCGCCGCGCCGAGCGAAGCCCGTGTCCCACCCGATCCCCTCGAAGAGCGGACAGGCGATCTTTACGCCGAGCGCACCCGCGAGTTTGAGCATCGTGTCGATGCGCGGGATGCGTTCGCCGCGCTCAAGCAGGCCGATCTCGGTCCTGTGCAGCGATGCCCGGATGCCGGCCTCTTCCTGGGAGAGACCGGCATCCTTGCGGGCGCGGGCGAGGTTCTTGCCGAATCGGCGGGCGAGTTCAGACCCGCCCGCCATCAGAGGCCCCAGATCCGCGCGAAGTACAGCGCGGCCCTGCTCGGTACGGCCATGCCGCCCTTGCAGTTCAGGAGCCCTGCGCCGTCCAGCTGGCGAATGGCGCGCTCGACGGAGTCGAAGGCCCCGAAGTCCTCAGAGCCCGTGTTCAGGGCTCGTGAGAGCTCGGGGATGGTCAGCTGCGTCGGGTGCTCGTCAAGGACGAAAGCCAAGACCGCCATCTCGGTCTTGGCGTCTTCGTCGGTGGGCAGAGGAATGCGCTCGGGGCAATCCGTAGTGTGGTCGCAGGGCATGGGGAGCTTCGCCTCCTTGTGTCTCAGGCGGCCCGTCGTGTGCATGCACTTCGGGTCGCCGCTTGTTGGAGCCGGTAGCTCGTTACCGTTCCCGCTGCGGTCGGACCTTGGCAACTTGGCCGACCGCCACGGGGCCGGCGACTCCACTCGCGCGGCCCCACTTATGTTTGCGGGAGACAGGCTACCAGACTTCAAGGCATGCATTGAAACGGAATACCCGCGAAACGCCGCACCCTCAGCCCGCCCTCGGCAAAGCGATCCGCCGGCTACGGCAGGAGCGCGGTGCGAGCCTCGAAAGCCTCGCGCCCGAAGCTGGCCTCGCGCTCAACACGCTTTCGCTTATCGAGCTTGGCCAGGCCAACCCCACCTGGGAGACCGTCAAGGGGATCGCGGCCGCGCTCGACGTGACGGTCGCCGACATCGCCAAGCTGTCGCTCAAGTTCGAGGACGCGCCCAAGAAATGAGACAGAAATGAGACACTCACGCGCCGGAACGGCCCGGAACGGCACGGCGGCGCGGGGAACGGCGATTTAGACCGAAGCCGCGCAAACGGCTTTGCACCGGGAAATGCGCGGCCTCCCCCGGCAACGAGAGGAACGCGCCCGACAGGATTCGAACCTGTGACCTTCGGTTTCGTAGACCGACGCTCTATCCAACTGAGCTACGGGCGCGGGTCGAGGCGAGTCGATGCCTCGCCGGAGCATTGTATGGGGAGCGGCGGGTTGGCCGGGGTTGCGCTCAGCGGCCCTCGAACGTGGCGTGGCCGGGGCCGCCCTGCTCGAGGAAGGTCTTGACGGCGTTCTGGAGGTCCTCGGTGGCGAAGAGGTCGGCGGCTTCGTCGCGGACGGCCCGGTCGGCGGCGGGGATGCCGCCTTCGCGGAAGCGGCGCAGGATGCGTTTGGTCATCGCGTGGGCTCTCGTCGGGCCAGCCGCCAGCTCGGCGGCGTGGGCGCGGGCGCGCCGGTCGAATTCCTCGTCGTCCCAGAGCAGGTTGACGACTCCCCAGCGCTCCATCTCCTCGGCGTCGAAGAGGTCGCCGCTGAGCACGAAGTGACGGGCGCGGCCGCTGCCGGCGCGCTCCGCCAGTCGCTGGGTGCCGCCCATCGACGGGGTCAGGCCGACGACTTTCTCGACCAGGCCGAACTGAGCCGAGCGGGCGGCGAGTATCAGGTCGCATCCCAGGGCCAGCTCGAAGGCCGCCGTCAGGGTCAGCGCGTGGGCGGCGAAGAGGACGGGCAGCGGCAGCGCTTCGACCCGCTCGACCGTGCCGATCAGCTCGTCCCACAGCTCGCTCCCCTGCTCCGGCGTCAGCCCCTCGAACTCGTGCACGTCGACGCCGCCGGAGACCGCGCGGCCCTCGGCGCGGAAGAGCAGCGCCCGCGGCGGCTCCGCCTCGACCGCCCCCACGACCTCCCGCAGCCCCTCGAACATCTCCCGGTTGAACAGGTTCAGCGGCGGGCTGTCGAACGTCGCCACCGCCAGGCCGCCCTCTCGCTCCAGTCGGACCATGCGACGAAACATACGTCGCCGCGTGTCCTGAGGCGTCCTGGGGTCAAGCGATGCAAGGAAGAGCGAGCCGGAAGGCTTTCTGCCTTTCGGCGAGCGATGACGCCGCAGCGCGCCGACATCCAGGGCGCCTCAGGGCACGCGGTGCACCTCGAAGAGGTTGGTTCCGAGCTCCTGATCCGGCGTCCCGGCGACGATCGCGATCAGGTCGCCCGACCGCGCCACGCCGTGGCGCACCGCCAGCGAGGCGCAGTCGTCGAGCAGGCCGCGCACCTCATGCTCGTGCTCGCTGTGCACCGCCCGCACGCCGAACAACAGGCTGAGCCGGCGCACCGTCTCCGCCCGCGGCGAGACCGCCAGCACCGGCACGTTCGGCCGGTGGGCGGAGACGAGCCGGGCGCTGCGGCCGCTCGTCGTCGGCACCACCAGCGCCGCCAGGCCGAGCCGGTAGACCGAGCCGACGGCGCTCTGCGCGACCGAGTCGGCGACGTCCTGGGTCGCCTGGTCGGTGCGGCTGAACAGCCAGTCGCCGTAGGGCAGGTCGGGCTCGGTCGCCCGCGCGATCCTGTCCATCACCCGCACCGCCTCGACCGGGTGCCGGCCTACAGCCGTCTCCTCGGAGAGCATCACCGCGTCGGTGCCGTCGAAGATCGCGTTGGCGACGTCGGTCACCTCGGCCCGCGTCGGGCGCCGCTCGGTGACCATCGAGGCGAGCATCTGCGTCGCCGTGATCGCCGGCTTGGAGCGCCGGCCGGCCTCGCGGATCAGCCGCTTCTGCACGACGGGAACCTGCGC
>Ga0210111_1000426_pt1 | contig 11051 bp, 6 predicted proteins | sample China_Galinas_PW_6_FD_185520 | JGI IMG/M metagenome (GOLD analysis project Ga0210111, IMG submission 185520) | Wetland microbial communities from San Francisco Bay, California, USA, that impact long-term carbon sequestration - China_Galinas_PWC_D2... | ecosystem: Environmental > Aquatic > Marine... | reverse complement strand
TGCCGACAAAGTTCATGGTTTGCTCCTTGTGTGGAAACGAGACGAATCCGTAAAAACGATCCAAATGTTTACCACGGGTTCAGAGCACCGTGAAACGGCTCGACCTCCTGCTTCATAGGTTCACCCGGCACCCGGCGTAGCGTCGCCGGTCGGTCGGGGTGGGTGCGTGACAGAATCGGCGGACTCGAAAAGCCGTAAGGCAGGTCGTTGCTCCGCCTCAGCGGAGCGTTGACCTGCCGATTTGTCATGGCAGGTGAACCTCCCGACATAGCCGGGAGAACCACCTGCCCTACAGGAAGCCCGCCGAACGTGTCACGGACCCCGTCGGGGTTTCCTTTGGCAATCTGACTGTCGATCTTCGGGTCCGATCGCGTATACTGAGTTGCACGTTTTCCCGGAGTGAGCGACGCAGAGCGGGTTGATCAAGGTGGCAAAGAAACAAGACAACAAAGACGCGAGCCTGGAACTGGCGCAGGCCGAGGAGCGGATCGAGACGATCAAGGCCGAAATCGCCGAGGCGTTGATCCAGCGGAATACGCTGCCGACATCCGCATCCGACGAGGAAAAGGCCGCCGCGGCGGAGCGTGTCGAGCAGTTGCAGGAGCAGCACCACGAGGCCGTGCAGCACGTGCTGGCCATCAAGCGCGAAGAGACGGCCAGGCTCGAGCGGGAACACAAAGAGAAGAAGCAACGTCACAAACGGCTCAAGGCGGCGCATCAACCGGGCGGTCACACGGCACCGCACCAGGATGCGCCCGCCCCGCCCCAGCGCACCGCTGTCCGCCGACCACCGAATCGCGCCGCCGAGGACGCCCACATGGACGCCGCCAACGAGCAGGACCTCATACTCGAACGGCAACGTTTGCAGGAGGACGAAAAGGAAACGGCCGAGGAACTGGCGCACCTGCGACGGCTCGCAGAAAAGAAACGAAAGAAGGAAGAGGCTGCGAAGCTCCGTGAAGCCGCGAAGCGCGAAAAGGAACAGGCGAGAGCGAAGGCGCAAGCCGAGCAACTGAAGGCGGAAAAAGAGGAGCGCGCCAAAGCTCGCCAGCAAGCCGCCCTGCATCGCGCGGAGGAAGCGAAGGCCAAGAAGCGCCAACAACGCGCCGAGCGCGAAGCCCGGCAACGCGCTGGGCACGATGCCCGGTCGCCCGGGTGGATCAGCGAGATCATACGACAAATAAAGGCGTTCTTCGGAGGACGCAATTAGCGAACCGAGTTGACCTCGCTACAATCGAGCTTTGTCGTGACGATGGGAATGCGATTGAACGCGAAGCGAGTCAGACATCTCGGTGCCGTGGGGCTGCTCCTGCCTGTGATTTTCGCGGGGTGCAAGCGCGAGGCGCCCGATACACCCGTCAAGGCCGACGCCAACGCTCCTTCTGTTCTGCTGATCACGCTCGACACGACGCGGGCGGACCGGCTCGGTTGCTACGGCCATGCCGCCGCGCAGACGCCGGCGCTCGATTCGCTCGCGGCATCCGGTGTGCGTTTTAACCAGGCCTTTTGCCAAGTGCCGCTGACCCTCCCTTCGCACACGTCCATACTGACGGGCACCTACCCGGCCTCCAATGGTGTACGGGTGAACGGCACCAATGCCCTCGGCGAAGGCATTCCGACACTGGCGGAGGTGTTTCATCGCAAGGGTTATCGAACGGGTGCCTTCGTCGCGGCGGCCGTGCTGGACGACGCCTTCGGTCTCGCCCGCGGGTTCGACGACTACGACGACCAGCTCACCTCGTACACATCGAACGGCAAGCACGCGGAGCGGCGCGGCGATGTCGTGTGCGACGCGGCACTAAAGTGGCTGTCGGAATCCGGCGACGCACCGTTTTTCGCATGGGTGCATTTCTTCGACGCACACGACCCGTACGCGCCACCGGAGCCGTTTCTCTCGAACGTGTCCGACCCGTACGACGGCGAGATCGCTTTCGTCGACTCGCAGGTTCGGCGGCTTCTGGACTGGCTCGAGACGAAGGATAGAACGAAGCGCACGCTCATCGTGGTGGCCGGCGATCACGGTGAGGCATTTGAGGAGCACGGCGAGACAAGGCATGGCTTCTTTGTGTATACCACAACCATGCACGTACCCTTGATCATCTCGTTTCCGTCCGTGTTACCTGCAGGTCGTTCGGTGGACGCCGTCGTCCGGCTGGTCGACGTGTTCGACACCGTCATCGAGTTGATGGGATGGGAATCGCCCGGCGGGACGGAGGGGTCGAGCCTCGTGGCCGCCTGTCGAACGGGGCAGGCCGCGACGCTGCCCGCCTACGGCGAGAGCGAATATCCCCATATCGCGTACGGCTGGGCGCCGCTACGCTCCCTCACGACCACCAAGTGGAAGTACATCGACGCGCCGACACCCGAATTGTACGACCGCGTCGAGGATCCCGGTGAACTGAACAATCTGGCTCCACAGCAGGGTGCCGCCGTTTCACAAATGCACAGACAGCTTCAGACGATGCTAAAGCAGATGCAACCGCGCGCAACCACTTCAGTCTCCTTGGACGCCGAAACACGTAAGCAACTCGAGAGCCTCGGATATCTGGGAACCGGGGCAGCGTCGCGCCCATCCTCCGACGATGGTCCGCTCCAAGATCCCAAGGACATGATCGCCGCCTATCGAACGCACATGAAGGCGGCCGCCGCGTTACAAGAGGCCCATTACGACGACGTCGTGGCGATGATGGAACCGCTGGTCGAACGATCTCCACAGTCCGACGAGTTTCAAGCGACGTTGGGAACCGCTTACCTCGGGCTCGGCCGCGGCGTTGACGCACAGAAGGCATTCGAGGCCAGCCTGAGACGAACGCCGGACCACGCCGATCGGCTCTGCGGGCTCGGGGATGCGCTCAGGCTTCAGGGCAGGAAGGACGACGCCATCCGGATCTATCAGTTGGTCCTCTCCACGTCCCCCGATTCCGGAGCGGCGCACAGCCGCCTCGGCAGACTCTACGCGGAATTGCGGCAGTTCCCGGCGGCGCTTACCCATTTTCGGCGCGCCTGCGAGATCGACCCGACATCCGCAAACGCGCTGAGCAACCTCGGAAACGTGCTGATGGCACTGGGAAGACCGGAGGAGGCCGCGGCGACCCTGCGCCGTGCCCTGGCCTACGATCGACACTACGCCCCGGCGCACCAGGTGTTGTGGCAAGCGCTGTCGGCGATGGGTCGGCCCACGGAAGCCGTGCGCGCGTTGCGTGCGGCGTGTGCGGAGCTTCCAAATGACACAGAAATGGCACTACGTCTGGCGTGGGTCCTGGCCACCACGACGCGCGACGACCTCCGTCACGCGCAGGAAGCGCTCCGTTTGGCGAAGCAGGTCTGCGACCATATGGCACCCACGCCGCACGCACTCGATGTCCTCGCCGCCGCCCAGGCCTCCGTCGGCGATTTTGTGGCCGCGGTCGAAACCGCCCGTCAGGCACTCGAACTCGCGAGGGCACAGGACACCCCGACGCTGACGCAGCGAATGGAGGGGCGAATTCGCCTGTACGAGGCCGGACGCCCGTTCCGCCAGTGAATTCGATCCCTTGTTTGCCATGCTGCCCGTGTTACACTTCGCGTTTGTAGAATCGGCCTGTCGGGACGCAGGCCGGCGGCATGCCGCACAGTGATGATTCGGTCTCACTGAATAAGCCCAAGGGCAATGCCCCCAAGGTAACCATTCCACCATGCCCATCGCACGAGAGGGAATTCGAGAAATCCTGCTTGCCACCGTCGTCCTCGGTGGATTGGCGACGCTGGCGTTGCAGTTTTTCTGGCCTGTCGCGATTCCCTTCATCATCATCTGGATGTGGGTCATTGCCTTCTTTCGTGACCCCAAGCGAGTCCGCAGCTATAAACCCGGTGAGATGTGCGCCCCGGCCGATGGTACCGTTACCGAGATCACGGAGTTGGATCATCATGACGCCATTGGCGGCCCCGCGACGCGCATCGGCATGTTCCTGAGCCTCTTCAACGTACACATCAATCGTGTGCCGTGCTCGGGTCGCATTCGGGCGTTGGATTACCGCCCCGGAGAATTCCTGGACGCACGGCATCCGGAATCGGGAAAACGCAACGAGTCGAACACCGTGCTCATCGATCCGGATCCGCCGCTGCCGGGTCCGATTGAGGTGCGACAGGTGGCCGGGCTGGTGGCAAGGCGGATCATCTGTCATGCCGCGATCGACCAACATCTTTCCATTGGCGCGCGGTTCGGGCTCATCAAGTTCGGGTCGCGGACGGAGTTGATCTTTCCTCGCACAAAAGAGACGGAGATTCTGGTCAAAACAGGGGATAAGGTATCGGCCGGGCTGACGATTCTGGCCCGCCAACCGATCGAGCCCCTCCAGATGAGTGACGATAAAATAGTGTCCGAGAGTGTCTCGGTCGGCTAGCGGCAGACCGTCGAGTCGGCGCAACACCGCAGGAATACAGTCATGGCCATCAAAGCCGATTTCCAAAAGCACAGCACGCCTCACACGGGCCGCCGGCGCTTGCGCTCCATGCTGATGTTTCCCACGCTGTTGACCCTGGGGAACCTGTTGTGCGGCTTTGCCGGGATCTACTTCGCCATGCGCGCCATGCACGATCTGGGGGCGGGTATTCCCGATAACGCGGCGCTGACGTTTCATCGCGTGGCGTGGGAACGTGTACTGCCTTCTTACCTGACTGTTGGCGCAGGGCTGATTCTGGTCGGCATGGTCTTCGACTGTTTTGACGGCCTCGTCGCCCGTGCCACCCGCAGTACCACGAATTTCGGCGGCCAGCTCGATTCTCTGGCCGATGTCGTCACATGTGGCGTCGCCCCTGCCGCGTTGATGATCGTGCTGATGATGCGCGAACTCGCCAGCGACGCCATCGTGCCGTCCCCGCTGAGTCCGCATGCCTGGGGACGCTTCACCTGGATCGCTGCTGCGGTCTATGTCGCGATGGCGGCGTTGCGGCTGGCCCGGTTCAACGTCGAGCACGCCAACGCCGAGGGCGACCATAGCAGCTTTCGAGGCATCCCGAGCCCCGGCGCCGCGGCCGTGGTGGTCGCACTGATCATTATCAGAGAGCAGTTTGGGACGTTCGGGCGCCAGGTCATCGCATACGCCCTGCCAGTGGTGGCGCTCTGTGTGGCGTTCCTCATGGTCAGCCGTATCCCCTACCGTAGATTCCATCGGACTTACTTGCTCGGGCGGAAGCCCTTCGGGCGTGTGATCGGAATTCTCCTTCTACTCATCGTTTTCGTGTCCTACCCGGCGCCCACGCTTCTCGTCCTCGTGCTCTGGTACGCCGCCAGTGGACCGGCGGAAGCCGTCTATCGTCGGTTCGCACCGCGTCGTACGGCCGCCGAAGACACCGCCAGCGAGCCCACGATCCACCGCCAATCTGGATAGCGATCCATCCTCGTCGGACGCCCCCGTTCCTCGTTTCGCACTCGTCAAACGCATCCGCACGTGTAGGATAGCGAGTCGGCAACCAGGACATGCGCCCGGAAAGCGCACGACTCGATTGCGAATCGGACCCAGAAAAGGCCTCACAATGAGTAATGACACCGACGTCCGCGTGAGATTTGCTCCGTCCCCCACCGGTTACCTACACATCGGCGGCGCGAGGACCGTGCTCTTTAACTGGCTGCTGGCCCGCCAACACGGCGGCACCTTTATCCTGCGGATTGAGGACACCGACCGCACACGCCACGTCGAGGACTCGGTACAGAAGATTCTGGATGACCTACGGTGGCTCGGGCTTACATGGGACGAAGGCCCTGAAACGGGCGGCGACCACGGTCCCTATTTTCAGAGTCAGCGGCTCGACATTTACAACACCCATTTGCAGCGTCTGCTCGCATCCGGACACGCGTACTACGCGCTGGAAACGCCGGCGCAACTCGAGGCCATGCGCGAACAGGCCAAACGCGAGAAACGCAACATGGCTTATTACCGACCTGATCCGCTACCAACGATCGACGAGGGCGAAGCCACGCGAAAAGCGGGACACTCCGCCGTGGTGCGCCTAAAAATGCCCGGCGAGGCGATCACGGTCGTGGATGACATACTCGGCGAGGTCACCGTGGCGGCGGAGCAGCTCGAGGATTTCGTCATCCAGAAAAGCGACGGTTACCCCACGTATCACTTCGCGTGCGTGGTGGACGATGCCCTGATGCAGGTCACACACGTCCTCCGCGGCCAGGAACACCTGATGAATACGCCGAAGCACATCGCCATTCAGCGAGCGCTCGGCTTCGAGTCGCCGCGGTATGCGCACCTGCCTGTCATCTTCAACATGGACGGCTCCAAGATGAGCAAACGCGACAAGGAGAAGGCGGAGAAGCTGGGGCAGAAGCCACCGGAAATAGACGTACACGATTTCCGTGCCGCCGGGTATTTGCCGGAAGCGCTGCTCAACTTCATTTCGCTACTCGGCTGGTCACCGGGGGAGGACAGGGAACATTTCGATCTTGCCGAGATGACCTCCCTCTTTTCCATCGACCGCGTCGGCAAGACCAACGCCCGATTCGATCGCGAGAAGCTGTTGTCTTTCAACACACAGTGGGCGGCGGATGTCTCGGGGGACCGTCTTCGCGCCGCGTTCAAGGACTTCCTGCGTGCGAATCCGCAGCTTCCGGCAGCGTGGCAGGAGGCGGACGATACGCTGCTCGGCAAGATTCTCGACGCATGCCATGGTTTTCGGACGTTCGCGGACGTGGTGACCAAGGCCGGGTTCCTCTTTGTGGATGACCAGGCCATCGCGAACGACCCCAGGGCCTTTTACGACGCCAAGGCCGTGAAGAAAGTCCTGGTGAAGAACGAAAACGCCGGCTTCGACATGCTCACGACTTTGTTGCCCGAGTTTGAGGCGGTTTCCGATTGGGAAGCCGCTCCGTTGGAGTCACTGATTGAGAAGATATGCGAATCCGGGCGCGCGAAAATGGGACAAGTGGCACAGCCGATTCGCGTTGCGGTCACCGGATCAACGATCAGCCCATCGATCGGGTCCACACTCGTTCTTCTTGGTAAAGAACGAACCGTCGCTCGTCTTCGGCGGTGCCTTCAATCGCGTGCCCTGGCGGAGTAGTTCATATAGGAAACCGCTGCCGCCCGGGCACTAAGTATGGCGCGTCGCATTTCACTACCACTTTAGGCGTTCGGCCTTTGGCGGGCCGTCGGCTCTCGCCTCGCAGGACAACCCGTACCAACCGCCCAAGTTTTGCAAACAAGATACGGAGTTTTCTTCCCAAAGTAGTTTTTTTCTTGTAACACGTGGCGAAATGCCCCATAATGGCGGTTCGATGGCGTGAAGCGGTGCGTCGTCTTTCCCATCTGTGTCGCTTTCGGTCTACCGGAGGGCGACCGAGACGGCGTGTGCTTGACGAGAGGTGAGAAGGAGCCCGCATCCCTCGGCGGCTTGCGGGCACCTGTCAGGAGGAGATTGGATAACGACGGATTGGGGATGGAAGCTCCCGGCGTGGGATCGGCGCCTATCCCCAAGAGTGTCGAGTCAGTGTCGTTCTTCTTTTGCGTGCGATACTTGCCTGCGCTCGGCCGGTTGAAGGGCATCGTGGCCAAGCGGTTGCGGTGACTTCGCTGGGATTCGTCTTGGAAGCGAGGACAATAGGCAGAAGACAATGCGTTCAAGTCTCGTTCTTAAAGGAAAGGGAAGGGTCATGTACATGCGTAAGTTTGGGGTATGCCTGGCGTGGGCAGCCTGTGTCGGTGTCGCAGCCTTTGGCGTGACGGCGTGGGCGGATGTCGGCGAGGTCTTCAACATTGCGGTCGTCTCGAACGGCCAGCTCTTATCCGACGCTGCTGTCGTGGTGGTGGATGAGAACGGAATCGGCCACAAAGCCGAATTCGCAAACGGCACTTTCTATGTCAAGGGAGTGACCGGAAAGGTCCAACTGAATGTCGAGCACGCTGCCGTTGGCTCCGGCATGGTGGAATTGGCCCTACCACCCGACGCTGAGGTTTCTGTGGTCGTGCAATTGAACGGCACGGCTGCGTCGGCGTTTTTCGTCGACCGGGAAAGATTCCCGACCGCGGCCAATACGGTGGTTCGACCGATCGATTCGACCAGTGCGGAGAGCCCGGTTCCTTCGACGCCGGTCGTCAAACGTCCCGGATCCTCGCTGTACAATTTCGTCGATGTCGATCGTGGTGCGCCCTCGGCCATCCAGGGTGGTGACACCTGTGCCACGGCGACGGCGATCGGCTCGCTTCCGTTCAACGCGGCGGGCTCCACGATCGGTTTCACGGACGATTATAATGAGGTGTGCCCCTACACGCTGACCGGAGCCCTTGATGTCGTGTACTCGTACGACGCGACGGCCGACATTTGCGTTGATGTCAGCGTTTGCGAATCGGCGTACGATACCAAGCTGTATGTCTACGAGAACAACTGCCCGGGCACTGTCGCCGGTTGCAACGACGACGCCTGCAGCAACGCGGCGGGCGACGACTTCCGCTCGGCCCTATCAGGCGTCGAGCTTTTCGCCGGTCAAACATACTACTTTGTCGTGGACGGCTATGAGGGCGGCGAAGAAGGTGACTACAATATCGCCATTACCGAAGTCCAGTGTCCGGGACCGGCCCCCGAATCCTGTCCGGCGGGCAACCTGTTCAACCAGCCCTCGGACGGCGACAACGCGGGTAATTCCGACGAATACGGTGGCTTCCAGATCTTCGAGAACTTTGATGCCGGATTGCCCGGCACGACGATTACAGGCGTAGGATGGCAGGGCGTGAACGCCTTTTTCGATCCGTTCCTTGGATTCGTCGAGTGCGATCGGGCGATCGGTGGCGATGACTACCAGATTACATTCTACCCGGACGCCGGTGGCGTTCCGGGGGCAGTGGCCTGCGTGCACAACGTATCGCCGGTGCGTGCCGCCACGGGTGACACATTCGGCGGGTTTATGGTCTATCAGTACAATGCGGACCTCGGCGCCGGCTGCTTCATCGACAGCGGCTGGGTGTCGATTCTCGGAGTCGGCAACGCCAATTGCTGGGGCTTGTGGATCAGTTCGTTCACAGGTGACGGCGCTGCACTGCAGTTCGACGGGGCAGCCCTTGCTCTGACCGACTACGACATGGGCGTTTGCCTGACGGGCGAAACGGTCGATATCTTCGGGGCATGCTGCGATGATTTCACCGCAGGCTGTGAGGACTGCGTTCTTGCGTCCGAATGCACCGGACGATTCTCGCCGGAGACCACTTGCGCCGACCTCGATCCTGCCTGTGGCGACGTCACCGGTGGATGCTGCCTGGGTGACGGCACTTGCGAGAATCTGACGCCGATCGATTGTGCGGCGGCGGGCGGCGTCTTCCATGGTCTGTTTACGGAATGCCCGGCCAACGCCTGCGAGCTTTGCGGCGTGTACTGCCCGGCCGGTGGCCTTGCCGAGGGCGAACCGGTTTGCGGTCCCGACTACGACGACACCTATAACGGTGGCTGCAACAGCGTGCCGCCAGTTTTCCAGGACATCGGGTGTGGCGATACGGTCTGTGGTGAGTCCGGTACATTCCTCTCCGGCGGTGTTGACCAATTCCGCGACACGGACTGGTACCGGTTCACGGTGGCCGCAGAGACACAAATCACCTGGACGGTTCAGGCGGACTTCCCGGTTCTGGCCGGCATCGTCGACACCGGTGGTGTGGACGACTGTGCGGGCGTATCGGCGTTCCTCCTCTCTGCGACCGGTGAGCCCTGCGAAGAAGTCACCGTCTCCGGCTGCATCCCGGCCGGCACCTGGTACGCCTTCGTTGGACCGTCCGACTTCACCGGTGTGGATTGCGGCTCGACGTACACGGCTACGCTCGATTGTGCCGACTGCCCGGTTGGCGCGTGTTGTGACCCAACGGACGGTTCCTGTGCCGAGACAACCCTGCCCGGCTGCGGCGCCAACAACTGGCAGGGTGAGGGCACGAACTGCAGCCCGAACCTCTGTCCGCAACCTCCGGACAACGATAACTGCCAGACTGCCGAGGCCCTGACCCTACCCGGCAGCGCGACCGCCGACAACACCGCCGGAAACGATGATGACACCGATTTCTGCGGAACCAGCTCGCCTAACCAGGGTGTGTGGTACACGGTGGTCGGTAACGGCAGCACGATTCGGGCAACGACGTGCAATCCCTTCACGGACTTCGATACGAAGATCCAAGTCTGGTGCGACTGCGATCCGGTTGTGTGTGTCGGCGGTAACGACGACACGTCCGGTGCACCGCCCGAGTGTGACCTCAACGGTTCCAATCGCAAGTCGACCGTCGAGTGGTGCTCGGAAGCCGGCCATACGTACTACATCCTCGCCGGCGGCTTCAGCACGGCGGTCGGCAATCTGCAAATCGATACCGTTGACCTCGGCGCGTGCGGCACGCCGGCGGATTGCACGATCCCGATTGGTGCATGCTGCTTAGACGGCACGTGTCTCGGTGATATGACCGAGGCCGAATGCGATACGGCCGGTGGCGTCTGGAATGAAGGCGATACGTGCGCGAGCTTCATCTGCCCCGTACCGGCAACCAATGAGACCTGTGAGACGTCGACCAATATCCCGGCGGTGCCGTACGCGACAGCAGTCAACAACACTGATTCGACTGCCGACGGCCCGCCAGTCTCGGACTGCAACACCGGCAGCGCGGTGGTCCTGCAAAACGACGTCTGGTGGGACTACACGCCGACGGAGGATTGTCTGCTGACCGTGACCGCGGAGCATGCATACGACGCCGTGGGTGCCGTCTACAGTGGTCCCGACTGTAATAGCCTGACCGAATTGACCTGCTACGACGAGCCGGATAACCCGGCACAGGTGATCGTGAGCGCGACGGCCGGCACGACGTACTGGATCCAAATTGGCGACTGGGGCACCGTTGAAGGTGGCGGCCTGACGACGCTGGATGTGGATTGCACGCCGGTAAACGTGACCGGTGCTTGCTGCTTCGGCGACGGTAGCTGCACGGATGTCAACGTGGCAGATTGCAGTACTGCCGGCGGCGACTACCAGGGCGACAGTGTGGCCTGCAACCCGTGTCCGCAACCGCCACCCAATGATGACTGCGTTGATGCCGAGGCACTGGCGG
>Ga0210111_1000423_pt1 | contig 11151 bp, 8 predicted proteins | sample China_Galinas_PW_6_FD_185520 | JGI IMG/M metagenome (GOLD analysis project Ga0210111, IMG submission 185520) | Wetland microbial communities from San Francisco Bay, California, USA, that impact long-term carbon sequestration - China_Galinas_PWC_D2... | ecosystem: Environmental > Aquatic > Marine... | reverse complement strand
GGTGCGCTCGCGCAGGCGCCGGACCACCAGCACCAGGACGATGGTCCCCACCGCGGCCCCCAGGGCGACGATCGCCCCCGTCACGATGACCAGTGCGAGGTTCATGGCGGATGCAGCGGCCCCGGGACCTCGGCGCGGACGCCGCGGCCCCGGCGCCCTTCAGCCCTCCCGCTCGCGGGCCACGGCCTGCACGATCGCGGCCGGGATGCGCTCCAGCGGCAGCACCTGCTCCGCGGCCCCCAGGCGGATCGCCTCGGCGGGCATGCCGAACACGGCCGACGTGGCCTCGTCCTGGACCAGCGTCACGGCCCCTTCCTCGCGCAGGGCCAAGAGGCCCCGCGCCCCGTCGCGTCCCATCCCCGTCAGGAGCACCCCGACCACGTCCGGACCGAACTCGCGCGCCGCGCTCTCGAACAGCACGTCCACGCTGGGCCGCACGCTGTGGCGCGGCGGGGCATGGGACAATACCACGTGCCCCCCCTCCACCGACATGTGCACGTCCGCCGGGGCCAGGCGCACCCCCGGCCTCGCCAGGGGCTCCCGGTCCCTTGCCAAGTGGACGGGGCGCCCGGAGACCTTGCCCATCCACTCCGACAGGGTGGCGCCGAAGTGGTCGGCGACGTGCACGACCACGAGCACCGGCACCGCGATGTCCGCCGGCAGGCCGGACAGGATTCGCGCCACGGCCTGCGGCCCCCCCGTGGAGGCCCCGACGACCACCGCCCGGACCTTGCCCGGCGCGCGCTGCCCGCCCGGGGGCGGCGGGGTGCCCGGCGCCACCCCCGCCACCTTGCGGATGCCCGCCAGGAGCTGGGCGTTCCAGGCGATGTTGCCGTCCCGGTCCTTGCGGAACGAGGTGACGACGCCGGCCTTCAGGACCTCCTTCATGGCCTCCGGGTCGTGGAACGCAGAGACCACGATCACCTTGGTGTTCACCCCCGAGGCGGCGATGCGCCGGGTGGCCTCGATCCCGTCCATGCCGGGCATGGTCACGTCCATGAGGACCACGTCGGGGGCCACCTCGCCGACCCGCTGGGCGGCCGACATGCCGTCCCCCGACTCGGCCACGACCTCCATGTCGGACTGGGCCTCGATGAGCTCCCGCAGGAACATCCGGTAGTGGAAGCTGTCGTCCACCAGCATCACCCGGATGCGTTGCCCGCTACGGGCGCCCGGCGAGGCCGGCGGCGCCGGCCGGACCGGGCGGATGGACCCCCCCAAGGTCAAGCCGGGACCCCCCGGCCGCCGCCCCAGCAGCAGACCCGGTTGCGGCCCTCCTCCTTGGCCTGGTAGAGGGCCTGGTCGGCGCGCGAGACGAGCCGCTCCCAGGTGCCCGCCTCCGGGTCCCACTCGGCCACGCCCACGCTCAAGGTGGTGCTGTGACCCTCCGGGTCGAAGGTCAGGGCCGCCACCGCGGCCCGGATGCGCTCCGCGAGGATGCCGGCCCCCTCCAGGCCGGTGCCGGGCAGGACCACCAGGAACTCCTCGCCCCCGTATCGCCCCACCTTGTCCACCTGGCGCACGGTCTCGGAGAGCACCCGCGCCACCTCCCGGATCACCCGGTCGCCGAACGGGTGGCCGAAGCCGTCGTTGATGCGCTTGAAGTGGTCGATGTCCAGCATCCCCACCGAGAGGGTGGAGCCGAACCGGCAGGCCCGGGCCACCTCGGTGGCGAGGCACTCCTCGATGTGGCCGCGGTTGGCCACGCCGGTCAGGGGGTCGGTGTTGGCCATCTCGGCCAGGAGCACGTTCTTGGCCTCCAGTTCCTGGAGGAGCTTGGCCTTCTCGTGGTTGGTCCTCACCAGGGCGGCGTTCTGCTCCCCGAGGGCATCCTGCAGGCGCTTGATGCGGATGTGGGCGCGCACGCGGGCGAGCAGCTCGTCGGCCTCGAAGGGCTTGGCGATGTAGTCGTCGGCGCCCAGGTTGAGGCCGTGCACCCGGTCGCGCACCTCGCCCTGGGCGGTCAAAAAGATCACCGGCACGAACCCGGGCCCCAGGGTGTTCTTGATGAACTGCAGGACCGCGTTGCCGTCCATGCCCGGCATGATCACGTCCAGGAGCACCAGGTCGGGCAGGGGGGAGGTGGCGCGCAGGCCCTCGCAGGCCGACTCGCCGTCCGGGTACACGTCCACGCGGTAGCCCACCCCCTCCAGGTGCGCCTTGAGCATCATGCGCACCGTGAGGCTGTCGTCGATGACGACGATGTGGCCCTCGGACCGCTGCTCGCTCGGGTCAGTCACCGATCAGCCGCTCCACCGCGGCCAGCAGCCGCTCCTGGTTCATCTCGCCCTTGGCCAGGTAGGCGTCCGCGCCCACGTCCAGGCCGCGCCGCTGGTCCTTGCCGGTGCCCATGGAGGAGACGATGATCACCGGCAGCTCGCGCGTGGCGGCCTGCTCCCGCAGGCGCTGGACCAGGCGCAGGCCGGTCATGCGCGGCATCTCCACGTCCGTGATCACCAGGTCGACGCCGCCCCGCGTAAGCACCCCCAGGGCCTCCTCCCCGTCGGCGGCGAGCAGGACCCGGTAGCCGCCCGCCTCGAGCATCCCCTTCTCCATCATGCGGGCGCTCAGTGAGTCGTCGGTTACGAGCACCGTGCGCTGGGTGGCGGCGGGCTCCGGCGATCCCGCGGCGCCGGCCGCCCGGAGGACCGGCTCCTCGGGCCCGGCCTCGGCGGCCCGGGCGAAGGTATGCTCCACGTCCAGGATCACCGCCGGCCGCCCGCTCGCCAGGACCGTGATGCCGGACACCCACGGCAGCTCCCCCACGTGCGCCGGGATGGGCTTGACCAGCACCGTGCGCACCCCCGCCACCCGGTCCACCCCCATGGCGAGGCGGTCGTCGCCGTGGGCGAGGACCACCACCTGCCGGTGGTCGCGGCCCTCCGAGTCGCCCAGGAGGGCCTCCAGGGAGACGTAGGGCAGGGAGCGGTTCTCCACCCGGAGGACCGGGCGGCCGGCGCACACGTCCCGGTCCCGCGGCCCCACCTCCCGCACGCGCTCCACGGCGGCCAGGGGCACGGCGAAGGTGCGGCTGGCGACGCTGAACAGAAAGCCGTCCATGGTGGCGAGGTTCACCGGCAGGTGGAGGCGGATCTCGGTGCCCCGGCCGGGCTGGGTGCTGAGCTCCATGGTGCCCTTGAGGGACTTGACCTGGCTGGCCACCACGTCCAGACCCACGCCGCGCCCGGCCAGCTCGGTCACCGACGGGGCGGTGGAGAATCCGGGCCGGATCAGGTGCTTGAGCACGTCCGCCGGGCGCGTGGGGGGCGGATCGGCGGGGTCGACGAGGCCCTTCGCGACGGCGGTCCGGTGCACCTGCTCCAGGTCGACGCCGCGCCCGTCGTCGCTGACGGTCACGGTCAGGCGGCCCCCCTGGCGCTCGAAGACCACGTGGACCACCCCCTCGGGCGGCTTGCCGGCCCGGGTGCGGTCGGCCGGGGGCTCGATGCCGTGGCTGACGGCGTTGCGCACCAGGTGGCTCAGGGGCTCCCGCAGGCCCTCCAGGAGGGCCTTGTCGATCTCGATGCCGTCGGCCATCAGGTCCAGGCGGGCGCGCCGGTCCATGTGGTGCACGGCGTCGCGCAGCACGAGCTGGAGCGAGGTGCCCAGGGAGCCGGCCGGGAGCATGCGCAGGTCGCGCACCCCGTCGTGCAGGGCGGTGACCACCTGGTCGAGCTGGGCCACCTGGTTGCGGGTGTCGTTCATCAGGCCCTTCAGCCCCTCCTTGAGGGCCACGGTCCGGGCCCGGGCGAGGATGGAGGTGAGGGACTCGCCCGCCGGGGTGCCGGCGAGCAGCCCGCGCACCTCGGGGCCCTGGGCCCAGTCGCGCAGGTCGTTCATGGCGCGCACCACGCGGATGGCGTCCTGGCTCAGGGCGCGCACGCGCACCGTGTGGTCGCTCAGGCGGATGCGGTGGACGATCAGCTCGCCGGCCAGGTTGGCCAGCTGGTCGATCTTCCCCAGGCCCACCCGCAGCACCCCGGCGTCGGCCAGCGTGCCGCCGGCGGTCAGGCCCTGGGGCGTGGAGACCCGGGGGGGCGCGGCAGGGGCCGGCGAGACCTCGGGCGCGGGGGGCGCCGGGGGCGCCGGAGCAGCCGAAGCGCTCGGCGGCGGGGGCGGCGGAGGCGCGGCCGGAGCCGGGGGATCGGTGGGGGGCGCGGGATCGGCGGGTACGGGCGCGGCTTCGACCGGGCGTTCGGGCGGCGCGTCCTGCGCCCCCTCGCCGGCCGCCGGCGGGGCGGGCGCCGTGCGGGCGCTGCCGAGGGCGTCCTCCAGGGCACTCAGGGCCGGGCCGATGTCCGCGGCGTCGGCGCCGTCCTGCCCCAGGGCCTCCACCATCCGGCGGATCACGTCCAGGGCGAAGAGCATGGCGCTGATCACCGGCTCGGTGACGGAGCCCTCCTCGTCCCGAAGGGCCCCCAGCACGTCCTCCATCTTGTGGGCCAGGCGCCCCAGCTCGTCCTGGGAGACCATGCGGGCCGAGCCCTTCAGGGTGTGGGCCAGGCGGAAGAGGGTCTTCAGGGTCTCCGGGTCGCGCGGGGAGCGCTCCAGGCTCAACAGGCCGGCGCTCAGGCCCTCCAGGTGCTCATGGGCCTCGATGCGGAAGTAGTGCAGGGCGTCCATTAGGTGGCCCGCGCTCCCGATGTCGTCGCGCGCGTCATGCTACTTGCCCACCAGCCCCGCCAGGCCCCGGGCCGTGTCGTCCAGCTCGCCGGCGGTCCGGCGCGTCTGGGTGGTGCGCGCGGAGACCCGCTCGGCGGTGTCCTTGGCCTCGTCCACGAAGCGGTCCACCTGGGCCACCGACTTGTCCTGGGCCTGGGTGGCCAGGAAGATGCGGCCGGCCATGTCGGACACCTGGCTGACCGCCCCGACGATGGCGTCCAGGCGCTCGGTGACCACGTTCATGAGGTTCTCGCCCTCGTTGATGGCGGCGGTGCCGCGCTCGGTGGCGCGGCGGGTGTTCTCGGCGGTCTCCTGCACCTGCTTGATCATCTGGCGGATTTCCTGGGTGGCCTCCTGGGCGCGGATCGCCAGGCGCCGCACCTGCTTGGCCACCACCGCGAACCGGGTGCCGGAGCGCCCGGCGCCGGCCGCCTCGATGGTCGCGTTGAAGGAGAGGAGCTTGGTCTGGTCGACCAGCTCGTTGAGGATGGCGAGGATGCCGTCCATCTGCTCGGTCTGGCGGCGGGTCTCCTCCATGGCGTGGGAGATCTCACGCGACTGGGTGAGGATGGCCCCCATGCGCTTCTGGGAGTCGCCCAGCACCTCCATGCCCTGCACGCACTCCAGGCTCGCGGCGTCGGTCTGCTGGGCCATCTCCTCCGTCTGGGCGCGGATCTCGGACAGGGCCCCCTTGAGCTCGCCGAGGGTGCGGTAGACGGCGTCGATCTCCTCCACCTGGTGGCCCGCCTCCGTGGCCTGCTGCTCGGTCTCCTCGCGGAATTTTCGGGACATCCGCCCGAGCACCGTGCTGGCGTCACCGATCTGGCTGGCGAAGACCCCCACGCAGCGGTAGATCCACAGCCCCAGCAGCCCACCGATCACCATCAGGCCGATGGCGCCGTAAAAGACCCGCTGCTTGAGCGAGAGCCCGTGCCCCGTGGACTCGGTGGAGACCTTGGAGATGGCCTGGTTCGTGGTGTCGGAGAGGGTGTAGAGGACCCACTTCAGGGAGTCGAGGGTGGGGGTGATGTGGGTGTGGTAGTAGTCCAGGTCCTGCCGCCAGGCCGGGGCGTCGCGCTCGGTGAAGGCCTGGTGGAAGGTCTTCAGGAGCTTGCCCCGGGTGATGCCGAGGCTCTCGACGAACACCGCCACGATGGGGTTCTCGCTGGCCAGGCGCTCGGAGATGATGCCGAAGATGCGCTCGTTGCGGCGGCGCTCCTTCTCGAACTGGTCGCGGAACACCCGGTCGCGCATGAACAGGTAGCCCCGGGTGTTGCTCATCATCCGGTTGAGGCTGTCCTGATAGCCCATCAGGGCCGAGAGGGCCAGGCTGTCGAGATTGGCGCCGGCGGTGGACCAGGTCTCGAGGATCATGTCGATGAAGGCGTCGGAGCGGGAGACGAGCTTCTCGCCGCGGGTGTTGATCAGGTGCTGGGCGGTGACGTTGTCGGGCCGGTGGCGCAGGGCGAAAACCTCCTGGGCCTGGGTCTCCAGCTTGTCCACCAGGTCGGTGACGCCCTGGATCATGCCGCGCAGGCTCTCGGCGCTCTCGAAGCCGGGCGGCGCCTCGGCGTTCTGGAGCGCCGGCAGGGTCACGTGGATCATGGCCACCGCGTCGTTGAAGCGGCCCCACTCCCGGTCCTCGCCGGTCAGCAGGAAGGCCTCCAGGGCGCTCTGGGCCTCCAGGGTGGAGTTGACCAGGGCCATCACCCGGATCGAGGTGGGCACCAGGTCGTCGGAGATCGACGCCGCCAGGCGCGCGTTGCGCCCCAGGCCGTCCATCAGGGGCAGGGCGGCGGCCACGAGCAGGGCGCCGGTGACCACCACGGCGGCCACGATGCGGCTGCCCTGGCTGACCGTGACCAGGCGCAGGCGGCTGCGGAAGGCGTTCAGCACGGCGGGCCTAGACCTCCCCGCCGCCGCGGACCACGGCGGACTCGGCCCGGCTGCTCGCCATCGAGGAAAGCATGCGCGCCGTGTGGCCCAGGTTGTGGATCGTATCGAGGGTGTTGCCGGAATGGCGCTCGGTTTCGGAGGAGATGTGCGAGAGCGACTCCACCGCCTCGGTCACCTGCTGCACCGCCCGGCCCTGCTCCTGGGCCGCGGCCTCGATGAGCTGGACCGCGTCGGCGGTCTGCGTGACCAGGGAGAGCAGGGTGTCGAAGTTGTCCGCGATCTTGCCCACGTCCTCCAGTCCCCGGTCCACCGCCCGCTCGCCCTCGGCGGTCACGGTGTTGGTCACCTGGACGGTGTCCTGGATGTCCTCGATCAGGGCACGGATCTCCTCGGTGGACTCCACCGCCCGCTCGGCGAGCAGGCGGATCTCCTCGGCCACCACGGCGAAGCGGCGCCCGGCCTCGCCGGCGCCGGCGGCCTCGATGGTGGCGTTGACGGACAACAGGTTCGTCTGGGAGGCCATCTCGTTGATGATCTCCACCACGCTGTTGATCTGGCGCGACTTCTCCTCCAGGGTGCGCATGTGCTCCGCGATGCGGCCCACCTCCACCTTGATGTGGCCGATGCCCTTCTGGGACTGGGTGAGGAACGTGTGGCCCTTGTGGCACTCCTCCGCGGCCATCTTGGAGGTCTGGACCATGTCGCGGCTCTTCTGGGTCATGTTCCGGTAGGACGCCAGGAGCTCCTGCATGGTCGAGGAAATCTGCACCGTGGCCGAGGACTGCTCGGCGGCGCTCTTCACCTGGTACTGGGCCGCCTCGCGTAGCTGGTCGGTGGAGCGGGCGATCTGGTGCACGGGCCCGTCCAGGTGCCTGAGGACCATGCGCAACAGGAGCGACCCGGCCACCAGCGCCACCACGGCCACACTCAGGAGGATCAGCCCCACGGCCGTGATCGCGTGCCGCACCAGGCGGCGACTTTCCTCCAGCTGGGAATCCATCTGCGTGTCGCCGCGCTCCTCCAACTGGGTCAGGAGCTTCTCGATGTCGCCCTGGATCCGGAGCATCTCGGGCTGCGAGGGGACCAGGGGCGTCTCCTGGAGGGTCCGCAACTGGTCGCGCGACAGCGCTTCCAGGTCGCCGAACAGGCGCTCGGCGTCGGCCAGCTCGGCCGGCACGGTCAGGCCCGCTCCCTGCACGCGGTCGAGCTGGGACCGGAAGGCCCGGACGCCGTCGCGGAAGGACTGCTCGGCCTCCGTGACCTGCCCGTGCTCGCCCTGGTCGAGGGCCCACAGGTTACGCAGCGCGCCGATCCGCATCTCCATGATGCCGTCGGCGTTGACCCACGCGTCGCCCACCCGGTCGAGGGAGTGGTTGACCCGGCTCATGGCGTACCCGCCGACCAGGAGTGCGGCCAGGGTCAGCGCGGCCAGGGTGATGGAGCCGAGGAACCAGAGGCGGCGCGGCGAGTTGCGGGGCGTGGGGGCCTCGGCCCCGACATCGCCGGGCCCGATCGGCCCGCGTCCGTGGTGGGTGGGGAAGTCGGTGGGGTATTGCATGCCGGACTCCGCTCAGCTCCTCGCGTTCAGTTGGTTGAACAGCTGGTTCAGGTCGGGGAACAGGACCAGGGTCCCCTCGCGGTAACAGGTGCCGCGCACGATCTGGCGCAGGGGCGCGGGCAGCGTGCCGGGGGGCGGGCCCATGTGGGAATCGTCCAGGGCCACCAGTCGCCCCAGCTCGGTCACCGCGAGACCCGCGTCGAAGGTGGGCCCGCGCATCACCACCACGTTGGCCACGGCGCCCTCGGTGGCCGGGTAGCCGTAGAGGTAGGGCAGGTCGTACACGGTGACCAGGTCGCCGCGCAGGTTGATGACGCCCAGCAGGTGGCGGGGCGCCCCGGGCAGGGGGACCACCTCGGCGCCGCGCACCAGGCGGCGGGCCTGGGTGATGGGGACGGCGAAGACCTCCGGGCCCACCCGCAAGGTCAGGTGGAGGGTTCGGCCCTCGTGGGACTCCTCCATCAGGTCGCGGGAGAAGCTGGCCTCGAAGTCGGCCCGCAGCTTGTGCAGCCGGTCCTTCAGCCCCAGCATCGCCCGGAAGGCGTCGCCTCCGGTCTCCGCCTGATTGAGGAGCGCGTCCACGTCGGCCTGCGGGATGCCGCCCGCATCCGGGGCGTCGGACCCCGACCGGGGCGACGGCCGCGCGTCCTGTGTATTCCCCTCCATGATCCCCTTCAATCCCCTCCGTCCCTGGGGCGGCCTCAGCCGCCGCCGCTCTCCGGGTCGCTCCGCCGGCTCCGGCAGACCCCGGCGAAGGCCGCGGCGTCGAAGCCTACGTAGCGCCGGATCCGCTCCGCGTCGCCCCCGCTGGCGCGCTCGGCGCTGTGCCAGGCCCGCCGGGCCTCCTCCGCGTGTCCCGCCGCCGCCAGCAGCGCCGCCAGGTGGAAGTACGCGGGGGCGAGGCCCGGGTCCAGGTAGACCGCGTGCTTGAGGTGGGCCGTGGCCTCCGCCTCGCGCCCCCGCGCCACGGCCAGCATGCCCGCCAGAAAATGGGACTCCGCGTGGAGGGGCGCCTCGGCCCGGGCGGCGTCGATCAGCTTCGCGGCCCCCTCCGGCTTCCCGCGCGCCAAGCGGATCCAGGCCGCCAGCCGGAGGGCGGCGCCGGTGCGGGCGACGCCCGCGAGGTGGGCCTCGGCGTCGGTGTACCGCTCCGCGATGGCGGCCTCCCAGGCCAGGTGCAGCCACGCCTCGGGGGCGGGCGGGTCCGCCGACGCCTGCGGGGCCTGCGGCGCCGGGGCGGCATACGCGGTATCCCGGACCGCGCGGCGGAAGGCCGGGTTGCCGCCGAGCCACTCCAGGGCGCAGCCGGCGGGCGGCGTGATGGTCTCGGTGTGCCCCGTGAGGAGCACCCCCCCGGGCTCGAGGGCGTCGGCCAGGGCGGCGAGGACGCGTTCGGTGGCCGGGGGCGAGAGGTAGATCAGGACCCGCTGGCACAGGATCAGGTCGTAGCCCCGTCCGGGGTGCGGGCTGCCGGCCCAGGCGAGCAGGTTCAGCTCCTCGAAGCGCACCTGGGCGGCCAGGGCGGCGCGCACCCGGAAGCCCTTCGGCGCGGGCTCGAAGAAGCGCAGGCGCTCGGTGGCCGACAGGCCGCGCATGGACGTCTCGGGGTATTCACCGACGCGGGCGGTGTCGAGGGCCGCGCCGTTGATGTCGCTGCCCAGGATGTCCACCTTGAGGCGCGGGTAGCGGTCGCGCACGCGCTCACAGACCATGGCGAGGCCCCAGGCCTCCTGGCCCGTGGCGCAGCCGGCCGACCAGAGGTGCAGCAGGTGCCCGCGGCGGCGCGCGATGAGGTCGGGGATCACCTCCCGCTCGATCGCGTCCCAGCGCTCGCCGTCACGGAAGAAATGGGTCTCGCCCACCGCCACGTCGGGCACCAGGTGGCGCCACTCGCCGGCCTGCCGCTCCACCCGGTCGGCGTAGGCCGCCCGGGTCGGCTCGCCCAGGGCCTGCATGCGCCCGGCGACGGCCCGCTCCAGGCGGTGGCGCTGGGCCGACTGGACGCGCATCCCGGTGTGCCGCTCCAGGACGGCGGCCACCCGGTCCAGGGCGGCGCCGGCCGCGGCGGGGGCGTGCTGCGGGGCCTCGGTCACGACGCGCCCTCCCGTGCCGCCAGCAGCTCCGGCGTCAGCAGGTAGGTGAGCTGGCCGTCCACCTCCAGGATTCCGGCCGACTTCGGGGCATCGGCGCCGGGGGGGTCGCCGGCCGGGCCGTGGTAACGGACGCCGTCGGGGTCGTACTCCACGATGTCCTGCACCCCGTCCACCAGCCAGTGCCGGTCGCCCGCGGCCTCACGGCTGACGATGAGCCACGGGTGCTGGCCCTCGCCCGGCGCCGCCGCGGGCGGGGGCACCGCCACGGCCAGGGGGCCGGCCTCGCCCAGCAGGGGCGCCAGGGCGTGGACCCGCACCGGCTCGCCGTGCAGGCGGGCCACGCCCAGCACCCCCGCGGGGGCGCCCGGCTCGGGCTCCACGTGCGGCAGCCGGCCCACCTCGCGCAGGTGCAGGATGTCCATGGCGTACCGGTGTTCGCCGACCACGAATATCAATGCCTGACGTCGAATCTCCAAACGCACCTCACCCGACAGACCATCGTTTCCCTCTCGGCCTTGCGGGAAGCCCACTTAAGCGCTTTGTTCGCGGGGGGTTGGCGCGCCGCCGGCGCCCTTGTCACGGGGGCGGACCCCTCCTATACTCGGTGCCATGACCACCCATACCCTGGTGCTGGCGGAGCGGCTCGACCCCGCGGCGCTGTTCGGCCTGTACGACGCGCACCTCAAGGCGATCGAGTCCGCCCTCGGGGTGGTGATCGTGGCGCGCGACCAGCGGTTGACCCTGGAGGGGCCGGACGACGCCGTGGCCAAGGCCAAGGCGGTCATCGAGCAGCTCGGCGAGCTGCAGCTGCGCCAGGGCGACGTGGGGCCGGACGACGTCCGGTTCCTGCTGTTGCAGTCGCGCGAGGGGCCCGCCGCCGCCGAGCCCCCCGTCCTGCACCTGACCGGCCGGGTCCAGCGCCTGCTGCCCCGCACCGGCAGC
>Ga0210111_1000420_pt1 | contig 11192 bp, 8 predicted proteins | sample China_Galinas_PW_6_FD_185520 | JGI IMG/M metagenome (GOLD analysis project Ga0210111, IMG submission 185520) | Wetland microbial communities from San Francisco Bay, California, USA, that impact long-term carbon sequestration - China_Galinas_PWC_D2... | ecosystem: Environmental > Aquatic > Marine... | reverse complement strand
GGGGCGATCGACGTCGGCGCTGAGCGCCCGGTCGGTGTGGCGTCCCGCCGCTTAACGTGTGATCACTGCGAAAGCGGTTCGCGCAATCCCGCATCGGCATGCGGTTGATCGCAAACGTGAAGACCTCGTTCACTTAAGCCTCAATCCACCGATTCACCCGCACGGATAAGGACATCGCCAGCGACAACGGTGTAGGCGGCGAAAACCGCTGTCCGTAGCTCAGTTCCTGTGCCGATGGGCAACGAGCGGCCCGGCGAGGTTCGCTCCGTGGCCGATTTCAGGCAGCTCGCGACGGCCGAGCGATTCGGCGGTGAGAAGGAGCCGGTCGAGGTGGATCAGGGCGCGGCCGGCAGCGCCCTGACCTTGGTCAGCGCCTCGATGAAGGCCTCCTGCCAGGGCCAGCGGGCGGGCAGGTGCAAGGTAAAGCGCCGGGCCGTGCGAGTGAGCCTGCCCGGAAGCGCGATCAGCCAGCGGCGTATCGTCCGCGCCGCCCGCCAGGTCTCATCCTCGAGGCCCAGCTGTCCCACCCAGCGCGCCATGTTGTGGGCGAGGCAGGCGATCACCGTCCAGGCCGCGTTGGCGTCGAAGCTTCCCGAGGGAAAGTGGGCGAGAGCGGAGTCCTTCAGGTCGCGGATCGCCAGCTCGACCTCGGCGTGCTGGCGGTGCTCGGCGTCGACGGTGTGCATGTCCTCCTCTCTGTTGGTGAGGAAGGCGAAGCGGCGCCGATGCCGGCGGCGAACAGGCGATCTCGCAACTGCTCTGGGATCAACTGCGAGAGTACGTCGACGACAAGGTGCAGGTCGTGATCGGCGACGTCGAGCGCGGGATCCGTGCCGCGCTGGCCTCCTCTCCGGCCTACGCTCCCGAAAGCGACCTGGAGGCGATCGAACTCGCGCTCGACTACCTGGTCAGCTCCGTGCACGAGGATCCCGGACGAGGCCAGGGGCTCTCTACGACCGCCGAGCAAGTCGGCGGGCTGGGCGGGAAGATGGTGATCCGCAGCGGCGAGTGCAAGCTGACGGTCGCCGGGGAGGAGCGCTCGGCCGCGGCGGTGCCGCGCCTACCGGGAACGATTGTCGCGCTCAGCCTGCCGCTGTACCCTGGTAGCTGAGATGTTGCAGGCCCAGACTCCCAATCACGCCGGCTCGCGCGAGCAGGCGCGCGAGTTGATCGGCGCCCTCTCGCAGCCCCTGGCGGGCGAGCGGGTGGCGGTCGACTTCGGTCCGCTGCTGGTCCCCACTCCGTCCTACTGCGACGAGATCGTGAAGTTCGAGGGCGTCGAGCACGCCCACGAAGCGCATCACCCCACGCTCCCCCGAAGCGTCACCGGCCCGCCGATCTCGCCGTCTTCGCCGGGGTAGAGCCCGACGAAGGCGCAGGTGCTGCTCGCCGTGTATTGCAGCTGCACTTCGCCGAGGTCGGCGCGGACGCGGTCGGCGCCGGCTTCTTCGTCGCTGTAGGAGACGGAGCCCCCGGCGCTCTGCGCGGGGATCGTGACGTTGCAGCTCCCCCCGAGGGTGAGTTTGATCGCGTCGCCTTCTTCCTCGCACTCGACGCCGAACGCACCGGTGTGTGGAGCTTCGCCTTCGTCCACCCCGAGGCTGTAGCGGCAGCTGTTCATCGCCACTTTCGCCCCGTTCGCTCCCTGAATCGGCGAATAGCATTCTTCTTTGCCTTCGGCGTATTCGGCCTCAACGGAGAGCTCGGCGGCGTTGGCATTGAGCTCCGCGCTCCAGGGAGAGCTGGGGCAGGAGATCTGTTTGCCGTCGAAGCTGAAGACCGCTTCGGGCTGGCTCGCGGAGATCGTCGCGGGGTAGCCACCGGGGACGAACTTAGGCGCGTGCAGCTTGAAGCTCCTGTCTTCGCCGTAGGTGGTGCCCCCTTCGTTGGTGGCGGCGAGGCGGTAGTGGTAGACCTGGCCCGGCGAGAGGCCTTCGATCGACTCGCTGACTTCGACGGGTTCGACGCCTGAGCCGACTCCTTTCGGCGAGGCGGGGGCGTAGGAGCCGTAGGAGTCGCTGGTGCCGTATTCAAACCGGTAGGCGGTCGCGTAGCCGCCAGGGTCGACGGTGCCGTGCAGCGCTGCGCTTTCGCCGTCGATCGCCGTGGCCTGCCCGGTGACCGTCGACGACGACATGGTGAAGGTCGCGTCCTCGCCGTTGCTGAAGCCATTCAGGCTCAACCCGTAGGCGCGGTAGTGGTAGGTGGCGCCGGGTATCAGGTCGGTGAGCTCAAGCTCCTCGGCCTGAGAGCCTTCGACCCCGGCCGCGATCTCCCCGCCGTAGGCGACCGAGCCGTATTCCTCGGTCAGGCCGTATTCGAAGCCCCACCAGGAGTGGTAGCCGACGGTATCGACGGTGCTGTGCAGGGTGGCGGTGGTGGCAGTCAGGTCGCTCGCGGCGCCGGTTTGGACTTCCGGGCCGACTTCGAAGGCAGAGCTGATGTGGGTGTTGCCGGTTTTGGGCGCCACCTGCCAGGTCCCCGTGAGTTCGCCGTTAGCGGCGTTTTCGACCGCCGGGCAACTCCAGCCGCCGGAGGAGCTATAGCGCAGGTCGGTGACGTGCAGGTCGACCCTGACGCTTTCGCTTTGGCCTTCCACTTCGTTGGCGTAGGTGGCCGAGCGGCCGATCTGGGAGGGGATCGAGACCGGGCAGTAGCTGGCGTCGAAGGTGATCGGTCCGCAGCCGGGCGGGCCGATGTCGAGCTCACCTTGCACGCTGGAGCGATCGCCGTAGCCGGGGTCGAATTCGAACTGGCAGCCGTTCATGTGCCAGGCGTGGGTTCCGACGCCGCTGTTGCACGACATGCCTTCGACGGAGTCGGTCGCGAGGATCTCGTCGCCCCCTTCATAGATTTCCGATCCGCCTTCTTCGATCACGGCCTCGAAGGTCGGGCCGGTGCAGTAGCCGGTGAAGCCCCCGAACCTCTCCACGAAGGTGCCTTCGGGGGTGCCCTGGAGCGTGCGCGGGAAGCCGCCGACGACCCAGCCCGCGGTGGAGGTCGAGAAGGCCTTGTGGATCGGGGGTCGGGAGCCTTCGGCGTTTTCGGCGATCACGCGGAAGTGGTAGGTGCGGCGTGGGTCGAGGCCTTCGAGCTGCTTTTCGATTTCGACCGCATCCTGGCCCGAGCCGATCGATCCGCCTTCGATTTCGTGGCCGTATTCTTCAGCTTCGTATTCGGCCTGGTCTGCCCACTCGATGTGGTAGGCCGTGGCAAAGCCTTCGGGGTTGATCCGCGAAACCAGGGTCGCGTCTTCTGCGCCGACGCCGACCGCGGCGCTGTGGGCGACCAGCGGGCGCCAGTCGGGGGTCGTGAAGGATTTGTCCTGGGGGTTGGGCGATTGGCCTTCAACGTTTTCGGCCACCAGGCGGAAGTGGTAGGTGGTTTTGCCTTTGAGCCCTTTGGCCGTCGCTTCGACCGACACGTCTTCTTCGCCGGAGCCCGCTTCGCCTTCGGCGGTCGAGTGGCCGTATTCTTCGGCTTCGAATTCTTCCTCGGTGCCCCACTCGAAGTGGTAGGTGGTGGCGAAGCCCTTCGGGTTGACCTTGCCGTGCAGGGTCGCCCGGCCTTCTTCTTCTTCGACTCTGATCGACGACTGCTGTTCGGTCGTGACGACCGGCCGCCAGTCGGGGGTCGTGAAGGTCTGGGTGGCGCTCGTCGTCGTGCCTTCTTCGTTTGAGGCGACGACCCGCCAGTGGTATTCGGTCAGGCCTTTGAGGCCGGTGATTTCCTGGTGGACCGCGACGTTGGAGGTGCCCGAGCCGATGCCCGCGTCGGGCACGGGCACGCTGTTGGGAAATCCTTCGGAGGCTTTGCCCCACTCGAAGCGGTAGGAGGTGGCGGTTCCCTGCGGGTTGATCTGCGCGTTCAGTTCGCCGTGGCCCGCCTTGACTTCGGTGGGGGCTTCGGGCGTGATCAGCGGCTTCCAACCCGGGGTCGTAAAGGTCTTGCTGACCCCCTTGGCGGTTTCGGCGCTGTTCTGGACGACGATGCGGAAATGGTAGGTCGTACCGCCTTTGAGGCCCGTGAGCGTGCCGGTCTTGTATTCGAATGCCGAACCTGTGCTCGCGAGGGATGTCGAGCTTTCATAAGGCGCGAAGGGCTGCCCGATCCCGTTCGACGTGCCGTAGTCAAAATGGTAGTTGGCGGAGATCCCACCGCCGTAGAGGTAGCCGCGGGCGGTCGCCTGATGCGGCGCCGGATACCCGGTCACCGAGTCGGTGGAGGCAGCCGGCGCGTTGGCTGCCGGAGTGAGCGAGACGTTGAGGTCTTCGGTGGCTTCTTTGATTTTGACGAAGTTCATGCTGCTCGCGGGGTCGCAGTCTCCGGGGGTGCCGTAGGAGACGATCCCGAGCGCGTAGTGGCTGGCGAAGACCGAGCCGCCGCTGTCCCCTTCTTCGACGCAGAGGTCGTCACCTGCTTTGGTGTTTTCGACTTCCCAGGCGTCGACGATCGTGCCTTCTGGGCCTTCGTTGGGATTAAAGGCTTTTTCGAGTTTGGTTATGTGTCCGCAGCTTGTCCCGGTGGCAATGCCAGAGTGGCAGGCCTGAGCGCCTTCGACACCTTCGGCTTCGCCGTAGATGAAATATTCCTCTTCGGCGATCCCGGCGACGGTTTCAAAGCCCCTGTTCCAGTAGGCGACCGAGTTCCACGGAGAGGCGTCGGCCCAGGTGTTCGTAACGTCGATTTTCGCCCAGTCGTGGTGGGGGAAGTACCACTGGGTCAGCGTCCCGATCGACTGGCCCGTCCAGGTCACCGGGTCCCACGTCTCCCAGTCCCAGACGACGTCTTCCCATTTTTCTTCTTCGTATTCGTTCAGTTCCTTGACGCAGTGGCCCGCCGTGAGGAAGTAGTGCTTGCCGTCGCTTTTGCCCCTGGCGCGGAAGGCTGACGTGCAGAAGTGTTCTCGTTCGGTGCCGTGACCTGCGTCGCGGATGCCTACGCCGCCGCGCATCGGCTGGCTGCACGTTTTTTCCCACGATCCTCCGTCCTGGCACGTCAAGAACTCCTTGTCAAACGGCCTCTGCTCGCCGCTCTCGACCTTGACCTCGACCCCGGCGCCGTTGGCCAGCCGGGCGATCTCCGCGAGCGCCGAGGCGCTCGCGCCCTTGCGCACACCGACGATGACGGCATTGGCGCTGGGTTTGACGGCGACCCGGGCTGTGCGCCGCTCGATCAGGCTCTTCAGCTCTTCGCCCAGCCGGTCGCCTACATCGAGCAGGTCTGACCAACTGGAGTCAACGGTCGTCGTCCGGTAGTCGCCGCTGTCCAGCGATGCGGCGCCCAGCTCAGTTGCGACGGCGCTGCGCTCGGCGGCCCGGGCGCTCCCCGGCGAGACGAGGGCGACGACGTACTGGCCGGCCTGGTTGTCGAACCACAGGCCGCCGTAGTGCTCGCCCAGCTTCGCTTCGAGCGCTTCGCCGATATGGCCGGCGGCGCCCTTGGTTTGGAGCTTCAGGCGCTCGGTGGCCTCCGCCTTTGAGACGCCGAAGCTCTCGCGGTAGGCGTCTACCTCGGGGGGGCTCGGCTGTACGGAGGCGGCGGACGGGGCCTTGAGGAGGGCTTCTACCTTTGGAGGGGCGGGCTTTGCGGCCGCGGGTGACGCGGCGACCAGCAGCGTCATGACCATGACGATGAGGGCGCTCACCGGCGCCCTCCTGTGCGTCGACCCTGCGTGCGCGAGATGGTGCTTCGTCGCTGACATCGCTTCCCCCCTTGGCGCCCCCTGAGCGCCTTCGCTGGACGTGACAAGTTCAAGCGTCGCCGTGGTGGCATCTGCCCGTGAACAACTCCGATTCTCGTCTCGAGAGAGAGCGGTTCTCCCTACCGATGTGCGTAATTGGAGGCGGTGAAAGTGGACTTCGTCAACTCAGGCGCAGGGCCAGATCGAGCTCGGTAGCGCAGGTGTCGACGGGGCGACCGACCAGGCTCTCGATCGCTTGTAGGCGGTTCTTCACGGTTTGTCGACTCACTCCAAGCGCGACTGCGGCCGAGGCGCCGTTGCGCTGCGCGGAGAAGTAGGCGCGTAAAGTCTTTCGGAGCACTTCGCCGCCATTCCGCTCATTGGCCAATGGCTTGAGAAACAGCCTTCGCAGCGAGGTCGCCAGCAGGTCGTCCTGGAGGGCCGCCGCCAGCAGCGCGACGTCGGCGTAGCGGACCCTCGGCTCGGGGCCGCGCCGGGCGACCGGCAGCGCGGCGGCGGCCTGGCGGTGGGTCAGCCGCCAGCCGGGCGGGCCCTCGGCGGGCTCGCCGAGGGCGATCGTGAGGGCGTCGCCCTCGCTGCCGGGGCCGAGAGCGCCCAACAGCTCCGCCGGGTCGAAGCGGCGGCGGGCGCCGAGCCAGGCCCAGACCGCGCCGTCCTCGCGGGGTAGCAGCAGCAGGCGACAGTCGAGCTTTGTCGCCAACTTGCGGAGCGCGTCCTCGACGCCACCATCGCCGCTGTCGCTGTCGGCCCCAGCGCTCGTGCCGACCACGCCGATGTGCCAGCCCTCGAACTCGTAGGGGATCGTCGAAGTGTCGAGCTGCTCGCCGGCGAGCAGGCGCTCGATCCGCTCGGCGCGGCGGCGCTCGCCGGTGGCGAGGACGAGGGACTCGGACTCGCGCCCGTGCTCCTCGCCCACCGCCGCCAGCAGGCGGTCGAAGTGCGCCGACTGGGCGGCAGTGAGGCGCTGGAGGTCGGCGCCTCTCATCAGGCCGTCGCGGCTCGCCTCCTCGATCAGGTGGAAGCCGAGCAGGCTGTAGCCGGCGAAGTAGCGGCGCAGGACCGTGTCGAGGGCGATCCCGTTGCGGGCGGCGAGGCGAGCCTGGGCGAGCAGGTCGACGGGGAGCGGGGGCTCGTGCCCCTCGCCGGCGTCGATCGTCTCGATCCCGAAGCCGATCGCGGCGGGGAGCGCCCGGCGCAACCCCTCGGCGTAGGCGGGGTCGGCGACCTCGGCCGGGTCGGCGATCGCCGCGACCCGCGCCAGCGCCGCCGCTTCGATTTCCTCGCGGCGGCCCTCGAGGCGGGCGCGCAGCTCCGCGCGTGCCCCCAGGGCGCCCTCGCGGCTTCCGCTGCTCCTCTGCCTCACCGTTTCAGGCAAAGGGGCAGCAGAGCACGCGAGTCAGGCTGCGCCTAGCCGGCCGTGCTCACGCGCGCCGCGCGCGCGTGGCTGCCGTGGGCCTTCTTGTGCTTGCGCTTGGCCTTGCGCCGCTTCGCGCACTTGACCGAGACGACGCGGGGCTTGAGCAGCTCCTTGCGGCCGTTGTGGCCCAGCAGGTTTGCCCGCGCCTTGTTGCGCTTCGGCTTGAAGCAGAGGTTGCGGCTGTTGACGATCAGGCCCTTCTTGCCGCCCTGCATGTTCAAGACGAAGCGGCTCACCGGCAGGTCCGGGATGCCGGTGAAGGTCGAGCGGATGCCGCCCTTGACCGAGTCGATGCGGCTGGAGAGCTCGATGTCCACGGGGGCGGAGTCGGGGCCCTTCAGCGCCACGACCAGGTCGGGCAGCTTGTGGTTGGAGGACCTGAGGTAGACCGGTCCCGTGGCCGGGCCTTCGACCAGCGGGCTCCAGGCCTTGGCGTGGCCGTAGACCGCGCCCTTGGGGCACCTCTCCCCGTGGCCGGCTCCGGCGGCGAACTGCACCCTGGTGCAGACGGTGCGGATGTGGCCCTGTTCGAGGAAGGCCGAGCGCGGCAGGGTGACCGCGGCGCGGCGGAAGTTGGCCTGGCCGGGCCGGGGGCGCACGACCGCGCGCACGGCCGGGTACTGGCCGCGCTTGACCCCGCCGTACAACCGGATCGCCAGGCGCGGCTTGAACGCAAGCGACGCACAGCTGGACGCCTGGTAGCGGGAGGCGAGGTCGGTCGGCGAGTCGGCCATCGGCGCCAGCGCCGTGCCGCCGCCCCACAGGGTCGCCTTCGCCTGCGATTCCGCGCAGCTGGTCGAGTTGAACGTGAACTGCGGCTTGTCGACCGCCACCCGCAGTTCGCGCAGGTTCAGCGGGATCCCCTTGAGGATGTGGGGGATCGGGTCGCTCGCGGCGCCGTCGACTTCGGCGACGCCCGTGACCGGGTTGAGGGTCAGCCCCTCGCGCACGACCACGGTGCCCGCGTCGAAGGGCCCGGCCACCGCCGGGGTGATCGCGACGACGCTCAGCGGCGCGCCGTTGTACGGCCCCGCCAGGTAAAGCGAGCCCGGCACGTAGGTGAGCTGGCCGCCGACGCCGGCCCCGGCAGTCGTCGTGCCGATCTTCGAGTCGGCCGGGCAGCTCGGGTCGTTGCGCTCATCCGTGCCGCCGTTCTCGCCCGTGCGGCTCTTCGCCCGCGCGATGCCCGACTCCGGGCACCAGGAGGTGCCGGCGAGTCGGCCGAGAACGCCCGGCGGCAGCACCGAGCTGAACTTGGTGATGTCCTGTTCGCCGTCGCCGCGGGTGATCCGCATGTCGAAGGGCGAGTAGTGCCCGGCCGCGTTGTTGCGCGTCCCCGCTTCGAAGCCGGGCTCAAAGCCCGCGTCGCCGCTCGGGCAGCCGCCGCCGCCCGGGCCCGCGACGATCTGGAACGACGGGTGCAGCACCGTCGGCGCGCCGCCGGTGGACGGGTAGAGCTTCGCCTCGGTCTGGAAGCTGCCGCAGCCCGGCGGGGTGATCAGCGGGCTGCGCCCGCCCTCGCGCAGGTGCAGCTTGAAGTGGCTGAACGGGATCGGCGGGATCTCTTCGGAGATCGTGCGCAGCTGCCCCGTCGTCGCGTCCGGTTCGACCTTGAGCGGCATCTTCACCAGGACGCCCAGCTCGGGGTCGCGGATCACCATGTAGAGGGCGAGCAGCGTCCCGAAGCGGTTCTGGTAGGGCGCGGCGACGAAGACCGCGCCGTGGAAGGTGTGATTCTCGAGGATCGGCGTGTCGACTTCGACCGTGCCGACCTTGGATGCCTGCGGGCATCCTTCGCCTGGGGACGAGAAGGCCGTCTCCTTGGCGAGGTCTTCCTCCGAGCACGTCTCCAGCCCTTCGGCCTGAGAGGGGTTGATCGTCATTCCCTTCGGCAGCGTGACGACCGCCTTGGAGATGTCGGCGTTGGAGGCCGCTTCGTAGCTCGGGCTTTCGAGCCCCGGGTTGTCGGTGTCGATCGTGAAGTCGAGGCCGCTGGGCGAGCTCGCGGCGGCCGAACTCGGCTGGGAAGAGGCTTTGGGGGCGAAGCCGAGCTTGCCGCAGCCGCCCATCCCCTCGCTGGAGGCGGTTCCTTCGTCGCTATAGACGGGGCTGACCCAGGAGCGCGCCCTGTAGGAGCTGTGCAGAGTCCCTTCACAGGATCGGGGCAGCGTCAGGAACGGCACTTCGGAGGTCGAGGAGCCGCATTTGCCGAACGAGGTCGGTTCGGGACCCGCGCCGCCGACGCAGAAGCCGCGCAGGGCGTCGTGGGCGGGGTCGGCGGGCACCCCCCACAGGATGAAGCGCGAGCCCGCCACTTCGACGATCTCCGAGACGTTGGTCGGGCCGCCGACGATGTTGTAGGGGGGGTTTTCGTTGACGCCCAGTTCGATCGTCACCGGCACCCCACCGGTCCAAAAGCCCAGCTTCGCGGCGACGCCCGGCGGCGGGTGGAGGTTGAACACCGAGGTCCAGATCGTCGGGGTGGGCGCGCCGCCACCCAGCCCTTCGATCCCCACGACGCCCACCGCGGTGCTGTCAGGGCAGTCGGCGGTCTTCACCGATTCCCCGTTCAGGGTGGGGGTGAGGAAGTCCGCGTCGCTGCACCGTTCCACCGCGGTCGGGTTGCCCACGAAGCCCGGCGCCTGGGCCATCAGCAGGTCGCGCAGTGGCTCGGAGACCTGCACGCCACCGGCTTTGCGCGGCGCGGTGTTGACGCCGAAGGCGACTTCCATCTGGAAGGGGTGGGCGCCGGCCTGGGTCACCGCTTCGCCTTCGGCGTCGGTGAAGGACACCCGGAAGTCGTGGATGCCGAAGGGTTCGGCCTGCGCGGCGGCCGGCAGGAGCAACCCCGCGACGAGCAGGGGAGCGGCGAGCAGGGAGGCGATTCGCCTGTGCGAAGGCGCACCTCTCCCAGGGACGCGGATCAGGCGCGCAAGCGCGGCGACGGTTCCGGCGACAATCGCGGACGGCGACGAGGCGGTCCGGGTCGTGTGGGTCTTCGTGTGGTGCCTGCTGCTCATCGCACTGCTCCTTTGGTTTCGGCCATCTGCGCCCGGTCAGGCGATCCAAGCCCCGCACTCGCGGCTGCAAACCGGCGCCTGGCAGCGTCCTCAGTCGCGCGAATAGCGCCGCTATTCACGCTCCCTGCGTCCTTGCCAGGCTTGGTTTTCGCTCGCGAGAAGCGGGCCTGTATCACCGGACCGGACACAGCCGGCCGGGTTGTGTGACTTGAAAAAGCGGAAAGAGGACTGTTGTAGGAAGGGGGGGGCGAATCGGGGGTGCCTTGCGTCTTAGGGAGAGAGATGAACGCAAGCGGAGACGATTCGTGCCCGACGTAGTCCTTGTGTTGCTGATCGACGAGACCGCGGTCGAGAAGCTCGGAGCCCGCGACATCTCCGACGGGGAGGCCAGACAGGTGCTTCGAAACGACAACGCGATCGGCCCCAACCCGCGCGGCGGCGAGGAGCGCCGGCTGCTGGTCGGTCTCACGGACGGCGGCCGGGCGCTGACCCTGGTGGTCGAGCGGACCCTCGAGCCCGGCAGCTGGATCGTCGTCACCGGCTGGAACTCGACCAAGAGTCAGCGTAAGATCCTGGAGAGCTGAGCGATGGCCAAGAACCCCTGGACAGATCCCGATCCCCAGCCCGAGGACTTCGACGCCGAGGTCGAGGCGATGGACCCGCGCGAGATCGTCTTCCAGAAAGGCAACCCCGACGCCGAGGCGATCGTCCTGCCCGGGATGGACGCCGACGACGCGAAGCGCCTGGCGGCGCTGGCCGTCGAACGCGGCAAGAGCGTCCGCGAAGTGCTTGCCGAACTTGTCCGCAGCGCCTGAGCCGGCGCGGGCGTTTTCGCGCTGGCGGGTCATCGGTCCGCCCCTGCGGTCGCGGTGTCTTGTGCTCGTGAGGAGGGTGAGTCGGCGGAGGGTCATCGGGCGCTCCTTTGGCTCTTGCGCACCCGGGCTCGGCAGCGCTTGGCGTGGGCGGACTGCTTGCGGGCGGCGCGGGCGTAGCGGGCGCCCTTGCGGCGCAGGGCCCTGGCCTTGCGGGCGGCCCTGGGGTTGCCGCGGTG
>Ga0210111_1000419_pt1 | contig 11215 bp, 11 predicted proteins | sample China_Galinas_PW_6_FD_185520 | JGI IMG/M metagenome (GOLD analysis project Ga0210111, IMG submission 185520) | Wetland microbial communities from San Francisco Bay, California, USA, that impact long-term carbon sequestration - China_Galinas_PWC_D2... | ecosystem: Environmental > Aquatic > Marine... | reverse complement strand
TTACTTTCCGCCCTCTCAGCGGAAAGCAAAAAAGGAACAAATTCTCCGCGGCCTCTGCGTCTCAGCGGTGATTACAAATTATCCAATACAATTGCGATACCGTATTGAAGAGTACGTGTACTAAGCAATTCAAAAGGGACATATCTTTGGGGAACTTTAAAATGCACAATAAAATGTGCATGTATGCCCTGTTTTTTGTGCACGCTGATGTTTGAGATCTTACCCTTTGATCGTATTCCGAAATTAAAATTCTTAAGTAGATAATAATGATGATCGCATATGTGCATGAAATAAGGGTTTTCGAGTGCGATACGCAAAATTTTGCCTTAACAATTTCACTGGATGTTGAACCGGATGAATTTGGCATGAATATTGATGCAGGTTAAGAAAAAGTACGTGTCCAAGGGTGTGCTTCTTCGTGTAACGATATTGGCGGAGTGGCTTCGTCATTTCAATAATTTAGCAGTGGGGGAGACCGCGGCTCCCGCATGCTTTTCGAGGGAGAACGCGGAGGGGGCAGGAATGCCACTGCTGCTATGTCTTTGAAATGACCAGACACGCAGACACCGGAGTAAAGCGGAGGAGCACACCCTGTGAACGCGAACAGGTGAAAAATGCGAAAGGAACCCCATACCTCATGGACAAATTACTATTTATTGATGACGAAGAAGGCATTCGGCGATCGGTTGTTCGCGCTTTAAAAAACGAACCTTATGAAACCTATACCGCTGAAAACGGTGATCTCGGTATAGCGTTTGTCAAAAAAAATCTTTTTAAAATGGCAACGGTCATTTCAGATTATAAAATGCCAGGGTTGAATGGTCTTGAGACACTTTCGGTAATTGGATCCATGAATCCGGAAATTACCCGAATCATACTCACCGGATATACGACCATGGAGGCGGCGATTCAGGCGACCAATGACGGGATTGACGGTTTTTTAACCAAACCGTTTGACAATGTGGAACTCAGGGCCAAAATTCGTACAATCAATGTGCGTAAGCGTTTAAAACAGTTTGTGTCCGAGCAGGTTTACAAAAAGATTGAAAAGGCACAGGGAGCTCTTAAACCATCATTTCATGAGGTGTCGATTCTTTTTTCCGATATCCGTGGTTTTACTCGGATGTCCCAGCATGTTCCACCGGACAAACTCGCCTCTTTTTTAAACAATGACTATTTTGCGCCATTGGGAGAGATTGTCTATAAGTTTAATGGCGTCGTGGACAAACATATCGGTGACAGTATAATGGTGGTTTTCGGCGCCCCAGTTGCATATGATGATCATGCGATCCAAGCGGTGAAAACAGCAATGGCCATGCAGAGAAAAGCCATGGAAATTGATAAGAAACTTCATGAAAAAAATGGGCTGAGGCTTAAAATCGGAATCGGCGTATCAACGGGGAAGGTATTTTCAGGCATTTTAGGTTCATTGAGGATCAAGGAGTATACCTCCGTAGGTATGCCGGTCAATATTGCCGCAAGACTCCAAGGCATCGCAAATGGCGGTGAAATCCTTATTGGCCATAAGACGTTTCAAAAACTCTCGGATAAAATAGACGTTGAAGCCTTGCCCCCGGTGACCGTTAAGGGTATCGATGAACCAATTATAGTTTACAAAGTGAAACCCTAATTGAGCGTGGACAAAATCGAGAATGTTATGGATCATCTCCAAATTAGTTGATGATCCTGAAAGGATTCCAGGATTCGAGTAAACTGCTTAAAAATTATAAAGAATTGAAAGTTTGGCAAAAGTCCTATCAACATTGCTTGAAGATTTATAAGGCAACTAAAATATTTCCAATTATGAAATGATGGTTCAGGTAAAATTTTAATAGAGGTAAGGTAAAGAGAAAAGGGCCAGATTGCCGGACATGTGAATGACAATAGGCACCATAAGGTTTTTTTCAACTTCATAGGAAAGGGCGAACAGGAGGCCGCCAACGATTTGAGGAATCGGAATATTCTGCAAATCGGGGTGAACCACAACAAACAGCAGGGTGCTTCCCAGAATGGCTGCAATGGGTCCCCAGCGTCTCAGGTATCCGTAGACCAACCCACGAAAATAGATCTCCTCGGCAATAGGCGCCACACCGGCACCAACCACAAAATAACTAAAAATATCGACCGGTTGCTGAGGCATACGGGATTGAAAAAGCCCAACTGGAATGCTCCCTGCCAATCGGCCCACAGCCAATCCCGCGGCAACCACCGCCCCGAAACCCATGGACCAGACAATACCCCTTAGAATGCCCGAACCGATCGCCGAAGGTCGCAAACCAATGGCGTCGAGTCGGCCTTGCATTTTGAGGGTGATCGCCAGAAGGATGCCAATGCCGACACAACGGGTCAGGCCCGTGGCAACTATGGCCGACGCCATGGCTGCCGACGCGGCTGAAGAGGAAACGGATTCCAGGAGCACGATGACAGCAGTAGCCACCAGCAACGTTTTCATTCTGATATGGTCTGATTCCATCCCAGTGCTTTCAGTGCGTTGTATGAATATAACTGGAGATACCATTCTTTTGATTCGTTCAGCAGGTGAAGCAATTTTTCGATCACTTTCGGATCACCACGCTGTCCCAACACCGCACAGGCCCGGCTTGAAACATTGAGGCTTGGGTCATCCAGGAAGTCAGTCAATTCATCCCCGACTTGAGGAAGCCTGCTAGCGGCTAATGCATCCACCAGCCAGTATCGAACCGGGATGTGTACGCTTTTCTTCAATGTGGGATAAACAGCCATCCGAAGTACATCAATGCCTTCCTCCCGACAGCGCCTCAGCGCCGCCACTTGGGCCTGCCAGCGTCCTGAGGAAAGGGCCTCGGCAATATTTTCAGAGGCGGCAACACGTCCTTGCTGAAAAAACACCCAGATAACAACACCCAGAAGCAGACAGCTGGCGGATGCCAACCCGACCGATCTGTGCACATTCGGCAGCAGACCCCAAAGACGGCGAAAAACGCCATGTGCCCCGATGTACAGTAAGATCGGAAAACCATAAAGCAATCCATAAAATGTCATCCGGCGAAAGTGGTCGTAACGATCGGTCTTTTGAGCAAATTGTTGCAGGATGATTTCCGGCTTTCGTCTCATCTCACCGATGGTGGTAGTTGAGACAACCCGACCGGCACCTATCAATTCCAGTTTCTGTTGATTCTGACGAATAATCAGATCAACCGGCACCCCGGATTCAACCGGCACTCCGGGTTCAACCGGCAGCCAATCGAATCGGCTGAGAATATGCTCAAGTATTTGGTGTTGGAAGGATTCAGGGCTGATATCGATAAAGCTGGTTTTGATTAATTTTTGGGAAGCCGACTTAAAAACCTCCGCTGCATACAATGTGTAATGATAATAAAAATAGTTGATGCGCTGACCGATTGGATTGGACAACAGCAAACGATCTCGAATATCAACAAACAGGTGGCGATCAAATTGGGTGAACCACATCAGCGCTAAAAAAATGACGGGCAGCGCATGGACAACCATGCTTCGCCACTGGCGTTCTGTCTCTATCCGACGGTGATTGCATAAAAACACCACCGGGGGAATCAGCACAAAATAGAGGTTCACATAAAGGTCGAATCCTGAAAGATTTATCCAGATCAAAAGCAGTGCCCACAGAAAAATGGGTAGGTAGCGCTGGAACGGGCTCCTGGAGCTGGCGCTCGGCAGAAGCCAGGCCGCGGTCATAGTTCCCAGAGTAAGGGCAGCACCGATACTGAAAGTAAAAAACAGGCCGCCCCAGAACGCGGATGTCAGTGCTTTCAAAGAAGGTAAAAAAGACAGGTTGGGAACGGAAAGAAAACCCGCTTGACGAACGGCCTCCATCTTGGCATGCAAGGCCAGATTCGATTGCCTCACCTGCAAGGTCGCCACTGCCTGTGCAACGAGTAAACCAGCCCAAATGCTTCTCGTCGGGTTGGCTGCTAGTGGGTTTGAGTTGTATCGTTTCAATGGATATCACACATTTTGTTGGCTTAGTTAATTCAAGGGTCGGGGAGTTTTTCTCTAAAATCTTTGAATATAGCGGAATGGATGATCTTTTTTTTAATGGGATGCTGTTTGAGTGGCTTAGGGATCGTTAGAAAAAACAGGCGCATACCGAAATCGTGCCTTAAAAGAATTTTAAAATGATGCAGAGAACCTATCGATATTTCAAAGATAGATTCCTGTTTTTTCTTTACGATCTCTTGCCGCGAGTTCATGCGGTTTAAAAAAAGATTATCCATGGAGCGATTGTTTAGAAAAACTCTCCGACCCCTTGTATATAAAATAGAAGATTTAAAAAACAAGCAACTGAGGATAGAATACTATCGATTGAGAGAGGTGTGGCAGACCGTCGACCCCTTGGTTTTTAAAAACCGTAATTGAGCATGGGTCGCCACACCATCACCTGATTAACCCGAACAATGGCCAGGACCTAAAGAGTCCGCATCTAACAAGGCCGGGAGATGAGGTATTTCTATGAACTCAGAAGCATATATCGGTGTTGATGTTTCCAAAGATCTATTAGATGTAAAAGTTTTACCCAGTGAACAAACCCAGCAGTTTTCTAATGATGACCCTGGGGTCAAGAATTTGATTACATTTGTAAAAAAGATCCATCCCCAATTGATTGTGTTTGAGTCTACTGGTGGTTTGGAGATGCTCGCCGTCAGTAGTCTCGTTGAAAAACATTTGCCGACAGTGGTTATAAACCCTCGCCAGATAAGAGACTTTGCCAAAGCAACTGGCAGATTGGCAAAAACCGATTCCATCGATGCTGATACCATCGCACGTTTCGCGCGTGATATTCGCCCGGAGATCCGTCCGATAAAGGATGAACACACACAGCTTTTATCGGCCTTGAATGCCAGACGAAGGCAAATCGTTGACATGCTTGTTGCTGAAAAAAACCGTTTATATTCGGCGCCCAAGCCGAATATAAAGAGTATCCAAAAGCACATTCAGTACCTTGAAAGAACACTGGAAGATATCAATAACGATATCAATAAAACGATTAAAAAAAGTCCGACGTGGCGCGAAAATGACAGAATTTTACAAAGTTTCAAAGGTGTTGGGCCCGTATTGTCCGCCACGTTGCTGTGTGATTTGCCGGAATTGGGCACTCTGAACCGAAAAAAGATAGCTGCTTTGGTTGGCGTTGCCCCACTCAACTGTGATAGCGGTCGATTTCGTGGGAGACGTCGCATCAAAGGAGGCAGAGCTGATGTGCGCCGAAAATTGTACATGGCAGCCGTCGCATCGATTCGTCATAATCCAAGGATGAAAAACTTCTATCACAAATTAATTGATGCCGGCAAACCACCCAAACTAGCCTTAACGGCATGTATGAGAAAGATCCTTACTATTTTAAATGCAATGATAAAAAATCGAACTTACTGGATCGCTACATGTTAATTTTTACTTGACGTCCAATACAGTGGCTCAATTAATTAGGGGTTGCGTTTTTTATCAACTGATCATCATGCTTTAATTGCCCGTTAAAAATATACGACGTGATGACGTCTACGACCGCGTTGTCTCTCAAAATTCGCTTGTGACCCAAACCTTCGGTGGTGTGCAGAAAAATACGATCTGTTTTTTCAGAAAGTATCTTTGAGTCCGTATAAGAGATGGTTCGGTCATCCTTGTCGTGAACAATCAGCATATTTGTCGAGATTGTTTTTGCAAGCACATCAGGATTGTCTTGATGTACATCGTATCCGTAGTATCTTTCCATCTCCGCAATTAGACTCTGATATACAATTTCAGGTATGCCGTGATGATTGAAGGCATTGAACAATATTTCTTTGAGTTTAAGCGCCGGAGCAATAAGGACAACATCAATAAGAGGTTTCTCTTTTGAAATACAATTAATCGCGGCGGATGCACCGATAGAATAAGCGATCATACCCTGAATATTGAAGCCATGGGACGGATCCAAGAAAGATCTTACCGTATCAGAGAGTTCAAAGTAGTTGGTGACATGCCCATCAGATTTTCCATGAGCCGGCGCATCATAGGTGATGACCGAATATCCTGCGTCTATAAACGGCTTAAAAAAATAAGCGAAATTTACGCCGCGACCGTTCCACCCATGAACAAAGAGAATACCGGGTCCTTGTCCCCATTTCCAGCATCGAATGTCTTTGTCATGAACATGAATATGAAACGACGTGGCATTTTCAAGAAATTGTCTTTCCAAAGGAATGAGGGCATAGGACGTTGGTTTAAAAAACCGGTTGAGGACTATGTTTTTCGTCGCATTGGGCCAAACATGCCATAATGCTGTCAGCAAAACATGAATGCCTCTTTGCACAGTCTTAATATAACGAACGTTCGTGCTTATCGATTTTATTTTAACAATTTTTTTTGCCATATTATCTCCTTATTATTTATAGGAATTTAATATTCGGGTGAGTGCGGCTTCCTGACGTTTTCTGATTTCGGCGTCGTCAAGTAAATTATAATAAAGATGAAAGCCGAGCAAAAGAGAATAGAGGTCAAAGGCAAACTGGTCGTCATCAATATCTTGCCTGAAATCACCCGTCTGAACGGCTGATTGGGCGATGCGTTTAAGGCAATCGATCCATTCTTTCTGCTGATGCAGCAAAACATCCCTGACCTTTCCGGGGCGGTCGCTGAAATCCGCACTGGCGGAAACAAAAATGCAACCCCCTGTCAATTCAGAAGTCCATTGAATCCAGTTGTCGACCAGTGCCCTGATTCGTGGGATGCCGGCTTTGATTTTCAGTGCCGGGATGATGACACCTTCTGAAAATGACCGAGCTGCGTGATTGAGGATCTCGATCTGAAGATTCTCCTTGGACTGGAAATGAGCAAACAACCCGCTTTTGGACAAATTCGTTGCCTTGGCAAGGTTTCCGATGGTCACGCATTCAAGGCCCAGTTGGCTTGCCATATCCAGACCGACTTCCAAAACAGTAAATTTGGTGTCTTCTCCCTTTGCCATGCCCACAAAATAGTACGACCGTTCGTATTTGTCAAGTCAAAAAACTGACCTGTATATTTTATTTTTGAATCATAACTCAATCATGCATTCTGTACTATCCCTGAAATTAGAACACCCTTACTGCAATACAAATTATCCTTTGACAAAAATAAAAAGGGCAGGGTCGAACGACCCTGCCCTTTTAAAATGTTTTTATTATTTTGATGTTCTCGGCTTCAGCCTTCTGTCGATTCCGTTTCTCCTGTCCTTACCAGACCTTCGTTCAGGAATATGTTGATGATACGAAAACTGACGCCTTTCAATGCCTGAACGTCTTCCTCCGTTATCGGGCAATAGCTGGCTCATGACCAACTACTTTTTAAATTTTTTGCGTCCGAATGCGACAAGACCTACCAAGCCAGAGCCAAGAAGTATAAGTGTGGCGGGCTCGGGTACCGGGTTATAATTATCTTGAGATCCCGAAGCCTCAGAAGTAGCAACTGAAGTTGAAGTTGTTGATTTAAAGCTTGATGTGGTTGCCGGATCATCAGATGAAGGACAGCCTACAAGTCCAAAAAACATAACCAGAACACATAAAACCATTAAAAATTTCTTCATCCCCTTCCTCCTTTATTAATAAATGCAAATAAAATAACCCTTAGTTTTCCTTTATCCTGGACGCATAAAAACGCTTATTAAATTTTATTTTACATGCAAAGATCATGCAACAACAATCAGTTGTCTAATAGTAACATAAATTTCAAATGGTTAGCGTAATTGGACAAAAAAATAGGCCTGAAAACTCACAGAAAAAACCATGTAATTGTGGAATAAATTACATAAAATTTATTACATTATTTACATAGTATCGCAAAACAATCCAAATGGTTATATGCTACATTGCGGCGGTAATGGATGGGATGAATCGATAGAAAAGGAGATGTGTGGTTGATTACCTATTCTTGCCATGAACCTAACCTGAAGCCAAATCCTAAAAATTCCAGATATCATACAATACCCAATATCAAGTCAAGCAAGTCTCGATATTGATACCGGCTACAGTCTGTCCTTTTTTCGTCTCTCTTTGTAAACAAGGTTTAATTTTTCTATTATGGCGTCAGTCACAAACTCATGGATCGTTATTTCTTGTTCAGCACAAAAGGCATTTATTCTTTTAATCAAGTCTTTCTGTAGTACGATGTTTATCGGCTTAGTTTTAGTTGTCTCAGGTTTCGATTTCTTTTCCATGTTTCCCCCACCTTGATTTCAGGTAAAGAATTGGCCATAAAATTAGCATCAGCAGGGCTTTTTCTGAAACCCCCGTGGCGTGGGTGTCTGAAAACCGGTAATTGTAAGTTCTCAAAGAGCCCGGCTTTCGGCATACTCTCTTTCCACCCTGTCTCTGTGGCTGTGACCGGAATTATAGTTGCAGAAGGGATAAAGCTTTCCGTCAAGCGCAGTATGATGTAAAATCTGCGGGCGCATTGTTGGCAATAAACTGCTTGCGCAATAATAATTGATATACAGATAGTATTTTTCTGGTGTCAGGTCAAGTAAATCTTATTCTTGATCCCTGTCAAATCATCTTCGCCCACTCACAGATAATTACAGCATTCTCTTTGCCTATAATTTGATTTTTTCATAGATTCTGTAAATCTCCCTTAGTAATCGTTAGATAATTTATCCCTTTCAGAAGGTCTTATTTTTACTATGATCAGTGCCTTCATTGAACTCCACGACCTTTAATTCTTCCGTGTCATCACAAATTTTTCAAAGCATGATACACATAATTTTTTTCCGATATGATGACCAATTCGATGCATTGGGTGGATAGCTGATTTTTAAAATCAAGTTTTTTTTGAAATTGCCGATGATATTTAAAAGGAATTAAATCGATGAATAAACGTAAAAACAAATCAAATATATCCCACCTGCCAATGCACCAACTATCACCCAAGTTTGAAGCGGAATTACCGCCCCATGGTTTTGCAACCTGTCTTGCATGTAAAATGATGAAGGATCTTCGCATTAAGAGCTTCAATAACATTCCCGGCAATTGCCGTTCACCACAAAAAGAGGATTCCTGGTGTTCACTATTACACCTGGTCTTCACCATTGCCTATAAATAAAAGGATAATTGTATGACCGTATCTTATTTTATAACATATAACAACCAACGCACATGATGTTAACCGTTCTCATCACTAAATAAGGATTTTAGTAATGAACAACCGGACAACAAAACGGAACAGCATCGTAAGCCGTATTATAGATGGTTCTGTCACCATCGATTCTGTCAAAGACTTTGAAAATCTGCTTAAGGCCTTTCCAAATGATCCTTGGCTCCATAGATTCTTTGCCGACCTTTTGGAACGAGAGAAATCGTTTTATGCCGCCGCCGACGCATATGGGACAGCTGCCGAACTTTTTATTGAAGCAGGAATGATCATACAGGCCATCGCCTCCAAAATCCTTGAATGGCAACTCCTTGGGCTCTCTTATCAAGAGGGGCAAGACTTCTATTCATCCCTGCGTAAGGCCAGATCTAAAAACACAGGAGTACAGCGCTTTTTCATCAAGATGACATATCCTGAAATGATCGCGTTTATGAGTATGTTGGTTATCCGGCATTTTCCTGAAGGCAGCATGATGAAAAAATTCGGCGATGAAGAGAATAACCTCTATTTTGTTGTGTCCGGTACTGTGGAGAAAACGATTTACCATCGTTTGGAGAACGGAAAAAAGGTCCAAAAGAAATCTTCCGAAAATCTGATGGAAAACGATTTTTTTGGTGAAATTTATCCGTTTGAGGAAGAAAAGATATCTCGGTCAACTGTTGAAACAATGACCCGTGTTGAATTTGCGAAAATTTCTAAACAAAGATTGATGAAAATTTGCAAAAGATATCCGCGTGTTAAGCGTCTCATCCATAATCTGTATCAGAGCCGTTCGGAATCCCATGACGAAACGTTTTCATACACCATTCGCAAATCCGTCAGGCACCAGCTCCCCACCCAAATCAATATTACAATATTTAGTGATGATCCGGATAAAGCCCCTTTAGACCTCAGTGGATTCACACAAAACATTTCATTAGGCGGAGCCAGCATTGTATTGGAAGCGAATGATGAAACCGCTCATTTTGGCAGCCTGGTTGGGAAACAGGTTCATATTCAAATATATTTAGCCATCGCTTTTGTTAATCTCTCTATTTCAGGCACTGCTGTTTGGAGCAAGGAAATTTCTCTTGAAGGAAAAAAAAGTGCGGTGTTGGGTATCCAATTTAAAGAGATGACCGATAAAAATCGCCGGTTGTTACAGGGCTACCATTATGGATATGAAATTGAACAAGACCGGATTTGGGGCTTATGGGACTCGCTTATTGGGACCGGTGCCGGAACATCCAGCCTGCCAGCGGCAGCGTAAAGCAGGCCATCAGCACAAGCGGCCATAGCTGATGCCAGATCATGCTCGCATCGGCACCTTCTAGGAATATGTCACGCAGAGCTACAATAACGTGGCGCAAGGGATTGAGCAGGGTACCGACTTGGAGCCAGTGGGGCATGTTTTCGATGGGGGTGGCGAAGCCGGAAAGAATGACCGACGGCATCATGAAAACAAAGGATCCGAGAAGGGCCTGCTGCATGGTCATGGATACGGACGACACCAGCAGGCCGACGCCCACTATGGTGAGAATGAAACATCCCAGGGCCAGGACAAGGGCCCCGATGGTTCCGCGAAACGGTACACCGAACCAGTAAACCGCCCCTGCTGCAAACAAAAGGGCGTCCATAAGTCCGAAGACCATACCGGGCAAGGATTTACCGATGAGAATTTCTGCGGGATTGAACGGGGTGACCAAAAGCTGATCAAAGGTACCGAACTCACGCTCCCGCGCCACCGAAAGGCTGGTGAGAATCATGACCACCACCATGCTGATAAGACCTCCCAGAGCCGATACAATGAACCATCTGCTCTGAAGGTTGGCGTTGAACCAGGCCCGATCCACAAGTTCTACCCCGGGGCCGTTCATACTCACCACTCCTTTTTTGACAAGTTCCCGGTTGTACTGTTCGACGATGTTTCCGATATATCCTAATGCGATCAGGGCCACATTGGAATTGCGGCCGTCCACGATCACCTGGACAGTCGCCGTCAGGCCCATGTGAAGATTGCGGCTGAAGTCGGGACCGATGTGGATGACAAGCCGAGCCTTTTCGCGGTTGATCACAACGTCGATTTCTTTTTCGGCCAAAAGGGTCTTTGTCAGCTCAAAAT
>Ga0210111_1000412_pt1 | contig 11312 bp, 5 predicted proteins | sample China_Galinas_PW_6_FD_185520 | JGI IMG/M metagenome (GOLD analysis project Ga0210111, IMG submission 185520) | Wetland microbial communities from San Francisco Bay, California, USA, that impact long-term carbon sequestration - China_Galinas_PWC_D2... | ecosystem: Environmental > Aquatic > Marine... | reverse complement strand
CGGGCAACCAGTCGTCGTCACCAACGGGTCACGACGCCTGGCATGTTCAAACTGAACCGCCGTGTACGGAACCGTTCGCACGGTGGTGTGGGAGGACGGCGGGGGCAACCCCGCCTCCTACCCGATTTAGCCGCTTTTTGTGGCGAGGAACAGAATGATGCGTGCACGAATCCGCTTCGTATCGCTTGCCCTGCTCTTTCTCGTACTCTCCGCGCTTCCTGGTTGCACGACGTATGGCGTTGCGCTGGAAAGTCCCATCGCCAGGCGTGTCATGCAGGACGGCAGACTTCACGCCGTCTCATTTACTTCCACGGTAGAGGCATACGGGATGTCGGGCGAACAGTTGATCTACGCCGTCAAGGTCTTTGATCGTGACGGACGCCCCGTTCGATCTTCGGATGGTCGGTATGAACTGGACAAGGCGCAGGTCGGCGCCCGTACGTCACTCATGATCGCCACGTCTCCACAAATCATGAGCGGGGTCTCGGCGAGGATCCCTGTCCGCGAGTTGCACTTGCACGCCGACCAATTGCCGGCCTTTGCAGAGATCAGCGTGTCGGACCGCTTCGGCAACCGTCTGGCCGCACGTCGCATGACGATTCCTGTGAACACGGTGATGGACGTCACGCCGCCGCTCGAGATCCCGGATGAGGAGGACCAGACCTACTGGTTCGTGCGCGATATAGGGCCCTGGTCGGGCGCGTTCTGGGGGCCCGTCACGTCGGCCACCACCGCCAAGACGCTTTCCGATATCGCACAGGAGCCGGCCGTATTGATTACTTCTTCGCAGTACGTCTGGGTCGTCACCTTTGAGTCACTCCAGGGACCCAAGGCCGGGTTTCGTATCGCCTGCCTGACCGAGGAGCTCATGAACCGTTTTCTCGAAACCGAGGCGCCGCGATTCGAAGACGAAGGAGGATGGAAAGTGGGGATACCGGTCAAGCTGAGAATGGATCGGCTGGCCTCAGACCAAGGGATGATCGGCATCTATACGGAAGAAAGCGCGCAGTAGCGGATGGGAAAGGCGAATCGTCCAGGCCTTGAGGAAAATGACCAACGCGACCGCGCGATGGGCGAGGTACTTAACGACTTCCTCGATCGGCGAGCGCGGGGCGAGGCTGTCAGTGAAGCCGAGTTATATGAGCGGCATCCGTCGATAGCGGGTGAGCTGTCGGGCTACCTGCGACTATTGAGGAACCTCCGCCCCGTCGCACGAACGATCGACCAGCTTGTCGATCAGGGGGTCCTGCACACCGGTAAAGACTCGCCGTATTGCGCTTCCCTTGGCCACTACGGCATTCTCGATGTGCTAGGGCATGGCGGCATGGGCGTCGTGCTCCGCGCACGTGATGAGCGACTTCAACGTGACGTGGCCTTGAAGTTGCTGCGCACGGACATATCCGGCGACGATGCGGCGATCAGAAGATTCTCGCACGAGGCAAGAGCGAGTGCGTCCCTTCGACACCCGAATATCGTCACCGTTCACGATGTCGGCGAGGCCAACGGCATACACTTCTTTGCGATGGAGTACGTGGACGGACCGACCTTGGCGGGCCTGATCCGTGAACGGGGCTCGCTGGCCGCCGACCTGACACGTTCGCTGTTTCGCCAGATCCTCGCCGGCCTCGGCGCCGCTCACGACGCCGGTATCGTCCATCGCGATATCAAGCCGTCCAACATTCTTGTGCTCGACGGCCCGCAGCCACAGGCGAAGATCGCGGATTTCGGGCTGGCGCGCGTGCTCTCTGCGCAGACACGTCTGACCATGCCAGAGGCCGTCTTCGGTACGGCCGAATATATGAGTCCGGAGCAGGCAAAGGGTGAGGCTCACGTCGACCATCGCACGGATCTCTATTCGGCCGGCGTCGTACTCTACGAAATGCTCACCGGTCGCGTACCGTTTGCGGCCGACGCGCCCTCCGCGGTGGTCTACAAGATTCTGCACGAAGATCCGCCGGTGCCGGCCAAGAATGACGGCGGCATTGACTCGCACCTGATGAGTTTGTCGATGCGTTTGATGGCGAAACGACCGAAAGATCGGTTCCCGTCGGCGTCGGAGGCGATGGCGGCGCTGGATGGTAGCGCACGGGTGCATTCGCCCGAGGCGCGCCGACGGATACACTGGTGGGGTGCAGGGTTGGTGATCACTCTGGCTATCGCTGGCGGGTTGGCGAGTCTCGACCTGGCGACGGTACCGGCCATAACGCGCGCCTACGTAAAACGTGACGGGAACGGCAGTCTCACAAGAACCATCCTCGTTGACCGAGGAGATCTCAGTTCAAGTGTTTTTTTCGAGGGCTTTCCAGACGAGGTTGGTCAGGTTAGCGAGGCCACGCTGGCCGATCCGGACGGCGTCGCTGCGAGCGGCGACGAGCTGGTGATCGCTGCACTCTTCAGGCCCTGGGGTCGCGATGCCGTGATCGGCTTCGGTGGTCGTGCCAGCACCGTGTGGCGACGGGACATGACACCACCGGACTCCATCAATCTAGCGGATTGGCCCGATTTCAACGGCAAGCCGGGCGAGGCTTGGTCTGGGCGGTGGATTGCGGCAGCAAACCTCGATGGCGTTCCCGGCGACGAACTGCTTGTCGTTGCAAATCACCTTGAAGAGTACCCGACTCGTATTTCCGTCTGTAAGCCTGACGGAGTGCAGAGGTGTATCGCCGATTTCTGGCACTTGGGCCACGTCGCCTCTGCGCAGGTCGTCGAGGATTTCTTCGGCCCCGGTCGACCGGCGATCGTGGCTTATGGGCAGAACAACAAACTCGACGGCCGAGACTCTGTACGTGTGCGGTGGCACGAAGACGCACCGTATGAGGACGCGCCCAGAACGACGTTGCGTCGCGTGCTGGTGGTCATGGTGCTCGATCCGGCCCGCATGAACGGCGTAAGTCCGCCGCGCATGACGGAACTCGAGCGATTGAGCGGCGATATGCCCTATGCCTACGCGTTCCTGAATCACCCTTGCCTGCGTCGCGACTCCAAGAACAACGTCGCGATTCAAATGCAAGAACCTAGACCAATCACCGCGCAAGATGGAACCGATCGAAAATGGCTTAGGCTGTCATTCAGCGTGGTGGACGCTGCTCGTCTTGCCATTGACGGTCGAGGTTTTGAGCTAACTGTTGACGAAAAACTCAGGTCGCAAAAGGTGATCACGGGTGAAACAGAGCCATTTTCCGCTAAGCACTGGCAAGACGCGTGGACGCCGATCATTCAGGGAGGTAAGTGGGTCGATCGCCCCAGGACAGCAGACGCAAAACGCGCGCAGCGTTCTCTCGTGAAAGCGGAGCCCGACCCGAATTTGCCGACTCGGATTCTGGCGTGGCGCGAAGATAGCGTGAAGCCGGAAGTCTTTCACGATTTCAGCGCATCCGTGAGGAGGATTATTGAGGTGAAACCACTCGACCCGGACGGCATCTTGGAGAATGGAGACGAACTCGTTGTCGCATGCACCGAGGCGCCGCAAGACGGCGGATACGTCTTTGCCCTCGACAACGGTGGCGAGAAGCAGTGGCAGTTCGACACGGTCTTTGGGCAGCAGTGGCCCGATTGCACGCTGCCGAGCAATTCATGGGGTTGCACAGCTCTAACCACTGGAGATCTTGATAGCAAGCCGGGCGACGAACTGGTGGTCATCGCCACCAAACTTGGGGAGTACCCAACTGTAGTTCTGGTGCTCAAACCTAGAACAGACGGCTATGAGGTCCTGAGTACTTTCTGGCACGCCGGCAACCTCGATGAAGTTCATGTCGAAGCAGACTTCTTCGGGCAGGGCAAGTCGGCCATTGTGGCTAGCGGATGCAACAACAAACTTGACGGGTTTGGACTGCCTGTTCCACCAGACTACAGAGCACCTCCCGGAGAAGACCGACCAAGGACAGGGTTTGACATGGTCCCGGTCATTCTCATTCTCGACCCGCAGCGGATGACTGGCGTGGGCCCGCCCCGATGTGGTCGCTTCCCGATCCAAGAGGGCGATCTTCCCTTCGCCTACGCCCTTCTAAACATCCCATACTCAAAAATGGCATCCTACTATCCGGTCGGTGGCACAGAACTCGTAAGACCACCTCACATCGAGACGGCACAATTCACGGACTTGCGCCCAATACCGAGCAACGGCACCAACAATGATACCCCCAGGTTTAATTTGAGGGCCGCCGCACCACTAGAACCAGAATCAGGAACACTCCGTAGTGGGGCAAATATCCTGGTGGATCGAAACCTGGCATTCCGCAAAGCCAATCCGGCGACCGGTGAAACAATCGGCACATCGCCGGACTACTGGCGCGACCTCTGGCGCCCGATCATACAGAACGGAAAATACATCGACGAAACCGGACCTGCAGATCGCGAAGCGTCGCCGTGAGCTTGGCGACCGGGGACCGCCGCGCAACGGGCAAGGGCCGGCCGGAGAACAACCGACCGGCCCTTGGATTGTCGAGGTTACCGAGCCTATGTTTGATGGATCCTGATGATACCGTCGCCTTGTTCAATCTCTGCTACGGATCTATGCACGATACGATCTCCGGTCCCGAGTACTCGATACCTTGGAAGCCAAGAATGATCGCGAACACGTCGTTGATGTCCACCTGCAGGTTCGGCGTACCATATTCGTGGCCCGGGAAACCGGCCGGATGAACATCAGTGACGGATGTATGCGTCGCGTTGCACGGAGGCGTGCCACAACCGGGGCCCACTAGGCTCGGATTCTGGTACGTTTTGATGGCCGCCACAGCGTCGTCGATGGCAACCACGCCATTAGGCGGGCCCCACGCGTCGCCCACCGGATCGAATTGGCCGACAACATCACCCCACCATTTGCTGCCCGTGGGAAGCGCCTGCGTGTCGGCGGAGAGCGGAGGATCAGTTACGAAGGTGTCCGCCACGACGACGATGTCATATGTCGACGTTGGGATGATCGGGCAACCGGTCAAGTGCAGCGTTGGGCAGGCACCCCAGTTGGGTGGCGTCGCAGGCCGCGTGGGCCCCACGATGGAAATGCACTCCTCGTCCGGGGCATTCGCCCACCAAGAACCACCAATTTCCGGAATCCCATTCACAAGCGTACTGCTGAGCATCACGCGGATGTCGAAATCCCGGCTCTCACTCAAGACGTCCACTCCTAGGAGATCGATTGAAATGTAGCGGTTTTTTCGTATGTCGTGCGGCGGGTCGGCAAGCGTCGGCGATTCGAAGTCGCAGACGTCCGGCACACCGTTGCCGTTGAGGTCTGCAACGGGCGGAATGCTGGCGTTCATCAGCACCGATATGGTGTTCGCGGTAACGTTGGTCACAACCAGGTCATCATCGGAGTCCCCGTCGAAGTCAGCACTCGTGGCAAAGTAAGCCCTGACACCGAGTAAAATGTCAGCCGGATCGAACGTGGCATCTCCGTGGTTGAGAAGCGCCGAAATGCTTCGACCGTCGTAATTCGCCGTCGCCAGATCGATATCACCGTCACCATCGAAGTCGGCACCGGTCATGCCCGTCGACATCGTCCCGACGGCCGTGTCCAAGCGTTGCCCAAGGGTACCGTCGCCAAGATTCCGTAACACCGTGACAAAGGATCTCTGACATGACGCAGCTATATCGATGTCCGAATCGCCATCCAGGTCCACAAGCACGATGTCGCTTGGGCTATCGGCGACGTCATAGTCCGTTCCGTCGCCGAATTCCTCGTTGATGTTTATCAAGACAGACACACTGTCGCCGGCATGATTCGCGACCACAAGGTCGAGATCGCCGTCGCCGTTGAGATCTGCCGCTTTCACACTACCTGGCAAGTCGCCGACGGCCCATGTGACCTGTGGATCAAACGTGCCGTCTCCCCTGTTCAGCAGGATCGAGACCGTATCGTCGTTGCGGTTGGTCACCGCCAGATCAGCCCACCCATCTCCATTCAAATCGGCGATCGTCACGCCGGCCGGCAGGCTACCGACTGACTCGGGGGCGGGCGTCGGACAACCCCTGACGCCGTCGCTGATGAGGACAGACACCGAGTTGACACCTGCTTCTACAACTGCCAGATCGGCAAGCCCGTCGCCGTTAACATCACCAGCGTCCAAGCCCACGGGGCTTGACTCGACGGGGCAGTCGGACCTTGTCGGAAATTGGCCGTTACCGTCGTTCCAGAACATCGAAACAGTGTTCGAAGAGTTGTTGGATACAGCCAAATCGATATGCCCGTCGCCGTCCAGGTCTGCCGAGGTGATCCAATAAGGATACGTCTGCGTGTCGTACACATCGGCGGGTAGAGCAAAGTCAAATTGCCCGGCAATTTCCACGTTGTCGTCGATACCGTTGGCATTACAGTCAGTAATTGTCGCAATCCGGAATCCGACGCCTACACCTTCCTGCGCCTCGTCGCTACCGCCTCGAAAAGCTGCATGTTGTCCGTTGGGATTGCCGTAGTACTGCCCGCCGCGGTGCGTCCGCCCGGCATACATCTGGGTCTCGGTCCATTCGGCCACGTTCCCGCACTGATCAAGTGTCCCGTAGCAGCTGGCGGAGTTTTCGTGCTCGCCGCGCACCGTGCGGTAGTAGGGGCTGCCAATGGTCCAATCATCAGGTCCAATGAAGTAGGTCGCGTTGTTTCCCGGGTCGGGATCGATCAGATCGTTGCTCGGCACGAGGTCACTGCACGTCGGGTAATCGTAAAAGTTCCCGGTGACGTCGTCGTTCTTATGATATGCGGCCTTGTGCCACTCGTCCTCTGTCGGCAGAAAAAACCTGGCCCCGGGTTTTCGGACCGCGCCCGCGCCTAACGACATGTCGTATGCACCATCCTCCGTCGTGTATTCATCCTGCGCTCCATTGGGTTGACCGTTGTGCATCCAGTTCGCGAACCGAAGCGTATCGAACCAGCTGACCAAATTCACCGGGCGGTTGGCCCAGTCCGATGAAACGATGTAAACATAGTTGCCGGATGTACCGGTCTGTTGAATCTGACATCCTTCGGCGTTGCTCCACATGGCGCCGTTGTACAAACCATGCGTGTCTGGGTCCGCCACGGCGTTGAGAAACTCCGTATACTGCCCGGCCGTAACTTCGTACTCGCCGATATCGTAGAAATAGTCCACGGTACCGCAGATGCGATCCTCACCACCGCCGTCAGGCACGCTTTGGCCGGCCGGATCTCCGGTATTGCCGGGATGACCGACAGTTACTGTGGTGATTTGAACCTCCGCACTCACTCGCCCGCAGAATGCAAGGACCATGACGGCGCCAATGGTGTACGCTATACGATGTGACATATCCATTTCCTTTCGCTGTAGAAACGTGCCGAGCACATGAGTCACTTGTAATCAGTGCATGCGCATATCAGCCGAACTGCCTCTATCCCTCGGGTCCCGTAATTCGAGAATGGTGACAATGCCCGGGGCCTGTTCTTGATGTCTCAATCCTCTCGCCTAACTCAAGTTAGAAGAGACGCGGGCTCTTTGAGAATCAAAAATATGCACGTCGCAAGCGGGGCATTACGACTTTCTCTATTGAGCATTGCTTCACCTCCTCTTGGCAGGATTCAAATCAAGTCTGTCGGCTTGACGCAAAAGCCGTTTTGAGTTTCTCGTCGTACGGCACCAAAATGCCGTTTTCTTGCCTGTGCCAAAGACGTCCGCATCGGCCGCACTCGAGAACGATCAGCGGCGTGCGTCCCTTGACCTGGTGTGCGTGAAAAATCCCGTGGCACAGAGATTCGGGCAACGGTGGGGTGGATTCTTTCATTCGAACGAACCGAGTTCGGCACAGGCATCAAAGACGCAGTGCCCATTCCCAAAGATCCGTCGCATACGCCTGCAGCGCGACGTTCGTGCAACCTGACAAACACCGTTGCGTCAGAGATCTGACGCAAAAAAAATAATTTATGAAGCTTCTACATCGTCACGGAACGAAAGACCGCCAGGACCGTAGTGGTGTTCCTTCCGGATCAGGCCACAGTCCGGACAAGCGCCCGCTCCGCTTCCGCGATGGCCTCGCAACGAGTACGACTCTGCGGCGCGACCACGTAACCCATTGCAACAGAACACCTTACGATGCGTGCGCCCGGTAGCGCCACCCGAGGCTCGATGTGTGCCGATTGTGGTCGTCGAGGCTGTGATTGGTTGGTAGGTGGCCTGCGGCGGTAATCGCCGGCCTGACGTGCTCGCTGCAGTCCGCGACCTGTCCGCCTGCCGCTAACTTCGCGTCAAAAAATCCGAGACAGCCCCGAGATACAATTGAAGTGCCCTCAGGGCTCGCATGCTGAGCGCGTGTATGGCCGCTTCTGTCTTTCCGAGTCGGTCGGCGACTTCCGCCACAGCCAACTCTTCTAGGAATCGCATCCGAACCACGTCACGCTGGTCGTCGGTCAGGCGCGCGAGGCTCGAGAGCATGGCCGCGACAGCCTCACGCCGCGCGGCCAGCCGGCTGGGCGTTCCGTCGTGTGCCGACACTCTGTCAAGCAGCGCCGGATATGACGTGCGCGGCGCCGCGGAACCGTGGACCTCGCGCGCGATGTCACGCTTCTGTCGTCGGAGATCCCGCCGCCGGTTCTTGAGGCTGTTGAGGGCGATCTTCTCGAGCCACTTATAGAATTGTGCCGGATCGGCAAAATGGCAGCCGCCAATCGACTTGAACGCCGCTGCGTATGCGTCCTGAAGCACGTCATCGGGTTCGAGGTACCGGCGCGCTCCGGGCTCGATTTCGCGTTCGAGTTTCGCCCGCAGGCTGCCATCGTGCCAAACAATGAGGTTTTGCAGTGCATCACGGTTACCGCCGACAACCTGGCCGATCAATGCACGCTGTTCGCAGTCGTCCATGGTGTCATGATAGCAAAAAGACACTCGATGTCGCCGTGGATCCTTGGTGCCCGGGAATGACCAAGACGCAAGAAATCCAGCATATGCCAGGGCCACGCCAATCACCCATGCCGGAAGCGATCAAAATGCCGGAGCCTCGTGCCGGTTCAGATGGCATGGCCATAGCACGCCCGTGGTACTGGAGGCTCTCCCAAAACCGCCAATCTCCGTGTGGCATGGTCTGACCCGAAGGGGCAGGCCATGGTTATTACAGCCTCCATGCTCTGGCTCCGCCACACCCCGCGACCCCAAAATCAGGCCCAGCGATAGCCCTGAAACACCGAGAAGAATGATTGTCCAGTACGCAAGCTCCATCAGCCCGTAGCCATAGGGAAACGCACCGGAGTTTGCGCCCACGTTCGGCCGAATGTCAGCGAGAAGGTGCTTGCGGGCTTTGACGCGATCGACCGCATCGACACTCAACGATCACCATCGTCACAAATCGGTGCTGTCGCGGCAATCATGAGATTGAATTGAAAATCACTCATCAGACGCGACAGCGTTCGTGCGAGTGATGGATGATCCGAATCAATTTGGTCGACCAGCCGACGCAAATCGGCGACGTCACCCCGTACGGCCGCTTGGTGGAGATCCGACACCCAGGCGCGCGGCATGTCGGTAAAGTCCCGACTCGTCAGACCCGTGCCGGAGTCGCCCACGAACGTCGATGCCGCGTCATTCCCATACTCGTATTTCAAGCCGAGATGCCGCCTCATCATTTCATAGATCTCCGAGTCACGATAGGGCTTGGCCAGGAAATCGTCGCATCCGCATTCGAGTATGGCCTCGCGCACTTCGGCAAACGCGCTGGCCGTAATCGCGATGACTACAGGCGCCCCGTCGGCCGCGTGCGCCTTGATGCGGCGCGTGGCTCCCATGCCGTTCATGACCGGCATGTTGACGTCCATCCAGACGAGATCCGGTTGCCACGCCTTGCAAATCTTTACCGCCTCAAGCCCATTTCGGGCTTCTCGTACCTCCAGACCCACCGACGCACAAAGCTCGACGAGCAACATGCGGGCAACATCCACATCCTCCGCCACGAGAATTCGACACGGCTTTTGTCCGGGTGCCAGACCGACGACACGGCGAGTCGCTATTTTGTATTCAGGCTGCGTCCACGATCCCGCCAGCACAGGCATGTCGAACACGAAGACGCTACCACGACCGAGGGTGCTCGTCACCCGAATATCGCCGCCCATCAGTTGCACGAAACGCCTGCTGATGGACAACCCCAGCCCGGTGCCTTCGGGAACGCCGCGACCGGAACCGGTCTGGAAAAACGGGCTGAACAGCGCCTCCATTTCCTCTTCGGCGATTCCGGGACCGGTGTCTTCGATCTCGACGAGCAACCGTCCCGGCTGTGGACTCGCGCGATCCATGAACGTTTCATCCGCGGCAAAACGCACACGTACGACGATACTCCCCTTGTTCGTGAATTTCACCGCGTTCCCCAACAGATTGATGAATACTTGCCGCAGTTTGCGTTCGTCGGTGCGAATCGTACGCGGCACGTCGCGTAATGTATCGAAGACAAGCTGCAGGCCCTTCTCCCTGGCGCGGAGCCCCATCATACCTTCGATCGTGCCCAGCAACTCATATAGATCAAACGAACTCTCCTCAAACGTCAGATGACCGGCATCAATCTTGGACATGTCGAGCACATCGTTAATCATGTCGAGGAGGTGCTCGCCGCTACGGGTGATGGTCCGGAGGTACTCATTCTGCTTGGGCGTCGTGGCAACATCTCTATCCATCACCTGGGCATAACCGAGAATCGTGGTGAGCGGTGTGCGCAACTCATGGCTCATCCTCGCCAGAAACATCGACTTTGCGGTGCTCGCGGCCTCAGCATGTTCACGGGCGTCCAATAAATCTCGGGTACGATCGGTCACCAGCGTTTCCAACTCGCATTGCCGGCGACGGATGTTCTTGTCGCGGAGATAGACGCCGCCCGCCACGCCACCGATCGCCAGCAGCAGCGCCAGCACGCGGAACCACCCGGTTTGCCAGACCGCCGGTTCCACGACAACGGCCAGTGATGCCCCTTCCGTGTTCCACACGCCATGGTTGTTGCATGCGATGACGTGAAACGTGTAGGATCCCGGCGGCAGATTCGTGTAGTAGGCCGCGCGACGCGTCCCCGCGTGGATCCAATCATCCTTGTAGCCTTCCAGCCGATAGCGGTACTGCACGTTTTCCGGCGCCACAAAACTCAGACCGGCGAAGTGCAACTCCAGGTCGCGTTTACCCGGTGACATCGTCACCGACGCGTCCACTGCCACGTTTTCGTTGTTGATGAGCACACGTTGAATGACGACCGGCGCCGGTACATCGTTGATGCGCATTTGCTTGGTGTCGATGACCGCGAGTCCGTCAATGGTGGCGAAGTACATCACGCCTTCGTCGGTCATCCCCCCGGCGGGCTGCACGACCCCGTTCCCTTCGGTCATTCCGTCTGCCGATCCGAGC
>Ga0210111_1000409_pt1 | contig 11376 bp, 4 predicted proteins | sample China_Galinas_PW_6_FD_185520 | JGI IMG/M metagenome (GOLD analysis project Ga0210111, IMG submission 185520) | Wetland microbial communities from San Francisco Bay, California, USA, that impact long-term carbon sequestration - China_Galinas_PWC_D2... | ecosystem: Environmental > Aquatic > Marine... | reverse complement strand
GGCTGCCCGTAAGGACATATCTTGCAAATCACGCTCGTAATCTTTGCTGCTTTTCTCCAATCCTCTTCCTTGTAGCGTTCCTCAACGTTGGATCGAGCCCGAGCAACCAACTCGTTCTCGGTTCGTTCGATGCGAACCTGCAATTCTTCGATCTCCAGGGTAATATTGGTGGCGCGAACCTGCAAATCTGGAATGAGTCGCATCGCCGTGTCGTATTGCTCACGAAAGCTGACCAGCTCGTCTCTTAGGGAATCTCGGCCGCTGCTCAGTCCCTTAAGCCGATCCTCGACGTCTCGTTCGGCGTTCGTCAGCCAATAGGTCATATACATCGACTGCAACGCGTGATCGATTTCATCTTCGAAAACCTCTCGGTTGACCTCGAAAGACAACATGGGAACCCACCCGGCGGGATTTCCGAAGTAATCCAGTTGGCTTGCCATGCGATGAAGATAAAGGCGGATTTCACTCTGGAGCTGGAAAAGATCCAATTGCCACGCGTCAGACAGGTCGTACCAGGCATCTGAATCTTGATAGGTGTCCAATGCCTCAGCATACGCCACGAGAAGATCCCGGGCCATGTCTATCCAGTTGTTCAGATACGCGTCGCCGGCATAGGCGAGCGATGCACGCAAGCCACTTGGCGACAGCCAGGATTGGGCGTCACCGATCAACTCGAACGCCCCAGCTTGTCCCACCGGCATAGCAGCTTGAAGAGGTTCAGAGTTTCGACCATCCCGAGTCGTGTGTTCGCCATTTGCGTCAATGAACCAGGGAGAGTTGTTTTCGCATTTTTGAACCCCGTACCATACTCGAGGTTCTCCACCTGTACCGCCGTGGTAGACCGGTGCCTGTTCGCCAGCCAAGCCTCCTGCCGCGTCAAAGTGCCGCGCATCGATATTGACGTTTGCCTTTAGAATTCCGCCGGCGCCCCCGTCGCCCGGTTGTCCACCGGGATGAGCATCTTCCCCGTCGGTCGGTCCTGGCTGGTTGTTAAGGTGCCATTCGCGCATTGCCCAAGCACAATCGCCCGAAAGAAGGGTGCAAGCGATTGCCCCGGGATGCGGGTTGCCCATCCAACCGTGACAATTGTCGGTGGCGCTTCTTCCGTTCGCTCCATCTCTCCCGTAGCCGGCGGGCTGCCCGTCGCCACCACGGAGGATGAAACGGATATCGTTACCGAGGTCCGAATAGAACGTGCGAAGATGCAGCGTGATATTGCCGGCTGGCAACCCGGCGTCACCATCGGCAAACTGCTCTGGGCGGTCAGGGTTACTCTTGGGCGTTGTGTCGATCAATGCCGGCGCATCGTAGCTCGCGTCCTCAAATCGCAATTCTCTTGCGTGGATGGTCACAGCGGTTTGAGGCATGTGAAGCGGGCTTCGGACGATAACGGTGTCTGCGTACACGTGCAGTTCTTCCATGTCCTCTACACCGTTGTAATTGTCGTAGAGCTCCGTTCCTCGCTCGAACACAACGTTCTTTCCGGAGATCGTTACGCTGCGGGTAATCCTCGGCATATGATTGAAAATTCTCTCGTCCGGAGAATCGACGCTCGATGTGATCGTGTAATTCTGACCGTCTGGTTCAGGCCCCTTTGAATCGATACCGAAAGCAGCCTGTTCCGGCGGGAGAGCGCCGTCCGATGCGCGAACCGGGACGGCGATGCATACCATGAGAACCAGGGCGAATCCGACTTTCGCATACCCCGCTTGCAGCCAGATCCTGACCGAGCTGGCACGATGCAGGCTGCGTTCGGCTTTTCGGTTATGAGGTGTCTTGTCGGCGTTCAGATACAGCTTCATTTTCATTCTCCTGTGCTAGTGATTGTTGGTCCGCACGCTCGCGGGTCTTGTCATTTGTTGTGCGAACTAAACAGCTGGATCTTTCACGCTGTTCCGCATGAAATTCTTTAGGGTCTCTCGCCCGCTCACTTGTTTCGCAATTCGTGAAAGATCCGCCGGTTAGCCGTGCATCGGTAGCAGTGACGGGCGATGGCCGCAGTGGCCTGATGAACGATGAAATCCTTGCCAGGAGACGCCCAAATGAAAATTCTGACCCTAATGACCGCTCTTTTCCCTGCCGTGCTGGGCGTAGTAGCCTTGGCGCAGCCCGTTTCGCCAGACCCGGACCCGTGTTGGGGCGAGGGCTGCAATGGCGCTCAAGAATCGTCTGATTCCCTCTGGATTCTGGAATGGGAAACGTGGGCCTGCACCGAGCCTAGTGAACCAGGAACCGGCCATGAGAGCGTTTCATTGCAGCAAATCCTCACGGACACGGCGGCTGATCACCCCACCAACGACACCGATGCGGCGGAAGTCCCTCCGTGCGACCCGGGAACTGGCGAGGGATGTAGTTCGGGTGCGAGTAGCGCGGCACCGCGAACGCCGGAGTGTGTAACCGAAGATTTCTGGTTGGCCGACTGCACCACGGACAACTGCGTTCCTGCCGGCTCTGCGACGCTCGCAGAAGCGACGCCCGATTTGCCGTGTATCAAGGGCGTGAATTGTGCTCCGCTCTTAGCACGGGCGGATTGCCGTAACAGGGACGATTACGCTTCCGTTGGGGCACAAGCAATCGCAGACGTATCTGCCGCTCCGCGCCGAGACCACAGCGAATCCCTGGATTGCAACCCGAACACAAACGAAGGGTGCTTCAGGCCGACTCCAGGCGGGGTCGCTCAACCACTAGATTGCCACACCGACAACTGTCGAATCGCGGACTGCGTTTCGGACGATTGCGCCCCAAGCGGCATCCTGCGGTTTGCGGGTGCAGATTGTGAATACGGAATCGAATGTGGCCCTGCGGTCGCTGCTGCTTCCTATGGTCCATCTTATCCATACGTCAATTGTGCCGTGCCCGCCGTCAAACGCGACGCCGCGGCGCCCTGTGACCGCCCTGGCTGCAAGCAGCCGATGAAAACGGGCATTCTGGCCTCGCTAACTGCAGATGCCGGTCTGCCGTGTGAACATGGCGTAGACTGTCGGCTGGTAGCCGCCGAAACTGTTGCTTCCGTTACGTGCAATGGCAAGGATTGTCCCGATCGCTTCGAACTCGACCCGTGCAATCCGAGCACGGGCGAAGGATGTTTCGTTCCCGAGAGCGCCGGGTTCGGTCGTCTCCCTGATTGCGTGAATTCAAATTGCCAAGTCGCCGATTGCCATACGGAGGATTGCGCTCCTGCCGGCTCTCAAACGCTCGCAGAAGTGACAACCACCGGTTTGCCGTGTACTATGGGCGTGAATTGCGCTCCCTTACTGGCGCGGTTTGACTGCATTGACGCGGACGATTGCGCCCCCGTCAGCACGTTCAGATTCGCCGGTGGGACCTGCAAGGCGTGAACCGGTATCCCCGCAGCGCCAGAGGGTCACTGCATTGGTGGGGTCGATTATGCGGTTGCTTCCTTCCACGCCGGTTTGGAAGCGACTTGTATACAGGGAATCGACTGTCCCGGGCAGGTGATCGCTATCCCAGACGCCCATATCACGGAGTGTTAGTCAGTTGGTTACCGGGCTTATTGGCGGGCCAATCCCTGGGTCCAGTTGGCCGGAATACAGACCCGGGTCTCTCGTACTCGGATCCGCACGAAGGCCAAATTGCTACCACGAAAGGGCCGGCTATGAACGATTTCGGTGACATGAAGGCAATCATACGCGGGATCTGGTTGGCAGCCATATTTGTCGCATATTCGGTCCGGATCTTACCGAAGTTGGTCGAGACGTTTGGCGGCTGATCGTTACGGCGAGAGCGTAAATGGCCCGCTGCTTGAGCTGCCGAGGTTTGACCGCGGACACAAGAATAATGAAGTCATTCTGGTACAGAGTCCATGATTTGTTCGGCGAATTAGATTCATCTGCCGACAACGTGCCTGCCTCAAGGGTCCTGCAGGAGTTGCGCAAACAGCAGGACGAGTACACGAAATCAGTGGAGTTTTCGAAGGCCATGATCCGCGAGAAAGGAAACGGCTTGTGGAATCTCGACGTCTTCTTGAGTGATTACGCGTTGTACGCCGTCGCCCAAGGAGTCGAGACAGGCGCAAAGCAATTCAAGCGGGCAAGAGGTTCATTCGACGCGCGGCGATCGAAGGCCTTGGCGGCGTTCAAGAAACACGTGGAGGACCGCGTTTTCGCCTCATACACCGGCGGCCTCAAATACGAGGAGCAGGTGCTGAGGGAAATCGGACATGGTGTGGTCTCTCTCAGGCGGCTACAGTGAGTTGGTGTTCCCCGTGTTATCCGGCTCCAACGCGTGTCGTCTTGAAGTGCCTCAAATTTGTCACCCATCGCTTAGAAAATGCCAAGAAAATTGAATCGCGCTCTTGACAAGAGGCCTGTGACTTTCTAATCTGTGACCTTGCCATCAGGCCTAGATTGATGACGGATCGTCAGAAAGGTGCCAGGAAGGCACACGTAGCCGGGGCTGCCCTATCACACGGTCTCAACGGCAGATGTTGTAGACTCACGATCAAGTCCTGTCGCCGGTTACACGATCCATCGAGAAACAGGGTATCTGAGATTACCGCTTGTCTTGCGCGCACAAAGCTCGCCGGCCGTGATCGCGGTACGACTTCAACCGAGGTGTGAACGCTCCTTGATGCCATAGTTGCGCCCAAGGTGCGCGCGGCCCATGAAGCCGCGATCGGTGCACGCTGGTCAACGCCGCCCGGGCAGAGGAAGTCTGTCAGTAAGCGTTGTGTTCAGTTGTCAGGCCAAACCGAGGGAGTCGTATTTCATGTCAGGGAAGACAACGCGTTTTGCAGTACTGGGACTGACGATTCTGTCAGTTAATGTTGGTGGGCTCATCTGGATCAGAAACTCGCTGGCAGGTAGTGACGCGCCGAAGATCCGTGTGCTCGCGGCGCTACCCACCACTGATGTGGACACCACCGATCGCCTCTGCCTTCGGTTCGACCGCGCGCTGGTGGGATCGGCAGACATCGGGAAGCGCCTGCTGAAACCTATTTGCGAGCTTAGCCCACGCCATCCGGGATTCTGGATCTGGTCCAAGCCGGACCGGCTTGACTTCGTCTTGGCATCGCCGTTGCCGCCTGGGCGCCTCTACAGGATCAGGCCGACCGGCGACTTCGAGATGGAAACGGGCCGCGTAATGATCGGCAAGTCGGAGTTCGAATTTCGTACACGGCCGCTGCAGCTCATTTCGGCTGCCCTGGATTCCGCCGATCGGACGCATGCCAATGTAACGGTTGAGTTCAACCAACCCGTCGTACCGGCCGAGCTTGCCGAGCATCTGGTCGTGAAGAGTGGTTCGGGATCGGTCAAACTTGAGCCCATAGTGCTCACGACCGATCCGGCTGAGCGCATCACACTACGCATCCCCAGACCTCCCTCAGACAGCCTCACGATTCTCATTGACGAGAATTTGGTGGGACGCGGCGGCGAACTGGCTCTTGGCAAACCTATCGTGCGACAGATCGAGATTCCGACCCTGTTCACTCTGTTGCGCGCCCGTGTCGACACGCCCGCTTTGGAGAAAGACGTTGAGGTAAGCCTGCAGTTTTCGCACCGTTTGGACAAGAAGCAGGCCGTTTCAGAAGTGGCATTCACACCGCCTGTGGAGGGTGTCAAGGTTGAGAAGTCGTACTGGGGCTCTCGCCTCACGCTCACGGGTCCGTTCGAGTGCGGTCAGCGGTATACGGCTACGGTCCCGTCGACTCTGCTGGCTCGAAACGGGAAGACACTCGGCGCCCACGGCACTGTGTCGTTTACAGTTCCCCATCGGAGGCCGACCGTACGAATCCCGGCCACCCGCGGGATTCTGATGCCAGAGGGCAATCTCACCGTCGACCTTAAGGCCGTGAACGTCGACAACCTTTCCGTGGCGGCAACGCGCGTCTATCCCAACAATCTCGTGGCACACCTCCGCAACGAACCTTCGTATGTTACTTCTCGGGACATTGCCGAGAGGGCGATCCCGCTTGATCTGCCGCTGAATCAAGTAACGGACGTGGCCTTGGATCTAAAGGAGATCATCGAAGAGCCACTTGGGGTATATCGGGTTGTGGTCCGCGCAGCCGAACGGCAGTGGGACAGCGATTCCGTCATCGTGGCCGTCACCGATCTGGCGATCACCGCGAAACGCGACCGTAATGGCTATCTGGTTTGGATCACATCGTTGCGATCCGGGAAGCCGGTCGCTGACGCAAAGGTGTCGATTCTCTCCTACAAGAACCAAACTCTTGTGCGAGGGGTGACGGAGGAGGATGGGACCGTCTACCTCCCGGTGAGTGATAACCATCCTGATGGGAAGCCGTGGCTGATCACGGCTCGGTTGGGACAGGACTTGAGCTATCTGGAAACGAACAAACGATACAGCGTCTTTGAGGAGGTCGACCAGTCAGGTCCCCCTCGATCGCCTGGTTACGAAGCCATGCTGTACACGGAGCGGGGCGTCTACCGGCCCGGCGACACCATCTTTGGAACGGTCATCCTGCGCGATGTGGACGGCAGCGTACCGCCCGCCTTCCCGTTAACGCTGACGATCACACGACCGGACGGGCGCGAGATTCACCGTTCGGTGCTTCAGCCTGCGAGCGGGGATCAGGGAGTCTTTCATTTCGAATACCGATCGCTCGAAGATTGCCAACTCGGAGAGTACACCCTTGAAGTCGCGTTGCCCGGATCAGACGCCACGCTCGGTGAGGCCACCGCGCTCATCGAGGCCTTTCTCCCGGTTCGCATCGAATTGCATGCGGAGGCGACAAAGTCTACATACGGGCCTGAAGACAACCCTGAAGTACAAGTCACGGCACGGTATCTCTTCGACAAACCGGCCTCGAACCTGCCCTTGGTGATTTCCTACAAGTGCCGGGAAATCCAGTTTGAGTCGACGAAACATCCGGGCTTCAGTTTCTCCGGGCCTGGCCAGGAGACGCGCACGGAACTCGGCCGTCAGAAGACTACTCTGGACGGCGCTGGGATTCGTGTTGTGCGGATCGCGCCTCCCCGGGACGGCAAACCCGGCGTATGGCAATGCGACGGAGCGGCAACGATCACCGAGCCGGGCGGGCGTTCCGTATCTGATGGATTCACAACACGAATCGACACCGCTGGGCGGCACCTGGGATTGCGGATTCCGAAAGGAAGTATTGCCCGTGCCGGTGATCCTGTGTACGTCGAGTGGATTCAGCTGACGGAGATGGACGATTTGGCCGAGCCCGTAGCGTTTGACCTGGAACTGCTGCATGTGGAACACGATGTTGTTCTCGAGGAGATCGACGGCGGTTTGGTCTGGAAAACTGTCGAACGCACCGACTCGGTTTGGATGCAGCATGTGGACGCCGCGTCCTCCGTGGCAGCTGAGCGGGCGTTTGAGGTTTCGTGTTCGAAGGCGGGCCGTTACCGAATCGCGGCGATCGATTCGATCACCGAACGTCAAACTCAAGTGGAGTTTCACGCAATTTCTGACGAGTCTGAACTACTCGCTCTTTCGACGGAGCGACCGGAGCGGGCCGAGATCATATTGGATAAGTCTCGCTACGCGCCCGGCTCAGCCGCAAAGGTGCTCGTAAGGAGCCCTCTCTCCGGTACGCTCCTGTTCACGGTAGAGACGGACAAGGTACTGGAGCGCCGCGTAATGCAACTCGACGGCCACTCGATCCGGTTTGACCTTCCGGTGGATCCCGAGTTGCGAGGTGGGGCGTTCCTGTCTGCATCGATTGTTCGGGCTATCGATCCGAGCGATGACGAATGGCTTCCACATCGTGCCACCGGAATGACCCGTTTGCAAACCGATCACTCCAATCAAAGGCTACATGTGGAGCTTCAGGCACCGTCTCAGGTGGAACCAGGGGGTGGCGTGACGGTGGACGTGTCAGTGGATGACCCAACGGACCCGGACTGGCCACCGGTTGTGCATCTCTGGGCTGTGGATGAGGGGATCCTGCTCACGACACGCTACCCGACGCCGGATCCATTCGACCACCTCCTTGCCCAACGAGGCTCCTCGGTAACCACCGAAGACGTCTTCGCTGAGTTGCTGCCAGATCACGAACGGCCGGCGGGCATCGTTCGGATCGGTGGCGACAGTGATCCGGACGAAGTGCCCATCCGGCGCAGCCCGGTGTCGCTGCGCCGGCAGGAACCTGCGGTTGTCTGGCAGAGAGTGACACCTATCGAACCGGAGGGCTGTGCGACATTCCAGTTCAACGTCCCGGAAATGACTGGGGAGCTGCGGTTGATGGCAATCGTGATCGACCAGGATCGATACGGCTCGGTGCAGGCATCTCTGACGCTCACGTCGCCGGTGAATGTCGAGCCGACATGGCCACGCTTTGTGGCTCCGGGAGATCGTTTCCGGGTCCCCGTGAAGGTCTTCAACTCGACAGACGAAACTGTTCAGGCGACAGTCACCACGACAATCGACGGGCCGGTCAATGTCATCCTACCGCAAGAGAACGCAGCGCTGACCGTTGCCCCCGATTCGGCAGCGACCGTCTGGTTGACTGCTACAGCACAGGACGTCGGCCAGGTCGGCGTTGACACCAAGGTGGTGGCCCAGGATGTGAACGGCAAATCGCTTGTGTCCACCGACCACACTAACTTCGTTGTCCGGCCTGTGACGCCTCTGCACACCGAAGTCGAGTTGCACGGCTTTGCGGCAGGTGAGTCACTCACGGTTGCCTCGTCTGGCGATTTCACCGGCGGCACCGTGCGTCGCAAGCTCACGATTAGCGGACAACCGATAGCCGAGCTTCGGCCGGCGCTTGATGAACTCCTCGACTACCCATACGGCTGTGTTGAGCAGACATCGAGCCGGCTCTACGCGCTGCTCGAAGCGCGCGACCTACTCGACGGTGAAGGACGGTCGCATGAAGACCGGGTATCCGACTATATTCGCGCGGGCATAGCACGACTTTGGTCGATGCAGACAAGGTCAGGTGGTTTGAGCTATTGGCCGGGTGAATCGCAACCCAACACATGGGGGAGCGCGTACGCTGGCCTCGTTCTTGGACATGCCCGCCGACGCGGACAGAACGTGAACGCGGATTTACTTGACGGTCTGTGCAGATACCTCAAAAACACGCTCGTCGATACTGGAACAGACATTAGCGACAATACACGGTCACTCGTTTGTCGTGTTCTCTCGGAGTGTGGCAAGGCACCGCGCGGATGGATGTCACGACTGTCAGAAAAAGTCGACGACCTGGATATGGCCGGCCGGGCGCATTTGGCAGCAGCCTGGATGGGCGCAGGACGCCGCGACCGTGCGGTTGCCGCGCTACCGGAGGACACCATTCGGCAGGCAGTGCGAGCGACAACGAGCGGCAGAATCACATCGCAGATGTATCAGGTGGCCACCATGCTTGCCGTCCTGACCGATCTCGATGCGGATCACCCTTGGGCGGCCATCCTCGCGCAGAGGCTTGACGCGGCACGACAAAACGAACACTGGAGAAATACACAGGAGAACGCGGCAGCCTTTGTGGCACTGGCCAAGTATCAGCGGAGTAAATCGAATGAAAGCAGCTTCAGTGGATCCGTCTACTCCTGTGGAAGGGTGTGGGGCACGTTCGATCACACCCGAACCACAACGATTGTAGTCAAAGATACCGACGAGCCCATCGAAATCACAACGGTCGGTGAAGGCAATATTTTCGTCGTGCTTACCTCAGAGGGTCTCCTCAGGCGCGATCAACTGGAGTCTTACGACCACGGCCTCCGCGTCAGGCGTACGTGGCTCAACTCCGACAACGAGCCCGTTGATCCAACCAGCATTCGTGTTGGCGATCTGGTACAGGTGCGGGTTGGCATCAGCGCCCCTGAACTTCCGCCGGGCGAGTCTCTCGGCAACGTTGCGATTGTTGATGCCCTGGGTGGAATGGAGGTGGAGAATCCGCGGTTGCAGACGTCAGCGTATGTGACTCGATCGAGATACGAACCCGACCGACTGGAGTTCCTTGACGACCGCGTGATCACGTTCACTTCGGTGGAGCGAAAGGAGCGAGTCTATCAGTACGCATTACGGGCTGTTACGGCAGGTTCATTTGAAGTGCCGCCGATTCAAGCATCCAGCATGTACGATCCAACGCTTGCATCGCTGCAATTGGGAACACGCGTGGAGATCAGCGAATGAATGCCGGATGCGTCAAGCGGTGGATACTACGAGTTGCGGCAGGGCTGGCAATAAGCACGCTGCTCTTGTTTGTTGTATTCGCTGCGCTCTCGTGGGCGTTTCCCTTCCCGCTCGAGCAGTTGGAGAGGTGGCCTGCTAGTCCGGTAGTCACGGACTGCAATGGGCGACCACTCTTATCCCTCGTCGGTAGCGACGATCAATGGCGCTATCCGATTCCGCTGGCACAAATATCTCCATGGATTGTCCAGGCAACTCTGGCAGTTGAGGATAAGCGTTTCTTTTCACACTCTGGCGTCGATCTGATTGCTGTCGGCAGGGCTGTCATCCAAAACATGACTCACGGCCGAATCGTTTCCGGGGCAAGCACGCTGACGATGCAGACGTGTCGAATGCTGGGGAATCGCCCGAGAACCTGGGCAGCCAAGACCGTTGAGTCATTCCAAGCGCTGCAGCTCGAGCAACTCACGACGAAGGGCCAACTCCTGGAGCAGTATCTGAATATCGCACCTTATGGTGGCAACATCCGCGGGGTCGAAGCCGCGTCGCGTTTCTATTTCGGCAAGCGATGCGCCGACCTCTCGCTCAGCGAGGCTGCACTTCTTGCCGGCCTCCCGCAGTCACCATCCCAACTGAGGCCGGATCGGCATAAGAGCGAAGCGATTCGCAGACGCGAGACGGTGTTACATCGAATGTCGACACTTGGCATGATCAATGCGCGACAAGCAGAACTGGCCACATCTGAGCCCGTCGCCATCCGGAAGATCCCTCGTACATCCGCGGCCCCACATGCCGCCCGGTTGGCATTGCGGCGTCGCCCGCAAGGCGGTAAGACGACCATCGATCTTCGAATTCAGCGCGAAGTGGAACGTGTTCTTTCAGAACACACTTCGAAATTCCCGCGCGGAGCGGATGCCGCAGTGGTCGTCATTGAGATCGCGACAAGCAATATTATCGCGATGGTCGGCTCTGCGGACTTTGAGGACCCGGCGGACGGGCAGGTCAACGGCTGCCTGGCCTTGCGCAGCCCTGGATCCACACTCAAGCCGTTCGTCTACGCGGCCGCGTTTGACGCTGGACTGCTTTGTCCGGACTCGATCGTCTACGACATGCCGATTCACCGTGCCGGCTGGTCGCCGGAGAACTTCGATCGCCAGTTCTGCGGCGAGACAACGGTCAGAGATGCCCTACAGCGGTCGCTCAATGTGCCGGCAATCCTCGTGTCCGAGGCGGTTGGCCTCACGCGCTGCGTGGGCCTGATCAACGCCGCAGGGGTCGCGCTGCCAAATT
>Ga0210111_1000407_pt1 | contig 11399 bp, 7 predicted proteins | sample China_Galinas_PW_6_FD_185520 | JGI IMG/M metagenome (GOLD analysis project Ga0210111, IMG submission 185520) | Wetland microbial communities from San Francisco Bay, California, USA, that impact long-term carbon sequestration - China_Galinas_PWC_D2... | ecosystem: Environmental > Aquatic > Marine... | reverse complement strand
TCACAGGCGCCCCTCCGCAGAAGCGTCTCACGAAGATTGAATATCCCACCGGGTCCCGCCAGTTCAACTACAGGTACGATCAAGATCCGACAGACCCGCCCGATTGGTACGACAAGATCAACCGCATGACCGGGCTCGAAGTCGACGGCGGCGATCGGGTGATCCAATACGCCACCACCGGCGGCGGTCGCAACATCACCCAGACGTGGGGTGACGACAAGGTCGTGCTGGATTACAATCCTTCGGCGGACAATCCGAGTCCCAGTCTGTTCGATCGCTTCGGACGCATCAAGACCATGGTCTACAAGCGCCCCATCGACACCGCGAACCCCATGACGCCGAGCTACTCGTACGGCCACGACGCCAACGGCAATCGCACGCGGATGGAAGTCACCCAGGTCGGTCACGACGATGAGCGCGACTACCTGTACGGCTACGATCGCCTGAATCGGCTGGTGTTCGCGGAACGCGGACAGTACTCGCCGGTTAACGGTGGGCGGATCGTCAACGGCGGCGCCGGCCGGGCATGGAATCTCGATCTTCTCGGCAACTGGTCCGGGAGCTTCGGCTCCGGCGATGACAAGAGCGTGATCGACTACACCACACGTCATGGCAGCGAGCCGGGCTACACGTTCACCGGTGATACGCAAGTCGACGACGACATCGAGGCCTTCACCCATCACGACACCGACGAGACGAACAAAATCACCCAACACTCGTTCGACGATGACGGCGACACCGGTACGGCGTCTGTCGATACGGACTTCTACCACGACGCCGCGGGCAACCTGGTCTTCGACGGCGAGAAGTTCTTCAAGTACGACGCGTGGAACCGGGTGGCCGCGGTGCATGATAACAACGGCGTGCCTCCGCTTTCCGTGGATACGCTCGGCAATCTGAGTGGCACGGTCGGCGATCCGATCGCGACTTACGACTACGACGCACTCGGCCGGCGGATTCGGAAGTTTATCGCCGCGCAGACGGACCCACCGACTCCCGAGAAGACGTATTGCTTCTACTATGACGGGCACCGTGTGATCGAACATCATGAGGCCGTCGCGACGAACGGCACGAAACTGCTCAAGCAATTCGTCTACGGCCTCAACTACATCGACGAGCCGGTCGCGTACTACGAAAACGACGGCACCGGAAATCCGACGACCACGCCGCACTTCATCCTGCGCGATGCCAACTACGACGTGGTCGCCATCACGAACGACCAGGGCGACCTCGTCCAACAGATGACCCTCGATCCGTACGGCAATTACCTGTACATCGAGGACAGGAATGGCAATCCGTACAACGGCATCGATGCTGACGTCTCCGCTCTCCTCATCCCCCTCGGCCGCAACGCCCTCTGGTACGATCCGGAGACGGGTCTCTACTACAATCGTGCGAGGTATTATGATCCCGAATTGGGTCGGTTCAGACAACGTGATCCAAGTGATACGGCATTGGGCGTGGCAAGAACCTTGGCCAGCAACGCCAGCAGAATTAGTGTTCCGGCGCGGCTGTCTGCGAATGCCCAGTACACGGACAGTAGCAATTTCTATAACTACCTCAACAGCAATCCATCAATAGTCGTGGACCCTGCCGGTCTTTACATTTATGTTAGCCCGACAGCAAACGGAAATAATCCGTTTCGTCACAAATTTGGCCCGAGAGCCGGCCAGTATGCCTCGCGAGAAGAATTCAAGGCACAAAGAGAAAGGGCGAGAGCCCGCCCCGGCCGGGAGCGTACATTGCTCCCGATGCGGCCGTTAACAGACGTCATGATGAATGCGGCCGTCAACAAGTTTGCCACGTACGGATATGACGAGTACATGGACCGGGCCGAGCTGGTAGCATACTTCGGGAAAGCCACAAGCTTGTGCCGCGTGCTACAAATATTGGACCAAGAGGATAAGCTGCCGTGTTCCGGTACTGCATTCACTGCTTGGGAAACGGCTGGCGGTATCCAAAAACCGGACGGCACAAAGACGCGAGAGCGCCTCATTGAAACCTATAACGTGAATCTTGTGTCGCACAAGGGGGCCTGCTATGCGACGGCATACCATTTCGAACAACAGCGGTTCTTGCTGTGGGACCTCTTCTGGAATCCTCACGGTGTTGCTGTGATAGACATAAAGCTCGGAAAGTGCCCAATAAATACAAGAACAAAGAATTGTAAGTGCAGTTAATATAAGGATTCGCATATGAGGCCATACCTGCTCGCCCTTGGAGGTTGTGTGCTCTTCGTAGCCGGTGCCTTTATGGGTTACGATCTCGGTCGAATCGATGTGGCTGTCGAAAAAGGAGAACTAGAAGACGTATTGTTCTACGGCGCTGAGCACGAGGTAACGGCTGCAGCGCATCGACAAGTCAGCGAGTTTGTGATTTTCGAAGAAGCTCTCTCATCGGCATTGACCGACATCCGCGATAGACCGCCGATACCGGTACGAAACAAGCACGCCATCTTGTTGGCGCTTGCAGAATCACAGGTCATGACGAGCATTCCCAGATCCTGGGGCTTGGGCGCGGCACAGGACGCCGACCCCAGTGTGCGTCGATACTGTGCGGTGCAGGTGCGAAGCTCCTGCGAGGCTATATTTAGCGCAATGCTGATGATCCATAACTCTCTCAAGAGAGAGACGGATCCAGACGTTCGCCGTGAGAAACTCCAACTTTTGGTGGATTATTACTATGATGATGAGACCATCGCTTCTTTGAAAAAGGAAGAAATGGCTGACTCGAAATAACGCATCCAAAACAACGAAACGCAACGGCAATCGCCTGTTCTCGCGGGTTAAGCACGCCGGCGACGATCCGCTACGCCACCACCGGCGGCGGTCGCAACATCACACAGACGTGGGGTGGGAGTGGCGGCAAGGTCCAGTTGGATTACAATTTCAAGTCGGATAACACGGACGCCAGTCTGTTCGATCGCTTCGGCCGCATCAAGACGATGGACTTGAAGAAGATGTCCGACGACACCACGATCCACAAGTACACCTACGTGCACGATGCCAACGGGAATCGTGTACGCGCGGACGTCCAGCAGCAGGCGGCGGGCGGCGGTCTGACGAACAACCGTGATTATCTCTACGGTTACGATCGCCTGAATCGATTGATCCACGCGGAACGCGGGACGCTCTTCCTCGACTCGGATATATCCCAATGGAAGATCGCGAACAGCGGCAAGGGCCGCGCGTGGGACCTCGATCTGCTGGGCAACTGGTCGGGCAGCCCGTCGGACAACAGGAGTGTCGTGGACTACACGATCTGGCACGCCAACGACGACGATCAACTCCCCGGCTTCGACGCGAAGGACACGCTCAAGGCGCTCACGCACCATGCCGCCGACGCCACCAACGCGATCACCACGCACACGCACGACGACGACGTGCAGGATGCGAACCCGCCCGTCGACAAGCAATTCTACCACGACGCCGCGGGCAACCTGGTCTTCGACGGCGAGAAGTTCTTCAAGTACGACGCGTGGAATCGCGTGGCGGCGCTTTACAACAACGACCATGCCACGAATCCACTCTCGGTGTCGAACGGCATTTTGTCGGGCGAGCCGGGTACGGTGGTGGCGCAATACGCCTACGATGCCCTGGGCCGGCGGATCGCCAAGACGCTGGGGACGTCGACTAGTCCGAACGAGTATTTCTACTACGACGGCCACCGCGTGATCGAGCACCACACGGACACCACCGGTGCCATGGAAGTGGACAAGGTGTACGTCTACGGCCTGAACTACATCGACGAGCCGGTGGCGTACTACGAAAACAACGGCAGCGGCACGCCGTCCTTGATCCCGCACTTCATCCTCCGCGACGCCAACTATGACGTCGTGGGCATCGCGAATCGCTTCGGCACGCTCGAACAGCAAATGACGCTCGGTCCATACGGCAACTACCTGTACATCGAAGACGGCACGGGCACCCCGTATAATGGAATCGATGCTGACGTCTCCGCTCTCCTCATCCCCCTCGGCCGCAACGCCCTCTGGTACGACCCGGAGACGGGGTTGTACTACAATCGCGCGAGGTTCTACGATCCCTTAATCGGGCGTCTCATGCAGAGAGACCCGAATGAGACTGCGCTAGCTCTGGCAACGAAATTGACCCGCAACGGGTACGCCGCCGGTTTGTCAGTATCGCGCTCCATGGCCTATAGCGATGGCCTGAATCTGTATGAGTATGTTCGGAGCAACTCCGCTGGCGGCACTGATCCCACGGGTCTCTCTCCTTGTTGTGGTGTCGATATCACACGTCATTTGAGGGCCCTTTGGAATCATGTCGGACAGATGTTCAACAAAGGATTGAATCCAATCGATCAGAGAATTCTATGCGTTAGAGGTATTATGGATCCGGTGAGGGGATGGGACATAGATGAAACGCTATTTGAAAATAAGTACACAGCTTTCACCAGAGGCAATTGCGGGACGGGGAACTGCAATGGCACGGTTACGGTAAATGGGGGTTGTTACCGTGCCGATGATGTGAATTACTTCCTGTGGGGGAGGATCAACAAACTTTGTCGGGAACAAGGAATTACGGACCCAGGTGGTAAAGCTATTCTTGGAGCCATGCATGGTCAGACGACCAGTGGGTACTACTTTACAGAACGGGAGGCGACAGAAGCAACGGCCACGTACAGGCGTATAAAAGGGCTTACTGAGGGGGGCGATTTCCGTGTCTCCGAGCGGGTAGCATGGACAACGTCCGGATATAAGTTCATACTAGGAGCCCCGACGTCCACCCGGGAACTGGGCTGCAAGATATGTCCCCTGAGCTACCGGGGAAAACTGACTTGGCAACTGGGGGAAAGCACGCTTAGGGGGGTTGTGGTCGGTGGCTGAATGAGCGTCTTGAGCGAGGATTCCTAATGATTAGTCTCTCGCGACATGCCCGACGGGTCGTAGTGATAGTGGCACTGCTATTGGTCCTCTTTTATGTGGGACGGTTCGTGCTTATCGAGATGCGAATTCGGGCCTCGAGTGCTGTATCGCTGCATTTCGGAGATTCCGTTGAGCTCTCCGGTTGGAACAGCGACAGCCGGAATCCACAATCGTTGTATCGTCTAAGGGTCGTGGCTTCCTCGATGAAATCCGCCGACTGCCCGAGCCTGGTGCTTCAGGTTGGCAAGCGGAGCCTCGGGCTTAACAGGCTGACACTAGACGACGTCCGTGAACTTGGTGCGGCGTCTGATGGAGCGGGTGTTTTCAAGCTGGTGTTCGGTCCGGATTCGCCTGGAGGGAATCTTCAATTCGAGTTCAGGTCTGACGTTCTTCACGCCGTCATCGTCGACGCACTTGACACGGTTCTGGTCGACGCACTTGACGCTGCTGTGGTCGATGCTAGCGAAGTCGGCGCCGGCGAGGGAGTTCCATTGTTCTCCATACTGATTGCGGGAAGCCCTGGCAAGTTGGACTTGCCGTGTTCGCAGGAGGAAGCCATCGCCTTCTTTGGGCGACCTACCCGAAAGGTCTATCAGGGCCGAGGTGGTTCCGTCACTGTCTCGAAGAAATGACCTGTTGTTGGGGTGTGTTCCGTAGTGTCCAAAAACTCGAGGGAAGAAAAGGTGTCACCCATTAGACAGCCCCCTGTCAAGGGTAAAACGCACCCGTAGACGAAGTCTTTTTCTTGAATCCGTCCTGCTCGTCGCCATGCGCGCAGGTCCACGGGCGAGGGTCCAAAACGTAGGGCATCCGCCGGATGACTACGGAAAGCTGCATGGAAGGAGCCCGTGCCGACTGTTTGTCAGCCGCTAGGTGCATTTCCTACACGACCGGCGCAAGAAAAGCGAAGCGGCATTGTAGACTCTCCCGGATACACTGCTACCAGGTTTTGCTGGGCAGCGCAGATTCAGGCCGCAATATGGTAGTAATGGCGTAGCAGGCCGCCGAGGAATCGTTGGCAGCGGACGTGGCCGATCTCGTGACCAGAGTCCGTGCACAACTCGTCGGGCGGCCCGGTTGCCGCGGCGGGCAACGTGCGATTTTCAAGGCTTTGATGGGGACGGTGCTCATTGTAGAAGCGAACGTATGATTGACTTATGTGGTTGAGATGCCCACGGCTGAAGCACATGAAGCGGTTCAGGCACTCGTGTTTGAGTGTGCCGATCCATGCCTCTGCGAAAGCGTTGGCGTCCGGTGCCAGCAGCGGCGTTCGCACGTATTGGATGCCTGATCCGGTGAACAACCTCCGGAATCTTTTCGAGAACTTGCTGTCGCGGTCGTGGATAAGGAAGCGTGCCTCGAGTTGTTGATCGTCAAGCCACATCATTATATTTCGTCCTTGCTGCAAGACCCATCGATCGTCTGGATGATATGTGGACGGGCTCAGGAACACCTTCCGTGTGCCGACATGAATGAACGCGAGGCAGTAGGCCGTCCTCACGCCAATCGGCGTGATCACACTCTTTGTGAAGAAGTCGCACGCGACGAGCGTGTCCACGTGCAGGCGAATGAACTTTCGCCAAGTGGTTTCACCGCCCTTGGCACGACGCGTGGGTGACGGCGTCAGGCCTTCCTCGTTGAGAATCCGTCGCACGGAGGACCGGCCCAGCGTCAACCGGAGTTTCCGCAATTCGCCGATAATTCGCCTGTAGCCCCAGCCCGCGTTTTCCCTGGCCAACCGAATTACCAGTTCGCGCATGTTACGGGCGATCTTTGGCCGGCCAGCCGGTTTCGGTCGGCGCCCTTCCCTCAGTTCCCTCACCCAGCGAGAATAGGTGCGTGGTGTGACGATGCCGATCACGTCGGCCACGTTGTGGTCGAGTTCCTGGCCGATCGCCATCAGCCGGGCGCGATCGTCCGGGTTGGGAACGACGCGATTGCCACCGAGCTTGCGACGGAGGATCTCGACTTGGGCCTGAAGGAACCGAACGCGCACGTCCCGTCGTGCGGCGCCGGCCTCTGAAAGGAGGTGCAAAACAACGTAGAACCAGCGGAGCATAGTCTTTGAATCCCAGAGCTAGACCATCGAAAAAACGGCAATGAGAACCCGCCGACATTTTGGACCCTCGCTCAAGGGGTTGCAACCGTTGGCCCGATGCCTTCGCGACACGGTGAGCCGTGTCTCGCGTGGTCATAACCCGATTTGTCGCGTTCGATCGAGGGATCGAGACTTCGAAAAAGTCTCTGTTGCGCGCGCGACTTTTTGTTCGAGGAAGGTCGCATTCCCTCTAGTTGACAGGTTGATCGCGCGCACCGAGGGAAACAAGGTGACGCGAACAGAGTGCGGAGTGCTACGGAATTCCTGCGACAATACGAAATCCGATGTCGCCCACGCCTTTTTGGGGATTGCGAAAGGTGCGGGACGGGCAACGAGCCCGGCGGGCAAAGCAGTTCCACGCGCCGCCCCGGACGAGACGGACTGACAGGTCGCCACCGTGGGTCCGCACTTTTCCGTCCGTTGGGGCATCCGAGTAACCATCATCGTGCCATGGGTCTTCGCAATACTCCGCCACATTGCCATGCATGTCGTACAGTCCCCAGGCGTTCGGGGCGAAGCTGCCAACGGGGATCGTCTTCTTCCGGTATACTCCTTCGAGCTCCTCGCCGTCCGATTGGTCGGCAGCGACGTTCGCTTCAGCAAATGACATTGAATTACCAAAGGCGAACGGCGTTGTTGTTCCCGCGCGCGCACCCAGTACAGCAAATCGCCAGAACGCGACAGCACACTGGCGCAGGCAAACCATGATCATATCACAAATGCATAGCAGACTTCAACGCGACCTAATGCATAATCTGCTAAACCGCAGGACTGTGTCACAGAGCGTGCAGCCAACGCACGTGCACCGCTGCCCCGAGTATTGCCAATGAGCGAGTCTCAAACCACGTTCGTACCTGGACCGGCGATCAGTTACTAATGAGAACGACTTCACTTGCCGCGCTGCGTGACCATCTCACAGCCCTTCGCAAGCGCGTTCGCGGCATACTCGAGTGTGGTTTCACGAGAGTGACTTCTCCAGAACCGCGCCGGTAAACACTGTGGTGTCGATATCGGCCGAGATTCCGCCGATCGGAACCATGGCCTCATTTCTGGCCAGACTGAGCATCGCCCGACCCTCCATCACTGAAAAGCGTAATCTCGTCCGCTACAGCTATCATCTCCTTCGTGGCCTTCTCGACACTCTCGCGTACCGGATCGGTCGCCAGGCGCGCGTATATGCGCGTGGCGCTCTCACTACGATGGCCGAGGCTTTTGCCGATGATTAGCAGACTTGCTCCGGTCGCAGCCTGCCATGAGCCCAATGTCCGTCGAAGATCGTGCATGCGGCAGTCATTCAATTTGGCCCCCTTGACGACTCGCGCCCATGCAGATTTGGGTTCAACGAGATGGCGTGTCTTTCCGTGGCCTGGGAACACGTACTCGGCGCCGTTGACCTCTTCGCGTCGTCGTCGCAGTATCTCAGCGCTCTCGGGCGAGAGCACCACTGTCAGCGGCTCGCGGTTCTTGCTTTGATGATTCGGAATGCGCCACTGTCGGCGCTCAAGATCGATATCCTGCCATCGCATGGCCTGAACATTGCCTTTACGCGCACCGGTCAGCAGAAGAAGAAGGAAGAAACTGCGAAACGGTTCGGGCTCCTTTGCCAGCGCCTTGAACAACCTCCTGAGTTCGTCGGCGCTCAGGAAGCGCTCGCGTGGCGCTTCGTCGAATCGGCGAACGCCTTCGCATGGATTGACCTTGTCGGTCTTCAACGTCCGACGTCCGTAGTTGAAGAGCTTGCAGACCAGCGTAAGAAGACGGTTGGCTTGGCTGGGCGTCTTCTTTCCAACCCGGCCATGAAGGGCAACGATGTCCGCTGTGTTGATCGTATTGATCCGCCGGGCATGCCACACCGCCAGATGTTTGTTAGATAGCCGCTGATCCTCACGCCATGACTTCTCACGGCAGTGGACCTTTGCATGAGTCTCGAGATAGTAGTCGAACAGTTCGCGAAGCGTGCATTGACGTCGCAGCGCACGCTTCTGTTCTTGCGGATCGTTGCCTCGTGCGATCTCGGCAAGCACGACGGCAGCTTGCTTCCGCGCCTGATCGAGCGTCATCTCGGGAAAGCGACCCAGGCGAACACGTACTGGCCGACCGTGAATGCGACGGTACACGTAGAATGTCCGGCTTCCGTTTCTCGTCACGCACAATGCCAGGGCTGGTGTGCGCTTGTCGTAGACATAAGCGCGCTCTTGCTTCGTAGGCGGTCTTACTGCTACGATTGCTGCCTGCGTGAAGTTGAACCTCGTCACCGGTTTCGGCATGCCCCACGCTCCTCGCGCCACGGTCTCGCCGTACTACATTCGTACTACAACTTGAGGCCATTTCGACCAATTTCAGTATAGCACAGATGTGGCATCAATCCCCGTAATTACTTGCCAATACGCCACTTCTCGTTTTCTCGGGAGTCAGGTTATCGGTCTAGAAACTGTTTCGCTGACAGTCGGTTGGCGCTCGCCATTTCAACTCCGATGCAAGGGCTCGGGAGCCACAGATTTGATCGGCGACCACGTAGTCGATGCGGCGATGAGCCTGACTTTGGCCAGGTGCGCAAGGCCATCCCGGGCAGGCCCCGATCGTTGACACCCACAATTGCGGGTCACCTGTCGTGGATCTTAATGTTGCCGCCTCCAAGATTGCCCTTGGCCTTGTGTTTCGGAGTTGGCGGGCTGTTCTCCGTATCCGTGACGCCCAGCCAAATCTCGATTTGGAAAGTGTCGTTCGTCCCCGGCTCGCCGTTATCCTCCGCCGTAACCTTGAACGTGTACGGCCCTTCACCGTTGATCGTGGCCAATCCCTTGAAGCGCACCTTCGTCGCAGACTGGACAACCATCCAGTCCATACCCGCGCTCTTCAGGTCGATGTCTCCGGCTTTGTACCGGAACTCCAAATGCCCGTCCGGATTGCTCGCACCTTGCCTGTACTTGACGACGAAGCCGAAGTTGGCCTTAGAGACTGTATCCGTCACGTTGATGCCGTCGACGAAGCTCTCGGCATCCGGAACAAACCACCCGCCGCCGGTCGTGAAACCGGCCGCTGGGTCGTAAATCACCACGACCAGGCTCTCGGTGGCGGTGTTCCCACACCGGTCAGTGATAGTGGCCGTAGCGCTGAAGATGCCGGGTGAGGCGTAAGAGTGACTGGCAGACGCCGGGCTTGTCGCAGAAGCTGGACCTGCGTTCGCGCCGTCACCAAAGTTCCAATCGGCAGTATGCACGTCTTCGCTGTTGTCGGTAAACGACGCTTCAAAGACGACGGCCGTGCCAATCGGGGCGAGCAGCCAGCTTGCATCTAGGTCGCTGATCGTCGGTGGTGTCGATTCGATAGTCACTGCGAAGCTGCACGGCACGGACGAATTCGCGCACGCATCTTCTGCCGTGCAAGAAACATCAGTGGTGCCGATCGGAAAGATGTCACCGGATGTTACGGGTAGACCGTTCTGATCGACGCAAGATTCAATCGGGTCAACATCGCAAGCATCCTCAGAGTTTGTCGTGAAAATGACCGCCGACCCATCCGGCGCCTCGCATTGCATAGTGAAGTCTGACGGGCAGGTCAGCGTCGGCGAGCTCGTATCGACGACCTGCAGAATCTGATTGCACGCTGCCGTGTTGCTGAACTCGTCCGTTGCGGTCCAAGTTCGCGTGATAGTCTGCGTGGCTCCGCACTCGGATACAACGGAATCGCTCAACATAACAGCAACACCACAGCCGACGGCGGCAGCAGATCCATTCGCCTCGACGCTGGTATCGGCCGGACAGTCTAACTGCGCGTCCGCCGGGCACGTGATGGCGACCGCCTCGCAAACCGTGACGATGACATCGTCCGGCGCCGAGTCGAGCACGCCGTCGCTAGCGACCAAAGTGATCGTGTGCGTTCCCAGCGGAAGCGACAACACCGGTGCGGCAACCGTTGATACGATCGCGCCGTTCAGCGTCCACTCATAGCGAAGCTCGTCTCCGTCCGGATCGCTCGATTGGCTGCCACTGAGCGTCACTTCGGCCTGTCCACTGCCGTCCTGCACAACTCTCTGTTCGGGTCCTGCATTGGCAATCGGAATGGTGTTCCCGACAATCGCGTACGGTGTTGCCGGGATGTCACCGACTTGCACATCCTGCGCAAGAACCGAAACTTCCTCGTTCCGTGTGATCGTCAACGAATACGTATCCGTCGACAGGGCATCCTCATGCGGTATCACCTCAATCGCGTATTCGCCTTCCTCGGGGAATGGAATTTCCACGATGTCATGTGGCGTATCCAAACCAGTATATTCTACTTCTCGGTATGTAGCCAAGAACATAGCGGAGTCGGTCAGTGTGATGAACTGTCCGCTAGGTCCGGTGACCATCAAATCGACCGGAGATTGCGCTATGATCGACAATACGGGATACCCAAGCCCTTTTAATATCCCCA
>Ga0210111_1000406_pt1 | contig 11419 bp, 15 predicted proteins | sample China_Galinas_PW_6_FD_185520 | JGI IMG/M metagenome (GOLD analysis project Ga0210111, IMG submission 185520) | Wetland microbial communities from San Francisco Bay, California, USA, that impact long-term carbon sequestration - China_Galinas_PWC_D2... | ecosystem: Environmental > Aquatic > Marine... | reverse complement strand
CTCCCGCCAGGGCCGCCCCGGCGAGGCCACGCACGTGGGCGAGGTCGCCCTTGTCGGGGTGGGAGGAGACCAGGATCCCCAGCTTTTTTCCGGTCGCGGCGGCCATGGGAACGCAGTATGCGGGCCGGCGCCGGCGCCGGGCAAGGCCGTCAGGTCTGGCTGGCGTGCCAGTCCTTGAGGAAGCGCTCCAGCCCCACGTCGGTGAGCGGGTGGCGCATGAGCTGGCGCAGGACCGAGAGCGGCATGGTGGCCACGTGCGCCCCCATGCGCGCCGCGTCCACCACGTGCAGCGGGTTGCGGATGCTCGCGACGAGCACCTCGGTGGGATAGCCGTAGTTGTCGAAGATCTCCACGATCTGCTGGACGATCGCCATGCCGTCGTGGGCCGCGTCGTCCAGGCGCCCCACGAACGGCGACACCCAGGCCGCGCCCGCCTTCGCCGCGAGCAGCGCCTGGGCGGCGGAGAAGACCAGGGTCACGTTGGTGCGGATGCCCTCCTGGGCGAAGACGCGCACGGCCTTCAGGCCCTCCGGGATCATGGGGACCTTGACCACGATGTTGGGGTGGATCTTGGCGAGCTCGCGGCCCTCGGCCAGAATTGCCGGGGCCTCCGTGGCGACCACCTCGGCGCTGATGGGGCCGTCGACGATCGTGCAGATCTCCTCGATCACCTCGCGGAACTTGCGGCCCGACTTCGCCACCAGCGACGGGTTCGTGGTTACCCCGTCCAAGAGGCCGTAGGACGCCCCCTCGCGGATCTCCTCCACCAGCGCCGTATCCAGAAAGAACTTCATAAGCGACTCACCTGCCTTGCACGCCGTTCAAGTTTCCCCCTGCTCGAACCGCTCCGCGCACTCGCGGCCGCAGAAGTAGAAATCCTCGTCGCCCCGCCGGACGACGATGGCGGTCTCCTTGGGGACGAAGGTCTTGCAGACGGGGTCCTGCACCAGGGGCCGAACGGTGTCGGCGGTCCCGCGCGGCGCCACCCGCGCGCGGCGCGTTACCAGCCAGGCCACCGCCGCCACCAGCAGGGCCAGGATCAGAAGGCGCAGGAGCATGTCCCGTCACGGCCGCGTGCGGCGCGGCCGGCGCATCAGTTCGTGTCCCCGAGCTTCTGGAGCAGGACCCTGGCCTGGGCCAGGAGCGGGTGCCCCTTCTCGGCCTGGAGGACGAATGCGGCGACCTCCTGCTTCGCGTCCGTGACGTCGCCCTTGCCCAGGTAGGACTGGCCCAGGTAGAAGTGCGCGTCGGCCACGGCGGGCTCCAGGTCCAGCAGCGTGGTCCACTCCTTGATCGCCTCGTCCCAGCGGCCCTCGTCCATGTAGAGCTTGGCGAGGTCGGCCCGGGCCGGGAAGTACTCCGGCACCCGCTTGACCGCCGTCTTGAACGCCCCCTCGGCTTCCGTCTTCTTGCCCTGCTTCAGCAAGACGCGGCCGAGGTTGTGGTAGGCGAAGTGGGGCGTCATGTAGGCACTGCTGTCGGCGGCCTTCCGGAAGGCGGCGACGGCTTCGTCCAGACGCCCCTCCTTCTCGTAAATGTTGCCCAGGTAGTTGATCGCCTCGCCGTTGTCGGGGTCCACCTTGAGGACGCGCTTCATGGCCTTCTCCGCGCTCGGCGCGTCGTCGAGCAGGAAGTAGGCGTGTCCCATGGCGAAGTTGGCCTTGACGGAGTTCTTGTCCTCCTTGAGGGCATCGCGGAACTCCACCAGGGCGCCCTGGGGGTTGTTGTCCTGCAGATGGGCCATCCCCAGGCTGTAGTGGTAGTCCACCTGGGAATCGCGCTCCGTGTTGTCGGAGGCGCAGGCGGACAGGAGCAGCAGGGCCGCCCCCAGCGCGATCGCGGCGCGGCGGCTCATGCCCCCTCTCCGAGAATGGGACGCAGGCGCTCGAGGGCGTCTTTCGGGATGTGCTCGCGGGCGGTGATCACGGCGTTCTTCGCGGCGGTCCGGCAGCCGCACGGCGGCGGCGTCTGCGGGAGGACGTCCAGGGTGCGCCGGATGATCTCCTTGGAGAGGGCCACGTTCTGGAGCAGCACCCGGATGACGGCCTCGGTGGTGACGGCGTCGTGATCGGGGTGCCAGCAGTCGAAGTCGGTGACCATGGCCAGTGTGGAATAGCACATTCCGGCCTCCCGTGCCAGCTTCGCCTCGGTGGCGTTCGTCATCCCGATCACGTCCATGCCCCAGCTGCGGTAGACGTTCGACTCGGCCAGGGTGGAGAACTGCGGCCCCTCGATGCAGATGTAGGTGCCGCCCCGGTGCACCACCGCCCCGGCCGTCTCCGCGCCCTTCGCGAAGCCGTCGGCGAGCTGCGGGCAGATCGGGTGCGCGAGGGCCACGTGCCCCACGATGCCGTCGCCGAAGAAGGTCGACACGCGCCGCTTGGTGTGGTCGTAGAACTGGTCCACCACCACCATGTGGCCGGGCACGAGCTCCTCGCGCATGCTGCCCACGGCGCTGACCGAAAGAATCCGGTCGACGCCGAGCGTCTTGAGTGCAAACACGTTCGCGCGGAAATTGATTTCCGTCGGCATCAGGCGGTGGCCGCGCCCGTGGCGCGCGAGGAAGGCCACCTCGTGGCCCCCCAGACGCCCCACGACGGGCGGGTCGGAGGGCGCGCCGAAGGGGGTGTCCACCGGGCGTTCCTCGCGCTCGGTGAAGCCCTCGATGTCGTACAGGCCGCTGCCGCCGATGATCCCGATCAACGGTACTCCCCGCTCGGTTTTCGGATGTTCACGCCGAGCGCGGGCCGCGCCGACGCACGCGCCGCCCGCGTCCTACAGCTCGTCCAGGGGATTGTAGCGCTGGCCGGAGCCGGCGGCCCCATAGCCCTGCTGCACGGCGCGCGGCTCGGGATCGGGGATCGGGTCCACGTCGATCAGGGGGGCGATGCTGGCGATGGAGTGCTTGTAGATCATCTCCTGGCCGGTCCCCTCGGAATAGCGCACCAGGACCGCGAAGTTGTCGAACCCGCGAATGATCCCGGAGACGGTCGAGCCGTTGGTCAGATGCACGTCGCACGGCACCTTGTCACGCCGCATCTGGTTCAAAAACATGTCCTGGAGGTTGGCGTGGGATTTGCCAATATTTTCACGGCGCCTTGCGTACTGAGACATCGACACGCACTCCTAGCTGGTTGGATCCAAACAGAGTGTCCGCAAGGACACGGACAGGGACGTCCTCAGCTTCCAGCCAGCGGATTCTAGCATCTTTCCGAAACCAAGTAAATTGACGTTTCGCGTAGTTCCGACAGGCCTTTTGGGTCCGCCGAATGGCCTCGTCGAGGTCGATTTCGCCCCGAATGTGACCCACCAGGTCCCGGTATCCGACGGCGTCCATTCCGGAGGCGTCGGGGTCCACGCCCCGGTCCAGAAGCCCTCGGATTTCGTCCACCCACCCCGCCTCGACCATCTCCACGACCCGCCGGTCGATCCGTTCGTACAGGCGCGCCCGGGGCCAGGAAAGGCCCACCTGCACGGCGCGAATCGCCCCCGGAAAGCCGTGTTCCCGGCGCAGGGCCGAGGCCGGCCGCCCCTCCAGGAGGGTGATCTCCAGGGCCCGCACCAGCTTGCGGCGGTCGTTCGGGTGGATCGCGGCGGCCCCCCCCACGTCCAGGCGCTTAAGCCACCGGTGCGGCGCGCCGTCCGGCAGGCGCTCCAGGGCGCCCCGCAGCGCCGGGTGGCGCGGCGGGCCGTCCCAGATGCCGTCCACCAGGGCCCGCACGTACAAGCCCGTGCCGCCCACCACCACGGGGACTTTCCCGCGCGCCCGGATGCCCGCGACGACGTCCGCCGCCATGCGGGCGTAGCGCCCGGCGCTACACGTCTCGCCGATATCCAGAACGTCGAACAGGTGGTGCGGCACGCGGGCGCGCTCGGCCGGCGTGGGCTTGGCGGTGCCGACGTCGAGGCCGCGATAGAGCTGGCGCGAGTCGGCACCGACGATCTCGCCGCCGACCACCTCGGCCAGGGCCAGCGCCAGGGCGCTCTTGCCCGAGGCCGTGGCCCCGACGACGCAGATCAGAGGCGTTTCGCCGCCGGTCACGGCTCCGCGGGCGGCCCCTGCGCCCCCCACAGGCGCTTTTCCATGGCGTCCATCAGCCGCCCGAAGGTCTCCGGGTGCAGGGCCGAGACCGGCACGCCGCCTAAGCGGCGCGCCATGGCGTCGGCGGTCTCGGGGTCCACCCGGTCGGCCTTGTTGAGGACGACCAGGCGCGGCACCCCGTCCAGCCCCAGCTCCTTCAGGATGCCGTGCACCGCCTCCATGTGGTCCTCGCACCGCGGGTGCGAGACGTCCACGACGTGCAAGAGGAGGTCGGCGTCGGTCAGCTCGTCGAGGGTGGCGCGGAAGGCGTTGAACAGGTCCGGCGGCAGGCGCCGGATGAAGCCCACCGTGTCGGTCACGAGCACCTCCCGCTCCTTCGGGAAGCGCAGGCGCCGGGTGGCGGTGTCGAGGGTGGCGAACAGGCGGTCCTCGGCCACCGTGCGGCTCGCCGTCAGGGCGTTGAGCAACGTGGACTTGCCGGCGTTCGTGTAGCCCACCAGGGAGGCGATGGGCACGGCGCTCGCGACGCGCCGCTTGCGCCGCTCGGCGCGGCCGCGGGAGAGTGCGCCGAGCTGGCGCTCCAGGTGGCGGATGCGGTCGCGCGTGCGGCGCAGGTCGATCTCCAGGCGCGTCTCGCCCGGGCCGCGGCCGCCGATGCCGCCGGTCAGGCGCGAGAGCGCCTCCTGGCGCCGTGCCAGGCGGGGCAGGCGATAGCGCAGTTGGGCCAGCTCCACCTGCACCTTGCCGTCGGTGCTGTGGGCGCGGCGGGCGAAGATGTCGAGGATGAGCTGGGTGCGGTCGAGCACCTTGAGCTCGGTGGCACCGGTCACCGCTTCCAGCTGGCCGGGCGCGAGGTCCTGGTCGAAGACGATCAGGTCGGCCTCCAGCTGCATCGCCTGGACGGTCACCTCCCGCAGCTTGCCGGACCCCAGCAGGGTGCGCGGATGGATCTCGCGCGGGCGCTGGAGCACCTTCCCCACCACGAGGAGGTCGTTGGACGCGCACAGGGCGGCCAGCTCCTCCAACGAATCCTCGGCCTCGGCCTTCTTGCCGGTGGAGACGCTCACGATGAGCGCCCGCTCGCGCGCGTCCTTCACGTCGCGGGCCCCGGGGGCGCGGGCGAGCTGCTCCTCGAGCTGCTGGACGAAGGCATCGAAGCGCAGGTCGAGGCGGTGCACGTCGGCCGGCGGCAGGGTCACCGCCGCGGCGCCGTTGTGCGGCTCCGGGTCCACGTGGGCCAGGTGCAGGGGCCCCAGGGCGCCGTTCCTGCCCACGTTCAGGGCCGCCATCAGGTCGAGGCGCAGCGCCGTCAGGTCGTTCAGGTCGTCGTCCGTGAGCGGCTCGCCTCTCAGGTGGGTGTGCAGGCAGCGCAGGCCCCGCAGGCGGCGGTGGCCGACGCGGTACGCGGAGAGGTCGGGGATGTGGATCTCGCGGTCGTCCCCCACCAGGACGAAACGCACCTCGCCACGCCGGTCGACGAGCAGCCCCACCTGGCGCCCCAGCTCGCCGGAAAGGGCGCACAGGGTGCGGGCGACCTCGGGCGTGACGACCTGGGCCGGCGGGATGCGCCGCCGGTAGAGGCGCTCCAGGGCCCGCATCTGGGACGGCTTGAGACCGGCCGTGACGCCGAAGACGGCCTTCACGCCACCTCCCCTGCCCGAGGGAGACCCGTCACCGGGAGGGCTGTGCGTCGCAGCGCGCCGCCGCGAGGTGCTCCGCCACCACCGCCGGGGGCGAGAGGCGCACCAGGGCGCGCAGGGCGAGCCAGAGCAGCACCAGGTCGTCCAGGTAGCCCGCCAGCGGGACGAGCAGGTCCGGGACCAGGTCCATCGGCACGAGGGCGTAGGCGACGGCGGCCGCGACGAGCAGCTTGGGGAAGCGGGGCACGCGCCGGTCGCCCAGGAGGCGGACGTAGAGGCGCGCGTGGCGAATCAGGCCCGCCAGCAGGGTGAACCGTCCGGTGCGGAAGGCGCCGGGGCGAATCAACCGTGACGCGGCGGACGGCCGCGGTGCGGGGGCGTGGCTGGGTTCACGTCGGGCGTCCGGGCCTCGCGCTTTCGGTGTCGGGGGGACGGCGCCCACCGCCGTCCCGCAACCTACCCCTCAAAAATAGCACGCCCGCCCGGGGCGGCGCCCAAACGAAAAGGGCCCCCACCCCGGCCTTGCGGGGCGGTGGGCCCTTGCGCGTCGTGCGCGTCCCGGCGGGGCGGCCGGGGGGCGTCTGCCGGTATTTGCGCCCCCCGGCCGATCCCGACCGGTAGTCGTGGACGGGTCTCAGGCGGCCCGGCGCACCCGCTCGTCGTAGCGCGCCCTGGCACCCTGGCCCTGCATGTAGGGCGGGTGGTTCGCCAGCGCGCCGCGGAAGCCGATGTAGATACCCCACACGGTCAGCGCCGCCACCCCAACCGAAGCGATCAATCCAAATGCGCTCATTGCAGCCTCCTTCCGTCTTTCCCGGCGGCCGGTCCGGGGAATCTCCCCGCGGCCGCGGCTCGAACTCTTAAAACTCCGCAGGTCCTCCGGGTATTCCCCCGGGTTACGCGCTCTTCCGCAGGTCGCGCCGAACCGTCTGCCCGACGCCCTTCATGTAGGGCGGCGCATCCGCCAGCGCCCCACGGAACCCGATGTAGATGCCCCACACGGTCAGAGCCGCAACACCCGCCGATGCCAGCAATCCCAGTCCGCTCATCGCTCTCCCTCCGTTTCCGAAAATCTCCACCCTTTGAGCCCCCCCTGCAAGGACCGGGGTGCCGCCCCATACGACGCCCACGGGGCCCGACCTGGTACCCAATTTAGTGGCCCGGCATCGGCGCGCACATGACCGATCCCCGTCCGACTTGTTGATGTTTTGCAGGCAGACCGTATGACGTCGGTCATACCGCCAGGGCGTGCCGCGCGGTCAGCCGGCCTCCAGGCCCCGCAGGCGGGCGACGTGCTGCACGTCCTTGTCGCCGCGGCCGGAAAGGTTGCAGACGATGAGTCCCTTGGCGCCCAAGCGCGGTGCGTCCTTCACCACCTGGGCGATGGCGTGGGCGCTCTCCAGAGCCGGGATGATTCCCTCCACCCGGGCCAGCAGGTCGAAGGCCCTCATCGCCTCGTCGTCCGTGGCGTACGTGTAGCGGGCACGGCCCATCTCGCGCAGGAGGGCGTGCTCGGGGCCGACGGCGGCGTAGTCGAGGCCCGCCGAAACGGAGTGGGTGAGGTTGATCTGGCCGTGCCGATCCTGCAGGAGGTACGTGAGGGTCCCCTGCAGCACCCCCAAAGAACCCCCGGCGAAGCGCGCCGCGTGCTTGCCGCTCTCGATCCCGTAGCCGCCCGCCTCCACGCCGAGCATGTCCACGCCCGCGTCTTTCAGGAAGGCGGTGAACAGGCCGATGGCGTTGCTGCCGCCGCCCACGCAGGCGATGAGCAGGTCCGGCAGGCGCCCCTCGGCCTTCAATATCTGGCGCCGCGCCTCGCGCCCGATGACCGACTGGAAGTCGCGCACGATCATCGGGTACGGGTGGCAGCCCAGGACGGAGCCCAGAACGTAGTGCGTGTCGCGCACGTTCGTGGTCCAGTCGCGCATGGCCTCGCTGATGGCGTCCTTGAGGGTGCGGCTGCCGGTGTGCACGCCCGTCACCGTGGCCCCGAGCAGGCGCATGCGGTAGACGTTCAGGGCCTGGCGCTCCATGTCCTCGGTGCCCATGTAGACCTCGCATGTAAGGCCCAGCATGGCGGCGACCGTGGCCGTGGCAACGCCGTGCTGCCCGGCGCCGGTCTCGGCGATCACGCGGCGCTTGCCCATGTGCTTGGCGAGGAGCACCTGCCCCACGGTGTTGTTGATCTTGTGGGCGCCGGTGTGGCAGAGGTCCTCGCGCTTCAGGTAGATGCGCGCGCCGCCGAGGCGCCGCGTGAGGCGCTCGGCGAAGTAGAGGGGGGTTTCGCGGCCGACGTAGGTCGTGAGCAGGTCCTTCAGCTCGGCGCGGAAGGAGCGCTCGCGGGTGACGCTCCGGTACGCGGCCTCCAGCTCGGCCAGGGCCGGCATCAGGGTCTCGGGCGCGAACTGGCCGCCGTAAGGGCCGAAGTGGCCGCGCCGGTCGGGCACGCGCTTCGGTGCATTTGGATTGCGCTGGATCATGCCGCCGCCTTTGCGTTGTCGATGAAGGCCTTGAGCCGCACCGGGTCCTTGCGTCCGGGGGATTCCTCCACGCCGCTGCTCACGTCCACGCCGTAGGGGCGCGTCGCCGCGATCGCCGCCGCCACGTTGTCGGGATTGAGGCCGCCGGCGAGGAAGAACGGCGTGCCCTCGACCCACTGGGTCAGGTCCCACGAAAAACGCTCGCCGGTGCCCCCGTAGGCCGCGTCGGCGTGGGTGTCGAGCAGGAACGCGCGCGGGTGGTAGCGGTCGATGCCGTCGAAGCTCTCGATCCCCTTGACCCGGATCGTCTTGATGACGCTGGGGCCGAGGGCGCTCACCGCCTCCGGCGTCTCGTCGCCGTGCAGCTGCACCAGGGACAGCCCGGCCAGGCGCCGCACCTCGCGCACCGCGTCGATGGTCTCGTTGACGAACACGCCGACGGTGGCCACGAGGGGCGGGAGGGTCTCGATGATCTCCCGCGCCTTCTCCGGCGAGATCGCGCGCGGGCTGCCGGGATAGAAGATGAACCCCAGGGCGTCGGCGCCCAGCTCGACGGCGCGGTGGGCATCGCGGAGGTTCGTGATGCCGCAGATCTTGACCTGCACGGGCGTGGCACGCATCAGGGCGTCAGGAGCTCCTTCAGGGCCGCCCCCGGGTCGGCGCTCCGCATGAGCGACTCCCCGACCAGCACCGCGTCCACCCCCGCCTGCTCCAGGGCGGCCACCTGGGCGCGCTCGTGGATGCCGCTCTCGCTGATGCGCACGACCTCCCGGGGGATGGTCGGGAGCAGGCGGTCGGTGACGGCGAGGTCCGTCTCGAAGGTGACCAGGTCGCGGTTGTTGATCCCCACCACCTTGGCCCCCGCCTTGAGGGCGCGGTCCAGCTCCTCGGCGTCGTGCACCTCCACCACCGGGCACATGCGCAGGGACGCGGTGAGGGACATGAGGTCCTTCAGGTCCCCGTCGTCCAGCAGGGCCGCGATCAACAGGACCGCGTCCGCCCCGTGGCGGCGCGCCTCGTAGACGTGGTAAAGGTCGAGGGTGAAGTCCTTGCGCAGGATCGGCAGCGCCACGGCCTTCCGCACCGCGTCCAGGTGCGCGAGGTCGCCCTGGAACCACTCCCGGTCGGTGAGCACCGAGACCGCCGCCGCGCCGTTGTCGGCGTAGCCGCGCGCGATCGCCACCGGGTCGAACTCCTCGCGGATGATCCCCCGGGACGGCGACGCCTTCTTCACCTCGGCCACCACGCGGATCGGATCGCCCGGTCCGCGCCGCAGCGCCGATGCAAAGTCCCGGGGCGGCGGAACGGCCGGCAGGTCCGCAATCCAGGAATCGAGCGGCGCCTCGGCCTGGGCGCGCGTCAGCTCGGCGCGCTTGCCCGCCGCGATGCGGGCGAGGAAGGAATCGGGCGGCAGGTTCCTCACGCCCGGCTCGCCTCCACCAGGCGGGCGAGCTTCTCCGCCGCCGCGCCCGAGTCGATGGCCTCGGCGGCCACGGCGATCCCCTGCTTGAGGTTCTTCGCCTTGCCCGCCGCCACGAAGGCCGGAGCGGCGTTGAGCAGCACGATGTCCCGCTGCGGCCCCTTCTCCCCGTCCAGGATCTTCTGGGTGATGGCGGCGTTCTCGGCCGCGTCGCCGCCCTTCAGGTCGCTCGGCTGCGCGCGCCGGATGCCGACCTCGCCCGGGTCCAGCTGATACGCCCCCACCTTGCCCGCCTGCCCCTCGGCCACGCGGCTGGGTCCCGTCGTCGTGATCTCGTCCAGGCCGTCGGAGCCGTGCACCACGAAGCAGTGGCGCGAGCCCAGGGCCACGAGCACCCGCGCGAGGGTGTCCGTGAGCGCGGCGTCGTACACGCCGAGCACCTGGATGGACGCCGCGGCGGGGTTGGTCAGGGGCCCCAGGATGTTGAACAGGGTGCGCACGCCGATCTCGCGCCGGGGCCCGATGGCGTGGCGCATGGCGCCGTGGAACAGGGGCGCGAACAGGAAGCCCACGCCGATCTCGTTTACGCACGCCTCCACGCCCGCGGGCGGCAGCTCCACGTTCACCCCCAGGGCCGCCAGGACGTCGGCCGATCCGGAGCGCCCCGAGACCGCGCGGTTGCCGTGCTTGGCCACGGTCACGCCGCCCCCGGCCACGACGAACGCCGCCGTGGTGGAGATGTTGAACGTCCCCTGCCGGTCGCCGCCCGTGCCGCAGGTGTCCACGACCAATGGATCATCCACGCGGATGGGCGTCGCCATCTCGCGCATGACCTTGGCCGAGCCCACGATCTCGTCCACCGTCTCGCCCTTCATGCGCAGCGCAATCAGGTACGCCCCGATCTGCGCCGGGGTCGCCTCGCCCGACATGACCTGGCGCATCACGTCGGCGGCCTCGTGGGCGGTGAGGTCCTGCCCCTCCACGACCTTGCCGATGGCCTTCGCAATCACGGACACACGCCCTCCTCCAGCGTGAGGAAGTTGCGCAAGAGGTCATGCCCCACGCGGGTGAGAATCGACTCGGGGTGGAACTGGACGCCCTCGACGCGGTATTCGCGGTGGCGGACGCCCATGACCTCGCCCTCCTCCGTCCAGGCGGTCAGCTCCAGGACGTCGGGCAGCGTCTCCTTCTCGACGATCAGGGAGTGGTAGCGCGTGGCCTCGAACGGGTTCGGCAGGTCTTTGAAGACGCCCCGCCCATCGTGGTGGATGGGGCTCGTCTTGCCGTGCATCAGGCGTCCGGCGCGCACCACCCGACCGCCGAACACCTCGCCGATGGCCTGGTGCCCCAGGCAGACGCCCAGCAGCGGCACCTCGCCCGCGAACCGGGCGATCACCTCTTTCGAGATGCCCGCCTCCGCCGGCGTGCAGGGGCCCGGCGAGATGACGATGCGCTCGGGGCTCAGGGCCGCGATCTGGTCCAGCGTCACCCGGTCGTTGCGGAACACCCGCACCTCCTGCCCCAGCTCGCCCAGGTACTGGACGAGGTTGTAGGTGAAGGAGTCGTAGTTGTCGATCATGACAATCATGGCAACGACTCTCGGGCGACGACACGCTGCGCGGACCCAGGGAAAACATGGCATTCCACCACAGCGCCCGCACGGGCGTCAATTTCGCGCCGGGCGCGTGGTTGCCCGCCGGGCGGGCCGCCGGTACCTTGGTGGGATGCTCCCCTGGGACGCCATCGACACCGCCCTGCTCGACATGGACGGGGTGCTCCTGGACCGGCACTTCGACGACGCCTTCTGGCAGGTGCTCGTCCCCGCCCGGTTCGCGGC
>Ga0210111_1000404_pt1 | contig 11455 bp, 6 predicted proteins | sample China_Galinas_PW_6_FD_185520 | JGI IMG/M metagenome (GOLD analysis project Ga0210111, IMG submission 185520) | Wetland microbial communities from San Francisco Bay, California, USA, that impact long-term carbon sequestration - China_Galinas_PWC_D2... | ecosystem: Environmental > Aquatic > Marine... | reverse complement strand
CCGCCAGGTGCAGGAAGGCGCGCCCCTTGAGCACCCGCAGGTCGCGCTGCAGGGCGGCGAAATCCGGTGCCTCCGCGAGGTCCGCCGGGTCGGGCCACGGGTACGCCTGCCCCGCCGCGGCCCGCGCCACCCCCGCCACCGCGCCCTCGAGGCGGATGAGCAGGTTCGCCAAGAACGGCCCCGCGGCGGTCAGGGCCAGGAGCGCCCCCCGCGCCGCCGGGTCGCCCACGGCGGCGGCGAGCCCTTCCTCGTCGGCGGCGCGCAGGCGTTCCAGGCCGTTGACGGCCCCCTCCGGGTCGGGACAGGCGGCGAGCTCCGCGGTGAAGTCGGCCCCGTTCAAGTGGGGCGCGAGGTCCGCCGCCAGACGCCGCGCGCGCGCCTCCGGGGGGACGTGCCCTTGCGGCGCCGCCATGGTCAGAAGGCGCTGCCGAGGGTGAAGTGGAGGCGCCAGGTTTCCTCGCCGCGGTTGCGGTTGATCTTGTAGCCCAGGTCCAGGCGCAGGGGCCCCACCGGCGTGCCGAACCGCAGCCCCGGCCCGGCGCCGACGCGCATGTCCTCCAGGCCGATGTTCCTGGCGTCGTTCCAGACGCTGCCGGCGTCCGCGAACAGCACCATCCCCCACCCGCGGCGGGTGCCGGCGCGCAGCTCGAGGCCGGTGAGGATCATGACCAGCCCGCCCTGGGGCACACCCCCGATCACGGTCTCGCCGGGCACGCCCACGGAGTCGAGGGCGTAACCGCGGACGGACGACTGGCCGCCCAGGAAGAAGCGCTCGCTGACCGGCACCTCGGCGCTCTGGAACAGGCGCCGCACGCGGCCCGTCTGGGCGCGGGCGGCGAGCACGACGTTGCGCCGCACCGGGATGAACTGGGCGGCCTGGACGGTGACCTTGGCGAACTGCACCTGGGAGGCGAGCACCCGGGCGCCCTGCTCGTAGGTGGCGCCCAGGATCGTCCCGCGGTCGGGGTTGAACGGGTCGTCGCGGGTGTCGCGCACCAGGGACGTGAAGATCGAGCCCACGTTAATCCGGCGCCGCTCGGGCAGCGAGGTCACGCCGCCCGCGGGCAGGCGGGGAAAGCGGTTGCGCTCCAGGCGGTAGGTGACCGTGAGCACCACGTGGGGCAGCACGGGGCGCCGGATGCCGAGCTCCGCGGCCCAGGTGCGGCGGTCGTAGCTGATCAGATCCTCCTCTTCGTAGAGGACGCGGGTGTGCAGGGGAACATGATAGGGGCCGATCCACGGCAGCACGTAGCGCAGGGTGGCGGAGCGGCGCAGCTGGCCGTAGCGCAGGCGGACGCCGCCCTCGTGGCCGCGCCGGAACAGGTCGCGGTACGACAGATCGATCAGGCCGCGCACGCCGTCCTTTTCTCCGTAACCGACGCCCAGCTCCACGGCACCGGGCTTGCCCTCGGTCAGGTGGACCGTCACGTCGCGCACGGCGCCCTGATCGTCCGGGTCCGTGGGCCCCACCCGCACGCGGTCGAAGGCCGCGGCGCGGAAGAGGTTGCGTCGCGTCTGGGCCAGGGCGCCCGGGGTGTAGAGGTCGCCCTCGGCGATGGTCACCTCGCGCGCGACCACGTAAGGGCGGGTGCGGTAGGTGCCCTCGACGTGCACCTCGCCGACGCGCACCTGGGGCCCGGGCACCGCGTGGAAGGTGAGGTCCGCCATCACCTCGCGCAAGGGCACGCCGCCCGGACCCACGCGGCCGCGCCAGACCTCGCGCGTCTCGCTGCGGGTGTCCACCTGGGCGTCCACGTAGCCCTGCTCGCCCAAGGCGGCGTTCACCTCGGCCCGGGCCGCCCGCACGCGGTCGCGCCGGTAGCGCTCCCCGGCCAGGGCCAGGGCCGCCTTGCGCGCGCCCCGGGCGGCCTCGGGAACGACGTCGTCCAGACCCTCCACGGCCACCCGGTCCACCCACCACTGGCGCCCCTCATCGATGTGGTAGGTGACCACGTCGCGGTGGCCCCCGGGGCGCGTGGGGGCAATCGTGTAGGTGACCGCCACCTCCGGGTAGCCGGCCGCCCGGTACATGCCCTCGACCTGCGCGGCGCGGTCGGCGATCGCCCCCTCGCGCACGGGCTCGGCAAAAAAGCGCAGGCCCGGCCCCACGGCCTTGCCGAGCTCGCCGTCGGAGATGGCGAGGTTGCCCTCGAAGCGCACGTCCTCGGTGCGGTGGCGCCGCCCGTGGTCCGCCGTCACGGTCACGTGGTACAGGAACCCATCGGGGTCGCGGGTGCTCTGGACGGTCACCCGGGCGTCGCGGTAGCCCTTCTCGCGCAGGGCGGAAAGCAGCCGCTGGCGCGCCTCGTCCAGCACGGCCCCGTCCAGGCTGCGCCGGGCGGTCAGGTTGAGGGTGCGGCGCACGGCCTTGTCCGACATGCCCGCCCGTCCCCGCACCTTGATCTCCACCCGGTCGCGCGCCTGCACCGGGAGGGTGACGCTCACCCGGTCGCCATCCACGGCGATCTCGTAGGGGCCCACCTGGGGGTTCAGGTAGCCCCGGCCGGTGAGGTAACGCTCGATCCGGCCCATGTCGGCCTGCAGGGTGTCGGCGTTGAACCCGCCGCCGACGTGGGTGCGCACGCGCGGCCCGAGCAGGCCGCGCGGCAGGCGCTCGGGCAGCCCCTCGTAGCGGAGCGCCGCCACCGTGCCGCGGCTCCCCTCGCGCACGGCGATGCGCACGTTCACCTGGCCCTCCGGGGCGCCCGGGTCCGCGGGCACGCTCGCCGCCGTGACGCGGGCCGCGAAGAAGCCCTTGCGGGCGTATTCCGCCAGCACCCGCTCCTCGACCTGGGCCAGGCGCTCGGGGTCCACCACCTCGCCGGCGCCGAGGCGCACGGCGCGCTCCACGTCGTCGGCGCTCATGCTGCGGGCCCCGGTGACGATCAGGCGCCCGAGGCGCTGGGTGCGCTCCAGGCGGAAGCGCACCGCCACCTCGCCCTCGGCCTCGACGGGCTCGGTGCGTACCGCGGCCCAGCGGATCTGGGGGAGGTCGATCAGCGCCCGCACGGCCTCGGCCAGGGCCTCGGGGGAGACCTCGGACCCCGGGGCGATGCCGGTCACCTCCTCCAGGCGCGCCACCGGCAGGGGCGGCTCGGGCCCCCAGTCCACGCTGGCGGCGCGCACCGATTCGTCGGGCGGCACGGGAGACTGGCCCCACGCCGTCCCGCTCATGGCGAGAGCACCGAGGGCCGCAAAGCCGGCCGCCGCCAGAAGGCCCCGGGCCCGGCGCATCCTCAGCGGAACCGGATCCGGAAGCGCAGCTCGCCGCCCGCGCGCCCCTCCTCGTCCTGCTCGACCAGGACGCTGGTGCGGGGGCTGAGGCGGTAAGAGAGCTGGATGAGGGGCTGCACGGCGGCGTCCATCGTTGTGGAGTAGATCACCTGGCCCTTGCCGTCGAACAGCTTTTTCCCCACGGTCAGGCGGGCGCTGCCGCTGGTGGACGAGCTCTCGGCGTAGAACGGCTCCACCTGGAAGCGGTCGATGCCGGCGAAGCGGTGCAGCTGTTCCTCCAGCTGGCTCTGCAGCGCGCCGGTGGCCAGGTACGTGGCCTCGCTCGCCCCGACGCCCGAGCCCGCCTGGGCCAGCTCGTCCGACGTGCGCCCCACGGCGAGCAGGGAGAGCAGGTCGGCCTGGGGCAGGTCGGGGCGCGAGCTGAGGGTCAGCTGGATGCGGTCCGCCGGGCCGTTCAGGGCGAGGTCGATCTCGATCGGCTCGGTGCGCAGGGGGTCGTCCGGCAGGGAGTGCTCCACCGTGGTGCGCGCCAGCACGTCCAGGTAGGGCGCGATGCGGGACGGGTCGAGGAAGTCCACCGACGCCGAGACGATGGTGAACGTGTGGCCGCGGAACTCCACCTCGCCGTGGCGCACGTCCACGCGCCCGGCGAGGCCCGGGTCGGCGACGGTGCCGCCGAGCGCCAGGTCCATGTCGAGCACCAGGTTGGCGACGTTGGTGTCCACCCGGATGTCGTCCTCGCCGTAGACGCGCACCGCCAGGCGCATCTCGCCGAAGGGAACGTTCTGCGCCACCTCGGCGCCGCCGCCGACCTTCTCGACGAACAGCGCGGTCCACTGCATGCGCCGGTCGTAGACGGCGTGGCGCACGTGCAGGTCGCCCGAAAGCATCGGCGCCGGCAGGCGGCCCGAGAGCAGCAGCTCGCCGTCCACCACGCCGGTCAGGCCCGGGACGGGGTGCATGGTGTAGCTGTCCAGGGAGACCACCGCCTTCACCTCGCCGGTGCCCGCGTCCACCGACCCTTCGGCCACGATGGCGCCACCCCCCATGCGTCCCTCCAGGGTGTCCAGGACGAACCGGCCGTCGGTGTAGAGCAGACTGAGGGCCGCCACCTCGAGGGTCTGGTCGAGGGCGTCGATCTGGATCCGCGCGCTGTCCACGGTCACGCCGGCGCGAATCGTGGGCGCGTCCCACGATCCGGTCATCTCGCCGCTGACCGCCGCCCGGCCCTCCGCCTTGGAGACCCCCGGCACCTGGCGCGCGAGGACGCCCAGGTCGGCGTTGCCCACGGCGCGCAGGCCGACGGTGCGGCCCTCGGTCCAGCCGCCGCTCACGCGCACCTGGCCCAGCTCGCCCGCGAGCTCCACCGGGTCCACGTGGAACGTGCCGCCGGTGGCGGTCAGGCGCGCCTCGGCGGCGGACAGGTCGTTGCCCCGCAGGGTGAGGACGAACGGCGTCAGCCGCGCCGTTACGTCACCCCGGGGCGGGTCCTCCAGGGGCCCTTTCACGGTGATCTCGCCGGTGAGGGCGAAGGAGACGCCCGCCTCGCCCAGGGTGGGCGGCGCCACCACGAGGCCGCGGGGGCGCACGGTGCCCGCCACCTCGGGGGCGTCCCACGGCCCGGCCAGGGTCAGGTCCATCGCGCTGGCGCCGGCGGCGAAGCCGTACTCCGGGCGCACGTGGGCCAGCCAGCCGGACCCGGCCTCGCCCCGGATGGCCAGGTCGAACCGCTCCTGCGGCACGAGCGTCCCCACCACCTCCAGGCGCAGCCCCTCCGAGCGCAGGACCGCGCCCGAGATCCGCACCCGGCCGTCCGCCAGGGTCACCCGGGCCGGCCCGTCCAGGTGCGCGCTGCGCCCGCCGGTCACGATGCGCGCGTCCCGCGTCTTGAGCAGCAGGCGCTCCGGCCCGTCGCGGAACGACCCCGCGGCGGCGATCGAACCCGAAGCCGACAGGCCCCAGTCGGCGCCCAGCTCGGTGCGGGCGAGGGCGTCCACGGCGGGCAACAGGCCCCGAACCCACGGCATGGCGTCGGCGTCGTCGTAGCGCGCGGCGATCGCGAACCGGTTGGGGTCCTTCAGGTGCGTGTACAGGACGAAGCGCGCCGCCCCCTCCAGCCCCGCGGGCGCCAACAGGCGGCCATGGACGCGCAGCTGCCAGCGCGACAGGGCCAGGTGGACCTCCGCCTGCCCCAGCGCCTCGTCGTGGAACGCGGCCCCCTGGAGCGTTCCGTCCACCCTCAGGTCGGGGTCGGAGAAGTCGCCCGTGAGGTGCGCCGTGCCCGAGAGGCGGCCCGCGAGGAACGGCACCGCGTCGTGCACCCGCATGACCGCCGCCGCCGGGAGCCCGTCGGTGCGGGCGGACACCTCGTAGCGGCCTTCCTGCCAGGTGAGCGTGCCGTCGCCGGTGACCACCGGGCCCGCCGGCGCCGTCGGCCCCAGCCCCTCCACCACCACCGGCGCATCGCCCTCCGCCTCCGGCGCGGGCAGCCGGAAGACGGCGTCCGCCAGGGCGAGGGCGTCCCGGTCGATCCACATGTCCGCCCGCGCGTCCTCCACCGGCTGGCCGTAGATCGACCCGGCCTCGGCGTGGACCTTGGACCAGACGAACAGGGTGCCGTCGGGGTGGCTCACGAGGTTGAGCTTGCCGCTCACCGGGATGTCCAGCTCCAGGGGCTCGCCGTGGTGGACCAGCCCCACCAGCTGGTTCAGGGGCACGCGGTGCACCGACGCCGCCAGGGTGGCGCCCAGGGTGTGGTGCGGCTGGCCCGGCTTCGGCAGGTCCACCTCGCCGCCCAGGCGCATGGCCCCGTCGCCCCCCGCGCGCACGCCCGAGAAGCGCAGGCGCCCGGGCTCGAGGACCATGTCGCCCACCAGGCGCGCCACCTTCAGGGCCCGCACGCTGCCATCCGCCAGGTGCACCTCGCCGGCCAGGCGGTAGTCGGTCAGGGTGCCCGAGACGCGGGCGTCCACGTCGGTCTTGCCGTGCACGTAGTCCAGGTGGAACAGGGCACCGATCTCGGAAAAATCACCCGCCGCCGCCACCAGGGTGCCGTCGAGGGCGTGGTCGGGCCCTAAGGTCACGTCGGCGTCCAGGTGGGTGCCGGCGGTCTGCACCGAGAATGCGTGCACCTGCGTGCCGTCCGGCTCCAGGCGGCCGGTGCCGCTGCCCGCCGCCAGGCGCACCGCGAGCCGGTCGAGGAGGGGCTCGCCCTCGTCGTCCGGGATGGCGCCGCCGCCGTCGCGGTAGCGCCACTGGAAGGTGCCCTGGGGGCGCCCTCCGGCCGACCCCGCGAGGCGCGCCTCGCCGGAGACGCGGCCGAGGCCCAGGTCGCGCCCCGTGAGCCAGGCGAGGGGCACGTCGTCGGCCCGCACCCGGGCCTCGTAGGCGTGGGGCGGCTTCAGGTCCACCCCGCCGTCGGCGCGCGCCTCGCCGCCCTTGGCGCGGACCTTGACGTGCACCACCTCGAGCCGTCCGCCGCCCACCCGCAGGCGCGCATCGAGCTGTTCGAGGCGGCGCGGGTCATCGGCCAGGGCGAGGTCCTCGCCGGTGACCTCGCCGTCCCACGCGAGGGTTTCGGGCGCGCCGTAGAGGCGCCCCTCCGCGCCGATGCGGCCCCTCAGGTCCAGGTCGGGCGCCCCCAGCTCTCCGGCCAGGGCCACGGCCCCGGCGGCGGTGCCCTGATAGGTGGTGCGGACCGAGACGTAGGTCCCCGCGTCGCCGTCGGCGTCCTTGAAGCGCACCTCCCCGGCCAGCTCCAGGCGCCCGGCCTCGCCGTCGAACGCGGCGGTGCGGATGCGCAGGCGGTCCGTCTCGAGGGACACGGCCACGGCGCTGTGGGAGAGGAGCGGCGCGCCGTTCACGGTCACGTCGGCCGCACCCAGGTCCAGGAGGTAGCGGCGCAGGGTCACGTCCGGGGCGCCGGTCAGCTGGATGCCCTCGGCGACGACCACCGTGTCGCCGCGGGTGACCCGCACCGTTCCCCCTTCCACCCGCACCCGGTGGGCGCCGTAGATTTCCCAACCGCTGCCGACGGGCAGCGATCCCGGCTGGGTGCCCGGGGCGGCGGGGGCGAGGGTGAAGGCGAGGTCGGGCTCGCGCGCCCGAATGTCCAGGGCCCCCAGGCCGCCGGTCAGGAGCGACCAGGGCGAGACCTTCACCCGCAGCTCCTCCACGGTCCCGCCGGACAGGCCGGACGGGCCGTCGGAGGGTCCGACCTCAAGGCCGCGCACGGTGACGGAGGGGGGGAACATGGACAGCCGCACGCGCTCGACGTTGACGTCGGCGCGCAGGCCGTCGCCCAGGCGCGCGACGAGCATGTCGCGGACCGGCCCGGACAGGCCGCCCTGGGCCAGGTAGAGCTCCCCCGCAGCGAGGAGCGCCAGGAGGACCAGGCCCCCGACAAGGAGGCGGAGGGCCAACGCCTAACCCGAGCCGTGGGCCCCGGCCACCTCCACGTAGCTCATGCGCAGGGTGTACAGCATCTTGGAGATGAGCTCGGCCTCCTCCGGGGTCAGGTTGCCCCGGGTCTTCTCCTCCAGCATCCCGAGCACGTCGATGGTCTCGCGGGCCGCCTCCAGGTTGGTGTTCCGGCCGCCGGTCTCGGGGTGGTTCTCGATCCCCAGGTGGATCAGCGCGGTGCGCGCCAGGGAGAAGACGAAGGCCGAGAAGTCGATGGGGGGCATCTCGCGCCCCATGGAGAAGCCCTGGTCGGCGGCGGATTCCTCGGAGGCGTCCTCGCCAGCGCCTTCAGCAGCGCCTTCGGCACGATCCGGCGCGGCCTCTCCGGCGGGCTCCGCCTCCGGGGACCGCTCCGCCTCGGCGGCGGCGCCGTCGTGGTGGATGCGGCGGTCCCGCACGCTGAAACCCTTCTCCTCTTCCATGGGTGCCACCTTTCGCGGAGCGTTCGTGTCCGGGGCGGAAGGCGTCCCGGCGGGGCCGCAGCACATTACCACTAAAGGCGCCGCGCCGCCAAGGGCGCGGCCTTCAGAGGCGGCGGGTGAGCAGCAGGGCGTCGTCGGGCGGGGCGCGGTAGTAGCGCGGGCGCATGCCCACCTCGACGAAACCGAGACGGGCGTAGAGGTCCCGCGCGGCGCGGTTGCGGCGCCGCACATCCAGGTGGACCTCCGCCGCACCGCGCGCCGCGGCGGCGTTCAGCACGTGCGCGACGAGGGCCGTGCCGATCCCCCGCCGGCGCGCCTCCGGGGCGACGGCCAGGTGCTCGATCTCCACCACGTCGGCGGCCTCGGCCACGGCCACCAGGGCGGCCACGCGGCCGTTCACCTCGGCCACCCAGGCGCGCCGGGCCGAGTCCTTCAACAGGTGCCGCCAGGCCCCCTCGGAAACCCCCTCCAGGGCGGTCGCCGCGAGCCACGCCGCCATGGGGGCGTCGGCCGCGGTCATGGGCCGCACGTCGGCGGGCGTGGTGGCGTGTATCGGCATTACCCCCCCGCCTCCATCCCGGCGCGGCGCTCGGCCTGGCTCAGGGCCAGGTAGCGCGGCACCACCGCCTCCGGGCCGTAGGCCTCGCCGGCGATGCCCATCAACCGCCCACGCCACGCGATCACGGCGGCGCGGGGCCGGGCGAACAGCGCGGGCGCGATGGTGACCTCGGGCCCCACCGCGTCGCCGAGGCCCGGCGCCGCGGTGCCGGCCAGGACCACGGGCCCCTCCAGGGCGGCGAGGTCGGCGGCGAAGGCGGCGTAGTCGGCGCACACCGGCCCGAGCAGCGCGGTCATCGCGCCGGACGCAGCCTGAAACACGCCTCCGTACAGCTCCCCCTTGCGCGCCGCCATCGCCACGGCGAGGGGCGCGCCGGGGGCCCCGAGCCCGGCGGGCAGCCCCCAGGCAACGGCCTCCAGGGTCGGCACCGGAAACAGGGGGAGTCCCGCGCCCCGGGCCAGCCCCTGGGCGGTGGCGACCCCGACCCGCAGGCCCGTAAAGGAGCCCGGCCCCACCGAGACGGCGATTCCGGCGAGGGCGTCGAGGGCCAGCCCCGCGTCGTCCAACACCGTCTCCACCACCTGCATCAGGCGCGGTGCGTGGGCGCCCTTCACCTCCACGGCGCGCGCCGCGAGCAGGCCGGCGTCGGCGAGGACGGCCACGCCGCCCAGGGGGGTGCTGGTCTCGATCGCGAGGACCGCGCCGAACGACTCGGGGTCCGCGTCGGGCGCCGGACGACTCATGGCGCCCGGCTCCCGGTGATCTCGGCGAGGGCGGTGGAGAGGGCGTTGAAGCGCTCGCGCAGATCCGACGCCTCCTGCTTCTGGATGGTCTCCAGGAGGGCGATGCGCTCGCCCATCTGCTGCAGGTGGCCGCGCAGGGCGTTCACCACCCGGGCCATATCGTCCACGCGGCCCGGCATCTCCTTGCCCAGCACGTCCAGGCGCCGGTTGACGGCCTCCAGGTCGGGGGGCACCTGGGCCTTTGCGCGCGCGTCCGCGGCGGCTTCCGCCTCCTTCACGCGCGTCTCCAGGCCCTCCACACGCTGCACCAGGGAGGTGCCCAGGGTGTCGACGCGCTCCGAAAGCCGGCTGGCGTTCTCGGTCGTGGCCTCCTGGTTGATCGCCAGGGTCTGGGCCATGGCGGTCAGCTCGCGCCCCTGGGTGTCCACCCGGGGGGTCAGCTCGTCGGCCAAAAAGGAGACCTTCTTGTCGAGCGCCTCGCCCCACGGCGGCGGGGCCCCCTGGAAGCCCTCGACCCCCTGCTCGATGCGGTCCAGGCGCCCGGCCAGGCGGGTGAAATCGGTGGCCTGGGCGTCGAGGCGCTCCGTGACCTGGCTGCCCAGGACCGCGAGCTGGTCGGTGAGCTGGGCCAGACGCTCCACCTGTCCCTTGCCCCCCTCCAGGCGTGCCAGACGCTCCTCCAGCGCCTTCGGGTCCTCCCCCCCGCGGCCGGCCTCGGTGGCCACCAGCGTGCCGACGCGCTCGGCCAGCAGCGCCACCTGGGCGTTCAGGCGCTGCTGGGCGGCGCGGGACTCGGCGTCGCTCTTCTCCAGGGCGGCCAGGCGGCCGGAAAGGGTCTGAACCTCCCCCGTGGCCTGCGTGGCGCCCTCGGTCTGGGCCGTGGCGATGCCCGCCATCCGGTCGCTCACCTCGCCCACCTTCTGCGCCAGCTCGGCCTGGACGGCGGCGTTGGCGGCGGCCTTCTGCTCGGCGGCGGCAAGGCGTGCCTCGAGCGAGGCGGCCTGGGTCTGGGAGAGCTGGGCCTTGTCCTGCTGGCCCGCCGCGAGTCCCGCCATGCGGTCGGTCAGCAGGGTCACCTGGTCGGCGAGCTGCTGGCGCCCCTGGACGCCCTTGGCGGCGTCGCCCTCCAGGTTCGCCAGGCGCAAGTCGACTTTCTCCAGGTCGGCGCCGGAGGCCTGGGCCCGCGTTTCACGTTCCTGGGCGACCTGTTGCGCCGTCCTGCTGGTGGCCTGCTGGGCGGCCTGGAGCTGGGCCATGCGGTCGGTGAGCAGGCCGAACTGCTCCTGCATGCGCTTGACGGCCTCGGCCTGGGCCTCGGCCCGGGTCTTGAGCACCTCCAGCTCGCCTGCCGCCTCGGAGCGGGCGGCGCGCTCCGCCGGGGGCAGGCCGCTGGATTCCAGACTGGAGAGGCGCGAGGAGAGGGCCTGCTCGCGCGCGGAAACCTCCTCCACCCGGCGGACGAAGAAGCGCTCCGCCTCCCCCATGCGCTCGTCGATGGACTTGCGCTGGGACTCCAGGTTCCCCAGGGCGGTGTCCAGGTCGCGCAGGCCCTGGGTGATGCGGGCCTGGATCTCGGGGTTGACCCCCTCCTTGAGCTTGCCCTCCACCGCCTCCATGCGGAAGCCGATGGCGCGCATGGTCTCGGCGGCCTCCTGGGCGTCGGCGACCTGCTGCGTGAGCTCCTTCTGGAGGGACTGGATGGTGGCCATCTCGTCCTGGACCTCCATCACCTCCGACTGCAGGGCGCAGCCGGACGCGGCGGCCAGCGCGGCGACGGCGAGGACCACGCGCACCCGCGCCGCCCACGGGCGCCGTCGGACGGCCCGGAGGCCCGGGCAGGGGGTCATGTGAGGGTGGCCTGGCAACACGGATTACAGGGGCGCGGCCTTTTTGCCGAATCCCCCCGCCGGATTGCAACCCCGGTGCCACAGGGGGGGCCGGCGGCCCCGGATCACCCCAATCGGCTCCGGTCCAGGGAGAAGGTCATGCGGATCTCCAGGTCCGGGTCCTTGAGGTCCTCCGGGAACGGGGGGAAC